>Ga0315912_10000042_pt1 | contig 339586 bp, 322 predicted proteins | sample VfabasoilMG_FD_204469 | JGI IMG/M metagenome (GOLD analysis project Ga0315912, IMG submission 204469) | Garden soil microbial communities collected in Santa Monica, California, United States - V. faba soil | ecosystem: Environmental > Terrestrial > Soil > Garden | place: USA: California...
GACATGTCGCACGAGCAGATTCCGAATACCGAAGATCCCACCGCGAACAAAGCCAAGCCCCGCCAGTAGCACCGGCGCTTCAATAAGCCCGCGCGGCCACCCGGTCGCGCGGGCTTTCTTCGTCGTCAGATGATTCCGTGCCTCAGCCAGATCGCGAGCAGGCCGCAGCCCACGATGACGTCGATGACCACGCACCAAGGCACGTACCACGCCGGAATCTCGACCAGGGGCAGGCGCAGCCGGTTGTGGTGCAGGAAGTCCCAGCCCGCGTGACCGAAGTAAGCCAGCGGCAGGATGACCGGCCACAACAGCAGCCCCAGCACACCCGCCAGCGTGAAAAGCCCCGCGACATTGAACTCGACCATCTGGTCGCGAGGTGAGCCGTTCATCACGGCAAAGCCGAAATAGATGCCGGCGATCAGCGCGATGACGATGGCGGCATATCCCACCGACGCCGACGCAGGCAGGAAGACATGCGGCGCCAGCGTCGCGATGCCCACCACGACACCGGTGAGCACCGGCCGCCGCGCGAACACGGATGGCGTGCGACTCACGACCGCACGAACGCGAGCAGGTCCTGGTTCAGGCGTTCCTTGTGCGTATCGGTGATGCCATGCGGACCACCCTTGTATTCGATGAGCTGCGCGCCCGGCACCAGGCGCTTAGCCGCGCGCGCCGACGCTTCGATGGGCACCACTTGGTCGTCATCGCCATGAACGATGAGGGTCGGTTTGTCGAAACGCTTCAGGTCCTTGGTGAAATCGGTGGCCGAGAACGCGGCGATGCAGTCATAGGTATTCTTGTGGCCGGCCGTCATGCCCTGCAGCCAGAAATTCTCCACCAGGCCCTGGTCGAGCACGGCGCCGGGACGGTTGAAGCCGAAGAACGGTCCGCTGGCGATGTCACGGTAGAGTTTCGAGCGATTGGCGATGCTGGCCGTGCGGAAGCCATCGAACACTTCCACCGGAATGCCGATGGGATTGTTTTCCGTGCGCAGCATGATGGGCGGCACCGCGGAAACCAGCCCGAGACGCGTGATGCGGCCCGTCCCGTGTCGCCCCACATACCGCGCCACTTCGCCACCGCCCGTGGAGAAGCCGATCAATGACACCTTGCGCAGGTCGAGCTTCTCGATCAGCTGCGCCAGGTCGTCCGCGTAGTGATCCATGTCATTGCCATCCCAGGGCTGCGACGAGCGGCCATGACCGCGCCGATCATGGGTGATCACGCGAAAGCCATTCGAGGCGAGGTGAAACGCCTGGCTCTCCCAGCTGTCGGCATTGAGTGGCCAGCCATGGCTGAGGATCACGGGCGCGCCGTCACGCGGGCCCCAGTCCTTGTAGTAGATAGTGACATCATCGCGCGTCGTGAACGTGGCCATATGCAGCTCCTGTGGGGTTGCGACAGCGCCGGTGGTGGCGCCCAGCATGGCGACCGCTCCTGCGCCCAAGAGCACGTCGCGGCGTGAAACATTGAGTGGATGGTTCATCTGCGGAACTCCTCGCTTGTGGTTCAGGCAACGATGACGTTCATGTCGGGCGCCCAGCCGCCATGAAAGCCGAAAGGCACGCGCACCGGCAGCCGGATGGTCGCCACCGGCTCGCCGGTGAAATCCTGCGCATCGAGAATGACGACATCGCTGAGATCGCGCTTCGGATCGTAGACATACGACAGCACCCAGCCTTCGTCCTCGGCCACCGCGCCCGGCTTGCGCACGAACACCGGCTCCGCCGTCATCCGGCCGCGGCCATAGTCGTGGACTTCGGTGGTGCCGCGTTCCAGGTCGTGTTTCATCGCCGGCCCGAACACCACGGCGTCGTCCCAGAACGCGGTGTAGAGGTAGCGATAGGACTGGCCGCTGTGACGGCCGTTGATGCGCGGGAACTCGTTGCCGCGGTCGTCGATGATCTTCTCCGTGAGGCGTCCCGTGGGACGATGAATCGTCCACCGCACCATGATGGGTGCGCCTTCGTTGGGGCCGTTCTGGTCGGTGAGGAACATGCGCTTGTGCTTCGGCAGGTCGATGATGGTGAGATCGCCATCGTCGTAGGCGTTGGCAAAGTGGAATGCGAAGCAGCGTGGTGCCTCTATCCACTGCATGGCCGACACATCGCCGCTGCGTGGCAGCAGGCCGATGCGCGAGGGGCGGCGCTCGTCCCAGAGCCACGGAAAATCCGTGTGCGAATGTTCCGGCTGAAACGTCACGGGGAAATCCGGGACGATGATGAAATTCTTCGTGAACGCCATGTCGTGGATCAGCGGGATGTGCGGCAGGTCGATGCGCGCCCTGGTGGTGGCGCGGCCGTCGCCGTCGACGGAGATGTAGCGCACGGGCTGGAAGGGCTCGTAGGCCAGCGCGTGATGCTCGTGCGTCACCGGGTCGAAGTGAGGATGGCCGGTGAATCCCGCCTCGAGCGTGCCTTTGAAGTCGGTGCGGCGCACGCTCGCGAGTTCGTAGTCGAGTTCGACGGGCAGCGCGCCCGCTTCAACCACGGCGCAAAGCGTGCCACCCACGTTCATGAGACTGGTATTGACGTTGGTGTCGCGCCTGCCTTCGCCCGGCCCGGGAATCGGCTTGCGGCTCAGGATCTTCGCGGCATGGCTGTCGAGCACGAATCGGCTGCGGAACCATTCCGCCTTGCCACCGCGCAGGCGCAGGCCGTGGGCCATGCCGCTGCCCGCGAACCAGTGGTGACGCACCAGTCGCACCAGGTCCAGTTCGTCGATCGGGTTGGGGCCGATTCTCAGGAATCGGCCGGTCAGTTCCTCGGGAATGCGGCCGACGACTTCGAGATCGATGGCCGTCACTTCGCTGCGCAGCGGCGCGAAGTTGCCCGCGACGTACGGAGCGCCCGTGCTGTTCTGTGAGGGAAGGATCGTGGTCGCCGGTAACATGGGTTGCTCCTCAACGCAGCAGGAATTTCAGGACCGAATCGGTGATGGGGCCGAAGGGCGGGCGTATCAGTCCGGCGAGGTTCCACCGCGCTTGCTGGAACACGCCTTTCGCATGGCTGAGTGCGCGGAAGCCTTCTTCGCCGTGATAGGCCCCGAGACCGCTGGGGCCGACGCCTCCGAAGGGCAGGTCGTCCTGCGCGTAATGCAGCAGCGTGTCGTTGATGGTCACGTTGCCGCTGGTGGTGCGATCCAGCACCTCGCGGATGACCGCGCGATCATCGCTGAACAGGTAGAGCGCGAGCGGCCGCGGATTCGCGTTGATGCAGCTGATGGCTCCCGCGATGTCCCGGCAGGCGATCACGGGCAGGACAGGACCGAAGATCTCCTGTTGCATCACCGTCATTTCCGGCGTCGCGCCGATGATGAGCGTGGGCGGAAGTTTGCGCGCATCCGCCGATCCGGGCGCCGCTCCGACCTCGAGGATCTTCGCGCCACGGCAGCGCGCGTCGTCAATCAGCGCCGTGAGACGATCATGGTGTCGCTGGCTGATGATGGCGGAGTACGCGCTGTCGGCCGTGCCGGCCGGGTACGCCGCGCGGATGGCGGCTTCAAGGGCCGCGACGAATTCATCGAGATTGCACTCGTGCACCAGCGCATAGTCGGGCGCAATGCAGGTCTGCCCGGCATTCGCCAGCTTTCCATACACGATCGAGCTGGCGGCGCGCGCCGCGGGGAAATCCCGGTCGACGATCACGGGTGACTTGCCGCCGAGTTCGAGCGTCACGGGAACGAGATTCGCGCTGGCCGCGCGCATGACGGCGCGCCCGACCTGGGTGCTGCCCGTGAACACCAGGTGATCGAAGGGCAGGGCGGAGAAGGCTTCGCCGATGTCCGGGCCGCCCGTCACCACCGCGACCTGCTCCTCCGGAAAGAGTTCGCGCAGCATCGCGGCCAGCAGCCCGGAGGTCTTTGGCGTGTGCTCCGAGGGTTTCAGCATCGCCCGGTTGCCGGCCGCGATCGCTGTGGCCAGCGGCGTCAGTGCCAGGCTGGCGGGATAGTTCCACGGCGAGATGATGCCGACCACGCCGAGCGGCTGCATCAGCACCCTCGCGGACCCCGGCTGGAATTGCATGGCGACGTGGCGACGGCGAGGGCGCATCCAGCGTCGCAGGCGCGCGTGCATGTAGTCGATGCCCGTGACCGTGGGCATGACCTCCATGATGGCGGTCTCGTAAGTGGAGCGCTGTCCGAAGTCCGCGTTAACCGCCGCTTCGATGTCGCGGCGGTGCGCGAGAATCGCCGCCTTGAGCTTGCGAAGATCCGCGCGACGGCGCTCGAGTGATGGCGCGCCCTCGCGCAGAAAAGCCTCGCGCTGCGCGGCGAGCAAGGACCAGAGGCGGGTTTCCTTCGCGACCGTGAAGCCAGCTTGGGCGGAGGCCGTCATGTGCCATCCCTTCTTCGAGGTGTCGGGCACAGCATTGCGCGCCCGCGGGGCGCGGGCGAGTTAAGTCGTGTGAAAAGTCGTGAAGCGGATCATCACCCCGCGGCGCTCGCGGCGCCGCGCGAGTCGATCTCCGCGAGCAGAGCGCTTGCCTCGACGAGGTCGCGCGTATCGAAACCTTCGGTGAATCGCGCGCAGGTCTCGGCCAGCGACTGACGCGCTTCGCGCATCTCGCCCTGCGCGAGTTGCAGCCGTGCCCGGCTCACCACCGTGCGCAGCCGCCAGGACAGGGCCCCCTGCCTGTCGGCCAGTTCGAGCGAGGCCTGGAATGCTTTCTGCGCCGCGGCCACATCGCCGGCCCGCGCGGCGACGACGCCGCGAATCCGCAGGAACTCCGGCATGTACACATCCGGCTTCGGAACAGGATCCGGATCGAAGTCATCGAGCACCTTGCGTGCCTGGGCGGGCTGGCCGCTCGCGCAGAGACTCTCGGCGAGACAGCAGGTGAGCCAGGACGTGTAAATGTCGTAACGCCCCTCGCGCAGGCGCCACAGGTTTTCCTGGAGATTGCCCTGGCCCGCGGCAAGGTCGCCACGGCGGCACTGGAGCTCGCCGCGAATCGCCAGGGCATACCACTTGAACGGCAGGTAGCCATGCTCGCTGGCAATCGCGAGCAGGCGGCCGACACAGATCTCCGTGGTCGCCCAGTCACCGCGCAGGTAGTGGACATTGACGCTCCAGGTGAGCACGAGACAGGCGGTGATCGGGTCCTGGTAGGCGTCCGCGCTGTTGGCGTCGCGGTCGATGCGCAATGCCTCGTCGGGAAATCCCTGCAGCCACCGCGTGCGCGCGATCAGTGCCTCGGCGGCGCGGTGGTAGCCGTAGAAGTTGTTGGTAGCGCCGGCGCCGAGACGGGCATCGCGCACGAAGACGAGACAGTCATGCGCCGCGGCCAGGTCGCCCCTGAGATGATGGGCCAGGCCCAGCATGCCTCGGGCGGCGACGACGGGCGCGGCGCCGCCCATTCGTGCGGCGATTTTCGCGGCGTGCTCTGAAATCGGGAACAGCTCGTCCACCGAGCCGATGCGCCGGTGGTAGTAGTGCATGCTGTTCAGCAGGCGGAACTGCTGCACGGGATCGCCCAGTTGCTCCGTGATTCGCAACGCGCGGCCCAGCGCCTCGCGCGCGCTGTCGGCGTCGCCGGAGCTGATCATCGCCGCGTGTCCCAGCGCGGCCTGCAGGGCCACTTCCTGCAAGGAGCCGGCACGTTCGCGCGGCAGGCTGGCGAGCGCGCGCTCGGACCACCGGCGGCTCTCGCTGAGCATGCCGAGCCGCAGGAGGAGCTCGCAGGCATGAGTCGCGAGGCCCAGTCCGATGTCCACGTCGCCTTCCGGGGAAAACGCCCACTCCAGCGCCGCGCGCAGGTTGGCGGTGTGTTCCACCGGGGCGACGGCGACATCGGCCGAACGCGTCAGCCAGTCCAGGTAATAGCGTGCATGGCGGCGCCGGATTTCCGCGGCCATGCCGGATTCGATGAGCTTTGCGCTCGCGTAGGTCCTCGTCGTGTCGAGCAGGCGAAAGCGCGGCCTGGGTCCACGCGTGTCCGCGACCACGAGTGATTTCACCACCAGCTGTTCCATGGCTTCGATGTCGGCATCTCCCTCGCCGGCCACAGCGCGCAATTCGTCCAGCCCGAACCCGCCGGCGAACACCGACAGTCGCCGCAGCAGGTTGCGCTCACGCTCGTCGATGAGCGCGAAACTCCAGTCGAGCATGGCGTTGAGTGTCTGGTGCCGCGGCGGTGCCGTGCGGCGACCGCGCCAGGTGAGCTTCATGTGACTGTCGAGCAAGTCCGCCGTCTGCCGCAGACCGTAGGTGCTCACGCGGCTGGCGGCCAGCTCGAGCGCCAGGGCATTGCCGTCCACTCGGCGACAGATCTCGCCGATGATGGCTGCGTCGGCGTCCTGGAACTCGTTGCGGAATCCACCCGCCCTGGCGCGTTCGCAGAAGAGCCGCGCGGCCGGAAAGGCCGACAGGTCTGAAATGCTCGCCGCGGCGCCGAGGGGAGGAGAATCCAGCGGCTCGAGTGGATAGATGTGTTCGCCGCGGGCCCTCAGTGGCTCGCGGCTGGTCGCGAGTATCGCCACGCCGGGTGCGTGCAGTGCGATGTCCTCGGCCAGTGAGGCCGCGCTGGCGATACAGGTCTCACAGCTGTCGAACACCAGCAGCATTTCGCGGCCGCGAAGGAAAAGGAGGTTCTGCGACGAGGGATCGTCGACCACCAGCTGGAGCGCGGAGGCGAGGGCGTGCGCCGCCGTATGCGCCCCCGAGTTCAGACTGAGATCGACGAAACAACACCCGTCCCGGAATTCGCGCGACAGCTCGTCCGCCACGGCGCGGGCCAGCGTCGTCTTGCCGATGCCGCCAGCGCCATGAAGAGTGACCAGCCCGTTGTCGCCTAGTAACGCCGTGACGGTCGCCAGGTCCCTGTCACGTCCGATGATTTCCGTTCCGCTGCGTGAATCCGACGGCGACGCGGTGATGAGCGGCCCGACGAAGGAGTATCCGCGTCCGGCGACATTGGCGATGTACCGGGCTTCATCGCGCGCCTCGCCGAGCGTGCGGCTCAGACCGGCCACCTGGACACGCAGGCTGCTTTCTTCCACGACCACACCGGGCCACACCCGCGCGAAGAGTTCGCGCTTGCTCACGACTTTGCCCGGCTGCTCCACCAGCGCGATCAGGATGTCGAGCTCGCGTGCGCCGATGGATACCGGCGCATCGTCCTTCAATAGCCGGCGTTCGGCGGGATAGAGCCGAAAGTGGCCGAACACGGTGCAGGCGCCCGGGGTGTTCATGGGACTAATGTCGCAGACTGAATGCCTGCTGCGAAAGCCCCGGGACTTGGCCGCCGCGCGGGACGTTGCCAACGTCCCGCGCGGCGGCTGGGAAGCGCCTTACGGTGCGAAGTTGACCACCAGCGGCGCGCTGGTTGCCACGGATCGCCCCCCGTTGCCAACCTGGAACTTCGTCGACAGCGGACTCTCCGGCGTCGTGGTCGTGAAGCCGGGTCCGCCGGGGTTGCCGGTGCCGGGGCTGATCCCGAGCGCGGTGTAGTAAGCACCCTGCAACACACCACTGCAGCCCGTGGCGACTGCGGATCCCTGGAAGTTCAGTCGATTCGGCACGAAGGTCTCGTCACCCTCCGGAATCGAATACGACTGGCCCGTCGGGAACGGCACCGTCAGCGTGTACGACCGGCCGTCGCCGCAGAGCACGTCGGCCTGCACGCTGCCACTCACCAGCGCGATCGTGGAGGCGAGGTGTTCCGCGCCACGAACCGCCAGTTGATAGCCACCCAGGACCGTATCGCCCGCGTTGATGCGCAGTGGTGAACCCTGGCCGAGCGCCGCCACCAGCGTGCCGCCGGTATTCCAGTCATTCGGGAATTTCGGGTACACGGGTTCATTGCGCTTCGCCTTCTGTCCCCACCACGCGGTCCAGCGCGCGTAGTCGAGGTCGCCATACGGATGCACGCGCACATTGGTGTCCGCCTCAACGTCCAGCAGGAACTTGTCGAGGAAGGCGGCCACCGCCGGCTGCTGCGTCGCCGGGATCGCGCAATGGTTGTGCTGCCCGTCGATGTAGAACCCGAAGCGATCGCCGATACCGAAGGTGTCGTAGACCTTCTGCGTCGCACGCGAGGTGATGTAGTTGGAGCGGTTCGACAACCAGTAGAAGTCCGTGTTGCCGGTCACCAGCAGCGCACGCGGTGCCACCATCGCCATGAGCTCGTGGTGATCGGTGGGCAGCTTGTAGCCGTTGTCACCGGCGAACTGACGCATCTGCCCGGCAAACCAGTTGTAGTTGGTGCGCTGGATGTCTTCGGACGCGCCGTAGGCCTCGATGGTGCGCGTGATGCGCCACGCCGGCGCGCCACCGCCGCCGCTTTCCTGCGGAATCGTCAGCGCCACGCGTTCATCGAATGCACCCGCGAACAGCGCCATCTTGCCGGCATAGGAACAGCCCGTGGCCGCGATGCGATCGAGTTTCACCGGCAGCGGATTGACCGCCTGTTGCGAGGCGATTTCGATGCCGTCGATGATGCGGCTCACGCCCCAGGACCAGGCCGCGTACTGCCCGGAATTGCTGACCGTGGCGCAGGTACCGGCGCAGAGCTCCGGGTAGAGCCGATAGAACGGATCGTTGGTGTGGTCACCCGAGCCGCCATACTGAGTCACGTTGTTGTGCACGAAGTCGACGGTGACGATGGGACGTGCGGTGATCAGCGCGAGCGGCAGGCTGCCCGGGTTCGCGCCCGACGCCCGCGGAAAGAAGGTCATCGGAATCAGCGCGGGGAAGGGTCCTTCGCCCATGCCGGTCGGAACGTAGACATTCGACGTCAGCGTCAGCGACTGGCCATTGCGGGTCACGACCACCGTCAGCGTGCCGCGCGCTCCCGCGACATCCGGTGCGGGGGGTACGTAGTTCGCCGTGATCGTGCAGTCCGAGCAATCCGGCTTGGGGCCGATCTCGTACTGCTCGACGGCGGCCTTGATTTCGTTACGCCGCCGCTCCCAACTCGCGAAGCGCGTGTCGCGCTGCGGATTCTGGGCGCGGTAGAACACGAACGGGTCGGTCAGTGGTCGGATGATGGGCAGCTGATCGAACGACGGAAACGTGGGCGCGGGATATTGCGCTCCCGTGTTCTCGGCGTCGTAGACCAGCGGTGGTGCCCGGTGCCGGTCGGCGGCCTGGGCGGAGGCAAGTACCGCAACTGCGAACAGCGCGGAGCCAATTCCATGGGCTAGCGTCCTCATCTCATTCCCCTCCTTGAGTGATTGTGTTGCTTTCTAGGGGGTCCATTGACGCCGGTCTGTCAGACAAGGTCTGATCCAGCGCCGACTTCCCCTTCGCGCATTCGATGCGCTAGACAAGAGACGCACATGCATCGACGTTCCTTCATTGTTCGCGCCGGCGGATTGCTGCTGACGGTTTCTGCGGGTGGTGCCTACGGCGCTCGCTCATCGCGCGATCGCGTCGGCATGGGCACGGTGATCTTCCGCAACCGCTTCGAGCAGACGAAGCCGAAGACCGTGACCGAATTGCGCAACCCGCTGACCTTGCTGACAGTTCCGGCGTATTACCGGGAGCGTTTTGGTATCCGCAATCTCGAGTTCTGGAGTTATCACTTCGACTCGCTGGAGAAGCCCTACCTGGAAGAGCTGCGGGGTCGCGTGAAGGCGGCCGGCTCGCAGCTCATCAACATCCAGGTGGATGTGTCCTACGATCTTGCGAGCCTCGACGAGAACGAACGGCAGCGCAGCCTGCAGACCGTGCGCCAATGGATCGACGCCGCGGCCCTGCTGGGCAGCAAGGCCATCCGCATCAACCCCGGCAAGTCGGGCGGTTCCGTCGAGAAGAGCATTGCTTCGATGAAGGAAGTGAACCGGTACTGCATATCGAAGCGGTTACCGCTGCTCACGGAGAATCACTTCGGCATCGAAATGAATCCCGAAGTGCATTTGCAGATCCGGGAAGCGGCGGGTCCGAAGAACATCTACACGCTGCCGGATTTCGGCAACTACCCGGTGGCGACCATGTGGGAGTCGCTGGAGAAGATCATCCCGTATGCCTGGGTGGTCTCCGCGAAGGCCGCGGACTTCAACGAGCAGGGCGAGCACATCTCCTACGACTTCGATCGCTGCGTGCAGATGTGCGAACGCGCGGGGTTCAAGGGAATTTACCTGGTGGAGCAGTGGAGTCGCCGGGAGCAGAACGTCGACTTCGAAAAGATCGCCGACTGGCTGCTGGAGCGCGTGCGCGCGAATATCTAGGCGGATTTCATTGCCCGCGCGCGCGCGTGCACCAGCGAAATACTCGCCCACACTCCACCACTGAAGTAGAGCGTCATCCACGCGACTTCGCTGCGCCAGTCCTCCCATCGCAGGGACGCGACCTTGCACGCCGCGGCATCGGCAAGGCCCTGCGACAGGCTGAGATACTCGCGCCCCGCGGCCTCATCCGCCAACCACCGTGCCCAGTACATGGGCACGTCCTCGATGAACATGAAGCCCACGTAGGCGATTCCGGCGATGGTCCAGGCCAGGAGCATCGGGCGGCGCGCCTCCGGGCTGCGCGACAGGATGGCGATCAGCCCGAAGATCACCAGCGCCGCCGAGAACCCCCAAAGCGAATTCTCGAAGACATGCCCGAGATTGGCCGTCGTGAGCACGGAAAACCAGGAACAGATCTCGGCAATGACGATGAGGGGCACGATGACGAGCGAGATCCGCTGCGCCGTCTCACTACCGATGGCGCGCCCGAACTCCCGCAACATCAACGCCCACTGCGCGGCGAAGCACAGCTCAGCGATGGTGGCGACGCTGCGACCGATGAGCACGCTGGACAGCGGCGAATCCACCACGCACAGGCGCGGAATGTCGTAAACCGGCAGGAAAGAACGGAACGCGCAGCCGAGGACATAGGCGGCGGAGAGGATGAACTGCAGCCGGTGGTATTCGAAGACATCCACCGGCACTGTCGCCCGCTGGCGTCGCAGCGCCACGCCGGCAAACAACCAGGCGGCGATGTTGAAAACCGCCACCGCACTCAGCAAGGACCACCACAACGGGACACTGGGCGCCATGTTCACTGGAACTCCGGGTTGGCTGACCAGTCATTCTTACTATCGATTGCTGCGACCTGTTGACTCGGGTCAAACTGCCCCATGAACGAAAACTTCAAGTACATCGCCGCCGCCGTGCTGGTCGTGGGCCTCACCATCGGCAGCGTGGTCTATATCTACCAGGGCAAGAAGGCCAAACCGGTGACGCCCCCGGCCGCCACCGCCCAGCTGCCGTCCGAGGCCGTCGAACCCGTGCCGGACGAAGCCGCCGTCAAACATCCGCTGGCCGAACCGGCAACCCCTGAAGCCTTGCCGGCCCTCGACGACAGCAGCCCCTCGATGCAGGGCGCGATTGCCGGCGTGCTGGGCCAGGAGTTCGCGGACAAGTTCGTCATCCAGGACCAGCTGATCCGCCACATCGTGACCAGCATCGACAACCTTCCCGAACAGAAACTGGCGGAGCGAATTCGTCCGGTGAAGCCGGTGCCGGGTGCCTTTGCCGCGGGTGGCACCATCGACGCGCCCATCCTGGATTCCACCAACTACGAGCGCTACAAGCCGCTGGTGCAGCTCATCCAGAACACGGACACGCAGCAGCTGGTCGCGGTGTACAAGCGCTACTACCCGCTGTTCCAGGAGGCGTATGCCAACCTCGGGCATCCGCCGGAGTACTTCAACGATCGCCTGGTGCAGGTCATCGACCACCTGCTCGAAACGCCTGACGTCAAGGGCCCGATAGCGCTCACGCAGCCGGGTCTGCGCTACGAATACGCGGACGCGTCCATCGAATCAAAATCCGCGGGGCAGAAAATCCTGATTCGCATGGGCGGCGAGAACGCCGCGGTGGTCAAGGAAAAACTGCGTCAGCTGCGCGCCGCGGTCATTTCGTCGCAATGACGTAGAGCGCCGAGGTATTGAGATCCTCGTCCGAGATGTCCGCCCAGCGCGGCGCCAGTTCGGCCCGCGGAATGCCGTCGTCGCGTTGCAGCCGCGACTGGCAGACCAGCTTGAATCCCGCCTCCTGCAGCAGTTTCAGATGCACCGAGGCCGGATAACGATTGATCATGTAGGGGCGCCGGCCGAGCGCGAGTTTCCACACGCCTTCGGAGCAGGCGCGAAAACCGTTCCATCGCTGCGTCATGCCATGCGACTTGAGATCGATCTGGTGTGACATCCATCCGCCGGGCCTGAGCCAGCGATACAGCGCGTGATAGGTGTTCCCGAGATCGACCACGTGTTCGAGCACGGACGCGGAGATGATGAGGTCGACCGAGCCCGCGTGGATCACGCGTGGATCCGACCAGGGCGCGCGATATTCGATGCGAATCGGATTGCTGGTCAGCGGAAACGTCAGCGCCTGGCGAATCGCCTGCACGCGTCCGGTGGCCAGCGCATGGTCGAGAATCCGCTCGGTCAGGATGCCACCCGGAAACCCGCGCGCATCGAGATGCGCGCTGAAGTCGGGCCAGCCCTTGACCAGCGCGGAAGCGCGATCGCGGAACAGTGGCAGCAAGTCGCGCAACACCTGCTGGTTGTCCGCAGGGTTCGAATGCGCAACCACGTCGAGGCCGACGTATTCGGATGAGCCGCTGAGCAGCGCGCTGAGACCCACGCCCAGAGTTTCGCCCGGCCCGAGCTCGGCCACCGTTCGCGGCGTGCCCCGGTATCCGTGGGCATGCAGCAGGCACAGATGCCGCATCCACAGGTTGTAGCAGTATCGTGCGGACGCGGTTTGCCCCACGCTCCGTGACGGCAGCGAGGTGTTCAGTGCCGGGAAGTAGCTGATGAGACCCCGGGCGATCGGTGCCAGCCGCATTTCACTCATGCGCGAACGCTCCCTGCGTGCAGAGAGCGATATTGCGCGTAATGCGCCGTGCCAAATCGCGTCCGACAGCAGGTCGGGAGAACGTCCGACGCGTCGCCGGCCGGATTCGGCCGCGGAATCGCTGTCCCTACTGGAAAGGATCCGAGAACTTGGGATCCGCCAGGAACGCCTGGTCGGTCAGGATGTTGAGGAAGGCCTCGAGCGCATCCTTGTCCTCGTCGGAGAAATTCCGCAGAAACGGCTCCGCGCGCCCGCCACCGAGAGCGCCGTCGAGTCCCGGGCTCAACTTGATGTCGTCGCTGTAGTGATCGATCACCTCGCGCAGGTTCGCGAAACGTCCATCGTGCATGTAAGGCGCGCTCACCGCGATGTTGCGCAGGGACGAAGCACGGAACGCTCCTCTGCCCTCATTCGAGCCTGGATCCGTGATCACCGCGTCGAGTCCATTGTTGGCGGGCCACGGCGACACGAAGGTCTTGGGCATGTGGCAGTGGCCGCACTGGGACTCGGTGAAAACCGCGAACCCGCGTATTTCCTGGGCGGTGAGGACGCCGGTGGGATCGGCCGAAACTCCGGGGACACCCGTGAAGTACGCCTCGTCAAACCGGCTCTGGTAGGTGATGAGGGTTCGCAGGAATTGCGCCAGCGCGCGGGTAATTCGCTGGGATGTCACTTCCGGGCTTCCGAAGGCGGCCTCGAACAGCGGTGGGTAGTAGTCCACCGCGGAGAGTTTTGCCACGGTCGCTTCCATGGAGGTTCCCAGTTCATCGGGGTCTTCGATCGGCATGGCGGCCAGCGACTCGAGGCGCGCGGAGCGCTCATCGGAAAAGTATCGATCGTTGTTGTTGAAGCGCACGTTGGTCAGCGCCATGGGACTGCGCCGGGTCGGCGTGCCCAGCGCGCCGAGAGGAAATCGCTCCGGGCTCGCGAAGCCATGGGACTGCTCGTGGCAGGACCCGCATGACTGCGTGTTGGTGATCGACAGGCGCTTGTCGTAGAACAGCACGCGCCCCAGCGTTGCCCCCGCGTTGGTGATGGGATTGTCAGGAGGCAACGTGTCGTCCCAATCGATGGTCCCATCGCCCGACACCGCGAACACTTTCGTGAGCGGCAGTAGTTTGTCTTCATACACGAAGGACTGCGCTGGCAGCGTCGGTCGCGCCGAGATCGGTGATGGCGCGACCAGGGCGAAGGAAGCTTCCGCGACATTGCCCAGCGGATCGCGAGCTTCAACCGTGGCCCTCACGTGGCCCGGTGCGCTGAACGAACCGATGATCCGGGTTCCCTGGACAGAGAAGCCAGGCGGTCCGGAGAGAATGGAGACCTGGTACGTCAGCGCCTGGTTTTCCGGGTCCCGGAACGTGGCGCCGCCCTGCGAAGCATCGTAGTCGACGCTGGAGTTGACCGCGACCTGCACATTCCGGCGCACGGCTGCCGGCGGCTGGTTTTCCATCACGTTCAGCAGAAACAATTCGCTGATGCTTCCACCTCGGCCATCGGCCGCTCTCACGGTTACGTCGACCACGCCGGCTTTCGTGGGAGTTCCCATGATGCGCCCGCCGGAGACCGCGAGCCCGGCGGCCGCGGCCGAGAGAGTCACTTCGTAGACCAGGCGGTCGCCATCGGGGTCGCGAAACAGGATTCCGTTTTTCGTCGGATCGAAGTCGTAAGGAACGCCGACGACGGCGTTTTGATTGCCGTTGAAGACATTGGTCAGGACCGGCGCTGAATTCACGGCCGGAGGCGGGGGAGGAGGTGCCGGGCTGCTGGAACCGCCGCCGCCTCCGCAAGCCGAGAGCAGCGAGCCGATGCAGACAATGCTGGCAATATGTAACTTGGCTCGATTGGCCGTCACGGCAGTGATCCCCATGGCTCGGAACGTATCAATTCTGATGCTCCGGGTGAATCCATGACAGCCGGAAACGTAATGTATTGGTTAGCATTGTGGTGCAAAACACGCCCATGACTCGTTGGCTGGTTGTGCTTGTTCTCGTCGTGGCAGTGGCTCCGATCGCGCGTGCCGCCGATCAGGCCTGCAAGCTGACACCCGACAAGAAGCTCGAGGCCGTGAAGGCATTCAAGGCGCTCGCACCTCTGTTCCAGGATCCGCGATGCCTCAATTGCCATGGCGCGGTGAATCCCTTCTCGCCCACGGGCGGGCATCCCGGCGGAGTCATCGACATCCGGGAAGAGGCGCGGGAATTCCTCAAACGAACCGACCTGGAGTCCGCACTCATCTCGCCCGATGCCGCTGGCAGGGCGCGCGAGTTGCAGGGAATTCGCGAGATCGCCCAGGGCTCGGGCCCGATCACCGCCAACGACCTGATCCGGCAGAAGGCAGCCAAGCCCATGCTGGAAGCCTGTCGCCAGTGTCATGTGAACGATTGGTTCATTCCCATGAGCCAGAATCATTTCGTCGGGCGTGACTGGAAGGCCATTTGCGTCCACCTGAAGACTTCGCCGTTGACCGATTCCCCGGGCGCCTTTCTCGGACACATGCAGGATGACGCCATGGTGTTGCTGGGATTCAAGGGCCTGCGTGGCCTGCTCACGCCGCCGAATCCCGCGCCGCCTTCCATGCCCTTCAGCACGATGGAGAAACACGCCAACGACTGGATCGCCGCGATGGATTCGAAATTCCATCCGCCCGACACCTGCGGGTGTGAATACGAAGGACTGGCGATCGAAATGCGTCACCGCCTGTTTCACAATCCCGGCACGCACGGAAATCTGTTTGGCGATGCGCAGCTCGAAGGCGAAGTGGTCTTCAACGCGTTGCTCGAAGGCATGGGGACGGGGTGGTTTGGCCAGGACGTGAAAGTCCGGCGCCCCATGTCGGTCCGCTACACGAACTCGGCGGTCTGGAAGTGCGACGGGACTGGTTGGCGCGACGAACTATGGTCGGTGCGCGCGCGCTTCGAAGGCGAGCCCGCGCGTCTGCAAGTGCAATTCGGTTACGTCAGGCAGGCCGAAGAGGCGGGAATCGTCTGCAAGGCCCCGGGGCATGAAGGTTGATGAGCCCTGGGACCTCACGTATTTCGGACCGCTCGACCGGGTGGAGCTGCCGCTCCAGGAAGGAGCGACCGTCACCGTGGATGACAAGGACAGCAGCGTGGCGGAGACGTTGAAGGTCACGCTGATCGAGGACGCAACCGCGTCCCGGACCGCCCACCCTTAGGCATCGAACCATCGCCCGCGTTACCCGGTGGTGACATCCCGCTGCTACGCTCAGGCGGGGTCTGAATAGGGTGAGTCCATGAAGCTGAGCACAGCCGCCGCCATTTCATTGGCGTGCCTGTTCTCCACGGCGACCACCGCCGCGGTGGACTATGCGCGCGACATCCAGCCGTTATTCGAGAAGCACTGCTACGAGTGCCACGGCTCCAAGAAGCAGAAGAACGGCTTTCGGCTGGACCGGCGCAGCCGCGCGTTCCGGGGCTTGCAGCGCCACAACATCATTCCGGGAAGCAGCAGTACCAGCCGCGTCTACCGCCGCGTCGTCGACGGGCAGTCGGGGCTGCAGATGCCGCCCGAGGATGCCTTGAGCCCGGAAGAAGTCGAAACCATCCGGCAGTGGATAGACGAGGGCGCCCAGTGGCCCGATGAGCTCGCCAACGAAGTCGATGCGCCGCCGGCGGATCCGGCCGCGGTGGTGCTCATCGAACACATCCGTGGAGTCCGCGACAGCGGCGAGAAACGGCAGCGGGTACTTGAATCCATCGCGCGCGAGCCTCGCGTGCTCAATGCCCGCGGGCCGGGCGGCTCATCGCCACTCATGTACCTGGCGCTGTATGGTGACCCGGACCTGCTGCGCACGGCACTCGCGGCCGGCGGCAATCCCAACCAGGCCAACGACGGCGGTGCCACCGCGCTCATGTGGGCCGCCGACGATGCCGCCAAGGTGAAGGTGCTGCTCGAGTCCGGGGCGAATGCCAACGCGGACTCGGTGCTCGGCCGCACACCCTTGTGGATTGCGTCGGCGGCGCTGAACGATGCCGCGGTCGAAACGCTGCTCGCCCACGGCGCGACGCCATCGCCGCAGGCGCTGATGGCTGCCGCGTTCGGCAGCGAGAGCATCATGCGCAAGCTCATCGCCGCGGGCGCCAGGGACAAGGGCGAATCGGCGGCCATGGCGATTCGACAGGGCTGCTTCAGCTGCCTCGACGCCTATCCGGCCGAGCCGCAACTCAAGCTGAATCGCGCCTTGCTGACGCTGGTACCACCGGGCGGGCCCGGCGATCCCGCGCTGGTGCGCGCGGCACTGGCGCGCGGCGCCGATCCGAATGTGCGCGACATGAAGGGACGCACGGTGCTCATCGCGCTCGCCATCTCGGAGCTATCCACGCCCGAGCTCATACAGGAGATCATCGACCGCGGCGTGGATCTGAATGTCACGGGCGCGGAGGGCTTGACCGCGCTGGACCATGCCATCCGCGTCGGCCGGGCGCCTATTGTCGAGGTGCTACGGCGCAATGGTGCAAAGCAGACGCTGCAGGCGGCACCGGCGCCGCAGTTCGCCGCAATCCGCTCGCCCCGCGTGGCAGTGGAGCGCGTGATGCCGCTGCTGCAGACGAGCAGCAAGCAGTTCTACGATCGCGGCGGCTGCGTGGGCTGTCATCACAACCTGCAGATGGCGCTCACGGTGCAGGAGGCCCGGCGCACCGGCGTCGCGGTCGACGAGGCCCTGGCGCGCGAGGAGCTCGCGACCCTGAGCCGCGACCTCGACATCTGGCGCGATCAATCCCTGCAGGGCATTGCCTCTCCCGGCGGCGCCGCCACCACCACGGGCTATCTACTGATGGCCATGGCGGCGCAGGGTCATGCGCCGGATTCGTCCACCGATACCCAGGCGCGTCTGCTGCGCCTGTTGCAGCGCACCGATGGCCGCTGGCTCACCCCGATGCGACCACCCATCGAATACAGCGAATTCACCGCCACGGCCGTGGCCCTGCGCGGTCTCGCGCTCTACGGCAGCGACAATCCGGCGGCCAGCAAGGCCAGCATCGGGCGGGCGGTGCGCTGGCTGGAGGGGGCAACGCCGCGCAACCACGAAGACCGCGTGTTCAGGTTGTTAGGCCTGGTGTGGGGCGACGGAGATGCCAGGGCGCGCGACGCGGCCTTGCGCGAGCTGCAGAAGCAGCAGCGCACCGACGGCGGCTGGGCGCAGACCGCCTTCCGGACCAGCGACGCCTATGCCACCGGCGAGGCACTGTTCGCGTTGCGCGCCGCCGGCGTGTCGACCAGGTCCCGGGGCTACAAGCGTGGGGTGAATTACCTGCTCGGCACGCAACTCGAAGACGGAACCTGGCTGGTGCACAGCCGCACGCTGCCGACGCAGTCGTACTTCGAAAGCGGTTTCCCGCATGGCGGTGACCAGTTCATTTCCGCCGCCGCGACCCAGTGGGCCGCGCTGGCACTGCTGCAGACGTTGCCGGACGCCGCCGCGACCAAGGTCGCCGCGCGTTGAGTCACCTGGCCGCCGGCGCCACGCCGGCGGCCGCGGTGCGCATCACGCACTCATGATCTTGCCGGTCTCGAGCAGGGACTTGAGATCGCTGAGGATCCAGTTCCATCCGCCACCACCCTGTTCGCTGTAGGTGGCCTGCGTGGCTGCCGACATCATCGGTGCGCCGGTGGTGTCGTGCGTAACGGTGAGTTTGCAGAAGCCCGCGCTCGTGGGCTGGATCTCGAACGTGAGTCGCGTGAAACCTTCGGCCTTGTGCTGGTCGTTGAACAGCCAGCGATAGGTCTGAACGAGCTTGAAGGGTGGCTTCACTTCGACCACCTCGCCATCGATGATGGTTTCCGGCAGTCCGTACTGGAGCATCTGCGCGTTGGCCTTGGCGCGGAACTTGCCACCCGGTCGCAGCTCGTACTCGCTCACACCCTGGTAGCCGTATCTGCCGTTCCACTCGGGATCGGTGATGGCATCCCAGATGGCTTGCGCGCCGGCACGGATGTAGATCTGGTGGATGTGAGTCACGCTGTCTTTCTGGCCTGTTTCCATTTCTTTCGCTCCAGTGATGTCTTGAGTTCGGCGAGGGCGGATACCTCTCGCTCCTTGTATTTGTCGATCCAGCGGTCGTGGACCAGGCGGATCGGGACGGCATTGAGGAAATGCAGCTTTTCGCGGCCCTCGCGGCGCGTGATGACCAGGCCGGCTTCCTCGAGCACCTTCAGATGTTTCATGACCCCGAAGCGCGTCATCTCGAGTTCCCACTCGAGCTCGCCCAGGGTCTGGCCATCGCGCTTGTGCAGCAGGTCCAGCAGGAAGCGGCGGGAGGAATCGGCCAGCGCCTTGAACACCAGGTCTTCATCGATCATGCGGCGACTATATGTGACCATTTGGTCACATGTCAAAGTTCACGCGCAAATGTCCCCGCATCGGGCCGTCATGGCACTATCCGCCGCGATGACACAACTCAATCGTCTGGTCGCGCTGCTGGGCGCCTTGCTGATCGCCACCGTCGCCACCGCGCAGGACGCGGACTCGGCCTATGTCATGCGCGATGCCGAGGGCAGGTTCTCCGCGTACACGGTGGCGCAGACGGCGGAAGGATTGCAGAAGAAATCCGTCGCGCTGGCCGGCGGATCGGTGCTCAGCGTGGCCGGCGTGGGCGGACTGCCGGCCTTCCCGGTGAAACTGCGGCCGCCCGCGAAGCCCGCGCCCGACGTTGCGAAGACCCGCAAGGGGACGTCGATCTTCGTGGTCGCCGACACGCACGGCGAATACGAAATCCTGGCCGGCATGCTGAAGAAGCACGGTGTCGTCGATCAATTCCTGCGCTGGAACTACGGCAACGGGAACCTCGTCGTGCTCGGTGACGTGTTCGATCGCGGCGCCCACCAGGTCGAAATCCTGTGGCTGCTCTACGAACTCGAAGACCAGGCGCGCAGGGCCGGCGGTGCCGTGCACCTCGTGCTCGGCAACCACGAGCTCATGGTGCTTGGCGGGGACCTGCGTTATCTCAACGCCAAGTATCAGGCCACGGCCGCGGCCTTCGGCGTCCAGTCCTACTCGCAACTGTTCAGCAAGGACACCGTGCTCGGCCAGTGGCTGCGCTCGAAGCCCGCGCTGCTCAGGCTCAATGACCTGCTGTACATGCACGGCGGCCTGTCACCGCGGCTGGTCGACCGCAACATCACGCAGGCGCAGATCAACGCGTCGATCCGCGCCGCCATGAACGGCGGTCCATTCGCCAACGAAGTGGAGCAGGAACGCGCCGAGTTCCTCATGGGCATGGACGGCCCGCTCTGGTATCGCGGTTACTTTCCCGAGAATGAAGGTGGCGCGATCCCCGAGGCCCAGGTGCGACGCGTGCTCGAACATTTCGGCGCCACGCGTGTGATCGTCGGGCACACCCGGGTCTCCAGAATCCAGATGCTCTATCACGGCCGCGTCGTGGCCGTTCAGGTGTATCCGCGGCGCACCGACTCCGGCGTCGAGTTCGAAACCCTGCTGATTCGCGGCGTGGTGTTCTCCCGCTGCCTGCCGGATGGCGACACCGAGCGGGTCCTGCCGGCGGATCCCCTCCTGTAGTTAGGTATCGCCGGTATCCGGCGGACGCGCTCACTATTCATCCGTATACAGCGGGTCAGCGCGATCGATGCGCGCGACCTCGTTCGATAAGACCAAAGCCCGATTTATGCGGTCTAACAGCCACTTGGATACTCCGCCCCCTTGCGCGCCACGGAAGGTGATCGCGCGCGGCATGCCACCTATCGGAGGATTCCTACATGAGTGCGCGCCAGTTCTTGTTTGCTGCGACCGCGATGTTTTCCCTGGTCTCGCTGGCAATGGCCCAGGCCGCGCCGGTCACCAGCAAGCCCGCCACTGCGGCGACGATCGCGGAACAGAAGAAGGTGCTCGACTATCTGCCGTTCAGTGACAAGACCGACTTCGAGGATGCGCAGCGCGGCTTCATCGCGAAGCCCGATCAGCTCGTCATCAAGGATGACAAGGGTCGCGTGGTCTGGGAGCTGGAGAGCTACAAGAAGTACATCGCGCTCGACAAGCCCGCGCCGGACAGCATCAATCCCAGCCTGTACCGCAATGCACAGCTCGGCATGTTGTATGGACTGTTCAAGGTCACGGACCGCGTGTACCAGATTCGCGGCTACGACCTGTCCGTCGTCTCCTTCATCCAGGGCGATACCGGCTGGATCGTCATCGATCCGCTGATCTCGAAGGAAACCGCCAGGGCGGCGCTCGACTTCATCAATGAGAAGCAAGGCAAGCGCCCGGTGACCGGCGTGATCTACAGCCACTCGCACATCGACCACTATGGTGGCGTGCGCGGCGTGGTCGAGGAAGCCGACGTGAAGTCCGGCAAGGTGCCGATCCTGGCGCCGGAAGGATTCACCGAGCATGCGATCAGCGAAAACGTGATCGCCGGCAATGCCATGGGCCGGCGAGCGGTGTTCATGTACGGAGCCGTGCTGCCGCGCGACGAGCGCGGCGGCGTCAGCGGTGGCCTGGGCCCCACAACCTCCACGGGCGACTCGACGCTCATCCTGCCCAGCCGCTTCATCAAGAAAACCGACGAGGCCGTCACCATCGACGGCGTCCAGTTCATCTTCCAGATGACGCCCGGCACGGAGGCGCCCGCTGAGATGAACGCCTGGCTGCCGCAGTTCAAGGCCATGTTCATGGCCGAGAATTCCACCAACACCATGCACAACATCCTGACGTTGCGCGGCGCGCAGGTGCGCGACGCGCTCATCTGGTCGCACTTCCTCAATGAGACCATCGACAAATGGGGCAGCCAGGTGCAGGTCAAATTCCAGGCCCATCACTGGCCGCAGTGGGGCTCGGAGAAGATCGTGGCGTATTGGCACAAGCAGGCCGATCTCTACAAGTACACGCACGACCAGACCGTGAACCTCATGAACAAGGGTTACACGGGCGAAGAAATCTCCGAGATGATCAAACTACCGCCGGAGCTGGACAAGTATTTTCCGGATCGGGGCTACTACGGCACGCTGCGTCACAATTCGCGTGCCGTCTACCAGCGCTACATGGGCTGGTACAACGGCAATCCCAGCGACCTCAACAATCTGCCGCCGGAGGATGTCGCGAAGAAATACGTCGCCTACATCGGTGGTGAAGCGGCGCTGTTGCAGAAGGCCAGGGCGGATTTCGACAAGGGTGAATATCGCTGGGTGGCGGAAGTGTGCAAACACGCGGTGTTCGCCAATCCAGACAGCAAGGCCGCGAAGGACCTGCTCGCGGATGCCTACGAGCAGCTAGGCTACCAGGCGGAGAGCGGTCCCTGGCGTTCGGTCTATCTGGAGGGTGCTTTCGAGTTGCGCAATGGCTTGCCGAACGCGACCGCGGCGGTCACCGCCAGCCCGGACACCATCCGGGCCATGCCGCCTGACATGCTGTTCGACTATCTTGCAGTGCGGCTGAACGGCCCGAAGGCCTGGGGCAAGAAGATCTACATGAATGTCGACTTCCCCGACCTGAAGCAGAAGTTCGGCCTGCGGGTGGAGAATGGCGTGCTGAACTACGGCAAGCCGCTGGCCTCGCCGGACGTCAGCCTCACCATGAACAAGTCGACGCTCGATGCCATCGAGCTCAAATCCCTGAAACTGGACGACGCGATCACGAAGGGCGACATCAAGGTCCAGGGCAAGGAACAGTCATTCAGGGACTTCATGGGAATGCTGGATGACTTCAAGTTCTGGTTCAACATCGTGACGCCGTAGGGACGACGCAAGCCCGCGGCCTGAGACCCTGGTCCGATTTCGCGCCCGCCGGCGTCTGAAGAGAATGGCACCCCTCAACGAGGAGGGGTGTCATGAAAACCGTGCTCAATTCATTCCTGGTGGCGATGGGACTGTTCCTGGCGGCCGGAGCCGCCCAGGCTGAAGGCGACAAGTACCAGGAGGCCATCACCTCCTTCAAACAATCTCCGCAGAGCACGAAATTCTTCGATCGCTCCTACGGCTACGTCATTTTCCCGGAGGTCGGCAAGGCCGGCCTCATCGTGGGCGGTGAACACGGCGACGGCCAGGTGTACGAGAAAGGCAAGCTCGTGGGCACGGCCAGTCTCACGCAGATCAGCGTCGGCGTGCAGGCCGGGGCCAAGGAATACGCCGAGATCATCTTCTTCGAGACCAAGCTCGACTTCGATCGCTTTCGCGCCGGCGAATTCCAGCTCGAGGGCAATGCCGAGGCCACCGCGGCCACGCTGAACGCCTCGGCCAGCGCGGGCACCGACGCCAACACCGCCGCGGCGAGCACCACGCGCAACAACGCGGCCACGGCCGGCGCCTTCAACAAGGGCCTCGCGATCTTCACCATCACGCGCGGCGGCCTCATGGCGGGCGTGGCGGTGGCGGGGCAGAAGATCAAGTTCAAGCCGGCCAAGTGACGTGGGCGCCGGCGATCGCCGGCGCTAACAAAAATCGGAATTTCTTCACATTCCCTCGCAGGTGAGCGGGGCTGTTACCACTTCGTCATCGTAACGCGCGTATATCGACTCTTCCTGGCAGGAACCTTGCGGGGGGATTTCATGGAGTCGAAGGAGTACGGCAAGCAGGAGTCCAAGCCGAAAGAGGCGCAGCCTCCGACGGTGTTCAGCACTGCCATCGAGGCGTCATTCAAGGCCGACGCCAGTGTCCGCGGGGCGCTCACCGAAAACCTGAAGCCGCTGCGGGCCGAAACGGAAGCGATCAACTCCCGGCTGCGCAAGGCCTTCGAAAATTTCAATGCAAACAATCTCATCGGTGCAGAGCGCGGCCAGCGGCAGTATGTCGACCCTGGCGCCAGTCCCGCCGATGCACTGGATGAGGTCATCAGCCAGCGGGTGAAGCAGATCCGGTCTTCCGGAGAACGGCGCAGCCTCACCCTGCGCAACACCGCCGAGCTTCGCAGCCTGGTCCGGAAGAAGGACGACGGCGACTCCGTGATCGATCTCGGTGAGCTGGTCGAGTACATCGATCGCAAGAGCCGGACGTCCACGCTGGTGGTCGAACCCCGGCACGCGCCGCTCACGGCCGAGATCGAGGCCGAAAAACTCATCGCGGAGGCCGAGCAGGCAGGCGAGGGTACGAGCGGCCATGGAATGACACGACGCAAGGTGTCGGCGCTCGAGGCACGCGAGGTGGATCCCTTCGTCAAGGATGCCGTCTCGGTGCAGATGGAATCGGTGAGTTCACCGGAATCCCAGCTCACCTACGGAAAAATCCCCAACAGCGCCGGTGACGACAAGGTACAGAAGGAAATCCTCGAGAACTTCGAGCTGCGGACCGGCGCGTCGGATGTGACGGCCTACCACGATTTCCACACCTTGCAGATCGCCTTCCAGCACGTCTGGACGCGCATCTTCGACGGTCAACTGACCACCCTGGGCCAGGATCTGTATCGCGAATACGTTCGGCTCAAGGACTTCACCGGCTCCACCGCCGGTGACATGCCGGTGGGCAGCCTCGGCGACCTGCGTCGACTCATCGATGAAATCCGGAAACTCAGCCAGTTCGTCGAAGAGGAAACCCCGACCCAACTGCGTCCGGCCGGCAGCGAACCCAAGGGTGGAGGCCTGCCGACACCCACGCCCGAAGACGCGGCCCGGGGTGCGGTCGCGGTGGCCACTGGCGGCGCCAGTCTGTTCATCGAGTGGGCATTCAATGAGCTCATCAAGGCGGGCAACAATCCGGTGCGCGTGAACTGGACCGCCTTCCCGCTCAAGCTCAACGAGGGCCGCGGCAACATCATCGAGATGCGGACCCCCGAGAAGAACGCACTGCCAACCGGATCCGTGGAGATCGTCCTCGAAACGGATTCCAATTCGTTCAAGAAGCAGATCCTGTTCCAGCAGTGGGATCGCGATACGCAACGTCCTATCTACAGCGCCAGTCTGCAGAACTGGGGTGGAGGTCATGGACCGGTCGACCGCCTGGTCCTGACACCCGCGCAGGCGCTGACGGGCACGCTCAAGTTCATCTCGGAAGACGAGCAGGTCAACCAGCTGATGCTCGGCCGGTACGTGCTCGGCGAGCTCGGCACTACGCTCTCCGACCGCACGCGCGTGACATTCCGCTGGAAGGGAGACCGCTGAATCATGGCTGCCATCACCACCTTCCAGGCGTCGCCCTCGCAGGGCCTGGGCAACAACGCGATCCAGGCGATGCGCGCCACCGAGGCCGGCGAGGCCAAGGCCGCCGATCCGCTCGGCGAGTCCAGCCGCCTGGCGCAACTCCTCACCCGGATGGAAAAGCTGCTCGCCGAGCGATATGCCTTCGACGTGTTCGCGAAGAACTCCATCAACTTCGGGATCATGGTGACCTACCGGCAAGCGTGGCAGCCGGAGCAGTACCAGGTGGGCGATCTCGTGAGCACCATTCCGCTCGCGCCCAAGGAAATCCGCCGCTACACCACGCGCTCGGTGACCAAGAAATCGCGGGCGGAGAAGGAGATCGAGGACAACCTCAAGACCCGCAAGAGCGAGTCCACGGACACCACGCGCGCGGATCAGCAGATCGTCAAGAAGGCGCAGGAGAAGACGCACTTCAACATGACCGCCAGCGAGACCTTCGGTGGCGATGGCATGTCGATCAATGCCACGCAAAGCGGCGGCGGCGACAGCACCCGGGACTCGCAACAGACCAAGAACGAGATGCGCGAGAGCGTGCTCAAGAGCTCGCAGGAGTTTCGCGAGCAGCACCGCATGGAGATCGACACCAGCCAGAGCTCGGAAGACGAGGCCACCACCTTTCACGAGATCCAGAATCCCAACGATGAGCTGGCCGTCACCTACCTGTTTTACGAGCTGCAGCGCACCTACCTGATCAGCGAGAGGATCCACCAGCTGACGCCGGTGATTCTCGTCGCCAATGAAGTACCCGCGCCGCATGAGATCGATGATGCCTGGCTGGTCCAGCACGACTGGATCCTGCGCCGTTGCATCCTCGACGACTCCTTCCGGCCGGCACTCGACTACCTCACCAAGAGCTTCGTCGGTGCCGAGGTCAACATCCGCATCCTCGAGTCCAATGCCATCGCGCAGAAAACCCTGGTCGACAAGATCAACCAGCAGATCCAGGTGCAGATGGGCCTGCTAGCGAGCAACGAACGCAGCGTGCAGGAGGCGGTACAGGGCCTGACCAACACGCAGCAGGCGACGGGCATCTTCAACACCGTCAAGCGCATCTTCGATCCCATCGGCATCACGGGCGGAGCGGACAGCGGCGCCACCGATGCCGCGCAGGCCATGGTGGACTACTCCCGGCAGGCGCTGGATCGCGTCGAACGCGAGCGTGCCAGGTTGATGGCGCAACTCGAGGTCGCCACCACCGCGATGCAATCCGCGGTGAACAAGCTCTCGGACGCCGTCAGGGAACACTATGACCGCGTCGCCGAGATCGACCGTTTGCGCGTGCACGTCAAGGAGAACGTTCTCTATTACATGCAGGCGATCTGGCGACAGGAGCCGCCCGACCAGCGCTTCTTCCGGCTGTACAACATCGACGTGCCCATCGTCACGCCGGTCACCAACGGCCTCACCGTCAATGTTTCCGCGGGCGACGATGGCAGGACCATGCCGCCAGGTCTCGGTGCCTTGCTGGGCAAGGACGGCGCCGTCGTGAGCAACCTGCCGATGCCCGAGGTCCAGGTGACCCGCAAGAAGCTCGTGGACGTGGCCGACCTCGACAACGTGCTGGCTTACAAGGGCAATTACATGGTGTTCGCCCTCAAGGAGAACAACTACATCACGCTGCACATGATGCAGGACTATCTGGACGTGGGCGCGGAGCTGCTGCTCCGCGATCCGGACGAGCTGGCCAACTACAGCATCGAGAAACTGCAGGAGTATGCGAAGACCGCCTTGAAGGAAATCGATGACCCCGACGAGAGAAGGGCGCGCCGCGACGAACTCAAGCAGATGATGAAGGATCGGCTGCTGTCTCCCCGCAAGGAAAACGACCGCGTCATCGTGCCCACGAACTCGTTGTACATCGAATGCCTGGTGGGCACGCATCCGCTGCTCGAGGACTTCAAGCTCATCCACCGCGCGCTCGACGTGAAGAAGGTGCAGGCCGAAGTGCGGCGGGCCGAGCTCGAGAACATCCGGCTCGCGGCTCGCGCGCTGGAAGGGGAGCGCGAGGATCCCGACATCGAGAAGAAGATCGTCATCGAGGGATCATCCGCCGTGATCGCGCCCGTGGACGACTGACGTGGCCGAGGCGGCCCCCGCGCCAGCCGACAAGAAGAACGCGCCGCCGCCACCGCAGCGCGTCGACGCGGAACGCGTTCCCGGACTCGTCGTCACGGCCGATCCGCGCTGGGCGCTGGCATTCCTGGCAAAGCTTCATGCGAAGGCGAAGGAACGCAAGGTCCTCGGCAACCTGCCGGGGTGGATAGAGCCGGACAGCCGCTCGCTGCGCACGGTGTTCAATCCGTCGCGCAATGCGTCATTCGCCGATCGCAAGATCCGCGACATGATCGTTCGCGAGGTCGTCGAGGACCTGATCAAGGCCGGTCAGCTACCGGCAACAACCTCGAAGGACGACAAGGACCTGCGAGCGCTGTTCGAACGCGAGACCATCCTCGGGACTTCGTTCCTCGAGCGCACGGCCGTCAATTGGATGAGCGCGAAACTTGCCGCGCATCGCCAGAAGGTGCTGAAGATCCTCATTGATGCCACGCAGATGCCGGCGTTGTTGACGGATGCTGCGGGATACGTCGTCGCCAAGGTCGATGAAACCAAGGCGTCGATCCGTGATGACGATCTCTACCGGGTGCTGTATCCGAAGAACCGGCGCTCCCGCGATGGCTCGACCATGGATCGTGTGAATCATGTTCGCTACATCACGGCGGTTCGGGAATGCGCGCTGGAAGTACGAGCGCGAACCGTCGTGCTGCGCGAAGTGCCTCCGGATCCCGGGACGGAAATCCGGGGTCTCAACCGTGCCCCCACGGAAAGAACGCGTGCCGCGCCCTCGCGACCGGCCGCAAGCAAGAGCCTCATCGACGCGCTGCAATTGCTCGAGCTCATGATCTGGCACCCGAAGGCCGTCACCCTGGTGAGAGCCTGGAAGTCGGGGCCGCAGGCCGGCGTTCAGTCACTGGCGGAGGTGATCAACGAATCGCTCACGGCCATCGACAGTCTCAACAGCAAGCTGGCCGAGGATCCGTCAACGATTTGGCGATTTCCCGGTGCGCTGCGCAGCGGCATCGAGTCACTGAATGTGCTGGAGAAGGATGCGCTCACGCACTACGCGCTCGTCTGGGCATCCGCGGTGAAACCGGCACTCGACACCGCGCTCGACATCATTGGCAATGTCGTATCGCTGCTCGAAATGTACGGCGGACCGATTGCGCCGGTGGCCGCCGTGGCCGATGCGATCCTGCAGGCCGCGGCTACAGCGGTGGCCGTGTTGCGCCAGCTGGATCAGGATCACGCCGAGTCGGCGTCATTGTTCGAAAAAGAAGCAGACCGGCTGTCGACGGGTGGAAAGTACATCGGTGCGATCGGACAGGGAGCAAGTGCATTGCTCGCCGCCACCTCTGTGCCCGGTGCATTGCGCAAGCTGGCGGGCGCCGCCGGCAAGGGACGCGCAGCGGTCCCGAAGGTTCCTGCGAATACGAAGGGCATTGATCCGGGCAGCGGCATTTCCGGTCCTGCAAATCGGGCGACCCCTGCAACCCGGGTCGACAAGCCGCCAACCGGCCAGATCCCGCCGCAGAAGTCCATCACAAAGGGTGCGGATCCCGCTGATCCGACGATCTGGGCGGCAGGTCCCCGGCAGCGTTCCGCTCCGCAGCGGGGCGTCAACCTGCTTGGCGACGAGGCAAAGGGTACCCGCGGGCTCGACATTACCGATGAAGCGCGAGCGGTCGAAGACGTGCCGGGCATGCAGGTCGTAAACAAACCTCCTGCAAGCCGGGCACCGACGCGGGGCGCGGAATCCGGCCTGGCCGGGGAGGGCCGTGAATGGGTTGCTTCCGGCCTGACGAGCGAGCCGCGCCGGTACCAGCAAGTGGTCAATGCCGACATGAGCGACAAGATGCGGCGCGAGCTGGCCGCGGATGTGAAGGCTAACTACACCAGCCGGAAGAACAGCAGGAGGTCGGGTGGGGCTGACCCACCGGCGAACGATGCCCTGAAAAAATACGTCAACAGGTTTGACCAGGTCACGACCACGCCGATCGAGGAAATCCGCGATGTCCCGTTCCTGGTGTGGATGCCGGACAACTCGGTGCTGGAACGCAGGTTCGACCGCATCCTTCGGCAAAAGGATGGAAGCATCCTGATGCGTGAAACCAAGGCCTATGCCAAGAGCGCTCTCGACTACACGCCCGCGAAACTGCGGCGCCAGCTCGATATCGACACGGAGATCCTCGACCAGTACCCGTACGCGCGCATGGAGTATCGCCTCGATGGAAATGTGAGGGATACCACCATGCGCGAGCTGGAGGCGTTGGAGAGGCGTTATGCCGGCCGGTTCACGATCGTGAGGGCGCCGCAGTTTCAAGAAGTCACCGCCGCGGAACTGCGAAACTTATGAAGCCTGCTTCGCCGGCAACAGCCGGCTATTGCGCAGCAGCGCTGCCGAAATCAACGACACCAGCACACCCACCGGAAAAATCTCCAGGAAAGTCATCGGCACGCGAAACAGCGGGTTCTTGTACTGAACCACGAATTCGTTGGCCTGCTTCGTGGCCTGGGCTATGGCTTCGGGGTTGCCACCCGCGGCGCGCACGTTCTCGACCATGGCCTTGGCGTAGAACTCGGTGAAATCGAACTTCATGAAGATCTGGGAGATCTCCCAGGCGGCCGCGTAGAAGACTCCTGCCACGGCACTGATGGCCAGTCCCAAGCCCAACGCCGGCGCGAAATGGATGACGCCGCCCAGCACCTTGTCGCGGTACTGCTTGATACCGACGAACACCATGCTGAGCGCCACCAGCATGACGAGGTAGGTCTGCACCATGCTGAGCAGCCCGTGCGCGTCGGGCGGCAGCGAGACCATGAACCAGATCATCGGCAGGCCGACGATCAAGCCGGCGATGACGCCGTATCGGATTACGTACTGAAACATGGAACACCCTGTGGTTGAACGACGGTGCATGAAATCGCCGCCGGGGCCCGCGCGGCAATCGTAAGAAAGGGTGATTCGGGCCTCATCATCCGAAAATCTACCGCAGGATCCCCAGTTCGCGCGCTTTCAGTATCGCCGCGGTGCGGCGTTGTACGCCGAGCTTGCCGTACAGGTTGGCCACGTGGGTCTTCACGGTATTGGGCGAGACCTGGAGCTGCGCGGCGATCTCCTTGTTGGAGCGCCCGGCGGCCAGGAGCTGCAGCACTTCCTGCTCGCGTTCGCTGACTCCCAGGGTTGCGAGTGCCGCGGCATTGACCTCGAACGGACCGGGCGGCGGGCGTCGAAACAGCCGGTAGCTGACCCAGCCACCGAGCGCCATGAACGCCAGCGCAAAGATGCCGAGCCAGGCCGCGAACGGATGCGTGCGCAGGAGCACGCGGTATTCCAGCCATTCGAGCGCGAACACGCCCAGGGCCAGGATGGCGCCATATAAAAGTATCGTCCGCCACATCAGGCGCTAATCGTAATACTCCGGAGCCTTCTTCAGCTTCGCGTTGGTGGGCGGATCGTGCTGGATCCACATCTGCGCACCGGTCTCCTTGAGGAAGGCCTCGGTCTTCACGCGCGTGGCCCGTGTCATCGCACCGTCGAAGTCGAAGCTGGGCACGCGATCGAGCGTGCGCTCCTCCGGCAGGTGGTAGAGGTCGCCCTCGAGCAGCAAGGGACCGAAGTTCTTGAGACGCAGGAACAGCATCTGGTGTCCGGGCGTGTGGCCCGGCGCGGTCTTGATGACCACGGTGCCGTCGCCGAACACATCGTGATCGGCGTTGTTCAGCGTGATGCGCTTCGCGTCCTTGAGCTTCTCGTAGCTCGAGGCATCGCGGATCGCGAACTCGGTGGCGCCGAACATGGCGTCGTACTCGGCCTGCTGCACGATCCACGTCGAAGCGGCGAACAGGTTGGCATTCGCCGTGTGGTCGAGATGGTAGTGCGACATCGCGAGGTAGGTGATGTCGGCGGGCGCGAACCCGAGCTTCTTCAATTGCGGCACGAGCTTGTGTTTGGCCTTGAGGATGTCCTGCACCACGACTTCGGTGCCGTCATCGGGAATCTGCGCGTCGGGTATCTGGCCCACATCCCAGATCAGCGTGCCCTTGTCGTGGACCACGAGGTAACACGGCGTGATGAAGCTGGCGTCGCCGGCGATCTCTTCTTTCTTGAGTCCGAACAGGGTCGGATCCATGGGCTTGATGTCGCCGCAATCGAGAATGTAGAGCCGGGGCCCCGCCACCTTGGCCGGGGACTTGGCGCAACCCGCCACCAACAGGGCCGCGCAGGCGGCCGCCAGTATCTGCAGTTTCATGAATACCTCCCTCGGGGCGCCATGTTAGCCGGCGCAGCGGCGCTCTCCTACAGGCGCGCGCGGGCTTCGCCAGTGCAGCGGAACGCGCCGGAGGCATAGCGTCGACTCATGCCGGGAACACTCTTCTTTCGGGCTGCCTTCAACTGGGCCTTCGCCATGTTGCTCATGACGCTGGCGCTCACCGGCTGCAAGGTCGGCAAGACCGAGAGGGGTCCGGGGGTCTCCCCCGCGGCCACCGTGGGCGCGAATCCTTCGCTGCCCAAGCCGGATGACCAGGCCATTCCCATCGTGCAGATTGCCGAGGCCAAGGGATGGCCGCCGGGCATGAAGCCGGTCGCCGCCAGCGGCCTGGAGGTGAATGCCTTTGCCACCGGCCTCGAGCATCCGCGCTGGCTGTACACGCTTCCCAACGGCGATGTGCTGGTGGCCGAAACCGCGGCGCCGCCGCGTCCCGAGGACGGCAAGGGCGTCAAGGGCGCGGTCATGAAGAAGATGATGACCAAGGCTGGCTCCGCCGTTCCGTCAGCCAACCGCATTACGCTGCTGCGAGACGCCAACAACGACGGCATCGCCGAGCTGAAAACCGAGTTCCTTGGCGGACTCCATTCGCCCTTCGGCATGGCGCTGGTGGGCGATGCGCTGTACGTGGCCAATACCGACGCCATCGTGAAGTTTGCTTACGAGCCAGGCGCCACGCGCATTTCGGCTGCGGGCATCAAGCTCACGGATCTGCCCGCGGGCGATCTCAATCACCACTGGACCAAGAACATCATCGCGAACCCCGCGGGCACGAAGCTCTATGCCACCGTGGGTTCCAACAGCAACGTCGCCGAGAACGGCATGGACGCCGAGCAGGGACGCGCCGCCATCTGGGAAGTGGACGTGGCCACCGGCGAGAAACGATTGTTCGCCACCGGGCTGCGCAATCCCAATGGCCTCGCCTGGGAACCCGCCACCGGTGAGCTGTGGACCGTGGCCAACGAGCGCGACGAACTGGGCGACGACCTGGTGCCGGATTACCTGACCTCGGTTCGGCAGGGCGGGTTCTACGGCTGGCCGTACAGCTACTTCGGCCAGCACGTGGACGAGCGCGTGAAGCCGGCGCGGCCCGACCTGGTCGCGAAGGCCATCGCGCCCGACTACGCGCTCGGCGCCCACGTCGCCGCGCTGGGTCTCGCCAATGCGCGGGGCAGCCGGCTGTCTCTAACTAATGGCATGTTCATCGGCCAGCACGGTTCGTGGAATCGCGAAGTGCCGGCGGGCTACAAGGTGGTGTTCGTGCCCTTCGAGGGCGGCAAACCCTCAGGCATGCCCGTCGACGTGCTCACCGGCTTCGTCAGCCAGATGGGCGAAGCCTGGGGCCGGCCCGTGGGCGTGGTCATCGATGGACGCGGCGCGCTGCTGGTGGCCGACGACGTCGGCAACGCCGTGTGGCGCGTGATCTCGCGCGACCCCGCGGTGCGGGCCGCGCGCCAGCCGGACTAACCCGGTTCCCCGCGCGCCTCGTGCAGCAGGTTGACCAGCGGCTGCGGCGCCACGTCGCGCCACTCCACACCCAGGCGCGGATGTTCGGCGCGGACCACGCGCGCATGGATCAGGATGGGATGCGGGTCGCCGCTCAGCGCCGGAATCAGCACGCGAAATGAAGTGAAGGTGGGCAGCTCGAGCGCGCACTCGATGAGCGCTCCGCTGATACTGGCATTGCGCAACCGTCCCGATGCGTTGCTGCCATCCATGAGTTCGAGTCGCACGGGCAGATCGAGATCGATGCGCATGCCCCAGCGACGTTCGCTGCCGGGCCGGTTATCCGGTGGCGACTGCGTGTAGTTCGGATCCATGGTGGCTTCCTCCACTCAGGATATTTTTACCTCAAGCCGGCCCGCCTGGCATGCGCATCGGTACGTAGGACGGGGTTCAACTACTCCCGCAGTCTTGTCAGCAACTGCGCATCGGGCGTTCCCAGCTTGAGGCTGGTGGTCTCGATCTCGCCCGCCGGGGACAGCAGCGTGATGACCGGCGAATGGTTGAACTCGCCGCTGGGCAGCTGGCGGTACTGCACGTTGAGCAGCGCGGCCAGGGTGCGCACGGTAGCGGTATCGGTGCGCGCCAGCGTCCAGCGGGTGGTGTCGATATGCCGCTGGTCGGCCAGCGCGCGCAGCGCGGCCGGGCTATCCCGGTCCGGATCGATCGATACCAGCAATACCCGCAGGTCCGCGCGCTGCGCGGGCGTGAGGTCCTTTTCCGTGGCGCGCAGCGTGTCGATGATCAGCGGGCAGGCGGCGGGACAGCTGGCGTAGAACATCGTGATGAGGACCGGGTGCCCGCGGTACAGGTCGAGGCCCTGCCGCTTGCCATCCTGGTCGGTGAGCGCGGCCTCGAACTGGTAGATGGAGCTGGAGGACTCGGTGGCCGGCGCCGCGGCGTGCACACCGGCGGCGGCCAGCAGCATCAATAAGAAGTGACGCATCGGAATCCCATGGTGGCGGAGGTGTAGCTGGCCTGCATGCTGGACAGCGTCGCGATGCGCATGAGCATGGCGTAGTTGTCCTTCTGTTCCATCGTGAGCGCGCCGCTGCCGCAGAAGCGCATCGCGTCGGGATCTCCCTGTTCGCGGTTGTCGCCGGAGACCATCATCGATCCCAGGTCGAGCACCCACTCCCAGATCACGCCGTGCACGTCGCGCACGCCGTAATAGTTAGGCGGCGTGGAGCCCGCGACCGGCAGGCCGGCCGAGGCGGGGCGGGAATACCAGTCGAGGATGGCCTGGCGCCAGGCGGGATCCTGGCGCGCATCGGGCACCTGGTCGCCCGCCGCCGAGACGAATTCCCACTCGTACCAGGTGGGCAGGCGCGCGCCCTGGGACTCGCAGTAGGCCTTGGCGGCGAACCAGCTCACCTGGGTGACGGGCTGGGACGCGATGCCGGCGCCCGGCGTCGCCGCGTCCTGCCAGTGATGCAGGTAGCCCGTATCGGCGAACACGCGCGCGACGCGGTCGCGGCGCCACTGGGGATTCGCGGCCACGAAACGCGCGAAGTCCGCGTTGCTCACCGTACGGCGGTCCATCTCGAAAGCCCGGACCGTCGCCTGCTTCACCTTCGGCGCCGGCGGCAGGATGGTGGCGAAACTGCCGCCGGGAATCTTCGCGCGAGCGGATTCCGCGGTGGCGCTCGTCGCGGGTGCGGCCGCGGCCAGCCCCGCCAGGAGAAACATCGCCAGGAGCAGGGCGAAGAACGCGGCACGCATCAGTGCGCCGCTCCCTCCGCGCGCTTGGTGCCGGCGCGAACCGCCTGCACCTGCTCCTTGCTGATGACGCCGCCATCATTGCCCCAGCTGTTGAGCACGTAGGTCAGGATGTTTGCGATTTCGTCGTCGTTGAGCTGGCTCATGGGCGGCATCACGGAGTTGTAGCTCTTGCCGTTCACCGTGATCTTGCCGCTCAGGCCATTGAGCGCGACTTCGATGGCGTGCTTCGGGTCCTTGAGCAGGTAGTCGGACTTGGCCAGCGGCGGGAATACGTCCGGAATGCCTGCGCCATTGTCCTGGTGGCACACGGAGCAGGTGCCCTTGAACAGGGCCGCGCCGGCCGCGACCTGCTGTTCCTTGGTGAGCTTGCCCGCGGCCTTGGCCTCGGCCGCCGCGGACACGGCCGCGAGGCTTCCGACCTTGTCGCTGAGATAGGACTCGTCGGCTTGCTTGCCGGAGTAGATGTCGGTGCGCGGCTCGCCGGCCACCTCGAGGATGGCGAGGGCGCCCTTGTTGAAGGCGCGGAAGATGGAGTGATCCACGAGGATGTAGTTGCCCGGCACCTCGGTGTGGAATTCCACCGTGGCCGCGCCGCCGGCGGGAATCAGCGTGGTCTGCACGTTTTCCTGGAAGTGCGTGCCGCCCTCGTACTGCACCTTGTCGAAGATCTCGCCGATCACGTGGAAGCTGGACACGAGGTTCGGTCCGCCATTGCCCACGAACATGCGGATGCTCTGGCCGGTCTTGGCCTTGAGCGCATTCGGCCCGGTGAGCGCGGTCTCGGCGCCGTTGAACAACACGTAGGTGGGGTTTTCGTCGATGGCCTTCTGCATGTCGAAGGCCTGCACGCCTTTCTCGCGGTACTTGCCCACGGTGTAGAAGTCGCCCTGCATCACGTAGAACTCGTGATCCACGGGGGACAGCCCCTGCGGCGGTTCGACCAGGATGAGGCCATACATGCCATTGGCCACGTGCATGCCCACGGGCGCCGTGGCGCAGTGATAGACGTACAGGCCCTGGTTCAACGCCTTGAAGGTGAACTGCGTGCGATGTCCCGGCGCGGTGAAGCTGGAGGCTGCGCCACCGCCCGGGCCCGTCACGCCGTGCAGGTCGATGTTGTGAGGCATCTTGCTGCCGGGATGATTCTTGAGATGGAACTCGACGGTGTCGCCCTGGCGCACGCGGATGAAGCTGCCGGGCACCGTGCCGCCGAAGGTCCAGAACGTGTACTTCACGCCCTCGGCGATTTCGCGTTCGACCTCCACGACTTCCAGTTCCACGATCACCTTGGCGGGTGCGCTGCGACCCGTGGGTGGCGGCACTTCGGGCGGACTGGTGAGCACGGCCTGGATGGGTTCGCCCTGCGGCGGCCCGAAGTCTCCCTGGCGTGAACCGCCGGTGCCGGTGGTGGCGGGAGTCGGGGTCGGCTGCTGGCCGCAGGCGCTGAGCAGTGCGAGGACGAGGGTGAGGGCCCACTTGTTCATTGTTTGCTCCTTGGCGGATGACAGGATTCTGTCTCCGCCGCAAGGCGCACACCTTGACCCAGGTCAGGAACAGGGTCGATAGGCAATTGGCCGCATGCCGGGACCGCGGCATACGTGATGGCCCGTATAGGCGGGCTGCGCGAGACTAGTTAGCGAAGCGCGCCAGGATGCCGAGCGGTTGGTGGGCGCGGGCCACGCTGGCGATGAACAGGTACACCAGCACTGCTGCGGCGAAGCATGCCGCGCGTGCAGCACGCCCGCGCGCCCGCCTCAGGGCGAAGGTGCCCAGCACGATGTACACCACCAACAGCAGCACCTTGACCGTGAGCCAGGCGTGCACGAAGGGGTACTGGTGCAGGAGGGTGGCCAGCATCAAGGCGGCCGTGAGCAGCACCGTGTCGATGGTGTAGGTGAGATACCGCAGCGGCGCGAACATCGGCCAGCTCGCACCCGCGAGAACCCCGGTGCCACGCACCACGAACAACCCGCCGCTGGCGATCACCGCCGCGACATGCACCCACTTTATCTGCGCATAGAACTCGAAAATAGGGACATTCCTATTTTTCTGAGATGACCATGAGTGGTTCGGGCGCAATAAATAGGGATGTCCCCATTTTCAGCCCGGCTGTCCGTCGGCGCGCGGGGTCAGGTAGATCCATCCCGAGCGTAATACCCACGGCAGGAATGCCGCCAGCCATCCGATGGCCGCAATGGCCTGCCAGCGCGTGGCATCGGGCGCAAGCTCCGCCGCGACCCGGGTCACCGCGGCGAGCTGCAGCACCACGAAGGCGAGGGTGGCGACGCGACCCAGCACCAGCGGCCGGCCGGAATGTCCCTGCGTCACGCGCGTGACCATGGCCACCAGCAAGCTGCCGAAGAATCCCACGAACAGCGCATGTGCCGGCGCGCGTCCCAGCGTGAACTCATCCGCGATCGCGAACCAGGCGCTCTGCCAGGTGTAGAGCGCGAACGCGATGGGCAACCACGCGAATCCCAGGAACAACACCCGCAACAGTCCGGGCATCGGTCCGCGCGGCCACCACAGCACCAGCAGCCCGGTGAAGAGAATCGCCAGCGGCGCGTCCGCCATCCACATCCAGGCAAAGCCATGCCGCAGCTCGAGCCAGGTATGCGCGAGCATCAACACCCAGGCCGCCGCCAGCACCCACAGGGGCCGGACCATTTCATACCCGCGCACCACGATGTTCGTGAAGAACGGAATCATGCGGTGGCACACCGTGAAGTAGATGGGCAGCAACATGGGTATGCCGCCGAACTTGATGACCACGAACGCCACCTGCGCATCCAGGCGGAACGTGAGCAGCACGTAGAACACCAGCCCCACCAGCCCGAATCCCAGCGCGAACAGGCAGCTCAGCGCATGCCAGGGTTTCTCGCGCGCCTGCAATACCACGCGGGTCAGCCACACCATGCCGACGATCCAACCCGCGGTGGTGAAGAACGCGCCGGCGCGCAGCAGCGGCAGGCTGCCAGCGAGTCCGGCCAGCGTCAGCAGCTGCCCGCCCAGCAAACCCACGCCCACGGGTAGATAGTGGCGCGGCGCCAGCGCCGGCACGCCCAGCCAGCGCGGGAACACGGTGAGCAGGAAACCGAAGATGAACGACGGCAGCACCTGGTACTGCATGATGACGGCGTGCATCCAGCCCGCCGGCAGCGGCGGCCGCGGCATGTCGGCCAGTTGCCAGTGCGCGGCCACCAGCCACGCGGCCCACCAGCCCATCGCGGCCAGCACATTGGTGGCGCCGACCAGGAACAGCAGGCGGTGAGGCGCCGCGGCCATGAGGCGCGCGGCGCTTTCCGGCAGTGCCAGGACCTGCGTGTTCACGGCCGCGTCACCGCGCCGCCCTCGGGCTCACGCAACTTCCTGGGTGCGACCCACAGCCGCAACACGAACCACGCCAGGGACAACGCGCCCACGCTGAAGATCGTGTCGCCGGGCACCCGCATCCACACCAGCAGGTGGATGATGGGCTTCTGCATGAGCTCGGCGGAGCGCGCGTACCAGTAACCCTGGTCGATCGCGCCGGTGAGCTGGATGAGGCCGATGGGCAGCAGCGTCAGCAGCGCCATGCCCGCCAGTCCCACGTTGAAGGCCCAGAAGCTGGTCCTGAGCACACGCTCGTTCCAGGCCACGTGCGGTCTCAGGCCGCGCAGGCAGAACAACATCAGACCGATGCCGAGGAATCCATACACGCCGAACAGCGCGGTGTGGCCGTGCAGCGGCGTGAGGTTCAGGCCCTGCATGTAATAGAGCGGCAGCGGCGGATTGATGAGGAATCCGAACAAGCCCGCGCCCACCACGTTCCAGAAGGCCACCGCGGTGAAGAACAGGATCGGCCAGCGGTAACGCTGCATCCACGGCGTGGCCTGACCGAGCTTGAAAGTCTGGTAAGCCTCGAAGCCAATGAAGGCCAGCGGCACCACTTCGAGCGCGGAGAAGCTCGCGCCCAGCGCGATCACGGCCGTCGGCGTCCCCGTGAAGTAGAGGTGATGCAAGGTTCCCAGCACACCTCCGGACAGGAACACGATGGTGGCGAACAACACCGCCGTGGTCGCGCTGCTCACGCGCAGCAGTCCCAGCCGCGTGAACAGGAAGGCAATGACCGCGGTGGCGAAGACTTCGAAGAAGCCCTCCACCCACAGGTGCACCACCCACCAGCGCCAGTACTCGACCAGGGACAGGTGCGTGTGCTCGCCCCACATGAGACCGGCACCGTAGAAGAGTCCGATGCACACCGTGCTCAGGAACAACAGAACGATGATGCTCTTGCCGTCTTCTCCATTTTTCTGGCCTCCCTTCTTGATCGCGGGCCACAAGGCGCGTCCGACGAGGGAGAGCCAGATGCCGAGGCCCGCGAACAAGAAGATTTGCCAGAACCGTCCGAGATCCACGTATTCCCAGCCCTGGTGACCGAACCAGAAGTTCTTCGCCAGGCCCAGCTTCTGCATCACCGCCAGCCACTGGCCGGTGAATGCCCCGACCACGATGACGATGAGGCAGGTGAACAGCACGTTCACGCCCAGCCGCTGGTACTTCGGCTCGTGGCCGGATATCGCGGGGCCGATGTACAGCCCCATGCCCAGCCACGCCGTGGCGATCCACAACACGGCCAGCTGCGTGTGCCAGGTGCGGGAGAGGGAATAGGGCAGGTAGTCAGACAGCCGGAAGCCATACGCATCCTGACCTTCCACCTGGTAGTGCGCGGTGATGGCGCCCAGCAGGATCTGCGTCAGGAACAACGCGATCACCAGCCAGAAGTATTTCGCGGTGGCGCGCATGGACGGCGTGATGCGGATCATGGCCAGCGGATCGCTGGCCGGCAGCGCCGGCGGCGCTTCGTCCTTGTGCCGCGCGTGGTGCCAGCCTAACAAGGCAATGCCGGCGATCAGGAACAGCACGCTGAACACCGTCCACATCAGCAGGTGTGAAGGAGGCGTGTTGCCCACCAGCGGCTCATGCGGCCAGTTGTTGGTGTAGGTCACCGTGCCGCCCGGTCGTTCCGTGGTCGCGGCCCAGGCGGACCACCAGACGAAGGCGGTGAGCGCCTGGCGATGTTCGGGCTCGAGCACCGTGGCGTTCTTCATCGCGTACGCCTTGCGGAGGTCGAGCAGCGCCGGGTCGTCGCCGAACAAGGCGACGTAGTGGGCGGCCACGGTCTTCATGGCGGCGGCCCGCTCCTCGGGGACGGTGATGGCGTCTGTCGTGCCGTCGAAGGTGTTCTTGCGGATGCGCGGCGTGAGTCGTGCGATGGCCGCGGCGCGGTCCTCGGGCCCGAGGTCGGCGAATACCGCGGAGTGGCGCGCGCGGGAATCCGCATCCAGCCAGGCGACGGCTTCGCGATGCAGCCAGTCCGCGGTCCAGTCGGGTGCGACGTAGCTGCCGTGTCCCCAGATGGACCCCAGCTGCTGTCCGCCGATGGACTGCCAGACCTGGCGTCCTTTCTCGATGTCGGCGCGCGTGTAGAGCAGCTCGCCGTTTTCCGTGACGACCCTGGCCGGGATGGGCGGCATCACGCGGTGGATTTCGGTGCCCACCCAGAGCAGCACGCTGAAGGACACCACCAGCAACGCGCCGAGACCCCACCACAACCTGCGATTCGCACTCATGACACTTCTCCTGTCGATGCCCGAATTTTCGGGTGAGTGCGGATCTCGGGCCCTGATCTGGATCAGGTGCGGGCGTGGTGGCAGGCTACGGATTCTTCCTTATGGACGGCGTTTCCCGGCAGTCGCCGCGGCGCGATTGGGTTATGGTGTCTGGCGTCAACACGGAGCGAATCGATGAGCCAAAGCGACCTGCGCAACCTGCTCACGCAGTTGCATGCCCGACTGGGAAATGCTCAATCACTGGACGCCGATGACCGGCGCCTGCTGACCACGGTGCTTTCCGACATCGAGAATGCACTGGCCAAGGGAACCGCCGCGCCGCAACCGCATGGCGGGGGCCTGGAATCGCTGGCCGTGAAATTCGAGGCCGACCATCCCGCGCTGGCCGAGACGCTGCGGCGCGTCGCGGACACGCTCGCCAAGGCAGGCATCTAGCTACGCAGGATGCTCGAGGCCATCGACTCGAGCTTGGGCAGGTCGAGCAGTTCGATCTCGCGGCGGTCGACGTCCACCAGCTTGAGGTCCTGCAGGCGGCGAAAGCCGCGGCTCACGCTCTCCGAGGCCAGTCGCAGGTAGTTGGCGATGTCGGTGCGCGTCATGGTGAGCCGGAAGCGTTTCGGCGAAAAGCCGCGCGCGGCGTAACGGCGCGACAGTGATACCAGGAAAGCGGCCAGGCGCTCGTCGGCGGTGTAGTTGCCGGCGAGCAGGGCGGCCTTGCCGATGTCCTGGCTCAGCAGCCGGAACAGGTGCTGCTGCAGGCCGGGCAGTTTCGCGGCCAACGCCGCGATGCCGGGGAAAGAGAAGCGGCACAACATCACCGAATCCAGCGCCACGGCATTGCAAGGATATTTCGCGGACGAGATGGCGTTGAGGCCGATGACCTCGCCGGGCAGGAAGAATCCCTGTACTTGCTCGCGGCCCTCGCTGTCCGTGACGTAGGTCTTCACCGTCCCGGCGCGCACCGCGGCAATCGCCTCGAAGGGATCACCTTCGCGAAAGATGTGCTCGCCTTCGGCGAACGGCCCGACATGCGCCACCAGCACGTGCAGCTCGTTGAGCCGGCTCTTGTCGAAGCCATGCTCCATGCAGGCAGCCGAGAAAGCGCAGGTGCTGCAGAAGTGCAGCTCGTCGCCATCGTCCGCGATGGGATGCCGAACTGGGCTCATATGAAGACGGTGTCAGGCCGGCACTTCGGCATTCGGCGCGGACGCTTCGAATGCCGAAATGCCGGCCTGACACCAACGACCCCTGGCGGAAAAATAGGAATGTCCCCATTTTTCAGATGACTCGCGAATACCGTGGCCTGGCGGCGGGGGCGTTGCGCGGATCGAGGTAGTTGTCGAAGCACATGGCGATGATACGCAGCAGCAACCGGCCGCGCGACGTGGCGGCGATGCGCTGCCCCGAGAGCTCCACCAGTCCATCCTCGGACAGCTCTTCGAGGCGCGGGCGGCTCGCGGCGAAGTATTCCCAGAAGTCGACGTCATGGCGGCGCTCGATGGCGGCCACGTCCACCGCGGCATTGCACATGAGCTGCTGGATGACGTCGGCGCGCACGCGGTCGTCCGCGCTCAGTTCCAGCCCGCGCCACACCGGCGCCTGGCCCTGGTCGACGGCGAATTCCCAGCCGGGCAGCTCGCGCGGATTCTGGCTGAAGGAATCACCCACGTGGCTGATGGCACTGACGCCCAGGCCGATGAGATCGCACTCGGCATGCGTGGTGTATCCCATGAAGTTGCGATGCAGATTGCCGGAAGCCTGCGCCACCGACAGGTCATCGTCGGGCAACGCGAAATGGTCCATGCCGATGTGCTGGTAACCCGCCGCGGTCAGCTTCTCGATGGACAGCTGCAGCAGCGCGAGCTTGGTGCCCGGATCGGGCAGGTCCTGTTCCTCGATCTGCGTCTGCGCCTTGAAGATCTGCGGCATGTGCGCATAGCCATACACCGCGACGCGATCGGGCCGCGCGCCCAGCACCGTATCCAGCGTGCGCGCGAATCCCTCGCGCGACTGCTTCGGCAATCCATAGATGAGATCCACGTTCACCGAGCGGAAGCCGCTGTCCCGGCAATCCGTGATGGCCCGGAGCGTCTGCTCCACGGTCTGCTCGCGGTTCACGGCCTTCTGCACCACGGGATCGAAGTCCTGCACGCCGAAGCTGGCGCGCGTGAATCCGATGGCCGCGTAGCTCGCGATGTCGCCGGTGTGCAGGAAGCGCGGATCGAGCTCGATCGAAAAGTCGCGCTGCGGCAGGTTGGTCAGGTGGAAATTGCGCCGCAGGCTCTCCATGAGCTCGTACACCTGCTCGGGCTTCAGGAAGTTGGGCGTACCGCCACCCAGGTGCACCTGCAATACCTCGCGGTCGCGCGCATACCAGGGGGCGATCAGCTCGATCTCGCGCGCCAGGCGCAGCAGGTACGGCGCGGCGCGCCCGGTGTCACGCGTGATCACGCGGTTGCAGCCGCAATAGAAGCAGGGGCTGAAGCAGAACGGCACGTGCACGTAGATCGACAGCGGCCGCGGAATCGGTTCCTGGTTGCTGCGCAGCGCGTGGTGGCGCAGCTGGCTCGCGTTGAAGTCCGCGTGGAAAGCCGGTGCGGTGGGGTAGGAGGTGTAGCGCGGACCGGGCTTGTCGTACCGGGCCAGCAGTTCAGCGTCGAATGCGATCGTGGCAGCCATGGTTCATCCTGCGGCCCGCGCGCCGCCCGCGCCCTGATCTGGATCAACCAAAGGCGCGATCGCGTCTCATCAAGGCGCTTTCCGTGGCGCCGGCATCGCGCAGCAGCGCCACCAGCGTGGGCACCGCCATGTCGCGCCATTCCACCGCGAAGCCCTCGGGATCTGCGCGCGTCACGCAGGCGGGTAGTTCGATGCTCCGGCGCTTCTCGCCCCGGCCCGTGGTCAACACCACGTTGAGCGGAGTCAGCGGCGCCAGCCGGAACGGAGTCGCGATCAGCGCGCCGCTGATGCTGGCATTGCGCAACCGGCCGTCGCCGACCGGGCCGTCGTGCAACACGAGGCGGGCCGGGCAATCGAGGTCGACGCGAACGCCCCAGCGATGTTCCATGGGGCGGGTGTTGGGCAGAAGGTTCGTCTGTGTGTGCATGCGGTTCCCTCGCGTCGGGAAATCCTGCGCCGGCCGCGAGTCGGTTTGATGACAGTAGTCGCACGTCATCCGTGACGCGATTCGCACCCGCGCGGACCGGCATGCGGTCTACCACGTATATCGCGCGCCGCCGCCGCTTGTTATTGATGGCGAATGAACGCGCGCAACCTGCTTGGACTGCTGATGGTATTCCCGGTGCTCACGATGGCGGCACCCACGGCCCGCCAGGATCTCGCCCGCGTGCTGGCCAGCAAGCCGGATGCCGCGCGCGGCGCGGAGCTTTTCGAGTCCTGCGCCCGCTGTCACGGAGCGGATGGCGGCGGTGTCACCGAGGGCACGGTGCCGCGCATCGCCAGCCAGCACTATCGCGTGCTGGTGGACCAGATCGTCGACTTTCGTCACGGCAAACGCTGGGATTTCCAGATGGAAGGTGTCGCCACCAGCCACGAGGCGATACCGGAGCTCCAGGACATTGCCGACGTGGCCTGGTACGTGAGCCGGCTCGATCGCGATGGCAGACGCGGCATCGGCGACGGCCTGCAGCTCGACACCGGCGCCGCGCTCTACGCCCGGCATTGCGCCAGCTGCCACGGCCAGAACGCCGAAGGCCACGACAAGCGCGGCATTCCGCGCCTCGCGGGCCAGCATGCCGGCTATCTGTCGAGGCAGATATACGATGCCGTCGATGGCCGGCGGCCGCGCCTCGCGAAGAGCCATGGCAAGTATTTCGCGCCGCTGGCCTTCGACGAAGTGCGCGGGCTCAGCGACTATCTCTCGCGCATCGGATGGAACTCAGCGCAGGCGGCGCCAGGCGCGAGCCAGTGATTCGCCGGCGCGCGGCGGATCCACCCTGAGGCCCAGCCACTTGGCGAGATCCATCATGCGTTCGTTGTCGTAGAGCACCATGCCGAAGATCAGCTGGAATCCCTCGCTGGCGGCGTGTTCGAACAGCAGGGGAATCAGCGTGGTGCCGACGCCGCGCCCCTGGAAATCGTCGGCCACCACCACCGCGAATTCGCATTCCGTGTCGTTCTCGGCCGCGTAACGCGCCACGCCGATGATGCGCTCGCGGCCACGTGCCTTGATCACGGCCACCAGCGCCATGGTGCGATGCTGGTCGACGTTCACGAAGCTTTCGATGAGCCGGTCATCGGCCTCGCGCAGGTCGTGCTGGAAACGCTGGTAGCGCGAGGCCGGGCTCAGCGCCGCGATGAATTCGCGCTCGCGGTCCGCGTCATCCGGGCGGATGGGCCGCACCGTGTACGCAGTGCCGTCGCTGGTGTGTTCGACGCGTGGTTTCAACGGACCGCGTGCTTGAGATCGAGCATCATGCGCACCAGTTCCGCCACCGACTGCGCGTTCATCTTCTCGAGCACGCGCGCCCGGTGGATTTCGATGGTGCGCGGACTCACGCCGAGATCCTGTGCAATGGCCTTGTTCTGCTTGCCCTGGGTCATGAGGTCGAGCACTTCTCGTTCGCGCGCCGTCAGCGTCTCCAGGTGCGAGCGGATGCGCGAATGTTCGCCCAGCGCCTCGCGCCGCTCCGCGTCCTTGACCAGCGCCTTCTGGATGCGATCGAGCAGGTCCTGGTCGCGGAAGGGCTTCTGCAGGAAGTCGAAGGCGCCATGCTGCATGGCTTCGACCGCCATGGGGATGTCGCCGTGACCCGTCATGAATATCACAGGCAGTACCGCGCCGCGCAGGTTGAGCTGCTGCTGCAGCTCGAGGCCGCTCATGCCCGGCATGCGGATGTCGAGCACCAGGCAGCCGGGCTGGGTGGGTTGCCAGGCCGCGAGAAACTCCTGCGCCGACGCGTACAGCGCCGATTCCATTCCCACCGACTTGAGAAGGATGCGCATGGCATTGCGCACACCGCTGTCGTCGTCCACCACCATGATGATCGGCCGCTTCACCGCATTGTTCGTCGTCACTTCAGGCTTTCCTCGCTCCCGGGTAACCGCACGCTGAACGTGCTGCCGCGCGGCTCGACCGCGCGTACGTCGATGGTACCTCCGTGCGCTTTGACAATGGTACGGCTCATGGCGAGACCCAGCCCGGTGCCGGTTCCCTTGGTGCTCGCGAATGGATCGAACAGCCGGTCCGCGATCGCCGGCGAAATGCCGGGGCCATCGTCGGTCACGAGTATCTCGACGCCGCGATCGACGCAACCGGACTTGATGTCCACGTGCCGCGCGCCGGGCGCGTTTTCGGCCAGGGCCTCGAAGGCGTTGCGCGCGAGATTCAACACCACCTGCTGCAGCTGGACGCCGTGCGCCTGCACGGTCGGCAGCCGGGGCGCGAGTTCGATGCTCAGCTCCACGCCATGCACGCGGGCGTCCGCGTTCAGCAGCAGGCGGATCTCCTCGATCAGCAGGTTCACGTCGAGACGCTGGCTGTCCCCGGAGGACTCGGTGCGCACCATCTGCCGCAGCTTGTGCACGATGTTGCCGGCGCGCAGGCCCTCGGCGCCGATCTCGCGTACCGCTTCGCGCAGTTCTTCGAGGTCGGGGTTCTCCATCGCCAGGTATCGCTCGCAGGCGCGCGCGTAGGTGGTGATCGCCGTCAGCGGCTGGTTGATTTCGTGTGCGATACCGGAAACCAGCTCGCCCATGGTCGCGAGCCGGGCCACGTGCATGAGCCGGTCACGGATGCGGTGTTCGGCGTCGGAAGACATGCATTTCCAGTATGCGGGCTCGCCCACGGGCGCGCGTACGCAGTTTCCCTGACCCGGTAGGCGTTTCGACTAATGCCCTGGAACTGGGGCGAATGCGAATCTGGATCCATGAGACATGCCTTCGCCGACGACGAATTGCGGCTGACGCGCGACCGCCTGCTGATCCGCAGCGCCGAACTGCGCGATCGGCTGGTCCGCGTGCGTCGCGACCTGGCGCGCCAGGACGAACCGCTCCCCAGGGATCTCAGCGACGCAGCCATCGTGCTGGAGAACGACGAGATCCTCGAAGCCATCGAGGAAACCGCGCTGGCCGAGCTGGATCACATCCACCTGGCGCTGGAGCGCATGGAGGCGGGCACCTTCGCGCTGTGCGAGGACTGCGGCCGCGAAATCGGCGCCGAGAGGCTGCGCGCCGTGCCCTACGCAAACCGTTGCCGCCATTGCGAGAAGGATTGAGTGTGGACAAGCTGACGCACATCCTGGCCGTGGCGGATGCCACGGCGGGCGGACTCCAGGTGGTGGAGAAGGCGGTTCTGCTGGCGGAGCGCTTCGCCGCCCGCGTGGACCTCGTCTCCGCGGATGCGGCGATGTCGTCGGCGCTGGCGGCAAGTTGCGCCAGGCATCACTACGATGCCATCACGATTTCGCGCCTGCATGGCCCGGTTTCGTTCCGGGAGCTCATCGTGCAGCGCGCGCGCGAGAGCCGTCCCGATCTGGTGATCAAGGCCGCGTCGGGTGCGCGACCGCTGCGCCGCTGGTCGCTCGATGAAAACGACCGCTGGCTGGCCAGCGAATGCCCGGCACCGCTGCTGCTCTGCACGGCCAGGCCGTGGATGGGCGATTTGCGCATGGCCGCGGCGGTGGACGTGAGCGACGCTGACAGCACGCGCTTCGCGCGCGCCATCCTTCAATGCGCGGGATACCTGGCCCTCGGCAAATGCGCCTGGCTCGACGTCCTGTACTGCGAGGCGGAGGAACGCGACGAGCGGGTGCGCATGGAGCGCGCCGTGAAGCTCTCGCAGCTGGTGCGTGAATTCCACGTGGGCTGCGAACGCCTGCAGTTGTTTGGTGGCCCGCCGGAACGCACGTTGCCGCGAGTCATCGAGTCGCGACGCTACGATCTTCTGGTGCTGGGCGCCATCACCCATGGCACCGGCATCAAGCTCGTGGACGCCACGGGCGGTGACGTGTTGCTGGTCAAGCCGGAGGAACGGCGCGTGGAGAACGTCTGCCCCGTCGATCTGCTGCTACGCCAGCAGGGCGCGCATCTGTCCGAGCAGCTCGTCTGAATTGATGGGCTTGCGGATGATGCGCAGGTGCGCGTCTCCCTGGATCTCGCGAATGGCCGCCGAGGTGTCGCCGGTCACGAGGATGGCGTTGAATGACGGTCCGTACCTCTCGCGTGCTGCCACGATCACCTGCGAGCCGGTGCGCCCGGCTTCCAGGTGATAGTCGGTGACCAGCAGGTCGAAATGATCGGCACGCAGCCGCTCGAGCGCCTCGTTCGCGCCCGCGGTGGCGGTGATTTCGTAACCCTCGATCTCCAGCAGCATGCGCATCGCATTGCGCACACCGGGTTCGTCTTCCACCAGGAGGATGCGGTGATGTGTCGCGGCTCGATCACCCGCCGCGGGCTGCGTTGGTCCGCGAACCAGGTCCGCCGCGCCGGCCGCCGTGGGTAGTTCGATGGCGAACACCGAGCCCTTGCCGGGCGTCGAGCTCACGTCGACCTTGAAATCCAGCAGGCGTGCGATGCGTTGCACGATGCTGAGTCCCAGGCCATGCCCGTCGCGCGAGCTGTTGGGCTCCACGCCCACCTGGTAGAACTCGTCGAAGATCAATCCGGTTTGTTCGGGCGCGATGCCGATGCCCGTGTCGCGCACCTCGATGCGCTGTGCGCTGCCGCGGGTTTCGCAACGCAGTTCCACCTGGCCCTGCTGCGTGTACTTGATGGCATTGGTCAGCAGGTTGCGCAACACCTGGCCCACCAGCGCCGGGTCGGAGCGCACGCTGGCATGCGGGGCGTCCACGGAGAAACGCAGACCCTTGCTGGCGGCCAGGTTGCCGAATTCTCGTCGCAGCTCGTCGAACAGCGGCGAGAGCTCGAACACCACGATGGCCGGCTTGATGCCGCCCGACTCGAGCTTGCTGATGTCCAGCAGCCCATTGAGCAGCCGCGACATGCCGTCGATGGCGCGATCCTGTTCGATGAGCACTTCCAGGCTGTCCGCATCGGACACCATGCGGCGCAGCGCGCCGTTCAGCAGGCCCAGGGTCTGCAGCGGCTGTCGCAGATCGTGGCTGGCCGTGGCGAGGAAACGGCTCTTGGCGAGGTTGGCGCGTTCGGCCTCGCGCCGCGCTTCTTCCAGCGCGACCTGCACCTGCTTGCGTTCGGTGACGTCGCGAATGGCCGCGGCCACCAGCGGCTTCTCGCCCTGCTGGATGGGACTCAGGCTGATCTCCACCGGGAATTCGCTGCCGTCCTTGCGCACGCCGTAGAGATCGAGCCCCATGCCCATGGGCCGGACGCGCACGTTGCGCGTGTAACTCTCGCGATGCCCGGTGTGCCGCTGGCGAAAACGCTGCGGCATGAGCAGCTCGACGGGGGCCCCCATGATCTCGGACGCGTCGAAGCCGAACAACGCCGACACCTGGCGGTTCGCAAAGAGGATGGTTCCGGAACCGTCAATGATGATCATCGCGTCCGGTGCGGAGTCGAGAACGCTCCGGACGAGCTCGGAAGAGAGCATGTAGTCGATCGCTGGGCCGTGATTGCGGCCTAGCATTGCATCGGGCTGACGGTGTCGCAAGCCAGCAGTCTCGAAGTCGGCTGTCTCGGCGGCATCCGCAACACTGCGTATGGGTCGGCTCCGCGGCCGGTCGTTACCGTTACGCACTCGACGATGAACCACAAACTGCCAAGCTGGGCCGACGTGCGCGCCCCGTCTCACCGCGACTATTTCACCTGCATCGGCCTGGCCCTGGTGCCCATGGCCTGTGCGCTCGTGGGCGTGGCCCTCGATGAACACTGGCGGTTGGGTTACAGCAACTGGCTCAGCGCCTGCCGGACCCGTGGCGTGTCGGTTTCCTCGGTGGCCGGGTTCACGCTGCAGCTGTTGCCCCTGGGCGTCATCGGGTTGTTGCTGGGCGGCCTCGTGGTGCAGGGCGTCGGCATTGGACTGCGCCGGAACCGGCCGATGATCCAGGCCTCGCTGGCCGCGCATTCCGGCTGCCTGCTGGGCATGGGGGCCGGCTTGCTGCTCTGCACGTTGACGCTGCCGTTGCCCTGGATGTTAGGGGCCGAGGCCGTGTTCGCGGCCATCGCGGCCGCCTGGCTGTTCCGGCGCATCCGTAAATTCCCCTACCCGAACGCTGGCAAGTGCGTAGTAAGGCTTATTTCGGCGCAGTGCGGCGCAACCGAAGATTCCGGCTCGTCCGGGAGGTAAAAGATGAGTTCCACCGCCGCTGTCGCCGCCGAACCCCTGGCGGACGCAGACCCTGCAGGCCTGCGCGCGACCTACAACGACCGGGTCGTGCGCCAGTTCACCGTGATGGCCGTGGTGTGGGGCATCGTCGGCATGACCGTGGGTGTGCTGATCGCCGCGCAGCTTTACTGGCCGGCGCTCAACTTCGACATTCCCTGGCTTTCTTATGGCCGCCTGCGCCCGCTGCACACCAACGCGGTGATTTTCGCCTTCGGCGGCTCGGCCCTGTTCGCCACTTCTTATTACGTGGTCCAGCGCACCTGCCACGTGCGGCTGTTCGGCGGCGACCGGCTCGCCGCCTTCACCTTCTGGGGCTGGCAGGCCGTCATCGTGCTCGCCGCCATCACGCTGCCGGCGGGCATGACCACCGGCAAGGAATACGCCGAGCTCGAGTGGCCCATCGACCTCCTGATCGCCGCGGTGTGGGTGTCGTACGCGGTGGTGTTCCTGGGCACGCTGGTGATCCGCCGCGTCTCGCATATCTACGTGGCCAACTGGTTCTTCGCGGCCTTCATCATTACCGTGGCGGTGCTGCACATCGTGAACAGCGCCGAGGTGCCCGTCAGCCTGGGCAAGTCCTATCCCATCTACGCGGGCACCGTCGATGCCATGGTGCAGTGGTGGTACGGACACAATGCCGTGGGCTTTTTCCTCACCGCCGGCTTCCTCGGCATGATGTATTACTACGTGCCCAAGCAGGCCGGGCGGCCTGTCTACTCGTACCGCCTTTCCATCGTCCACTTCTGGGCGCTCATCTCCATCTACATGTGGGCGGGCCCGCACCACCTGCACTACACCACGCTGCCCGACTGGGCCCAGTCGTTGGGCATGGTCTTTTCGCTGATCCTGCTCGCGCCCTCCTGGGGTGGCATGATCAATGGCCTCATGACGCTCTCCGGCGCCTGGCACAAGCTGCGCACGGATCCGATTCTCAAGTTCATGGTGGTGGCGCTGTCGTTCTACGGCATGTCGACCTTCGAAGGTCCGATGATGTCGATCAAGACGGTGAACTCGCTGTCTCACTACACCGACTGGACCGTGGGCCACGTGCACTCGGGCGCGCTCGGCTGGGTGGCCATGATCACGATTGCCTGCATCTACGCCATGTTGCCGCGGCTGTACGGCAGGAAGGAGATGTACAGCATCCGGCTCATGGACTGGCATTTCTGGACCACCACCGTGGGCGTGGTGCTCTACGTGGTCTCGATGTGGATCGCCGGTGTGATGCAGGGCCTCATGTGGCGCGCCACCAATGACGACGGCTCGCTGACCTATTCCTTCATCGAGGCGCTGAACGCGACCTATCCCTATTACGCGATCAGGTTGTTAGGCGGCCTCATGGTGCTCGGCGGCATGTTCCTCATGGCGTACAACTGCTGGAAGACCGTGCACGGTCGCGCGCCCGTCATCGATAACGCGATCCCGGAGCCCGCATGAGTGATGAGAAGAAATTCAGCCACGAAACCGTCGAGCGCAAGGTCCACTGGCTCGGCATCTGGATCGTCCTCGTCATCGCCATCGGCGGCCTGGTGGAAATCGTGCCGCTGTACCTGTCGAACGAAGTGACCACGCCCGCGCCTGGCGTAAAGCCTTACCCGGCGCTGGCGCTGGAAGGACGCGACATCTACCTGCGCGAGGGTTGCTACAACTGTCATTCGCAGATGATCCGCCCGCTGCGCGCCGAGACCGAGCGTTACGGCCACTACTCGCTGGCCGGCGAAAGCGTCTATGACCATCCGTTCCAGTTCGGTTCCAAGCGCACCGGCCCGGATCTGGCGCGCGTCGGCGGCCGCTATTCGGATGAATGGCATCGCGCGCATCTCGTGAATCCGCGCGACGTGGTGCCCGAGTCGAACATGCCGGGTTATCCCTGGCTGACGAAGAACACCGTCGACGAACACGGCACGGCCGCCAAGATGCGTGCGCTGCGCAGCGTCGGCGTGCCCTACAGCGACGAGGACATCCTCGGCGCCGAGGATGCAGTGCGGGGCAAGACCGAGATGGACGCGCTCGTGGCCTATCTGCAGGGGCTGGGCCTGGCCGCTGCCAACTGGCAATGAAGCGGGAGTAACCACATGGACATCGCAACTTTTCGCGGAATCATGACGGGAATCCTGCTGGTGCTGTTCCTGTGGCTCGTGGCCTGGGCCTGGAGCAAGCGGCGCATTCCGGACTTCGAGGCGGCCGCGCGCGCGCCGCTGGAAGAGGAGCAGCCGTGACCACCGGACAAAGCCTCTTCATCATCATCCTCACGGTGGCCAACATCGCCGGCGCATTGTGGCTGCTGTGGTGGACGCGCCGCTCGCCAGGCGAGGGCAACAGCACCGATCACACCACCGGCCACATCTGGGACGAAGACCTGGTGGAGTTGAACAACCCGCTGCCGCGCTGGTGGCTGTGGCTGTTCATCATCACCGTGGTGTTCAGCGTGGTGTACCTGGTGCTGTACCCGGGCTTCGGAACCTACAAGGGCACGCTCAACTGGACGTCGCGCGCCGAGCACGAGGCGCAGTTCAAGCTCAATGCGGCGCGCATCGAGCAGACGCTGGCGCCTTTCGCGGCCAGCAATGTCACCGCTCTCGAGAACAACCCGGCCGCGCTCAACATCGGCCGCAACCTGTTCCTCAACAACTGCGCCACCTGCCATGGTTCCGACGGTGGCGGAGCGCCGGGATTCCCGAATCTCTCCGACAAGGACTGGCTCTGGGGCGGAGACCCGGACACCGTGGTCGCGAGCATCGCCAATGGCCGCACCGGCATCATGCCGCCCTGGGGTGAAGCGCTGGGCGCGCGCGGTGTCGAGAACGTGCTGGCCTATGTGCTCAGCCTGCAGGGTCGCAAGCTCGAGGCCGGGGACGCGCGGGCCGGCGCCGTGAAATTCGGCGAGCTCTGCGCGGCCTGTCATGGTCCCGACGCGAAGGGCAACCCCCAGCTCGGCGCACCGAATCTCGCCGATGGCATCTGGCTGCATGGTGGCTCGCTGGCCGCGATCCGCGACACCATCGAGAAGGGTCGCAACGGCGCCATGCCCGCGCACGCGGTGCGCCTGGGCGAGACGCGCGTCAAACTACTGGCCGCCTACGTGCTGTCGCTGGGCCGGCAGCAGCCCGAGGTGGTGGCTTCGGTGAGCGCCGGTGAACGCGTCGACTGACTCACCCGAACTGGGTGAACGCGCCCGCGCCATCGGCGCCATCTTCTGGAGCGCCTTCCTCGCGGCGGCGCTGGCCTGCATGCTGTGTTTCGCCTTCGTCGATCCCGAGGGCATTGCGGCCGGCGAGCTGCCGTCCTGGTGGACCACGCGGCGCGCGGTCTACGCGCTGGGATTCTTCTTCTTCTGGCTGATCGGCCTCGTGGCCGCGACGCTGTGCTGGCAGCTCGCGCGCCCGGATCGCCGTGGCCGCTGAGGCAAAAATACCAGTCCACGGCAGCGGCCAGGCGCTGTATGTCGCACAGGAGAAGATCTACCCGCGCGAGATCGAAGGGCGCTTCGCGCGCCTGCGCGTCATCTCGGTATGGGTCTTGTTGGGCATCTACTACCTGCTGCCCTGGGCGAACTGGGGTGAGCGCCAGGCCGTGCTCTTCGACCTGCCGGCGCGCAAGTTTTTCATCTTCGGCCTGGTGTTCTGGCCGCAGGATTTCATTTTCCTGGCGTGGCTGCTGATCATTGCCGCGCTGTCGTTGTTCTTCTTCACCGCGATCGCCGGACGGCTGTGGTGTGGTTACGCCTGCCCGCAGACGGTGTGGACCGAGTCCTTCCTCTGGATGGAGCGGCTCACCGAGGGTGATCGCTCGGCGCGGCTCAAGCTCGACCGCGGGCCGTGGACCGCCAACAAACTGATGCGCAAGGGCGCCAAGCAGACGCTCTGGATCACCTTCGCGCTGTGGACGGGATTCACCTTCGTCGGTTACTTCACGCCCATCCGCGCGCTGGGCGTCGAGGTGTGGAATTTCGCGCTCGGGCCCTGGGAGGCGTTCTGGATCGTGTTCTACGCCTTCGCCACTTATGGCAACGCGGGCTACCTGCGCGAGCAGGTGTGCAAGTACATGTGTCCCTATGCGCGCTTCCAGAGCGCGATGTTCGACCACGACACGCTGATCATCACCTATGACCAGGAGCGCGGTGAACCGCGCGGCGCGCGCAAGCGCGGCACCGACGCCCGCGCCCAGGGCCTTGGCGACTGCATCGACTGCACCTGGTGCGTGCAGGTCTGTCCCACCGGCATCGATATTCGCCAGGGCCTGCAGATCGAGTGCATCGCCTGCGCGGCCTGCGTGGATGCCTGCGATTCCGTCATGGACAAGGTGGGCAGTCCGCGCGGGCTCATTCGCTACACCACCGAGCACGCCTTGCAGCATGCGCCCACGAAGCTGCTGCGCCCGCGTGTGCTGATCTACGGCGGATTGCTGACCGCGCTGGTCATCGGCTTCGTCACCACGCTGACGCTGCGTTCGCCCGTGTCGCTGGATGTCCTGCGGGACCGCAACACGTTGTACCGGCTCACCGATGACGGCAACGTCGACAATGTCTACACATTGCGCATCCTCAACAAGACCGAGCGCGAGCAGCGCTTTCGCATCGAAGCCCACGGCTCCTCGGCGCTGACGCTGCTGCCCGGCGAGCGCGAATACGTCGTGGCCAGCGGCGATGTGTATTCGCTGCCGCTGCGCGTCCGCCGTGCCGCCTACGATCCCCTGGGGCCCGAGACCATCACGCTCACGGCGCGGTCGGTCGACAATCCCGACGTCCACGCCACCACCGACGCGCGCTTCCTCGCGCCCACGAGATAGGCCTTGAACACACTGTCCGCCCGGGAATCCACCGATCATCCGCTGCGCGCCAACCCGGTGTTCTGGCTGATCTGGGTGCTGCTCGGGTCCACGGTCATCGCGGGGCTGACCACGCTCGCCATCGCGCTGCAAAAGGCCGACCGCGAATTGCCCGTGAGTTACCACTGGGAAGGCGAGCGGCTGGACCGCGACTTCGCGCTCCTGCGCAACGCCGCGCGCCACGGCGTGGAGGTGTCGCTGAGCGTGGAGCCGTTGGGCCGCTGTTCGGCGCGACTGAAGTCCGCGCCCAACGATCCGCCGGCGCTGAACCTGCTGTTCGTGAATGCCAACAACGCCAGTCTCGACCAGGCCGTGCGGCTGCTGCGCGAGAAGACGGGCGTCTACCACGGCCCGTGCATCCCGATGCCCGACGGACGCTGGCGCATGGCGCTCGAAGACGATGCAGGGCAGTGGGCCATTCGCGGGCTGCAACAGGGAGCGCTCCGCGAGATCACGCTGCGCGCGCGCAATCCCGACGGTCCGAACTGACTCTCATGAGCGCCACCGCCGACACCTTGCATGCGCGCTGGTCGCCCGACCAGGGCGAACACGAGCACGTGGTGTTCGGAGTCGAAGGCATGCGCTGCGCCGCCTGCGCCCGCAGCATCGAGAAAGCCGTGAGCGCGCTGCCGGATGTGGACACGGTGCGCGTCAACAACGCCACCGCACGCGTGTCGGTGGCCTGGCGTGGCCACGGCGATACGGGCCTGGCGCAGATCCTCGGCGCGGTGAGTCGGGCCGGGTTCACGCCCGTGCCGCTCGCGGGAACCGCCGCCACCGCCGAATACCAGCGCGAACGACGCGTGGCGCTGAAGCGCGTGGGCCTGGCCTCGCTGGGCATGATGCAGGCCATGATGTATCTCGGCGCCCTGTACGGTGCCACGGACATCGACGCCTCGATGTCGCAGCTCATGCGCATCGCCGGCATGATCATCGTGACGCCGGTGCTGTTCTACAGCGGCGCGCCTTTTCTCGTGGGGGCCTGGCGCGACATCACGCATCGCCGCCTCGGCATGGACGTGCCCGTGGCGCTCGCGTTGCTGATCGCCTGGCTGCCGAGCGTGGTGAACACGTTGCGCGCCAGCGGCGAGATCTATTTCGATTCCGTGGCGATGTTCATCTTCTTCCTGTCCGCCGGCCGGTTCGTGGAAATGGCGGTGCGTCATCGCAGCCTGAACTCCGCCGAGGCGCTGGCGCGCAGCCTGCCGGCGCAGGTCACGCGTATCGCGGCCGACGGCACGCGCACGCGCGTGGCCGCCCAGGAGATCGTGGTCGGTGACCGCTTCCTGGTGCCCAAGGGCGGCGTGATCGCCGTCGATGCGAAGCTCGCCACGGGTACCGCGGGTGATGTCTTCGCCGCGCTCGATGAGTCGCTGATCAGCGGCGAGTCGGCGGCCGTGCGGCGCGGTATCGGAGAGCGGTTGCGCGGCGGCAGCCTCAATCTCGGTGCGCCCCTCACGCTCGAGGCCGTGGCCACGGTGGCGGACTCGACGCTGGCGTCCATGGTGCGCCTGCTCGAACGCGCGCAGGCCACGCGGCCGCGCATGGCGATGGCGGCGGATCGGGCCGCGTCCTGGTTCGTGGGTGTGATTCTCGTGCTGGCCGTGATCACCGCCGTGGGCTGGTGGTGGGTGGATCCCGCACGGGCCTTTCCGGCGGTGCTCGCCGTGCTGGTGGTCACTTGTCCGTGCGCCTTGTCACTGGCCACGCCGGTGGTGCTGGCGGCGGCGACCACGCGGCTGTCGCGACTCGGATTGCTGGTGACCCATGCCGATGCCATCGAGCGCCTGGCGCGGGCCGACACGGTGATCTTCGACAAGACCGGCACGCTGACCGGAAATTCCTCCGGCATCCTCGACGTCAAACTACTGGCCTCGTGGTCGAAAGACCAGGTGCTGAAGCTCGCGGCGGCGCTGGAGCGCGGTTCCGCGCATCCGCTGGCCGAGGCCTTCCGCGGATTCGACGACCCGACCTGGAAGGCCGAATCGCTGAACGAAATCGAAGGGCAGGGTATCGAGGGCGTGATCAACGGCGTGCACTGGCGCCTGGGCCGACGTGGCTACGTCGAGGAGATCATGCGGGAACCGCACGAAGCGCCCACTTCGGACACGGCCCTGTATCTCGGCAGTCCCGCCGGACTGGTCGCCGGAATCGACGTGGGCATTCCGCTGCGCGCCGAGGCGCGCGCCGCCATCGACCAGCTGCGCCGGCAGGGCCTCGACGTGATCATTGCCAGCGGCGACAGTGAATCCGCCGTGACCGGTGTCGCGCGCGCATTGGACATCCCGCGCGCGCATGCGCGCCTCTCGCCGGCCGACAAGATGAAGCTGGTGCAGGACCTGCGCGGCCAGGGTCGCAGGGTGTTCATGGTGGGCGACGGCATCAACGATGGCCCGGTGCTGGCCAGCGCCGATGTGTCCTGCGCGATGGGGCAGGGTTCGGCCATCGCGCAATCAGCCTCCGACCTGCTGCTGGTGCACGAAGGGCTGGGCGTGTTGCCGCGGGCCGTCACCACCGCGCGCCGCACGCTGCGCGTGATGCGCCAGAACCTCGGCTGGGCACTGGTCTACAACTTCGCGGCCGTGCCGCTGGCCGCCCTGGGATATGTGTCCCCATGGCTGGCGGCGCTGGGCATGTCGCTGTCTTCCCTGGGTGTCGTACTCAACGCGCGGCGAGTCGCCGCGACGGAGCTCCCATGAGCATTTCCTACCTACTGGTGTTGCTGGCCCTGGGCCTGCTCGGCGGCGCGATCTGGGCGCTGTTCTGGGCCATCGACGACGGCCAGTACGACGACCTCGAAGCCCACGGCGCCTCCATCCTCGAGGAAAATGGGGACATTCCTGATTTCCCAGCAAAAGGGGACAGGCCTGATTGAATGCCCGCGCGGGCGGCGCTCAAACACCACGTGCCCTCGCTACCCGTCAGCCGCCGAAGTCCGTCCCCAGCCGACGCCTAGTTGATCAGGGGCCAGCCGTGCACGCGATGCACGACGGGTTGTTCATGGGGCTCGCCGTCCACCACCTCACCGCGCCAGGCCCCGGTTTCGAACGCATGGCTTTCCGCGTAGTCCTTGAAATCGAGCAACGCCTGTTTCACACGCGCGCGAACGCGCCCCAGCGCATGCGCCATGTTCTCCACGGCGCCGTGCGTTTCGTACGCCATCACCAGGATGACTTCCGTGCGGTTGATGCCCAGCGGCCGAAATCGCACCGTGCCCGCATTGCGCGCGCCACTCACGCTCTTCCATGAAATGCGCCGATCCGGCTCCTGCTCGGTGATCTCCGCATCCCACTCGGTGGCCTTGCCCGCGATCCTGGCCTTCCAGTGCAGGTGCGTGTCATCGACCTGGTGCGCTTCCTCGATGCCGTGCATGAACTCCGGAAACTTCTCGAACTGCGTCCACTGGTTGTAAACCATGCTCACCGGACGCGCGACGATCATCACCTGTTCGATCTCGTGCATGACTGACTCCTCATCAGTGCCTGCGACCAAGATAGTCAGAAGCGATATGAGGATCGACCGGCAGGGGCTGCGGCCTGCGTGGGTCTGGCACGATGGCGGCTGTAGGCGGAAGGCGCGAGCGGTGAACTCGCGCTGTCTGAAAACGGTGACGTCCCCGATTTTCCTACGACGTCAGTAAATCTCGGGCACCAACATGTCGGCGGGCACGGCCTGGCGGGAATAATGCTCATGCCGCTCGCGCTCCGGCAGGATCACCGAGTGCTTGGGCACTTCCTCGTAGGGAAACTGCTTGAGCAGGTGGTCGATGCAATTGAGCCGCGCGCGTTTCTTGTCCACGGCCTGCACCACCCACCAGCGGGCCTCGGGGATGTGGCTGCGCTCGAGCATGATCTCCTTGGCCTTGGTGTAGTCCTCCCAGCGGCGGCGGGACTCGAGATCCATGGGCGAGAGCTTCCACTGCTTGAGCGGATCGTGGATGCGCCCGAGAAACCGCAGGTGCTGTTCCTCGTCGGTGATGGAGAACCAGTACTTGAGCAGCCGGATGCCGGAGCGCACCAGCATGCGTTCGAATTCGGGCACGGAACGGTAGAACTCGTCGTACTCCTCGTCACTGCAGAAGTTCATGACGTGTTCGACGCCGGCGCGGTTGTACCAGCTGCGGTCGAACAGCACGATCTCGCCCGCGGCGGGCAGGTGCGAGACATAGCGCTGGAAATACCACTGCGTGCGCTCGCGATCGTTGGGCGCGGGCAGTGCGACCACGCGGCAGACGCGGGGGTTCAGCTTCTGCGTGATGCGCTTGATGGCGCCACCCTTGCCGGCCGCATCGCGGCCTTCGAAGATGATGACGACTTTCTGCCGCGTGGCCGCCACCCAGTCCTGCAGCTTGACCAGCTCGCCCTGCAGCCGGAACAGCTGCTGGAAGTACTTCTTGCGGTATTCCTTCTCGTGCGGATCGCCGGCGCCGCCGTCCGGGAGGTTGGGCAGGGGGTGATAGTCCTCGATGTCCATCTCGAGTTCTTCATCCCAGCTGTCCACCATGTCGCGGCGGATGCGGGAGATCATTTCTTCGTGGTCGAGGTTGGGGCGGGCGCTCATGCGTAGTCCTCTTCTTTGCTACGCCGATGCTCGCCCGCCCATATTTCAGATTTGTGAAAACCGGGTCTTTCAGCGCCGCGGGGTGTCGAGGCGCACGTCGGCGACCTTGTCCTGGTAGTCCTTCTTGGGGTCGCGACCTAACAGAATCCGGACTCCGGCCAGCGCGCTGTTCTCGTTGAGCCAGATCTGCGCCCGCTCGCCGTCGAAACGCAGCAGCCGCAGCTTGGGATCGGTCTTGCCGCCCTCGAACCAGGCGGCGATGAACTTGTTCCAGAGCCGGTCGATGATGGTCCGGTCGCTCACCGGCATGAGGTCGCCGTCGATCGCGGCAAACAGGTCGTGGCCCTTCGAGGAGAAGTGGATCACGGCGCGGTGATTCGAACCCACGGAACGCGCCAGGTCCGTTTCCGACGACGTGAAGAACCAGATGGGGCCGCCCGTGTGCTCGTGTTCCTCGAGCAGCTGCGCAGTCATCGGCTGGCTGTGTCCGTCTTCGACGCCGACCAGGCCCAGCATCACCGTGCGATCACCTTGCAGGGATTTCCAGAATCGGGTTTCGATTTCCGCTTCGGTTTGCATGACGTGCTCCTTGGATAGAGCGGTCAAGCATTGCAGGCCCCGGCGGCGCGGCCACTTGGACATCGGGATGGACTGCTGTCAGGTTTTTCCGTCAGTCCAAAATTACGAACGCCGCGGCGAAGTTGAACGTCATTTTCACCTTCGCCGCGACGCCCGTGGACGAATGCCTGCATGGCTGCGGAAGCTGATCCCGCGGGGGCTTCGAATTAATCCCGCCCCCGCGGCACTGCAGATACTCGGGAAAATGGGGACATTCCTATTTTTCGCACTCCGCTTCGCGGGGCCACCACTGCGGCCGGCGCGAAAAATAGGAATGTCCCCATTTTCCTTTCTACGTAGATCGACCTCAGTTGGATGCGGTGAGTTCCGCGCGCTTCCCATAAAGGTGGTAACGCTTGAGGTTGGAATTGCCGACACTGTCTACGCTTTGCGACACGGCGGTGGTCACGCAGCGCTCGTATTCCTCGCGCAGGCCAAGCACGCGGCTGTCGAGCGGGCTGCAGACCTGCTGCGCGGCGGCGCGCAGGCGGGAATGCAGGCTCGCGACACCCGCGCGGGTGTTCAGCGTGAGGTCATCGTATTTGACGACGACACTCGCAAATTCCTTGGGAGTGCTGGCCTGGGCGACGCCATTGAGGGCCAGGGCACCGAGGGTGAGGGCGGCCGCAAGCGGCAGCAGACGGATCGAACGCAGGGACATGATGAGCTCCTTGTTAGTGTGGAGCGCATGCTGCCAGCGCCGAAAAACGGCGTGTTCCGTTGTTCTGTCCGGATGTTTAGTTTTGCTTTACCAACCCGTGGGCGCGTTGTAAGGCGCCAGGAATCCCAGGGCCTCGATTTCATGGATCAGCCCGCCCTGGATCTTGAAAATATGGGCCGCCGGCAGGTCGAAAGGCTTGTAGTCGATCTTGCGCGAGGGCACGCCGGGCACACCGAAAGTGGGCCAGTCGGTCTTGTCCATGGCATGGCGGAAGTGCGAGAGACCAAACACCAGGCCAGTCTCCTCATCCGCAATCCACACGCGACGATGGTCGATGAGCGTGATGTACGCCATGACCTGCGTGTCGAGTTGTTTGGCGCAACCCAGCGCGCCGAAGGGCGCGAAGCTGTCTTCCGAGGGGCCGGCGGGCACGGGTTTGCGCGCGCTCTGTCCGCCGTTCTCATAACGCACGCAGTCGTCCGCGAACGGCGCGAGCGAGCCGTTGTTGAGATCCAGCGCGTCGTAGTACGAGGCGCCGATCGACAGCAGCCGGCCGCGCGAATCTCGCCAGGCCTCGGGCACCGCGCTCACCAGCGCCTGGCGCGGGGTCTGCAGGTTGGCGAGATTGCCTTCGCGCAACCCGCGCGCAATCACGTGCTCGGCCTCGGTGATCTTGCCGGCTTCCACCTTGAGGCGAATCGCGATCTGGATGGGCTTGCCGTCTTCCTGCATCAGCGCCATGTAGCCCACTTGTTGGGCTACAACGTCGGGCACGTAGATGCGGAAGTTGCCCGGCACCGCGGACGCAGTCTTCCAAAGCCCTTCGCCTGGCTGGATAGCCTTGATGTTCTCGACGCTGCGGAGGTTCTTCGCCAGCGGCACCTTGCCCGGATCGTGGGCCACCAGCGCGGCGACGTAGTTATCGACGAGTTTGTTGAGGCAGGCGCGATCGCAGGTGGTGTTGTTAGCCGCTTCGATCGACCCGCTGAGCAGCAGCGCGCCCATGACCCAGATACGCATGTGATCCCCGCCTCATGTTCGATGTGACCTCGTTAGGGTCTCATTTAACGAACCGGCGTCAAGGTGCCGGTGATGCGGTATCGGTCGGACGGATCGCTGGTATTTGCCACGAACGAAAGATTCCATCGGCCACCGAAGGGCGAGTCGTATTCCCAGGCCATCTGGTTTGGCGTGGACGATTTCACCGCGAACGTGGTGTCCTGCTTCGCCTGGGCGGTCACCATCTCGACAAACTTCTCCGGCGTCAGCGGCGATTCGATCAGGTAGACCACTTCCCAGCTGCGCGCATCGCCCGTCGAGGTGACTTCATTGACGCGCGTGCCCTCGGGAATGCGTAGCGTGGACGGCAGGCGGAAGTTGCGATCCGCGAACTTGCCGCGCACGTAGCCGTCCTGCGGATGCCAGTCGTACTCCAGCCGCATCGCCACGGATTGCGCCACCTTGAGTCCGCGCATCTCCGCGACCACGTGCAGCGAGGTATCGATGCCGGAAGCCAGTCCGGAAGAGGTCACCACCTTCCCGCTGTCCACCCAGCGCTGGTCGCGCACGATCTTCACCTTCGGGAATTCCTTCTGCATGTGGTCGAAGGCGCGATGAAACGTGGTGGCGCTGCCACCGTCGAGCAATCCGGACCTGCCCAGGATGAAAGAGCCCGTGCACACCGACATCACGTGATCGGCGCCCGCGGACTGTTTGCGCACCCAGGCCAGCGTGGCCTCGTCGCGTTCGATGCCGTGCACGTCGCCGCCCGGCACCACCACGATGTCGGCCTGCGGCGCCGAGGAATAGCTGTGATCCACCTGGGATTTCAGGCCTTGCGATGCCTTCACGGCCTGGCCGTCCTTCGAAACCGTGTAGATGGTGTAACCCACCTGCGAGAACACTTCATACGGCGCCGCGTAGTCGATGATCTGCACGCCGTCGAACATGAGGATGGCGACCACGGTTTTCTTCGGGTCTTCGAGGGAAGCCTCCGCGCCGGCCAGCGTGGAAATAGAAAGCAGCAGGGGCAGCAGCGCGAGCGATCGCATGAGGTTCTCCCGGGTCTTGCCCCGGGAGACTGCCCGCGCCCGGCGCCCGCCATGCGCCGAACATCCGACGAATCCGGCCACTTACACGCGGAACCGCTCGCGGTATTCGCGCGGCGAGGTGCCGTAGCGCGCGCCGAAGGCGCGGCGGAACACATCCGGATGCGCGAAGCCGCAGCTCCGCGCGATGGCCTCGACCGAGCTGCGCCCGGTGCTGAGCAGCGTGCAGGCGCGCTCCAGCCGCAGCTGCCCGACATAGCGCGCGGGACTCAGCGCGAAAGTCTCGTTGAACACGCGCCGGAAATTGCGCTCGCTCATGCCGGCTTTCTGCGCCAGGCGCTCGACCGAGAGATCCTCGCGCAGGTGCGCCAGCATCCAGTCGACCAGCGATGCCAGCCCCCGCGTGCCGCGTGTCTGCGCGTCGAGCGGCGCGGAGAACTGCGCCTGGTTGCCCGGCCGATGCATGTACATGACCAGTTCGCGCGCCACCGCCAGCGCCACGTCCGCGCCGAAATCCGCGGTGACCAGCGCCAGCGTGAGGTCCATTCCCGCGGTGAGTCCCCCCGAGGAGTGGAAGCGTCCGTCGCGCAGGTACAGCGAGTCGATGTCGAGTTTCACGTGCGGAAAGCGCTCACGAAATTCCGCGGCGTGGTGCCAGTGCGTGGTCGCCTGTTTGCCATCCAGCAATCCCGCGCCCGCGAACGCGAACACGCCGGTGCAGATGCTCACCATGCGCCGGGTGCGGCCGGCGCGCTCGCGCAACCAGGCGCAGGTGCGCGGATCGCGACTCAGCGTGGTGCGTGCGCCGCGTCCGCCGGGAACGATGAGCGTGTCCAGTTCCGGAGCCGCATCCAGCGTGGTGTCCGGCTGGAATCTCAGTCCATTCTCGGCGGCCACGAGCCCGCCGTGGATGCCAATCGTGTGGATGGCATACCCGCGGCTGCCTGCCAGGTACGCGCTCGCGGCGGACAACGCATCGATGGGCCCGGCCACGTCCAGCGGCTGCACGTCGTCATAGAGAAGGACGCCGACGGCGAGCGGTGCGGGCAATGCAGTGCCTCTCAGGCCGCGCGGCCGTGCAGATGCCGCTCGCGCCACTCGCTGGGCGGCGCGCCCACGGCCTTCTTGAAGGCGCGGCTGAACGCGGCCTCGGAATCGTAACCCACGCGATTCGCCACCGAGGCAATGCTCTCGGTGCCATTGCGCAGGTAGTTGGTCGCGAGCTGCATGCGCCAGTTGGCGAGGTATTGCATGGGCGGCTGGCCCACGAACTGCACGAATCTTTCCGCGAATGCCGAGCGCGACAGCGCCGCGGCCTGCGCCAGCGCCTCGATGGTCCAGTCGCGCTCGGGACGTTCGTGCAGCGCGGTCAGCGCGCGACCGACATAGGGATCGCGCAGCCCGGACAGCCAGTTGGTGCGATCCTCGGGCAGGGTCTCGAGGTATTGCCGGATGACGTCGACGAACATGAGCTCACTGATGCGGTTCAGCATGCACTCGCCGCCCATGCGTCCCTTGGATTCGGCCAGCGCCGCGCGAAAGTACGCGCCCAGCGCGCCGCTGCCATGGTCACTGATGCGGATCACGCGCGGCAGGGCGGTGAGCAGCGGGTTGTACGGGCGCGAATCGCAGCCCAGGAATCCGCAGACGAAATGCGCGGGCTTGCCGCCGGTGGTCCCCACGGAAATGCGGCTCGGCATGCGGCCGTCGTCCGGCCGGCGGTACATGGACATGTTGGGCGGATGGCGCATGCCGAGTTCGGTGGTGAGCACGTGCGTGTCGCCATGAGGCAGAACCACGATGTCGCCGGCCGTGAGCCGGATCGGCTCCTCACCCTCGAGCGTGCACCAGCAATCGCCTTCCATGATGGCGTGATAGGAAATGAGATGGTCGGATCCCGGGAACATGGCCTCGACCACGCTTTTGCCCAGCGGCGTCTCCGCCACCCAGGGCGCGCAGGCCTGCACGTCGAAGAAGAATGCGCCGGACAGGCGCACCGCGCGTAATACATCGGACAAGGCATCCATGAGACCTCCGCGGACGTTCAGGCATCTGCGCCGGACGCGCGAGCATTCGTAATCCGTTGATCCGGGAATACTGTGTCAGCGTCCGATGTAGTTCGCAAATGCGATGATCCAAGGGCTTTGCCCTCGCTCGGCGGCTCGGGCACTCTCGGTGCATGGCAAAACAGTCGACTCCGCGCACCATGGCCGCCGGCCTCATCGGCAATGTCATGGAGTGGTTCGACTTCGCGGTCTACGGTTACTTCGCCGGCGACATCGGCCGGCAGTTCTTTCCGCAATCCAGCCCGCAAGCCCAGCTGTTGCTCACCTTTGGCGTCTTCGCGATCGGCTTCGGCGCGCGGCCCTTCGGCAGCCTGGTGCTGGGCGCGGTGGGAGATCGCATCGGACGCCGCGCGCTGCTGGTGTGGTCGATTGCGCTGATGGGCGGTGCCACGCTGCTCATCGGACTGCTGCCCACCTACGCACAGATCGGCGTGGCCGCGCCGGTGCTGTTGGTGTTGCTGCGTATCGTGCAGGGATTTTCCGTGGGCGGGGAATTCACGGGGTCCATGGTCTACACCACCGAACTCGCTCCCTCGGGCATTCGTGGATTGGTCAGCAGCTCGAGCGCGGTTGGCGTGACGCTGGGATTCATCCTGGGATCGCTGTGCGCGTGGGCGCTGCGGAACTGGCTGACGCCGGAGGAAGTCGCCGCCTGGGGCTGGAGGGTTCCATTCATCGGCAGCGTGTTGTTCCTGCTGGTGGGCTGGTGGCTGCGGCGAGGGCTCGAAGAGACCTCGGAAGGATTGATGGCCGCCGCGCAGCGGCCCGGACTGCTGCCTTCGCTGCTGGCGGACTGGCGGCCGATGCTTCAGACCTTCGGCATCGTCGCGATGACCAACGCCGCCTACTACGTGAGTTTCACCTATGCCGTCGAGCGGCGCAGTAGTCAGGGCGCGGAGGCGGCGGATTTCCTGCTGGCGAATATCCTGAGCCTGCTGGTGGTGCTGTTTGCCAAGCCGTTCGGAGGCTGGCTGTCCGATCGCGTCGGCCGGCGTCGCCTCATGATGTGCCTGACGCTGGCGGCCATGGTGCTGATCGTGCCGGCGTTGCATCTCATGCTCACGGGGAGTCCCTGGGCATTCGCGCTGGGACAGATGCTGATGGCCGTGCCGCTGGGCATGGCGCTGGGTCTGCACGGCGCCATGCTGGTGGAGATATTCCCACTGCGCACGCGCGTGACCTCCATGAGCTTCGCGTACAGCGTGACGCTGGCGCTGGCCGGCGGCACGGCGCCGCTGGTTTCGGCGTGGCTGGTCGAGCACTTCCATCGGCTCGCGCCGGCCGCTTACATAATGGCCTACGGCGCCATCGGCCTGATGTTGTTAGGCGCGATGAAGGAGACCAACACGCGCTCGCTGGCGAAGTAGCGCGCCGCAGGACGGCGGGACAACAACACCGGACGCGCGGTCATTCGCGGAAAGCCTCTCGCTTCGTACGCTTTCATCACGTCAACAACACTGGAGAAGACGATGATGAAGGCAATATGCGCAGCGACGGCGATCGGCCTCGCCGGATCGAGCATGGTGGGCGCGGCCGAGAACACGCACCGCTACCTGGTCGAGCGGACTTTCCCGGCCGGCGCGCTCGACGGCGTCGATGCCGCCACCAAGCAGAAGGTGAACGCGAACAACAAGTCCCTGGACGTGAACTGGGAGAAGTCGTACACCAACGCCGACAAGACCAAGACCTATTGCGTCTACACCGCTCCGACCGCCGATGCAGTCCGCGAAGCCGCCAGGCTCAACGGCATGGGTGCAGACGTCGTCACCGAGATTCCGGAGGACATCAAGGCGGAGCCACGCGGTGCCGTGCACCAGATTGCCGCCGGCAAGCAGCGCTTCCTCGTGAAGCGTCCCGGCACGCCCAAGGTGCGCGACGACGCGGATGCGAAGTTCGGCGTGAAGCTGCTGACGTCCTACGGCACCGCCGACCACCGCAATTCGTACTGGGTGTACGAGGCCGCGGACATCTCCGCGGTGGAGAAGGCGGTGAAGGCCAGCGGCACGCCGATCGAATCGATCATCGTGATTCCCGAGACCCTGTATCCCAACTGAGTGGGCCTCGGGGCGGAAAATGGGGACATTCCTATTTTTCTATCCAGCGCACCGCGAATCGTGTGTTGGCGGGAAAAATAGGAATGTCCCCATTTTCCTTTTCTAGCGCTTGGGCGCGGGCGCGAGCCAGGGGGTGATTTCGGTCCAGTCGATGAACTGCTTCTCGAGATCGCGCGCGATGTCGGCCATCTTCTCGCAGCCGGAGTTCAGCATCTGCATGCGCATGCTCTGGCCGTCCGGCTCGTTGCGCATGACGGTGAGCATGGGCCGGTCCTTGAGGCAGGTGCCGCGCTTGAAATCCGTTTCCAGCACCTGGGTGCGCACCACCAGCGTGAGCAGTTCGGCATAGACGTTCGGATCCATCTGTTTCTTCCAGATGCCGGTCTTGCCCGTGTATTTCTTGCCCAGGAAAACCACGCGCCCGTCATCGAACACGTACAGCTCGTACACCGGGCAAGTGCCCGAACAGGCGCCGCCCGCGATGGCGACGAACTTGTCGCCGGGATTCCATTGTGGAATGCCGCCGGAAGGTGACCCGGCCGCGTAGGGTCGGACCACGGATTTCTCGGCAGATGCGGTCGAGGCGATCAGCACGGCCGCGATCAGCACGGCGAATTTTCCAATCTTCATGCGTTCCTCACTAACACTCGACGATGTTCACGGCGAGCCCGCCGCGCGACGTCTCTTTGTACTTGGTCTTCATGTCCGCACCCGTCTCGCGCATGGTCTTGATGACCTTGTCCAGCGAGACATAGTGCGTGCCATCTCCGCGCAGCGCCATGCGCGCCACGTTGATGGCTTTGGCCGCGCCGATGGCATTTCGTTCAATGCAGGGAATCTGCACCAGGCCGCCCACCGGGTCGCAGGTGAGGCCGAGGTGATGTTCCATGGCAATTTCGGCCGCATTTTCCACCTGCATCACCGTACCTCCCAGCACGGCCGCCAATCCGGCCGAGGCCATGGAACAGGCCACGCCGACCTCGCCCTGGCACCCCACCTCGGCTCCCGAGATCGAGGCGTTCTCCTTATATAAGAAGCCGATGGCCGCCGCGGTCAGCAGGAAATCCACGATGCCGGCGTCATTCGCGCCGTGCACGAAGCGCGCGTAGTAGTGCATGAGCGCGGGCACGATGCCGGCCGCGCCATTGGTAGGCGCAGTCACCACGCGACCCCCCGCGGCGTTTTCCTCGTTCACGGCCAGCGCCCACAGGTTCACCCAGTCCAGCGCGATCAGCGGATCGTGCGGAGCGGCGGTCTGCGGCGCGGTGAGTTGTTTGTAGAGCTCGGGCGCGCGCCGCTTCACCTTGTATCCGCCGGGCAGCACGCCCGGCGTCGCGCAGCCACGTTGCACACAGGCCTGCATCACCTTCCAGATGCGCAGCAACCCGGCGTCGATGTCCGCGTCGCTGCGCCAGGCCCGTTCATTGCGACGCATGATGCCCGCGATCGAGGTGTTCTCGCGCTGGCAGAGCTGCAGCAGCTCGTCGCCGGTGCGGAACGGAAAGGACAGTGCGGTGAGATCCGGCACGATGCGCTTGTCCGTGCCATCGTCGCTGACTACGAAACCACCGCCCACCGAGTAGTAAGTCCCGGTCGCAATCCCGTCACCCGCCGCATCGAACGCCACGAATCGCATGCCGTTCGAGTGCAGCCGCAGGGTGTCCTTGTGATTGAACGTGAGGTCCGATTTTTCGTTGAACGCTATCTCACGTTCACCCAGCAGCGAGAGCCGGCCCGAGGTCCGGATGCCTTCGACCATGCCGGCAACGGCATCGACGTCCACGGTATCCGGCTCATGTCCCGACAGGCCGAGAAGCACGGCCTTGTCGCTGCCGTGCCCCTTGCCCGTGGCTCCGAGCGAGCCGTACAACGTCGCGACCACCTTCGTGACCCGATCCAGCAATCCGACTTCCTTCAGGCGCAGCGCGAACAGTCGCGCGGCGCGCATCGGGCCCACGGTATGCGAACTCGATGGCCCGATGCCGATCTTGAACAGGTCGAAAACGCTCAATGCCATACGGCATTGTCGCGCGAATCAGGGTGGGTTGTTGGCGGAAGCGCGGCGGGGTCGTCCCAGGTGCCAGGCCAGGGCGGCCAACCCGATCACGATCAACCCGATGGCGATCTGCCATTCATAGCGGCGCAGATCGTCGATGAGCCCGGTCAACAGCTGGCTTGCGCCATAACCGATCACCGAGAAGACCACCGACCAGACCGCGGCCGATACGAGATTGAGCCAGAAGAACCGCCGCGGATTCATGTTGGTGAGGCCGAGCGCGATGGGCAGGGCGATTCTCAACCCCCACAGGAACCTCATGGTGAGCACCACCTTGGTCTGGTGGTCTTCCACGCGCCTCAATGCCTGGTTGACCCGGTCGCGCAGCTTGGGAAAACGCTGCAGGAGTCCGCGCGCGTGTCTCCGACCGATGTAGAAGAAGAGCTGGTCGCCGCAGATCGCACCCGCAAAGGCGGTCACCATGACGACGGGCAGTTGCAGGTAGCCGTGATGCGCGAAGTAGCCGCCTAACATCAGCAGCGTTTCGCCCTCCACCAGCGTGCCGGCGAAGATCAACAGGTAACCGTACTGTTGCAGCAGCGCCGGAAGATCCATGGCGCTAGAGTACCTTGGCTAGAACGTCACCGGTCGCGCCAGGAATTGATTCGTGCCGAAGAACATCTCCAGGCCCACGCCGACTCCCCAGCTGGGTTCGCGGTCCTGCCAGGCATGCTCCTTGGGGAAGGTGAGACTGAGCCGGGTTTCCAGCACCAGCCAGTCGCGCGACACGCTGCGCCGGTAGGCGAGCTTCACGCCGTAGTCCGCCAGCGGAACCTCGGCGTCGTGCTCGCCTTCCGAAAACAGTTCCGCGCAAATGGCGCGGCGATTGGGCAGACCCTTGATGGCATTGAAGGCCGCGTAACCGCGCACGCCCTCGGTGCGCTGGGAGATGGTGCCCGACACCGTCCAGCGCAGCAGCCACATGTTCTCGAACACGCGTTCGAGATCCGCGCGCGAGGTCAGGCCGAACTTCTCGCTGTTCTGCCAGAACACGGTTTCACGCAGCGAGAACAGCGTGGTTTCGGAAGAGCCGCGATCGAAGCGGTAGCTGCCTTTCACGAAAGGATCCAGCGGCGTGCGGATGCGCACGCCCGCGTCGGCTTCGAAGCGGCCTCCCTGCCGGGGTTCGCGATACCGGATGCCGAACAGGGTCTCGTCGTCTTCCACCGGGCCGTATTGCCGCGCGAAGGCGCCTGAACCCGGCTGCCGCTCGGTCACGTATTCATCGCGGTTCACGCGCCCGATGAAGGCATGGAATCGCTCGTTGAGCTGTGGCAGCGGCACGTCCACCTGGAATCGCAGCCGCGGCGTGAAGCCGTCGAACTCGTCGTAGAGCAGGGCGGGTGCGATCGAACCGCTGGTTTCCATGTACGCGGATTCGTCCGCGGTGGCACCGAACCACTGGTCCATGCGCATGGCCGAACGCCACACCGCGTTGAACACGCCCTGGTGGGCGCGATCGATCCACGGGTCTTTCACGTTGACGTAGCCCATGGGAACCGTGGCCGTGCCGATACCCGTGACGGTGGTTTCATCGTCCGCCGCCACCGCCCCCGCGCAGAGGCACATCAATAGAGCGGCTTTCGCCGGCCAGGTCGTCATCTTGACTGGCAAGATGCGCCGCGCCGGCGATTCGCCACGTGGGAAGGCATCGCATGGGCACGTCAGAAAATGACTTCGCGTCCTGCCGGACGGGATTGATCCGGGTTAACCCGGAACCGGTGCGTGTCGAACTAGTCTCGGCACACATGAAAACGCCCATCCTGATGACGCTGTTGCTGCTGCTTCCTTATGGAGTCGTGCGCTTGGTTCCGCCGCTGGACCGGCGCGGCGCACGGCCCTACTCGTTCGTGCTCGGCCTGGCCCTGTTGTTCTGCTTCACCTCCAGTGGGCATTTCGTGCAGACCGCGGCCATGGCGCAGATGCTGCCGCCTTGGGTGCCCGCACGCGTCGCTCTCGTCTACCTCACGGGAGTGCTGGAGTTCGTCGCGGCGGTGCTGATCCTGCTGCCGCGCACGCGACGCCCGGCCACTTGGGCCATGCTGGCGATGTTGATTCTCTTCTTGCCGGCCAACATCTACGCGGCGCTGGAGCGTGTGCCCATGGGCGGGCATGCCTGGGGTCCGGTGTACCTGCTGGTCCGCGTGCCCCTGCAATTGCTGATCGTCGCGGTCTGCATTCGCGTGCTGCGTTCAGCCGCGCCGACGAACCCGCCCGACGATGCGGTTCAGACCCACCGGCGTGAGCCCGAGATGTCGCGCTAGCTCCTTCTGCGGCACGCGTTCCAGCAGCCCGGGGTATTGCCGCGCGAATTCCTCGTAGCGTTCTTCCGCCGACAGCGTGAGCAATTCACGTTCGCGCTGCTCCTTGCGCGCGGCGTACACCAGCGTGAGCGCGTTGACGGCGCGGGACCAGGCGAGGTGCGTATCCGCCAATGCAGCGATATCCGCGTAGGGAATGCGTTCCAGCTCCGCGTTCTCGAGCGCCACGGCCATGAAGGTGGTGCGGCCGCCGGGTGCGAGCGCCGCCATGCTGGCGAAGAACTGCCCCTCGGCGATGAAGGACTTGATCCACTCGTCGCCGGCCGCGTCGAGGTAGGCGAGCTTGATAAGCCCGCGCCGCACGGCATACAGATAGGGATGCACGGCATCCTGCGCGAACACCGTGCCGCCGCGATCCAGCGTGACCCGTTTGAGCTTGGCCTCGATCTGTTCCAGCTGCGGAAGTGGGGCACCGATGGCACCTTCGAGCAGTCCTTGCAGGATGAATCCCGGCGGAGAATTAACCACGGTTGATGAGCGCCTGTGCGCGTCTATCCAGAATGTCCGCATGGTAACGAATCCCGGCATCCGGAGCGCGCTGGTCACGGGCGCCAGCTCCGGCATCGGCTTTGCGCTCAGCCGTCAACTTGCCTTCGCCGGCGTGCCCGTCATCGCGCTGGCGCGGGATCGCGGGCGCCTGCAATCACTGGCCTCGGGTCATCCACGGATCACGCCATTCGTGGCCGACCTGGCCGACATCGGTGCGCTCGACGCTGTCGCGGAGCGCGTACTCGAACTGGCACCCCAGCTCGACTGCGTCATCCACAACGCTGCCCTCCAGCACGACCTGCGCCTCGACGATGCTAACTACCACGGCGCGCAAGTCCGCGAGGAGATCGACGTCAACCTCGTGGCCCCGATCGTGCTCACGCGACGTCTGCTGGAACCCTTGCAGCAGCGCAGTTGCGCGTGGGTGGTCACGGTGGGTTCGGTGCTCGCCACCGCCCCCCGGCGCAGCGCCGCCGTGTACGCCGCCAGCAAGGCAGGGCTCCAGTCGTTCACGCGGGCCGCCCGGCTGCAGTCGCGCGGTACCGGCGTGCGGTTCATCCACGCCGTGATGCCGCTGGTCGACACGCCCATGACGGCCGGACGGGGACGCGGAAAGATCACCCCCGACACCGCGGCCGCCGAGTTGCTCCGGGGACTGGCGCGCGGCACGGACGATCTCTACATCGGCAAGGCCCGCGCCGTGCCCTGGCTGGCACGGCTCGCGCCCGGATTGCTGTCGGCGATGATGAACCGCTCCTGACAGCCGCATCCCCGCCCGCAGGATGTTGCGGGCGTCCGGACTAGGGGTTCGGAGCTTCAGACGGACTAACTTCTCAAATCAGAATCTGATCAGAGCGGGCCTGATGGAGCCGGGCGCCGCGGCGGGTAGTCTGTCGAAAACCAAGAAGGAACGACTGACTTGCAACTGGAACTGCCCTGGTACTCGCGCCCGATGTTCAACCTCAAAACGGTCCCCGTCGGAGCCCTCATCGCCATCGTCCTGCTGATTTCCGGAGCGCTGTTCCTGAGCCGCCCGGTCCAGACCACGCTGGAATTCGACAACCAACCGGACCATACCGTCACGTTCAATGACCGCGGCCCCACACGGCTGCTGTTGCGCATGACGGAAGGCCAACAGGCCGAGATCATCTCCGTGAAAGCGGATCCCGCGAACTCGGTCAATATCCTGGCCCAGCCGGGAGCCTGCACGCCGGAACGCACGCTCACCTCGAATGTGCCCGTCTGCGCGTTGTGGATCGAACGCGGACCCGCCGTGGAGAAATCCGCCAGGGTGCGTATCGGTTATCGCAGCCCTGGCGAGAATGGCCCGTCCGAAGTGGTGCTCCGCGTGCGTTAAAGCGCCGGGCCCGAGAACTCGGACTCGAGCGCAATCGCGATCTCGTCGCCGACGCCGAAGCTCGTGCCCGGCAGCGGGATGAACTGGCTGATGCCGAAGTCCGAGCGCTTGATGGTGCCCTGGGCCGAAAAGCCGACGCGTGCCCGCGGTTCATAGGTGTGCCCGGCATAGCCCCCGTTGTAGCGCGCTTCCAGCGTCACAGGCCTGGTCTCCCCATGCAGCGTGAGTTCGCCGTGAATGCGGAACGCGTTCTCGCCGGTCACTTCGACGGACTTCGAGCGGAAACTGAGCTGCGGGAAGCGCCCGGCGTCCAGCCAGTCCTTGCCCGCCAGCGTCTGCATGAATCCCGACGGCGCGTTGTCCGCTTCGATGGAAGCAGGGTCGATGTCCACGCTCACGCTGGACTTCGCGAGATTGCGCGGATCGAACTGCAGGCTGGCATCCACGCGCGTGAAGCGACCCACGTAGCTCGAAAAACCCAGGTGGCTGATGCGGAACACCAGGCTGGTGTGCGCCTTGTCGAGCGTGTACGCGCCGGCCGGTACCGGGGCGGTGGAGGCCTTGGGCTCCTCGGTGCTGGCCCACGTGCTGGCGGGAACGGCGGCGAAGACAAGGGCCAGGGCGGCAAGCAGGGTGGCGGGGCGCATGGCGTAACTCCTTAAATTGTTGGGCTTCAGGAGTTGGTCGAACGGACCGCCCGCAAATCGACAGCCGGTGCCGGGCCGGCATTCCGGTATCGTTCAGAACTGGTATCGGAATCCGAACGAGGGCGCGTTCATGCCGCCGTCACTGACGCCCATCGCACCCCAAGCCGGTGAACGATGGTGCAACCGGATGACTGCCGACCAAGGCCCTTCCACCGGCCCCGCCGTCATCTCCAGCTGCCAGAACACCAGGAGCTGCTGCGTGTCGTTCTCGAGCTCGTACTCGACCTGGGGGAACTTGAACGCATAGGACAGCCCGACGCCGAACGCCACCGACGTCTTCATGCGCTCGCTCCACGGGAACCGCTGCCAACGAAGCGTGATGGGCGCCACGTTGGCCTCCCAGTGATCCTGCTCGCCAAAGTTGTACGTGAGGTTGAACTCCGACTCCCAGCGCAGCGCGCCCTCATGGGTCTCGCGCCACGCATGCGCGAACGCCCCGGTCACGAGATACGAATCCGTGTAGTTGCTGCTCCAGGGCTTGAGCAGCACGTCGTGCCAGGTTTCCTCGGCGGAGATCCGCCCGGAGTACACCGTGAAGCTGTTGGGATGGGCGAGTTCACCGGCCGTGGCCGGCAGGGCAAAGGCCGTCGCCAGCAAGAGAAGAAGAGTGCGCATGCGACCAGATTGCGGGTAGCGGTGCCCCGGCGCTATCGGGTAAAGCCGGATGAGCACTGCCGGCTGCGTGAAGTCGTCCGCAAAAGGAAAAACGTGTGCGATCGCAGCCGCGATTTTCCGCTGCGCGAGGCGTGCATATTCATGCGCTTCGCTCTACGATTCCGCCCACATGAAACGCCGCACCGCCGTCCTCGCTAGTGCAATTCTTTCATTCCTGGCCGGATGGGCTCCTCAAGCCATCGCCGCCGCGAGCGCACCCGCGCCCGGCGCCGATCCCGGTGTGCGTTCCGCCGCGGCCCTCGTGGTCGACTCCAACACCGGCGATGTGATCTACGAGCGCGAAGCCGGCCACGTCGCGCCGATCGCCTCCATCACCAAGCTGATGACTGCGCTCGTGGTGCTCGACGGCAAGCAGCCCCTGGACGAAGTCATCGAGATCACGGCCGACGATCGCTGGAAGGGCAAGGGCGCCTTCTCGCGTTTGCCCGTGGGCGCCAAGCTCACGCGCGCCGACCTGCTCAAACTCGCACTCATGGCTTCCGAGAACCGCGCCGCGGTCACGCTGGCGCGCAACTACCCGGGTGGCACGAAGGCCTTCGTGAAGACCATGAACCTCAAGGCCAAGGCCCTGGGCATGACGAAGACCCGCTTCGATGAACCCTCCGGCCTCTCGAGCGGCAATGTCTCCAACGCGCGAGACCTCGTGAAGCTGGTGAACGCCGCCGCGCGCGATCCCGTCATCAGCGAATACTCCACGCTCTTCAGCCACGAAGTGCGCGTGAGCAGGAAGTCCACGCTGGTGTACCGCAACACCAACCTGCTCATCGGCAAGCCCGACTGGACCATTCACCTGCAGAAGACCGGCTTCACCAACGACGCCGGCGAGTGCCTGGTGATGCAGACCGTGATCGACGAGCGGCCCGTGACGCTGGTGCTGCTGAATTCCTTCGGCAAGCTGACGCGCACCGCCGATGCGCGCCGCATCCGCAAGTGGATGGAAGCCGGCGCCGGTGAATCCCAGACCGTCGCCGCCGGCGGCGCCGAGCTCGCCAGGAAGTAGAAATCGGGGGCAGCCCCCGTTTCCTGGCAAAAGGGGTCAGTCCCCCCGATCCTCGTTGCCGATCAGGATTTCGCTGCCGTCACCCCGGCTGCCACAGCGCTGTACATCCGTAAGCAATCTGTAATGCGGCCTCGGCGACCATCGGCCCGCGGTCATCTGTCGGTTTGCCGCGGCGCGAAGACGGGAATTCACCACGAGAGTGAGAGCAGGTCGCCTTAGGGGACAGGTATCCAATGTCAGTCCTCAGCTAACAAGAATGCGCGAAGCACTCCAGATGATCGTCGCGAAGCACAAGGAACGGCTTCTGAGCCAGCCCGACATGCTGGCCTTGCGCGTGCAGAGCAACATCCACAATAAAGACATCCTTCACGACAAGGACGTCGCCGGTTACGACGAAAAGATTTCCCGGATGACTGGGAGAATCGAGCGCGTCCATCGGTTGATGGCGCGTCATTGGCGGTGCGCATCGCGCGTGCCGAAGAGCCAGTACCCCCACGGAGAATAAACATGAGAGTCCGAGTACCTCCACCTGCAGTCGAAGTCCAGGCGCCGACCCAGGTATTGTCACCACCGAACATGCCACTCGAGCCGGTCAGTCTCGGCATGGGTGAGCTGGCGCGCCGCCGTCGCGTGTCCATGCAGCTCGAGCAGGAAATCCAGGCCCGCGGCGTCGCACAGGCCATCGCCTTCATCGATCCCTCACCCGATGCCGGTGCCGCGGCCGCGACGCTTTCCGCCGCCGCCGCGACGCGGCTCGATGACATCGACGACCTCGCCGCCTGTTTCGTGAAGGATGAACGCTCCATCACGGCGTCGCTGGCGAAGGCCGCGGCCGCCAGTTCCGATTCCGCTTCGCTCGGCATGCGCCGCGGGCGCGGCGCGCCGAGATCCACGCTGCTCAACTACGACGCGGCGCCGGTGGTGAGGCGATTCCCCAAGCTCGGCGTGTTGCTGGGCGACGTGCATAACGACGGGCTCGAACGCCTGGCGTCGCACAGCCGTGTGCGATACGTCGCCAGCAGCCTCGCGTTGAGCCTGGTGCGTCCCGTGTCCGTGGCCAGCGCGTCCATCGCGCGCAATACCACGACCTGGGGCATCGACAAGCTCGAGATCCCGAAGCTGTGGGCCGCGGGTTTGCGCGGCGACGGCATTCGCGTCGGTCACCTGGACACGGGCGTCGATGGCACGCATCCCGCGCTGCGCAACGCGATCGGCGGGTTCATGTTCGTCGACATGGATGGATTTGCGGTTCCGGGCCGCCCGGCGACTGACACGGAGGATCACGGCACCCACACAGCTGGAACCATCTGCGGTCGTCCCGTCGGCGGGCGCGCCATCGGTGTGGCGCCGGCCGCGAAATTGTTCTCCGCGACCGTCATCGAACGCGGCAACGTGGTCGCGCGCATCCTGACTGGTCTCGACTGGGCAGCGTCGCAGGGCATCAAGGTGCTCAGCATGTCGCTGGGACTGCGCGGCTTCCGCGATGATTTCCGCGAGCTCATGTCGACCATTCGCGGACTCGGCATCCTGCCCGTGATCGCGGTGGGCAATGAAGGCCCGGGCACCAGTCGATCGCCCGGCAACTACGACATCGTGATGTCGGTGGGCGCGTGCGACTCGGCAGTCCAGGTGCCGGATTTCTCGTCCAGCGAGATGTTCGCGCGACCACTCGATCCCATCGTGCCCGACATCGTCGCGCCCGGCGTCGACGTCATCTCGGCGAAACCCGGCGGCGGCTTCCAGTCGATGGACGGTTCGTCGATGGCGACGCCGCACATCGCGGGCCTCGCGGCGTTGCTGTGGCAGGCCATGCCGACTGCCACCGTCGCGCAGATCGAGAATGCGATCTACGGCAGTTGTTCGTTGGCCACGATGCCGCGTGATCGCGCGAATCGCGGGCTGCCGAATGCACCGCGTGCGTTTCAGTTGCTGACTGGAGCACCGCTGTCTGCCTCAACGGGACGGCCGGCGCGACCGGCACGCGCGCGCAAGCTGGCCAAGAAGGCGAAGAAGGCTGCAGGGCGCGTGGTGAGGCGCTCGCCGGCGAAGGTGGCGCGAAGGAAGAGGAGAGCGGCTTAGGCTTGAATCAACGACTGCGCGGGGTCGTACGTCGGGGCGCCTGGTACGGCGTATCGATCTCGCTCGCGTCGACGTCACGCTTGTTCACAGGTTCGATCTTGGCGGAGAGGGTGTAGCCCGGCACCTCCTTCGCCTCGAGGACTTCCGGCTGGCGGATGAGCTCGCGGACGAAGTCCGTTCCTGCCTTCACTTGCAGGACGGAGTCGAGGTCGCGGTACTGAAACTTCGGCGAGTCCGCAGTCTGCTTTTCAACCCGCTTGACGATCTTCGCCGCCTCTTGCGCGCGCTCGGTAGCCGTAGCTGCGTGCTTGGGCAATTGCACCTTGAGGAAGACGTTCACCGGCTCGGATCCACTCGAGGCGGATTCGAGAGCCTTCGCGAGGGTGGGAGAGATCGTGGGGGAGGACATATATAAGTGTCGCCGGTGCGTGGGCCTACAGTGGGGGCTGGGATGGTCGACGTCAACGAGAGCGTCCGGGAAGTGAGGTCTAGTTACACCTCCGCGGAGCTTGTGTAAACCCCTGATATCTGGGCGAATACTCCTACGACCCAGAGGCGCCGCCGCGGTGCCCCGCATGCCGAAACGAAAAAGGGCGGGTGATCGCTCACCCGCCCGCTGTTCGTGAACTGGGGAATATCTACTTTTCCTTGACCATGTACACCAGGTTCGAATTGGGCCTCGCACCCACGGCCGGCGGCATGCCTCGATAGCTGAAAGCGTTCACGAACCCACATCGCTGCCAGCCCCCGACGTCGAAGGCGTTGTTGCAACTCGTCAGCCGCCTCCACGGCGTCTGGTAGGCCTGCACGAACACGCGGCTCGTTGCCGTGAACGACGTATCGCTGGTGCTGGCGATCGTCGTATCGCTGACCCAGTTGTCGCGCGTGATCGAATTGTTGCTGTTGAGGTGCGCGGCGATGGTGGCGATGTTGGTGGTCCAACGGTCGTCGCCGTCACTGGTCCGCACGAAGCCGATGCGGATGCGGCTGCGGTCGAGACTCGACACCGTGACGCCACCGATGGCCCGCAATCCGGGGGCGAGTTCGTATGGGCCTCTCCAGGTTCTCCCGTCGTCGGTGGATATCCGGGTCATGATCCTGCCGTTCTCATTCTTGAACCGGTTCTCGTCCAGGTGCAGGTAGGAGATGATCCAGGTGTCATTGTCGATCTTGCGGATCGACGGCGTGCTCGCCGCGCGGAAGCCGGGATCGCGACCCTCCCAGTGCGCGCCGGCGTCACTGGTGTAGAGAATGTTCACGTAGTTGTCGTCGTCATCGGGATTGACGAAGCCCCACATGTATTCATTGTCGGAACCCGATCCCGTGGTGCCATACAGGCTTCTGACATTGGTGATGGGCGTGGGAGCGCTGTCCCAGGTCCGTCCTTCGGCGTCGGCCATGATGTAGTTCGGGCGGTGATTCCGATCGGTGAAGAACATCACCATGCGCTGGTTGTCGCGATGGAGCACCGGCGTTTGCGTGATGCCCAGGATGGGCATGCTGGGATTGATCGAGCTCCAGCTCGCGCCATCGTTGGTACTGCGCACCACGTCGAGCTGCACCCGGCCGCGCGTGCCGTACATGGCGACGATGTCTTCGACATCTTCAATGAAGGGGCCGTAGGCGGAATGCACGCTGATGCCGCTGCCATGCATGACGGTATTGAGCGAGTTGTCGTCCGGGTTGTGGTGCAACCCGAAGCAATGCCCCATCTCGTGCATGATCACGGCAGAGATGAACCCCGTGCCGGCTGGATAGTTCGCGAAGTTGAATACGGCCCATTCGTTCTCGAACCCGTCCGTGTTCGCGAAGAAACGCAGCGGGCAGCGGCCGTTGGTCACCTCGTCCGTCTCCGAGGGCCATGCGGCGGCGAACTGGCCGTCCCTGTCGTTGTCGGGCCAGGCGCCGACCAGGATCTCGCCTTCATCGGGCTCTACCTTGGTAGTCAGCCCGCCGTAATTCACCTTGAGGTTGAGGCTGGTGACCTGGACCCACCGATCCATGGCCATCATCACCGACGCCTCGACGTTTTTGCGCGTGAGCGTGGGATTCGTGGCCACGATGCCCGAGTACAGGAACTGGTCATAGTTCAACAGCACCGTGACCGTCGAACCCTTCATGAACACGCGCTTGTCCCAGGATCCATTATCCGGAGGCCCGGAGCCTCCATTGTCCGCAAGACACAGTCCGCTCGACAGCAAGACAATCAGGCCAAGGATGGCCCTGTAGTTTCCCATTTGATGATTCCCCGAAATTTTCCATGTGTCGACAGCGTCGCAAGCAACGCTGCGTGGATTCCGTAGCTAGAAACTAACTATCGGGGTGGGGGCCGCAGAGTACGGTGCCACCGGGATTGCGTCAACGCTTCCATAGCGGAGGCACGCTCGTGGTGCGTCTCCTTCTTCCGGGAACCGAAAGGGGCCTCCGCGACACACACCCGCGGCCCACCATAATCAGAGAGGATTCAGGATGAAGCTTTTCCCCGTACTTGCGGCAGTTGCAGCCCTGCTCACCGCCACCTCCGCCTACGCCGTCAACGGCGACCCGCGTTACAAAGAGGAGGGCAATATCAAAGTGAAGTTCTATTTCGACGAGGCGTTCGCCGGCAACCAGCTCGCGTCGTACCCCAATCTCAAGGCCAACCTGATGGCCGCCTTGAAGGACGTGGGCCAGCACTCGCTGGGCTACAAATTCACGGACGTCGAGCCGAACACCATTCGCACGATCCGCCTGCCGAGTCGCCAGGTGTGGAGAACCGCTGATTTGCTGGCCCAGTTCATGAAGACCGTGCCGGAAACGTCCGGACAGGTGAACGTTCTGTTCCACTTCAAGGGCATGACGCCGGACGGAATCTGCAACATCGACACGGGCTTGAATCCCGTTCTGCAGGACGAAGGCCTCACGGATCCCGGCTCCCCCGTGAACGGGTCCGCGACCGGATCGGTGGTGATCACCGCGAAGGGGAACTGCAGCGTCAACGATGGTTCCGGGAAGGTCTTCTCATCACTCAGGGACACCTTCGTCCACGAGATTGGCCACACCCTGCTGATCGTTGACCTGGGCCCGCCGAACGCCAGCTGCACGACGCGTCCGACGGCCGCCATCATGTGCCAGAGGACGGCCCCTGGCATCCCACGTTCGTACAAGAGGTGGTTCACGCAGGAGGTGCAGTCCACCCGCACGTCGTTCTTCGGGAAGGCACGGAAGTCCCCGCTGCTGTCCTGCATTGAGTGGACCAGCTTCGCCGCCTGTGACACCAACTGCGTCAACGGCGCGGGATTCCCGGCCCAGGGTGCCACGGAGATCTACCAGCAATGCGTGGCGACTCAGTGCAACAACATCTGCAAATGAAGTGATTCGCCGCCGCCCGGGAGAGACTCCGGGCGGTCGTAAAAAAGGGCGGGTGATTTCTCACCCGCCCTTCATTCGAAAAATAGGAATGTCCCTATTTACGCGTTGGCAGCGGCTCGACGCTTGGCCACCGCTTCGATCACCTCGTCCGCCACGTTCTTCGGCACCGGATCGTAGTGCGAGAACTCCATGGTGAACGACGCACGACCCGAGGTCATGGAACGCAGCTGACCGATGTAGCCGAACATCTGGCCCAGCGGAATCGTCGCCACGACCGCGATGTTCGTGCCGCGCTCCACCTGCTCGACGATCGTGCCGCGACGACGGTTCATGTCGCCGATCACGTCGCCCAGGTAATCCTGCGGCGTCACGGTCTCCACCTTCATCACGGGCTCCAGCAGCTGCGGGCCGGCCTTGCGGATACCTTCACGGAAGCAGGCCTTCGCCGCGATTTCGAACGTCAGGGCGTTCGAGTCGACGTCGTGGTAGCTGCCGTCATGCAGCGTGGCGCGGAAGTCCACCGTGGGGAAGTGCGCCAGCACGCCGTCTTCCTTCTGGTTCTTGAGGCCTTTCTCAACCGCGGGAATGAATTCCTTCGGCACCGAGCCACCGACCGTCTCGTCGACGAACTCGAAGCCCTTGCCACGCTCGAGCGGCTCGAACTTGATCCACACTTCGGCGAACTGGCCCGAACCGCCGGTCTGCTTCTTGTGCACATAGTGCTCGTCGATGCTCTTGGTGAACGACTCGCGGTACGCCACCTGCGGCTCGCCCATGATGCCTTCGACACCGAACTCCGTGCGCATGCGGTCCAGCGTCACTTCGAGGTGCAGCTCGCCCATGCCGCGCAGAATCGTTTCGTTCGTCTCGCGGTCCGTCTCCAGGTGCAGCGAGGGATCGGCGCGGACCATCTTGCCCAGCGCTGCGCCGAACTTCTCCGCTTCCGCCTTCGACTTCGCCTTCACCGACACCGAGATCACCGGGTCCGGGAAGCGCATGCGCTCCAGCACCACCTGGTGGTCCGTGTCGCACAGCGTGTCGCCCGTGTCCGTCTCGGCCAGCGAGACCAGCGCGATGATGTCGCCGGCGCGCGCTTCTTCGATCGGGTTCTGCTTGTCGGCGAACATCTCGACCATGCGGCCGATCTTTTCGCGCTTGCCGCGCGTCGTGTTCGTCACCGACATGCCCTTGGTGAGCACGCCCGAGTACACGCGCACGAAGGTGAGCGCGCCGTAGGTGTCGTTGATCACCTTGAACGCCAGGCCCGAGAACGGCTCGTCGTCCGAGGTCGCGCGCTCGCCGATCGGGTTACCGTCCGCGTCCACCGTCTTGATGGCTTCGACGTCCGTCGGGGCCGGCATGTAGTCGACCACCGCGTCCAGCACCTGCTGCACGCCCTTGTTCTTGTACGAGGAGCCGCAGAGCACCGGGTTGAACGCGCTCGAGACCGTGCCCTTGCGCAGGCACTTGCGCAGCACTTCCGCGGTCGGCGGCTCGTTGTCCGTCAGGTACTTCTCCATCGCCTCGTCGTCCATCTCGAGACAGGTGTCGACCAGCTCGGCACGGTACTTCGCGTAGTCGTCGAGGATCTTGCGATCCGACGGCACCGTGATGCCCAGCTTGTCCGCCAGGCCCTTGCCGTCACCGACCGGGATGATCTCCCACTTCGCGTCCTTGTCGTCCGAGCTCCAGACGAGAGCGTTCTGCTCGACCAGGTCGATCATGCCCTTGAAGTTGTCTTCCGAGCCGATCGGCAGCTGCACCGGAAGCGGACGCGCGCCCAGGCGATTCTTGATCATGTCCACGCAGCGCACGAAGTTCGCGCCCGACCGGTCCATCTTGTTCACGTAGCAGATACGCGGCACGTTGTAGTTGTTAGCCAGGCGCCAGTTCGTCTCCGACTGCGGCTCCACACCTGCCACGCCGTCGAACACCACGACCGCGCCGTCCAGCACGCGCAGCGAACGGTTCACCTCGATGGTGAAGTCCACGTGCCCGGGAGTGTCGATGACGTTGATCTTCTTCTTGCGCCAGAAGGTCGAAACCGCGGCCGACTGAATCGTGATGCCGCGCTTCTGTTCCTGTTCCAGGTAGTCGGTCGTCGTCGAGGACTTCAGGTCCTTCGTGTCATGGATGTCGACGATCGTGTGCTTCTTGCCCGTGTAATAAAGAATGCGCTCGGTGGTGGTGGTTTTACCGGCGTCGACGTGGGCGATGATTCCGATGTTTCGGATGTCACTGAGAGGCGTAGTACGGGCCATGGAAAAGTTCCGTTTGGATTCAGAGGGTTGGGACGGGGAACACCCGGTCCGAGGGCGATTTTCAGGCCGCGAATAGTAGTGAAAAACGGGGGCATTTGCTTGGGAGAGTGTTGGTAAGAGAATTGGCCAAAAAAAAGTAAATAATTCATAGACATGGATAAGGCCCCTCCCTCGCGTTGCTCCGGCGCGCGTTAAGACGCCGTAGATGAACCCGGCAACGCGAAATTTCACCACCGATGGGACTGAAGGCTGCGGCGAGCAAGGTTGCTGAAGCGCCGAGAATCCGCAGTGACCCGCTGGGCCCTTCGAAACTCAGTTGCATTGAACTATCTTTTCAACTAACAAGCGATCATTGGTTAGTGCGCTTTGGGCGATGGTGTAAGGGAAAACATGCTCCTCGCGGAGAGTATTTGTGGGGTTCGAATCCCCACCGCCAAAGCTCATTCAAATGAGTGAGCTTTGGCGGTGCAAGATATTACTCCTAACAATTCGGCAAAACTTTACAAGTACCACGTCGAGAACTTGCGAGAGCTCGAGCGAGCTATCACGCAAACGGCACGCCTTGCTAAGGCGGAGATTGGACGAGGCGATCCACAGAATTGTCTTCGATCACTACTTCGTCTCTATTCATTCTTGCTTGGTGCGTGGGCTGAGTGCCGCCTAAAGAAGTTGCTGCATGAACAGCGCGGATTTGAGCAATTTGAACGCGAAGAGATTCTGTCCAAACAGACCCAGTTAGAACAATGGAAAGCGACCGTCGATGGGGCCTTTCGAAAGCATCACAAAATTCGGAAAGCAAGCTTAGATAGTCGAGTCTTGGGGGTTTCCCATGCGGCTAGACGGGAGGCGCTGCATGGCGTGTTAGACGGAGAGCTAAGGATCATCATTGAAATTCGCAACAAGCTTGCACATGGTCAGTGGAAGTACCCTCTGAACAGCGATTGTTCCCAAGTGGAGACTGACAAGTTTGCTCAAATAAAGAAGGAGAATCTGCTCTCGCTGCAGTTCAAGTATTCTTTACTGGGGCATCTCGCTGAAGCAGTGCATGACCTCGTCGTTAGCCCAACTACATTTCGGCGAGACTTCGATGACCACTTTAAGAAGCTTGATCAGGTGAGGAAGAATCTCGCGATCAAAGACTACATCCACTACGAGCAGTATTTGGTTTCGAGTCGCAAACGGCATCGACAGATGCAAGCGCAAAGGAAGAGCCAAACTTGAGCTTGTGCTCTGTAACCCGAAGATGTGCGGCATACATCTTCGGCTGGCTTAAAGCACAGCCCCACGTGAAGGAAGAATCGCTCACGGATTGGCTGCTGTATGCAATGGATGCTGCGCGTCGTGACGTAATTTACAGGGCCTTCTCAAGACACGAAGAAGCGCACGTCACGGGAGCAGACTGGGAGTGGTGGTTTGCGTTTCCTAACGGCGCTATGCGGATGAGGGTGCAGGCTAAGAAACTCACTGAAGGCGATAACTACTCGAGCCTGGCTTACGCAAACAGGGCTGGTCTCCAGATTGCCAAGTTGATGGAAGACGCGGCGCGAGTTAATGCATATCCTCTGTACGCATTCTATTGCGCCGAAGATTCGGGCCGCTGTACGCGTAGAGTAGGAGAAGCAGACGGCGTGCATTTGGCTTCAGCAAGCTCCGTTGACAAGCTCATATCTGCGCGAGTTCGTCTCTCAGCAAGTGACGTTCTGGCTGTTTCGATTCCAATGACATGCTTCACCTGCTGTGAACTTTTCCTAGCTAATCGTGGTGTCGAAGGTCTGATCCGATTCATTAAAAGTCGCTTTGAATCCAACGAAATGGCACCGGAAAGCGTTGAAGCAGTGGGATTTCATCGGGAGTTACCAGCATTCGTGCGATTGTTAGCTGATCAGACAATGGCCGATGACCTGTGGTTACGGGAGTACCAAAATGAGATTGAAGGTACCGACGCGATTCTCCTGTTCGACTTTCGAAAGCGCAGGTAACTAGCAGCGGCGTCGTTGTAAGCTAATAGCGCAACATTTAGAGTGAGTTCCACGCGGATATCTCATCGATGTACGGAACTAATCCATCGATTGGGGAGATAGCGAAGTCTCACAAGCGCGTGGTTGACTCGATCCGCGATTGCGATCCGGAATTCACGCTTGCGCGTGCAGCCGGGCTATTCACCATGCCCGAATGGCAATCCAGCACCGTCCGCCTAGAGGTGCTTCAACATCTTGTGGCCGCATTCGCTACAGGTCGAAAGAAGCCTATGGCGTCCGACTTTAGACGGTGGCTCTCGGAGCTTGGTGGCGGAACAGTCGGATCACTTGAAGATCCTGCCGAAGACGTCTTTGTTTCTCGTGTGCTGATTCCAGGGCGCAACTGCCTTGTCCTGGAAGGCTCGTACGAGTCATCCGCATACCATGTCCAGCAGTTCATCAACATTCTCGACGGTATGCCGCAAGCTGATCACTACCGCAGAATCAGGCAAGCAGCATACGGACTGTTGAAGCTTTCAAGCGAAGTAATTCGTCGCTCAGGCCTGAAGGCCTTCTCAGTTGGAGCGGAGCTGCCAATCTCGTTTGTTTCAGATCGGCTGTTGCGAAATCTAGGCAAGGGAGCTGAACGAGTTCGGTTTTCAATAGAGGAGTTACAAGATTTGGAGACCAGTCTTGACGAACTGGCTCCCTTTGTTTTTTATCCAAGTGGTAGAGACGGGTTGCTCGATGAGACCATAGGCAATTCATCGTTAGAACGCAGTCCGCTAGTGATTTTTGATCGGTTTGCATATCTTGTTTTGCCCGCGTCGGTGTCAATTGCTGTGCGTCGCATGGTGATCGAAGCGTGCGATGGCGGACTGAGCGAACCCCTGTATGCCGCCTACAAGAATGTGGCTGCTTCGGCCTTTCGCAAGATGCCTCTCCTAGGCGGAGCGGTCGATACTCCAATCGCTTTTCAACGCGTTAAGAACGTCTATTTGGCAAACGTAGCGCGCGAGATCGACAGTGGGAGAATCCTACACATTTGCGTCGTCATCGATGATCTAACGACGTACTCGCAAACAGGGATGCTCGCCCCGGATCCTTCAAGAACAAAACTAGGCGATGCCATCCAAAAGAGCGTCATCCACGCGCACGAGCAGTTCTCCGGACGTGCGAATTTCAAGGAAGGCGTTTCGCTGGTCGTGTTGTGTTCGTGGGGCAGGCCGCTTTTTATCGAGTTTGAGTCGATCAAGGACGCCCGCTGGCGAATTGAGTCGATTGCTGCTGCCGATCTCGAGACACTCAGTTGGGAGTCAAGATTTTCGCCACTTGCGTTGTGGCGCCTGCTTGACGCACGCGATTCGCTGAAACTTCTGAACGTTGAGTTGGTGAATGTCAATGGCTTGCTGAATCTCCACGGATGGGTTGACTCACTGGAAGGTCACCTCGTTCCGCACAGCAAGTTGCCTGACGACTTTGACCCGAAGGTCGGTCTTGTAGTCATGATTACGCAGAACGCCATGCTCGATATCCGCCGACGGCTTGCCGCGGGCTGGAATCTGCACTACGCACCAACATGGGATGGACGGGCAGTCGCGGTAAGGCGTGAGGCGATTTCTTCTTACTTTGAAGAAGACAAGAGAGCTTCCGTCTACGTAAGTATGGATGATCTTCTCAGTGGGAGACTATGTGCGGTTTATGAAACTGAGGCCAGGTACTGGTGGACGATCGTAGAGGCGCCTTCGATCGAGAATCGAACACTTCTCTATCAGTTGTGGCACCTAACTGTAATTTGGATTCGTCGGGCAGGCGCAGCGCTAGAGAGGCGATTTCCAGAGTTGCGAAAGGGACCGCTGCTTTGGTGTACACGCTTTGCAGGCACCGCCGAGCTTTGTCCGACTGCGCATGTGCCAACGCGCGAAGAGGCGCGATCTAGCCTTCAAGTGAGCGTGGTTGAAAATGTCATCTATGTGGACGCCGCCGAAGAGTTTATTTTGGCTTGCAGAAGCCCAACAAACATTTTTGAAAGCCTTCTCGTCGAGTATCTGGTGCGAGGGGTCTTTGCATCAGTCGGGCGTCCCCCGAGCGATACCGAAATTGGCTCTGCCCTCTCCGAGATTGTCCCAAATGAGTGGGCACGAGACATGCATGCGCTTCAAGCGCAAGGTTTTCGAGACTATGTTCGCGGCAAGATTCCTCGCAAGGCAATTCTTATCAATCAGGTTGATGATGCTGCTAGTCGTCTTAACTTGGGCTGGCAAGTTCGCGATCGAAGTGAGGGTGCGCGAATACTTGGGATCGAGGCGTGTTGTTACTACTTGGGCAAGGTCGTCGGTAACCTTTGGACGCAAATACAAAGGAGTTTGCGTGGATTTAACAAGGTGTTGCTGTTGCGCCAGCTTATTGGGAACCATGAAGCCGTATTGGTTGAAGCTGATTCGTGGCTAAGGTCCGCGAGAGCGATGCTTGCGTTGCACGAAGACAAGCAGGAAACCGCGCTTGTATCGTCGAGGCAAATTTCCCGAACTAGTGCGGCGTCGCTTGCGTCGCGGCTACTTATTGAAATGGCTTTGTGTGAGTGTCCTCAAGACACAGGAGATGAGGCTGGAGAACTTGATGTCTCCCGGCTATTAGCTCGTGCACTCCAAATGCATCAGTACGGCGGTTGGTCCGAGGCTATCCGGTACGAAGGCAAGGAGTCGGAGATCCGAATTGCCCCTCTTGGGGACGTATTCACGGAGGCGACCTTTGAAGAGAAAATCGCGAGTCCATATGGTGACGCTTTAGGCGTAAAGCGATTTCGACAGGGAGCGGACCGCTACGAGCAGAACTACGAGACACCTCAGTTCCGTCCGAATTCCGTGAATGCATTTGAACCTGAATTCTGGTTGGCCTGGATGGAGCATTTCAAATTCACTATCGATGATGCTCGAATGTTCTTGGACAATATCGAGAACGAAGCTATCAGGCTGGACGAGTATGTTTTCATCAGCAGTTTTGAAGAACTGGCGGGCCTCGAGTCGGCCGGCAAACTCTCCTCAGATAAAGTCCGTGCGATTCTCGACTCACTAGCCTTGGTGCCGAGGCCATCGTGGTCGGAGACGCCGGCAGGATTTAAGCCGCGCGATTGGTACCCATGGCGGTTTCGTCGGCGCCTCTCTTGTGTGACGCGACCGATTTTGAAGCTGTCTGGGGTGCCCACCGAGAAATACGTAGTAGCTCCCGGGATGGTGCGAACTGGATTGGCCAAGGTTATTGACTACTGCTATCGAGGCGGTTTCGAAGCGAAGGACTTCCCTGTAGGGAAAATGCGTAGTTGGATTGGTGCGGCCGAAAATAGACGGGGTCATGAATTCAATACGCAAGTTCGAGATCGCCTACGAAAGCTTGGTTGGCAGGCCGAGTCGGACGTCAGATTGACGAAGTTGCTCAACCGGAAGACGGACCGAGACTACGGGGACGTAGATGTCTTCGCTTGGCGTGACCGACAAATTCTTGTCATTGAATGTAAGGATCTAGAGCTGGCAATGACTGTTGGCGAAATGGCGCGACAAGTTTTCGAATTTCGAGGAGTCTATGATCGGAAAGGTTATCCGGATCGCCTTAAGAAGCATCTCCTCCGACTGGATTTGCTGAGATCTAACGCCGCGGACGTCCGAAAGTATGCCAAGACAGGAGGAACGACGACCATTGATGCAGCGTTGGTGTTTAGTGACCTCGTGCCAATGCACTTCTCGCAAGTAGCAACCTCGCATGGAGTCCGATTGCACACTCTCGAATCTCTAACGTCTTTGTAATGGCGCCTGCGCTTGAACGCGCCGAATTCGCGCTACGAATTTTGGCTGGGTGATTCGCAATTGTGTCAGCGCGAGTGCTTTGCCCCGCCCAGGTCATTCCATTCGGGAGTTCGAGCGTGTTCTTTCACATCGTTAGCCGGGCGACTGCGGCTTTCTGTCCGCAAGTGACAGAGTTTCCTGTCCGGTTTGGGTGGCCTGCCGCAGTTCAGTCAGCCATTCATGCGCGCACTGCTGCCTGTCTGCCGAAAACCTTCCACGTCGCGCCTCGGCGGCGCCCCAAACATCCGCGCATACTCCCGACTAAACTGCGACACGCTCTGATACCCCACCCGATACGCCGCACTCGCCGCGTCCGACTTCTCCGCTAACAAAATCTGCCTCGCCTCCGTCAGCCGCAGTCTCTTCTGATACTGCACCGGACTCATCGCCGTCACCGCCTTGAAGTGCTGGTGAAACGACGACGGGCTCATGTTCGCCATCGACGCCAGCTCCTCCACGCGAATCGGCTCGGCCAGCCTGGTCTTGATGCTCCGGATGATCTGCCCGATCTTGTGCGTGTTGCTCCCGGCGATCGCCATCTGCGCGATCACGGTGCCGTATCGGCTCTGCAGCAGTCGGTAGTGAAACTCGCGCAGCATCAGCGGCGCGAGCACGGGGATATCGCGCGGGGTCTCGAGCAATCGCGCGAGTCGCACGGTGGTGTCGAGCGTGGCGTCGTCCAGGTCGCCGACGAACAATCCGCGCGAGGTCTCGCCGCGGCTCCAGCGGGCATCACCGGTCTGTGAAATCAGATCGGCGAACTGCCGCGCGTCGAGGTCGATGGCCAGGCACAGGTATGGCTTGTCGGGCGTGGCCTCGAGCACCTGGCCCATCAACGGCAGGTCGACGGACACCGCCAGGAACTGCGAAGGGTCGTATCGATAAATCTCCTCGCCCAGCAGCACCTGCTTGGCGCCTTGCACGATCACGCACACGCAGGGGTTGTAGACATGCGGCAGCTCCATGTGCGGCTCGGACAGCTTGATGCAGTGGAGCCCCTTCACGGCAGAAGGGTGCATGCCGTCTCCGCTGGAGTATTTGGCGATCAGGTCGCCGAGCGCGCGCATCGACGCTGCGCTTAACTCATTGTTTCGTATATCCATGGCGCGCCACGATACGCCGCCCCAAAGGCCGCCTCAATGCTCTGACTCCATCCTTTGGAGGATCAGGCAAGAACCTCGTAGCTCTCGGTCTCCAGCAAACGCCCCCCAAAACCCATGCTTTCTCCCACGCAATCAACTCACCTCAACAGGAGAAAGCATCATGTCCAACAACAACAAAGTTGTCCTCATCACCGGCGCCAGCAGCGGCATCGGCGAAGCCACGGCCCGCACGCTGGCGGCCAACGGCCACAAGGTGGTCCTCGGCGCGCGCCGCACGGACCGTCTCGAAAAGATCGTGGCGGAGATCCGCCAGGCGGGCGGCACGGCGGAGTTCCGCAAGTTGGATGTCGCGGATTGCCTGGACGTGCAGGGCTTCGTGGCTCTAGCGCGCGAGAAGTTTGGTCGCGTCGACGTCATGTTCAACAACGCGGGCGTGATGCCGGTGTCGCCGATGAATGCGCTCAAGACCGACGAGTGGGACCGCATCATCGACATCAACATCAAGGGCGTGCTGAACGGCATCGCGGCGGTGCTGCCGGTCATGGAAGCGCAGGGCAGTGGGCACATCATCAGCACGGCGTCCACGGGCGCGCATGCGGTGGGTGGCCAGTTCGGCGTGTACTGCGCGAGCAAGTACGCGGTGCGCGCCATCATGGAAGGGCTGCGGCAGGAGACGAACAAGATCCGCGTGACGACGTTGTCGCCGGGGGTCACGGAGTCGGAGCTGGGGCACGACATCACGGTGGGGGATACCAAGGCGGCGGTCACGCAGCTGCGCAGCATCGCGCTGGATACCAACGCGGTGGCGAAGGCGGTGAACTACATCATCGAGCAGCCGGCGGATGTGGATGTGAACGAGATCATCATCCGTTCGGTGCGCAGCGCGGGGCATGCGTTCTGATGGGAATTGGAGGGCGAGGCGTTCCAGCTGGAACGTCCTGCCCACCCCAAACTACCGCTGTCGCGGATCGGCGGCGGCCCTAAGGCCCAAAGCCGATTCTCACGATCGCGCGCACCTTTCGCCGCCAAGCCGTTGATTCAGATCACTCGCTGCAACGCAGGACGTGAATAGCCATTCATAAAAGTCGCGAAAAATGGTAGCGGTAGCATTTTTCTTGTGTTAGATAGCCACACACAGGGATTGCGGTAGGTAGGCGAAGGCAGCCCTACGAGGGGAGACACAACATGAAGACGATCACAGGTCTGGTCGCGGCCGCGCTCTTGTGCGGCATCACCGTAACGGCGCACGCGCAAACCGAACTCAAGACATACGTGGATCGCTGTCGCGACGAGGTGAAGTTCACCGCCGCCGAAGTCAAGCCGATGAATTGCGACACCGGCGACCAATTCGTCTTCGGTGGCATTGCGCCGGAGAACGACATCATCGTGCACCAGCGGGTCAACGCCAACGTCGACATGGTCGCCGCGTGCCGCTGGGGAGACGGATCTCCCAACAGTGTCACCTACAAGAATTTCCTCAGTCTCGAACTGCTGATCCACAACCGGCAGAACGGCGCGACCTGCTTCTTCGCCGCGAAAGAGACCTTTACGGGACCGGATCCGCTCAAGCCAGTGTCCGGCGCCATCGTACCGATCACGAAGTTCACCGGCCCCGGTACGACCGCCGACCAGTACTGGCTGACGCCCTCGGAGATGAACAACAAGAAGCTGCTATCCAACGCAAAACCGGGCGACGAAAATTTCAAGGAGAAGCTGCAGTGTGTGCGTTGCCACTCGCAGGGTCCGTACATCGCGTCCAAGCGCATTGCGCCGTACCTCGCGAACTTCGGCCTGCTCAACGATGGTCACCACACGTATTCGAACTTTGGTGCGGACAATCACTACTACGTCGTTGGCAGCGGGCCGCACGACCAGCCCGATCCGAATCACCCGCTCGGAAACTGGAATCAGCTGATCTTCCAGAGCAATACAACCAGTACCACCTGCAGCAGTAGCTGTCACATCCTCGCCAAGACTTCGGCCGGCACCGGGCTTGCGCCGATCGGCGACCTCGAGTCGACCATCGACCCGCGCACCGTTCTGCTGCCATCCATCAAGCGCGACATCGCGGAACTGAGAGAAGGCGGCATGGAGCCGTGGGAAGACGACAGCCCCTATCACTACACCAGTTTCGACCAGCCGGGCAGCGATGGCGTCGACGTCGAGACGTTCACGGCTGCCAAGACCAAGTACCCGGTCACTGGCTACTGCAGCGCGCCCACCTGGGCGGAGGCATTGCCGTACGGCATCAAGGTTCCGTTCTCCACGCAGGCGATCTCGAAGATGCCCAGCAAGCTGCGTAACTTCAATCTGCGCGACGGCCTCGTGTGTCTGAACGCCGACCAGACCAATGGCGTGAAGTGCTACGACTACCAGCTCTGGTACAAGTGCCCGATGATGAATAGTCCGGTCTATGGGGATGGGTGGGGCTGGGTGGGGCCTTACAACGAGGATACTAACTACACCGACGATGGTGATCACGAAGAGCGGTCCAAATCCTTCAACAAGGCGAGGGCCGCCTGTGGCAACCGCGATCCCATCGCCATGAAGGCCGACGCGATGTACAACAACATTCCCGTCGTCACGGCCACGGCGCCGCCCGATCGCCTGGCGCAGTTCAACTATGCCGGCCTGGTGTGCAAGAACTCCGAGCAGGGCAGTGGCCAGACGTGCAAGAACTACACGGTGCGCTACGGCGGCTGCAAGCCGTTCGACCAGGCGGAACTGGCGCGCATCGTGAACGTGTGGACCAGTTCGACGTTCACCAATCGCCTGCTGACGACCACCGCCAATTCCGATGGCGCCGAGACACGTGGACAGGCAAACAACTTCCAGTACACCAGCCAGGACTGGATGGTCGAAAAGGTATCGGGCGACACCTACCGGCTCTTCGACGTGTTCAGCGGGAAGTACCTGACGGCAGCCAGCAATTCGGACCAGGCCAAGGTGCTGGTCAAGAATTCGGATCCCGCACTTCTGCGACAGCAATGGCAGATGGTGAAGATCGATGAAGACTCCGAAGAGGTCCGTTTCAAGAACGTGGGCAGCGGACGCTACCTGACGGTCGGAACGACCACGGGAGATCCGTACTTCGCGCCAATCCTTTCGCAGACGCTAAATTCGACCTGGGCCAGCCAGCGGTGGATCGTCCAATAGGGGATCGAACTCATCGCACGTTTTGCTTCGACAGCAGCTCGATCTCGCGGTGCAGGTTTTCAAGCGCCATCTTGCTGTGAAACGCATCCAGGCCGTAGTAGAAATCGCCCTTTGCATGCTCGTCGGCGAATCGGCGCAGAAAATCAAGGCGGCCCTTGTTGAATTGGGCTTCGCTGACGGCCCCTGACTCGAGCCATTCCCGCTTCACGCCTTCGACGTAATCGTCGTAGCGGGAGGGCCAAAGCCCGAAGATCGCAAGATCCCCGTCATGCATGGCCCGCAATTCGTCGTTGGTGATTTCCGAGCGACGGTGCTTTTGCGTCCAGAGAATCAACTCGCGCGCCTTCGCGCAATCTTCTTGCGACTGGCCAAAGCGCTTCATCGTTTCAGTCGCCAGTTCCGCGCTGAGCCTTTCGTTGTCGCTGTTGCCGGGGACGTAAACTGCGTCATGAAACAACAGAGCCCAGAAAAGATTCCGGTAGGGCCTGGATTTTCTCCAGTCACGATCCAGCTTCTGCAGATTCCGATAGCTGTGCGTGCCCAGCTCGAGCGCCTCTTCGACGTGGCGAAGGTTGTGATACGGCCTCTTGTCGGGGGCCATGTCCTTCAGGGCCAGTGAAAATATCTGGCCTTCGTTGTCGAGTTTCTCGCGAGTCGATTCAAGCGTGACTTTGCCTTGCGCCTCGACCAGGTCCGGCTTGTAAGCGAGGCGATCCCGCAATTCGAACCGGGGAGGGGTGTAAGCAGGCCAGGGTGTCGTCGGATGGCCCGATTCAATTTCCCTTTTCCACGGGCGGCAGGCGATCTCGCTGGTCCACAGCATCCATTCTTCATCGCGCTTGAAGAAGCGCCCAAGGGCGCCGAGAGAATGGGCGCGGCGCACGTCCTCGAGCCCGTAGTGTTGCCATTCCCAGGTGGCCATCGTCATTGCCAGCATCGAGAAGCGGATTTTCTTGCGAATGCTCGCGACGTCGGACTCGGTGAAGCCGCGCTCTTGAAGGGCCCGCAACAATCCCTGTTGTTGATCCGCGGTCAGTTCGGTGTCGAGGAAGGGCTCGCAAAGGGCACCCCAGGCATCGAAGCGCTCGGTCATCGGGACGCGATTCACTTCGCAAAAGGTGCGGATCAGGAGCGCATGGTCGCCCACGCACTGGACCGTGCCGTCCTTCAGCCAGGCCATCGGCGGCCAGCCATTGACGACTTCGCGAATGTCGTGCGGATTGAAGTCCTTGATGCTCTTCATGGCGCTCCTGCCCTGAAGACCAGGATCACATCACCAATAGACCAGAGTCTCGAACCCACCGCACGTCATTCTCTTCATGTCGAACGGCATGCTCTTCGCAAGGTCCGGGTTGTTCATGCGCGGGTCTTTCATGACCTTGGCATTCACGCTGTCGCGATGCTTCCTGGAGCGGTAGACGATCCAGGAGAAGATCACTGTCTCACCGGGCTTGAGGCGCGCGAGCTTCGGGAACGGCAGCATGCCGTACTGCGCCTTCAGGTCGTCGCCGACGCACTCGTAGTACTCGAGCGCGCCGTGCGCCTTCCACACCTTCGCGCCGAGCTGCGCCATCTTGCGGTAGGCGGCGATCTTCTTCTTCGGACACGGAATCACGAATCCATCGATATAGCGGGCCATGGGCTCCTCCTTGTGATCGACCGATGCATGCAGTGCCGCTGAATATATCCCATGACCTGCAGCGACGACGGACCGGAATATTGTCCCTGGTCCGACAACATCTGGCGCAAAGGCCACCTGCGGGCGGGCCAAGTATCGGGCCACGGTCCTGCGTATGCTGGCAGCAAGCCTGGCTTGAACGTGCTCCAACCTCGTGCACTTCGACCCTCCACTCTTCATCCCGGTGCGCGATTACGTCTGAACCTCGCGCCCACGCGCTCATTTTCATGGCACGCGCCTTGCTCCTATCCACTCATCACCGGAGAGGATGCATGACAAAAGAAGACATCGAGCTCGTCCAGCAGAGTTGGCGCGTTCTGGAACCTGTGAAGCGCGTCGCAGCCGAGCTCTTCTATGTGAAATTGTTCGAACTCGATTCCACGCTCAGCCTGCTGTTCAGCGACGACCTGCGGCTGCGCGAACAGAAGTTTCTCCAGTTCATGGATGCCACGGTCAACGGGCTGGACCGTGCGGATGTGCTGATGCCCGCGATCCGGGAAATTGGCATCCGGCACCCGCTGTTTGGTGACAACGCGGAACACCACCACTCGGTGGCCGCGGCCCTGTTGTGGACTCTGGAGAAGTGCCTGCGCAGCGATTTCGTGCCGGATACACGTTCGGCCTGGACGCGGGTGTACGGAGCTCTGTCACACGCCCTGCAACCGGTTCATTGGGATAGCGCAACGCAGGCGGCCTGACATCCCGGGTTGACAGCGCACTGGAAAGCTCGCAGCGTGGGCGCCATGTTGCGACTCGCACTTTTCCTGGCGCTGGTGGCGCCTGCGCTGCAGGCGGTGTCACCGCCGCCATGTTCGAGCCCGGAACACCGGCAATTCGACTTCTGGCTTGGCGACTGGCGGGTGCACACACCCGACGGCAAATTCGCGGGGCTCAATCGCATCGCGCTTGAATACGGCAGTTGCGTCATCCACGAGCGCTACGCCAACGGCCGCAATTACAGCGGCGAAAGCCTCAACATCTACGACCCCTCGCGCCAGGTGTGGCATCAGACCTGGGTGGACAGCTCTGGCCTGCTGCTCACGCTCGAGGGAAAGTGGAACGGCAAGCAGATGATCCTGGAGGGCATGTCGCCGGGCCCAAAAGGTGATCTCGTGAAACAACGCATCACCTGGACGCCGAATACGGATGGCACGCTGCGCCAGCTCTGGGAGGCGGCCGACGGAAAGGGAGGGTGGACGGTGGTATTCGACGGGATCTACACCAGGGGCTAGCTACAATCCGGGCCATGTCCGATCCCATCCAGCTGATCCCCGTCACCAACGCCCCTCAAGTCGCCGACGTCGCGCGCATGGCGCGCATCGTCTGGAACGAGTACTACGTGCAGCTCATCGGCCAGGCGCAGGTCGACTACATGGTGGCCAAGTTCCAGACCGCCGAGGCCATGCAGTCTCAGATCGATTCCGGCTACGAGTATTTCCAGATCCAGCAGGGCGCCGACACCATCGGCTACGCGGCGATCCGCTTCGACGCCTCCGACGCGCGTCTCTTTATCAGCAAGCTCTACCTGCTCGCGGCATACCGCAAATCCGGTGCCGGCCGACAGGCACTCGCGTTGATCGAGAACATCGCCCGTGATCGCGGCGCGACGCACCTCTGGCTCACCGTGAACAAGGGCAATCCCTCGGTGCGCGCCTACGAACGCCTGGGTTTCACCATCGCGGATGCCATCGTCATGGACATCGGCGGCGGCTACGTGATGGATGACTACCGGATGGAAAAGCCGCTCTCGAACTAGTTTCCCGCCGGCGCCTCGATCGTATAGCCGCGATTGCGCAGCCGATCCAGCAATCCATTGGGTTCGAGCAGCCATGTCAGCGCCACCACGGACAGCGTGCTCTTGTTCTTCGCGAGCAACTGCCCCGCCGTATCCACCCAGAGCACGTTGACCTGCTCGGCGATATCCTCGGGCACGAATTCGCTCACTGTCTGCGCTTTCAACAGGGCCGAAATGCAGGCCCAGGCGTAGGGCGGAATGGTCGGCAGCGAGGCGAGTTTCTCGACATCGCCGGTGGCCCAGGCGCGTGCCCGTTCCTCTTCAACGGTCTTGTTCGCCAGCATCTCGGTGAGGTCGAGCGATTTCGCGAAGCAATCCGCGTCCGCGATCTCTTCCTTCTGCATCTGCTTGATCGTGTCCCGCACCTCGTCGGCAGGGAAGGTGAGCACGATCAGCGGCGCATTCACCGGGATCTTGTTCTTGCGGACCAGCTTGTCGAGCTCGTCCCAGATCATGCCGCTTTCGCGCAGCTTGAGCTTGTCGAACGCGGCTTTGCGAAGCTCACGCGCGGCGACGATGGGCCGCAGTTTCTCGACACCCTCGTCGCGGCCGAGATACAGCTTCTTCTGCACCAGCCAGCGCTGGTAGCTCTCGGGCGGCACGTGATCCTGTAGCGTGCCCTCGTCGGGGTTCTTGCGCGCCTTGCGCAGGCCGGGCAGCAGCGTGATGCCCTTGAGCACGCCTATCTTCTCGTCGGGCTTCATCTGGACACCGGCCTGGCGCAGCACCTCCTGCGACTGCAGCAACACGCGCTCCACCTTCTCTGATCGCCAGGTCAGCCGCTTGGGCAGCGGCGGGGGTTCGCCGACGATCCACAACACGTGGTCGGCATGGTCCGGTTGGGTGATCTTCCACATGCCGGGTCCGGCGTATTCACCGGTGACGACGATTTCTTCGAGCGGTGTTTCGGCGACTGGTGCGTCCGCCGCCAGCACTTGGGCGCCTGCCAGGAGCAGGGCGGTGGTTAGGGTCTTCAGCATGCGGCAGACTGTATCAGTCAGGCGCCGCCAATCAACCCGACCAGCTGATCCGGGTCGATGGGCTTGACCAGGTGGTGGTCGAACCCCGCCTCCAGCGCTCGGCGCCGATCGCTTTCCTGTCCCCAACCGGTCAGCGCGATCAGCTGGATGTCCGCGGCCCAGGGTTCTCGCCTCAGACTCTCCGCGACCTCGTACCCACTCAGGTCTGGCATCCCGATGTCGAGCAGGGCCGTGTCGGGACGAAACGCTTGCGCGAGTGAAACCGCGGCCTTGCCGTGATGGGCGACCCGCACCTCGTGCCCCGCCATCTCCAGCAGCATGGCCAGGCTTTCCGCCGCATCACGATTGTCATCGGCGACGAGTATCCGCCGGCGCGTGGACGACATCTGTTCGACAACCTCGGGTCGCGACGCGGTTTGCTTTCGCGCCGCCAGCGGCAGCCGCACGATGAATTCGCTGCCCGCGCCAAGCCCACCGCTGCGCGCCTCGACAGTGCCACCGTGCAACTCCGTGATGCCCTTGACCAGCGCCAGCCCGATGCCCAGCCCGCCGCCGGATCTCTCCGCGACGCCATCCACCTGCGAGAACATCTCGAAAATCCCGGCGATTGACTCGGGTGCGATTCCGATCCCGTTGTCCTTGACGGACAGGGCGAGCTTGTCACCTTGCACGCTGCAGGTGAGCTCGATGCGGCTCCCCGGATCACTGTACTTCACGGCATTCATCAGCAGATTCGAAATTACCTGCGACAGCCGCAGATGATCGGCATCGAGCAGGATGGCTTCATTCGGCAGGCTCAACTCGAGTTGCTGATGCTTGCCATCCAGCGTCGGCCGCACCGCCTCGACGGCGGCATCCACCACCGGAATCAGCGACAGCGTCTCCTTCTTGATCTGCAGTTTGCCCTGCGTGATCCGCGCGATGTCGAGCAGGTCATCGAGCAGCAACGCCATGTGCGTCACCTGCCGCTCGACGATGAGCTGCGCCTGTCGCAGTTGCGCGGGCGGCACCTGCGGCGAGGCAATCACCTTCGCGGCCGCGCGTATCGGCGCCAGCGGATTGCGCAGCTCGTGCGACAAGGTCGCGATGAATTCATCCTTGCGCCGATCCTGCTCGCGCAACTGGTGGTTCAGCCCCGCCAGCCGCTGCTGGTCGTGGATCTGCGCGGAAACGTCCACCGTGACTCCATCAAAATGAGTCGGCGTGCCGTCGGCCGCGTAGTCGGTGCCGCCGAGCGCGCGGATCCATTTGATCTCGCCGGTGCCCGGATGCACGGTGCGATACACGATGTCGTACGGCGTCTTGTTGCGGATCGAGGCCTCGATCGCGCTTCGCGTCGGTTCGCGATCCTCAGGATGAATGCGCGCGTAGAAATCCTCGATCGTGATCCGCGCGGTTGGCGCAAAGAAGAAGTGCTCCTTGACGCGCTCGTCCCACTCCAGGAAATCGAAGGGCAGATCGCAGTACCAGAACCCGACGCCGGAGAGGCGCGTGGCGTAATCCAGTCGCGAGCGATTCATGGCCAGCGCGCGGTCCGCCGTTGCTCGTGCGGTGACGTCGACGCCCTGCACCAGGATGCCGGTCACGGCACCACTTGCATCGGTCATGGGTTGATAGACGAAGTCGACGTAGCGTTCGTCGGGCGGTCCGCCCGGCGTGGCTTGATAGACGAACTTCGATCCCCACGCCGAGTAGGGCTTGCCGGTCCGGTAAACCTCATCGAGCAGCGCGAGGTATCCCTGTTCCACGGCCTCCGGCAACGCATCGGCCAGCTTGCGACCGACGACCGGCCGATGGCTGACCAGCGCCAGGTAGGACGGATTCGCCATCTCGAACACATGCTCGGGGCCACTCAGCATCGCGAGAAACGTCGGCGCCTGGTCGAACAACTGCAGGAATCGCTCGCGATCCGACGTCAGCTTGTGCTCGGCCAACACCTGCTCGGTGGTCTCCGCGCAAGTGACCAGCACTCCGCCTACGCCGTGTGGTGAGCCGGGCTCATCGATGGGGCTGTAGCTGTAGGTCCAGTAAACCTCCTGCAACTCACCGAATCGAATGATGGGCACGCAGACATTCTCATGCCACACCGCGCCTTCACCGCGCAGCACCTGCTCGATCTGCGCACCGACCAGCGGCCACACTTCTTCCCAGGCACGACGTCCCGGCGCACCGAGGATGCCGGGATGTTTCTCCGGACCGAGCGAGCGAGAGAACGCGTCGTTGTAGAGGCAGGCGAGTTCGGGACCCCAGAAGATCATGGTGGGGTGGCCCGTGGTCAGCAGGATGCGGACGGTAGTTCGCAGGGCCTGCGGCCAGTCCTGCGGTTCTCCCAGCGACGTGCCCGCCCAGGGAAAGGCGCGTATGCGCTCTCCCATCGATCCTCCGCCGGAAAGAAACCCGAGGCCCACTTCTGGTGGTGGCTTTTCCATGTGTCTGGAGAATACCCCCGTCCCGGCGTCCTGGTGCATCCTTGCGCGCATGACTGCCACTCTGACGCTCGTGCCGCGAACCCGCGACGAAGTGCGCGCCAACATCGAAGCCATGGACGCCGCCACGCGCGCGCAGATCTCCGCGGACTGGTGGGCGAAGTTCGAGCAGTCCGCCTTCCAGGATCCCTGGGTTCATGGCTTCAGCCTGCTGCTGCCGGACGGTACCAATGTCGGCATTGGCAGTTTCAAGGGTCCGCCCATCGACGGCGCGGTGGAGATCGCCTACGCGGTCCTGCCGGAACACCAGTGCAGGGGTTACGCGACAGCCGCCGCGCGGGCCATGGTCGAGTACGCCTTTCGTTCAGCGGAGGTGCGACGGGTGACTGCGCACACATTGCCGGGCGGCGTCGCCTCACAACGTGTGTTGCTGAAAGCCGGCTTCCAGCACCAGGGCGAGGTGGTGGATCCGGAAGACGGCCTGGTTTGGCGTTATGAGATTTCCGCAATTGGTCGTGGACCCTGATAGGACTCTGCCGACAGCGCAAATCGCTTTCCGAACCGGGAAAATGCGCGGCCTGCCTCTGTATAGTGGCTCGCCATGCGCACGACCGACTTCATCGACGACGCCTGTGAGAGGGCCGAACTCCTGATTCGACAAGGTGCGCCGCGCAGTGAAGTGTTGTCCTGCCTGATCCAGGCGGCAGAGATCGTCGCCGCGCCACGCGCGGTGGCGTCGATTCTCGTGCTCGACGAAGAGGGGCTACTGCGCAATGGTCATTCACCGGGCCTGCCGGAAGACTATCTCGCCGCCATCGACCGGTTGAAGCCCCATCCGCGTGTCGGCACCTGCGCTGCTGCGGCGGCGACGGGCTCCATGGTCCGCACTCCGGACTTCCTCTCCGACGACAAGTGGGCAGAGCTCAAGCACCTCCCGCGCTCGCTCGGATACGTGGGCGCCTGGAGCATGCCGATCCTGTCGCAGCGTAACGGCGCGGTACTGGGTACCTTCGGCACCTACTACCGCGACCGGCGCGAGCCTTCCCCGCGCGAGGTCGAATCCGTTCGCCGTCTGGCCATGGTCGCGGCGCGCGCCATCGACCGCTAGCCCCCGGTTCTAGGACCAAAGTCCGCTGGAGCGGGGCGCGACTTCCCCGTCAAATGCGCCATCGCGAAGCACACGGCGGTGCGTCATGCCTTCAATGACTCGTGCGGCTGGATTGTCGGCCATTCTTCTATATACGCTCGCGGCCTGCGGCCAGAAGGAACCGGCACAAGCTGCCGCGACGCCGGCTGATGCCGCCGCCACCGCCGCCAGCACTTCGCCTCTCGACCTCGCCATGCATCGCCGCGCCGTGGAAGCGGTGATCTGGGGCATCCCCGCCGTCAACTTCGACCTCATGCTCCAGGCAGCCATCGCCAACGGCGCCAAGGCCAACAACATCGTCTACTGGTCGCGCCCGGTGAACTGGAAGGACCAGACGCTCACGCCGAACCCGGACACTATCTACTTCAATCCTTTCTTCGACACACGCGACGGTCCGGTGGTGCTGGAGATTCCGCCGGCCACGGCGGACGCAGTGATCGTCGGCACCATCGACGCGTCGTGGCAGAACGCGCTGGTGGACGTCGGCCCCGCCGGCGTGGACAAGGGCAAGGGCGGCAAATATCTGCTCACGCCGCCTGGCTACTCGGAGAAGCCGCCGGCCGGATACATCGTGGTCCCCACCGAGACCAGCCAGGGCTTCGCCATCCTGCGCTCCAACTTCAAGAGCCGCAGCGATGCGGACATCGCGGCAGCCGTCGAACACGCGAAACAGGTCAAGCTCTATCCACTGAAGGCCGGCCCTTCGGCATCGGTGGCGGTGGACATGTACGACAAGACCTTCGAAGCCAATATTCAATATGACTGGCGCTTCTTCGAATCACTGCATCGTTTCATCCAAGCCGAGCCCTGGCTGACACGCGACAAGGTGATGATCGAGCAGCTGCGCTCGCTTGGCATCGAAAAGGACAAGCCCTTCGCACCGGACGACAAGATGAAGGCAGTGTTCGATGCCGCCGCGAAGGAGGCGCATGCCTACATCGCGGGGCTCTACGAATCTTTCTTCGATCCGCCATTTTTCGATGGCGCGCGCTGGGGATTGCCAGTGCCCGCCGATACCCGGGAAGGGCTCGAGAACGGTTTCACCAATCCGAATTCTTACGCCTACGACGGCCGCGCGGTCATGTACCACATGGCGTACTTCAGCCCGAAGAACCTGGGCACGGCGCAGTTCTATCTTCTCGGTATCCACGACAAGGCGGGCCAGCCGCTGGACGGCAAAAAGAACTACCAGCTCACCGTGCCCGCGAACGCACCGGTGAAGCAGTACTGGTCGGCAACGCTCTACGACCGCGACACGCATGGGCTGATCCGTGAAACGTCGCACTCGAGCCGCGGATCCAACGTACCCGAGCTGCAGAAGAATGCGGACGGCTCGGCCACTCTCTACTTCGGACCGAGCGCGCCCGAGGGCCAGGAAACGAACTGGGTTCCCACCAACGGGCGACCCTTCGAAGTGATTTTCCGTCTGTACGGCCCCGAACCGTCGTTCTTCGAGAAAACCTGGAAATTGCCTGACATCGAAGCGCGCAACTGAGCGGTTCCGGGAGATTTATCGGGCTATTCCCGCCTGTCCGTGGTACCGTCGCTCCCGCTCGTGATCCTTTAGCCTTGACTCCTTGGCCTCGCGCCTCCCCGGCGCTTCATCCCAGGCCATAAAGCCATCTCAAAAGCCTCCCGATCTCCCGGTGTGTCACTGCGACACCCCGCGGACAACTTTTACCTTTTTTTCGAGACTCTTTTCATGACTAAACTCTATGTTGGAAATCTTCCTTTCTCGGCCACTGAAGACGCCGTCCGCACTCTCTTCGCTCCTCATGGCACGGTGGAGAAGGTTTCGCTGATCACCGATCGCGACACCGGCCGTCCCCGCGGCTTCGGCTTCATCGAAATGTCGAACGCCGATGCCTCGCGCGCCATGCAGGCGCTGAACGGCAAGGACTACGACGGTCGCGCGCTCAAGATCAATGAAGCGCAGGACAAGCCGCGCGGCGGCGGCGGAAATTCGCGTTATTGATTCATCGAGGGCGTCAACTCGGCTCTCGGACTGGAGAAGCTCATGCAGATCCATTCTCAGACGATGCTTCGGTATCACCTGCCGGAGCTCGCGCCGGACCTGGCGCCCTCGACTTTCCGGATCCTGATCGTCAATGAAGACATGCGTTCGGCGGACTCGCTGAAGCGCACGTTGCGCGACCTGGGTTACTTCTCGACATTCACCGCGTACTCGGCGCGTCGCGCGCTCGTGGCCGCGGTGGATTTCTCGCCGTCCCTGGCCGTGCTCGATCTCGAGCTGCCCGACATGACGGGCTTCGAGCTCGCGGAAAAATTCCATTCGCACTTCTCGAAGTACGTGCGGCAGGTGCCATTGCTGGCGATCGCCGAACTACCCAGGTTTGGCAATGCGGCATTGGCCCGCGCAGCGGGATTCATCGGCTGCCTGGCGAAACCCGTCCCGCGTGGGGCGTTGAATACCCTGATCAGAAACCTTCAAACCGGAGCGAACGCATGAGCAAAGGAATGGACCAGAAGCGCAGTACCAAGAAGAAGGCGTTGAAATCCTTCGACGAGAAGCGCGCCGCGAAGAAGGCCAAGAAAGTGGAGAAGTCCTTCCTGCAGAGGAACTGATCTGGTGATGCCTTTCCGGTAGCATCCAGCTACCAGGAGAGATCACCATGCGCCTGTTCGCACGCGGGTGGGAACATCCCGAAGGCGTCCTCGCCGAATACCTGTGGGGCCGCAGCACGCTGCTCGTCAGCCCCGATTCGCCCCTGGCCCGGGATCTCTACTCGAAAACCATCGCCTCGCTGATCGCGGGAAAGCTCCCGATCGACAGCGATGCGGATTTCCGGCTCTTCGTCGCGCTGCTGCACGAACTCTGTCACTGCCTGCAGGACCTGACCACGGGCCTCGGCATGTCGGACCTGCTCTGTCGCATGGAGTTCTTGCCGCGGGCGCTCGAGGCGGGACGCGATGCGTCCTATGGTGAGGAATGGCAGAACCGCTTTGCGACACTGGGCGGTTTGTATCAGCGGCGGTCGTTCGTCAACACGTCCGGGTGGGGAGCTGACCACGAGCTGGATCTGCTGCAGCGAAAGCTCGGTGGTATTGCCAACGACGTGTCGCTCTTCAGGGCCGTGACCCTGCTCGAAGTCGAGGCCGAGCTCAGCGCGAACCAGATCATCGTGTCCCTCGGGGGAAGCGCGGAGCAGATCGACATCGCCCGTCGCAATGCCGGCATCTACAGCCCGATGTCTTCTCCCTACGCCGAGACCATCACCGAACTCCTGTTCGGGTTGCTGACCAACGACTCGCCATCGCGTCAGGAAGTCCACCAGACGCTGGAGCGAATCGATCGACTCGCGGCCGTCTGGCTGGATCTTTCTTTCGCCGTACCTCCGCCGGCATTCCTGGAAGAGCGAGGTCTGGATGCGGACGACTTTCATCCGGGCGTGCGCTTCTATCGCATGTTCCAGGAGTACCTTCGCCAGCCCGCAATTCCGGACGACGAGCAGGTCGCGCTGCGCGCCGCCGGCGCGCTCTATCCACTCATCGAAGAACGCTGCCGCAAGACGCAGCACTTCGAATATCCGCCCGTGAAAGAGATATACGAGGCCTGGGCCGATGAGTTCGATCAACTGGCCTGGGCGACGACCAACTTCCGCGCGACGGCCACCTGGATGGCCAACCTCTGTCGGCGCCGGACCCGGTTGGACTACCGCGTGTGGTCGCGCTCGCCATTCGAAATCCTGCAGCTCGAGGTTCCGTTCCAGATCCGTGCGGGAAACGTCAAAGACGTGTTGAACCTCTTTGGGCACGCGATGACGGATGAAGGCAAGCTGCAGTACCTGGAGGCCCATGCTCGCGCCGTGTACGAAGCGATGATGCATTTCATGCTGGGCATGCAGTCGTCGTTGATATGCCCGCGCGCGCTGGAGGAGGGTGGCTGCCCCGTTCAGACCGCGCGGTGCTTCAGCGGCATCAGTCGGTTGAGCATGGTGCCCGAGGACGAGGAATGTCTCGTGCGGCGGCAACTCGATGCCGCGGCATGGAACGACCGTGCGTTGATCCCGGAGGATGGCCCGCCGTGGGCCTGAGATCAGGCCGTTTTCAGGGAGCCGGAATCGTCTTGAGGTCGTTCGGGTTTCCCGTAACGCCCCGGTTATCGTTTTTCAGGCCCGGGCAGCTGGCCACGCGTTCGGTGGTGGTCTTCAGGTTTTCCCGCGACAGGCAGGCCAGCCGCTCTTTGTTGAGCTCGGCATACGACACGCTGTCGTCTTCGAGGACGGTGTCGATGAGCGTCGACAGGAAGCCGTCACTGGATTTGGCCTCGGGAAGCCGGGTCGGATAGACCGGCTCCTGATTCACAACGGGTTTTTCCTCGGGCACGAACTTGACCGTGGTCTCGGTCGGCTTGGGTTTGCTGGCGGATTCCTGCGAGGCCTGAACCACGGAGTACTGCGTTGCCGCCGTGTCGTGCACGATTTTCTTCACGCTTTCGTTGTGCAGGTCGAAAGACCGCGTGGTGGCGGCAGGCGTGGCCGGTGCCGGCTCCTGCGACCAGGCGGGCGACACGAGCAGGGCGACGAGCAAAATGGTGCGTGGGTTCATGACTCCAGCTTACACGCGTGTGTGAAGACCGTCACCGACCGCTTCCAGTCCGTGGTTTAACTTTAAGCCACCCTGGCCCCCCGAGAGCGCGAGTGAAATCCCTGGTCGCGAAGCTGTCGTCATCGCTATTGGTCACCGCAGGCTTGCTTGCGGGCCCGGCGCTGGCCAGCTCGGACTATCTCTCTCGCGAGGATGTGCGTTCCTTCATTGACTCGATGCAGGAAGAACACGGCATCGAGACTTCCTACGTCGAACGGGTGTTCCGCAACGCGCGCTACACGCCGGTGGCCGTGCGCCTCGTGGGTCCGCCACCGAGCTCGGCGCCGTCCCCGGCGCGTTCGTATTCGAACTACCGTTCCCGATTCCTGACGCCGGAGCTCATCTCTGCCGGATCGCGCTTCTGGTCCCTGCACGCCGGAGACCTCGCGCGCGCCGAATCGGAATACGGCATCCCGCCCGAGGTGATCCTGGGCATTCTCGGCGTCGAGACGGCCTTCGGCCGCAACACGGGCTCGTTCCGCGCCATCGACGCGCTCGCGACCATCGCTTTCGATGGCGAGCGCCGCCAGGATTATTTCCGCGAGGAGCTGAAGGAGCTGCTGCTGCTTGCGCGCGAGAAGGGTATCGATCCACTCGTGATCAAGGGTTCGTACGCCGGCGCGGTAGGTCTGCCGCAGTTCATGCCGTCGAGCTACCGCCGCTACGCGGTGGACTACGACGGTGACGGACGCATCGACCTGCTGCGCAGCGCGGCGGATGCCATCGGCAGCATCGCGAGCTACATGAAAGCCTTTGGCTGGGTGCCGGGCGAAACCCCGACGGCGCCGGTGCGCTTGTTGCCCGGCAGCGAGCCGGAACTGGTCAGCGGACTCGAACGCGTTCATGACATCCTGGAAGTGCAGGGCAAAGGTGTCGTGTTCTCGGGTGCGGAACCGCCGGCAGGTCCTTGCTCCATCTTCGAGCTGCCCACGCCGGGCAAGCCTTCGAAGTTCTTCGCCGGATTCACCAACTTCGAAGTGGTGACGCGCTACAACCGGTCGACGTTCTATGCGTCGGCGGTGCTCGAACTCGCCGATGCCATTCAAAAGGCACACAGCCAGCTGCAGTTGGCTTCGGCGGACAGCCCCTGAATCAATGCTTCTGGCCGCGCGTTCCCGAGGGGAGCGCATCGTGCCAGCTTCGCGTTTCCACGAAATACGGCTGCGGCGTTGCAACGGATCGCGCCACCGGCTGCGCCAGCAGATAACGATCGCCCAGCCAGGACACGGCATTGCGCAGCGCCAGGGCGTAGTCATGCTGCGGCAGGTGCTTCGGGGATTCCTTGGGTCTCTTCATGTCAGTCTCCTGGCTGGCATTTTCGGGCGGGTTAACTGAACGACCGCTGAAGTTGAGTCTCCCGGGCGCCTTGTCCGGTTTCACGTAATCAATCCGTTTTGCTACCTGGGGAACACTGATTCCCATAAACCCAGGAGCAATACTCATGAACACGCTGAAATCCGGTTTCCTCGTCCTCGCGCTTTCCTGCACCGCAACCGCGTTCGCTGCGCCGCCCGCCAATGTCGCCGGCATCTGGACGCTCACCGTCGACCAGAAACTGGAAACCCTGGACATCGCGCAGGGCGGGCCCGGACTCGGCCCCTGTCCACCGATCACGGGCAAGATCGGCATAGCGACGGTGCGCGGTTTCTATTGCCCCGCTTCGGGGCGTCTGTACTTCCATCACAGCAACCTGGCCACGGATGTCACGGTGCGCACCTTCGAAGGTGCGGTGAGCGCCGCGGCCAACGGCCTGCCGATGCAGATCGCCGGCAAGGTCACGGTGGTAAACACGGTGTTCGCGCCGCACGGGGACTATCCATTCAGCGGTAGCAAGTAGCGCCACCGCGGGTCAGTGCGCCTGGCTGAATGTCTCGATGGCCTCGAGCACCTCGGCCTGGTTGGACTGGATCAACCAGTGAGTGGAGTTCTGCAGTTCCAGCACTTCTCCCTTCTGCACGCCGCGCCGGAATAGTTCGATGCTCCGGCGCCTGGATTCCCAGTGGATGCGGCCGATCTCCTGCAGCGTCGCCTTCAACTCGGCATCGCTCTCGTCGTACCAGGGAGGCATTGGCTTGTCCGGATTCTCGAATGCATACACGGCGAGCGCCGGGATCTTCAGTGCCGCATAGTCCGGCGCCTGGAGGGCCGCCATCATGGCCTGCGCCGTGCGTGCATCGGTTGAGGGTGTCCGGGCGAGGAATGGCTGGTCGACGTTCCAGAACGCGATGAGCTCACCTTCGGGAAGCGGCACGTGACCGCGCTCGGCCAGCAACTTGTTCATGGCCGCGGCGTTGCGCATCGCCTCGGGCGGAATCGGCGGCTCGGCGGGAAGGCTGCGGTAGAGTTCGCGCAGTCGCTCATTGTCCGACGAATCCGAGGATCGATCGTAGGCCGCGTCCAGATAGACGAGTCCGCTGAAGCGTTCCGGATGGTGCCCACCCAGCCAGGTGAGCTCTTCGCCGGCAATGGAGTGGCCCACCAGCAGCACCTTTCCGAGGTTCATGCCATCCATCACCTGCAACACATCCTGCGCCAGCCGCGGCGTGTCGAAGCCGAAGTCGGGCCTGCTGGAGTAGCCCGAACCGCGTCGCGTGATCGCGATCACCCGGTGCCGCTGCGCCAGCCGGGGCGCGAGTTCGTCGAAGCTGTGTGCGGTGGCACCGAGGCCAGGCAGCAGGACGAGAGGTGAGCCTTCGCCGCCGAAGTCCAGCACTTCGAGCTGCACGCCTTCGTCCACGGAAATGGACGAAGCTTCGTGCTTCGCGGTGTCGCGCCAGATGGCCTGCTGGAACTGGCGGTTGCGGTTGTCTACCGGGCAGATGCTGGTCTTGTTGCCGAGAATTCCCGGCAGTACCAGCGAGTCTTCCACGTAACCGGCGATGGTCCACGCGGTGACCGTGATGCGGTCCGATCTCCCGAGTCGCGGCGATCCGATCGTCAGCTTCTGGCTTCCTCCCGTGAGCCACCGCGCCCAGTCCGGCGCGAAGTTGGGCGGTCCGTAGACCCGCGTCGCCGCAATCTTCTCGAGCTCGGCGCTGATCTGCGCGGGTTTCTCGAAGCCCGTGAAGCAGTCCACTTCGATGTGATCGCCGGCGGCCGCCGGCTTTGCGCTGCAGTAGCCGAGTCGCGGGACTGCATGACGTCGTCCGTCGGTGGGCAGGCTGAATTCATGTGGCTCGAGCAGCGTCATGTAATAGCGCAGTTTCAGTTCCACCTGCGACTCGCCGATCAGCCGGCGCACGGCGAAGTCCGGCAGGACCCAGGCATGCGACAGGCTGCTGGCGGTATTGGCGGTGTCGTACGACATCGGCCGCAGCGAATACAGCGGCTGCGCATGGCCGGCGGAGTGATAGTCCGCCTGCACGTAGAGCAGCTTCACGCGCCAATCCTTCGGCAGGCGGCGCGCCTCGATGGAGGTGAGGAAAACCAGGGAGTCCGGGCCTGGCTCGCCGAGGTCTTCGCTGTTCCAGGCCCAGACGCCGGAGGCCTGGCGCGCGGCGATGAACGCGGTGTCCGTGGCCAGGTTACGCATGGTCGTGGACGGGAAGCAGGCGCGCGCGGGTCGCAGGTAGATAGCGCGCGTGTCCGGCATGACGTCGGGACGCGTCAGCGCGGCTTGAACGGCATAGACCGGTTTCCACGGAGCCAGCCACATCGGCAGCAGGACCAGCAGCAGGGCGGCCAGTATTGCCACACCCAGTAGCAAACGCGCGGCGCGTATGTTCCGCCGCCAGTACACCAGCCAGCAGCCGACCGCCAGCAGGCACAGAGGCACCAGTGTCGCCGGCGTGAAAGAAAGCCAGTCGAGCCCGACCGCCATCAGCGCATCGCCGATGGCAGGTCTCAACGGTCCAGGCTCATGGGTAATGGGCGTGGGGATCACGAACACGGCGATCGACGTCGCGATCAGCACGCCCAGGCCCTGCACGATGGTGCGCGTGACCATGGCCGTGAACAGCAGTACTGGCAGCACGAACAGCGAGATGAAATCTTCGAGCAGCAGCGCCTTCTGCACCGCTTCCGCGAGTGATGCGCCCAGGATGAGTTCGAGCACCAGCGCGGTTACGGCGCGCGACACATAGAACATGCCGACCAGCAGGACCAGCTTGGCGGCCAGCAGCTCCGCGCGAGGCACGGGCCGGCAGAGCCAGTCGTCCACCTGGCTCGCGGCCACATCGGTCTGGATGACGGCAAAGACCAGCAGCGAGCCGGTGAACAGCAACACGGGTACGTGGAACATTCCCCAGACCGGCATGAGGTCCAGGCGCATCACGACCAGGTCGGCGGCGAACAGCAACGTGCCCAGCAGCACCATTGGATAGAGGTTGCGAATATCCTTCTTCAGGATGGCGCCGAAAACTCGCAGGTTCACGATTCGAGATCCCGTCGTCGCTGTTGCATGAGCGCATTGGCGATGGGGCGCAACGCCATGGGTGTGCATTCCATGGTCACGGCGCCGAAGTGTTTGGCCAGTTGCTGGTAGAGGTCCTGGTCATTCTGGTGCCGGGATGCGATGAAGCGCAGCCGGTGACCTTCGATCTGCGGCAGCAGCCAGCCTTCCGGCAACGGCTGGGGTAGTTGCTTCACCGCCGACAGGGTGACGTGCACTTCGCGGAACCGGGACTGCAGAGTCTCGATGGCCTCCTGCAGCAGCAGACGGCCGCCCTGCATGAAGGCCACGTGCGTGGTGAAGGTTTCGATCTCGGCGATCTCGTGCGAGGAAATGAGGATGGTGGTATCCCCAGCCTGCTGCAGCAGGCCGTTCACCACTTCGTCGCGCACCAGCGTGTCGAGGCCACTCAGCGGCTCATCCAGCACCAGCAACTTCGGGCGATAGGCCAGCGCGCCGACCAGCAAGGTCTTGATGCGCATGCCATGCGAGAGGTGCTTGATCCGGCGTGCGGATGGCAGTTCGAATTGTTCGCACAGCTGCTTTTCGAGCGCGCGGTCCCAGGCGGGATAGAGGCTGCGCAGGTATTCGAAGTAGTGAGTCAGCGAGAGATTCTCCGGCAGCCGCTGGCTCTCCGAGACGTACCCGATGCACTCGAAATCCTTGGCCACGAGTCGCCGCGACGATGTGCCGAGCACGGATATTTCGCCGCGATCGGGCTGCAGGATGTTCATCAGCAGGCGGATGGTGGTGGTCTTGCCCGCGCCGTTGGCGCCGATCAGCGCGAACACCGAGCCTTCGGGCACGGCGAGATTCAGCTCTTCGACGGCCTCGAAGCGTCCGAACTTCTTCGAGACCCAGCGCGTCTCAACGATCATTGGAGACCGACTTGAGGCCGCGCAGGTCCGTCCAGGTTTCCTTCACCGCCTGCTGGACATCATCGAGGCTGGCGCCGACGCGCATGGCTTCGACCACCAGCTTCTCCACTTCGTCCTCGAGCAGGCGCTTGCGGTCTCCCGCGCGTGCCTTGGGCGGCGCCGCGACCACCGTCCCGACGCCGGGCTGGGCCACGAGCCAGCGTTCCTGGATCAGGTGCTGCACCACCTTGTGCGCGGTGTTGGGGTGGATCTTGAGATCCAGCGCGAGCGCGCGCACTGACGGGAACGGTTCGCCCGCCTTGAGCTCGCCCGCGAGGATGGAGCGGGTCGCCGCGAACACCACCTGGTCGAAGATGGATTCGCCAGGAATGAACTTGAGCCTGAAGGGAACCATGCGGCCTCCTGTGTCACATACATACTGTGACACATGGGAGGCCGCTGGTAAACAATGAGCTTACGGCTAGACTGCGCACGATGAAGCCTCCCCGCCTGGATGACCTGCGGCGTTACGCGATCGCCCGATCGCTGTTCAAACCGACGACACTGCCGAGGGCCATCGCGCGACTGGGTTTCGTGCAGGCGGATCCGATCCGAGCGCCGGCGCGGGCGCAGGACCTCACACTTCGACATCGTGTGACGGGTTATCGCGCCGGTGATCTCGAACGCCGCTATCCGCGGCTGGGGATCGAGGAAGACTTCTTCATCAACTACGGCTTCCTGCCGCGCGAGATCCACGCGCTCATGCATCCGCGCACGGCGCGCAAGAAGTGGACGAAGTCGCGCTGGAAGCAGGCGCAGGAAGTGCTGGAATTCGTGCGGGAGAAGGGCATCGTCCACCCGCGCGAGGTCGATGCGCACTTCGCGCATGGCAAGGTGACCAACTGGTTCGGTGGGTCGAGCAATGCCTCGACGCAGCTGCTCGACGGCATGCACTATCGCGGACTGCTGCGTATCGCGCGTCGCGAGGGTGGCATCCGGCTCTACGCCGCGCGCGAGCTGAATGTGGCGCCGGAGAATGTCGCGGCTGCGATGGACAGGCTGGTCGACGTCGCCGTCAACAAGTACGCGCCGCTGCCGGCGACGACGCTGGCGAAACTCGTCGCACTGCTGGTGTTCGCGGTTCCACACTGGCGCGATGAGCGCAAGGCCGCACTGGCGCGGGCCAAGGCGCGGCTGCCGAATGCGAAGGTAGGCGAGCAGACCTGGTTCTGGCCCGCGGGTGAAGATCCGCGTTCCCGCCGCCATCGCGTGCCGGAGGAAGTGCGGCTGCTGGCGCCGTTCGACCCGGTGGTCTGGGATCGACTGCGCTTCGAACTTTTCTGGGGCTGGGCCTATCGCTTCGAGGCCTACACACCGGCTCCGAAGCGATTGCGCGGTTACTACGCACTGCCTCTGATGTGGCGCGATGAGGTCATCGGCTGGGGAAATCTCTCGGTTCCCGACGGAAGACTGACCTCATCGTTTGGCTACATCGCCGGCCGCGCGCCGAGAGATCCCGCGTTCCGGCGGGAACTCGAGGCCGAGCTCGAGCGGATGGAAGCGTTCCTGCGTCAGGAAGCTTCCAGCTGATCCCGCCAGCTCACGGCTCCCGCACCGGCCTGAACCCGATCATGCGATACGCCTGGAACGACGGCCATGCCATGAAGCGCGCCGACGCGCGCAGGTCGAACGGTTCCACGAAGAAACTTCCTCCCCGCACCACCTTGTAGGCACCGGAAGCCGGCCCCCGCGGATTCTTCCGCGGCGACACCGAGTAGTAATCGCGGTCGTACCAGTCCTGCGTCCACTCCAGCACATTGCCCGCCATGTCGAATGCGCCATACATCGAGGCGCCGTCCTTGAAGGAACCCACCGGCATCACGGTGTCATAGGCCTGCGCGCCCACGTAGTTTGCATGCTGGCGATCGATGACCTGGCCGCGCGCCGCCTTTTCCCACTCCGCCTCGGTGGGCAGTCGATAGCGCTTGCCCGTCTTCGCGCTCAACCACGCGCAGTACGCCGTGGCGGCATCCCAGTTCACGCCGATGACCGGATAATCGTCGGATTCCGGCGTGCCGCCGCCGTGGTTGTTGGCCTGCGTCCAGTACGGAATCTGATCGCGCGGCACGATGCGGCCGTTCGGCCAGTACTTCACATCGTCATAACCCGGATCGTCGCGAAACCGCTTCCACTCGCGATTGGTGATCTCGAACTTCGAGATGTAGAACGCGTCGAGCTCCACGATGTGCGCGGGCCGTTCCCGCGCGAGACCCACCTTCAACTCATCGCCCATCTTGAAGGGGCCCTTGGGTACGAAAACATAGTCGCCGTACCCGTCGTTGACCGGGGCCGCGACGGCTTTCATCGCGATCCCGGGCGCACCCGTCGTTGCGCTGGCCGACGGCAGGAATCCCGCCACCCGCAGGAACCCCTGCAGCCGCGGCATCCAGTCACCAAACTCCGAACTGCCCACGCCGCTGCCGAAACCGTGACGGCCGCGTTGATAGATGTGCAATTCGGCCACTGCCCCGGCCTTGGTGAGTTCCGTGAACAACTGCGCGTTGGCCAGCGAAGGTCCCTGGTCCCCGGCCGCCGACAGCAGGAAGGTGGGTGGATAGTCCTTGAGGGATTCCTCGGGCGTCGCGCGCCCCGCGCCGTAGACCAGTCCCAGGTAGTCGGGACGCGAGCTCGCGCGCTCGACCGGATCCGTCGCCGCCGCATCGCCACCATCCGAGGCGGCCATCACGGCACGCGCCAGGCTTCCGCCGGCCGAAAACCCGATGAGTCCAATCCGCGCGGGATCGAGGTTCCACTTCGCGGCATTGGCGCGCACCAGGCGCATGGCGCGCTCGCCATCGCGCGTGCGGGCGTCGTTGTCGTATCGCGGCGAAAGCCGGTACGTGAGCACGAAAGCCGTCACACCCCAGTCGTTGTAGACCTCGGCCACTTCGGCGCCTTCGCCGCCGTACATCAGCATGATGTTGCCGCCGCCCGGTGCGATGACCACGGCGCTGCCGTTCGCGGTGCCCGCGCGCGGCGTGAACACCGTCAGGAAGGGCGCATCCAGGGGACCGTCGCCGTTGGCGCCGGGCGCGGTCCCGGTCCACAACGGGATGTTGGTGTTGGCGCGAAGATCCGGCGCGGGCTCCGCGGCCGTGGCAGAAGCTACGCAGCAGGCGAGCAGTATTGCGAACAGCGAATGGTGTTTCACCACCCGATTGAACCTCAACGGGCGGCGTCTTGAAAAGGCCGGGGGAGGTGAGATTCCACTTCTCCAGCGTACAGATACTCCATGAGCAACCTCAGAAGGAGTTCGTCATGGTTTTCAAGACACTCGTTCCTGCCACCTTGATGCTGGTCATGAGCGTGGCGCTTGCCGCCAGTTCCGCGAGGAAAGACGGCTGGTGGATCAAGGTGGACACGACCAGGCAGGAATCACCCACCATCACCTTCAGCATCGGCTCGAACAATCACACGATCGAGGCGTGGAGGACCTGGAATTCCGGCGAGCCGGCGGAGTTCGACGTTCCCGACAAGTTCAAGAACATCAACCCGCTCTACATCAAGGCGCAGTCGAGCGGTGGCCGCAACAGCTGGTTCTGCATGATGTACCGCGGCGACGGCGTGAAGCATTTCGACTTCGACGACGACGAGGACCACGAGGAGAGCCAGTCGGACCGAGACGACGAGTGCGGCTGACTACCGGGTGACTCCCGCGGCGTACACAGAGACCAAGTTGCTGGCGATGTTCCGCACGAACAGCCAGCGTCCATCGGCGTCGGTGATGACCGAGTTCGGTCCGCACTGGATCTGCATCGGCGAAAGCGCGTCGGCCTGGAACTGGTAGATCACGTCGCCCAACGGCGTGATCACGCCGGTGCCCTGATCGATGATCACGCCTTCGACCGCGCTGGCCTCGAAGCATCGCAGGTTCAACACCTTCGCGCTGACCACCGGACTTCCGCCCCGCGCCATCTTGCTCATGTTGTCCGTGCAGTTGACCACTGCGCCATTGTAGTTCTCGTTGGTCAACGAGCCGTTGGCGCCGGAGATGACGCTGCAGGTCTGGCCCGTCGGTTGCGTGGCCACCGCCACGGAAAAGACCGAAGCGGCGCCGAAGGTCCTCGCGAACACGAACGATCCATTCGTGCTGATGGCGAGATTGTCCGCGCCATTGTTGGTCAGCACGAGCCCGGTGCCCTTGAGTCCCTGTACCAGCCCGCCCACCGAATATCGCCCCTGCACCGTGATCCTGACGCCAAACAGCGAACTACCCGAGGCATTGCTCGCGGTCACGAGATAGGTTTCGGGCGACCTGGGCTCGGTGGGCGTGCCCGAGATGTTTCCATCGCCATCCAGCACCAGTCCGGCCGGCAGCGGGGGCTCCACGCCGTAGCTAGACGGCTTGCCGCCCGAAATCGTGGGCACGAGCGTGGGGATCGTGACGCCCATCGTGAACAGGTTCGGATCCGTATAGCTGAGGCCTACCGGCGCCGACGGAGGGGGATCCTCGTATTGCGAGGTAGTACTCCCCCCACAGGACGACAGGCAGATGCCCGCCAACAGGAGCCACGCTATCGAGACCTTTCCGGACATGATCCCTCCGCGCGATGCAGTTCGATGCTACACCGTCCGCGGGTAGGTAACCGCCCGGGCCGGAAAGGTTCCCCGTGTAAGGGTTTTCCGACTAGAACTTCGCCTTGAACTGCACGCCGAAGATCCGCGGCTCGTTGATGAACCCGGTCAAGTTGTTGAAATCAATGGCGCCGACGGCCACCACCTCGTCCGTTATGTTGCGGCCGAACAGGGCGACTTCGTACTTCTCGTAGTTCCAGTTGTAGCCCACGCGCAGGCCGCCCTCGAGCAGGGACTTGCCGGTGAACTCGGTGGACTCGTAGAGGAAGAAGTTCACCTCGCTGCGGTAGGCCCAGTCGGTATAGGCAAACAGCTCGCCGTTGCCGATCGGGATGCCGTAGCGCAGCGTGAAGTTCGCAATCCACTCCGGCGCCTGCGGCAGCGGGTTGCCGTCGATGATGGCGAGGCCGGTGGTCCCGAGGAAGGGGTCGGTGACGTCGCAGGCAAAGCAGGTGCCCACCGCGATACTGTCGTCCTGGATCTCGGTGTCGTTGTAGCTGGCGCCCAGGGTGACCAGCAGCTGGGGCGTAAAGTAGGCCTGCAAGTCGAGTTCCGCACCCTGGCCCACGGTCTTGTTCGCGTTCAGCAGCCGCACGGCGTTGTTGCTGCCGCCCACGGCGGTGAGCTGCTGGTCCTTCACTTCATAGTGATAGATGTTGAAGTAGATGGTCGCGAGCCGGTCGAGCAGATCGGCCTTCACGCCAATCTCGTACGAGGTGTTGGTTTCGGGCTCGGCCACGGATTGATTGCCGAAAGGTCCCGCCGGCTGCACGCTGGCAGCGCGGAATCCGGTCGCGACGCGCGCGTACAGGTTGACCGAGTCGTTGACCGTGAAGGTTCCGGCCAGGTCCCAGCTCACATTGTCGTCGCTCAGGTTTGCCGAGGTGGGCGCGGTGGGGTCGGGGAAGGTGAATCCGACCGGCGGACCCGTGACGAAATCCTTCTCGTCGTCGGTATAACGGACGCCGGCGCGCACTTCGAAAGCCGGAGTCACCTGGTAGTTGATCGAGCCGAATAACGCCCAGGCCGTGTTGGTCTGGTTGGCACGCAGGTACTGGTTCTGCACGCCGCCGCCCAGGCTGTCGTACGAGAAAAACTCGGTGTCGTAGTCCTCGTCGAAGTAGTACACGCCCGCCTGCCAGTTGAACGAACCGGAGTACTGCGACTCCAGGCGTACTTCCTGCGTGAGCTGGTCCAGCGTGGGGATGCCATCCGCCGTCTCGCTCGGGAACGGGATGAATCCCGGGCCATTGGGAAGGCCGCAGAACGCGCAGCCATATCCGCCGTCGATGTCGCCGCGGCTGTACGCGTCCATCGATTCGTAGCCCGTGATGGAATGCAGTGCGAGGTCGCCGAAGTCCCAGGTGAGCTGCACGTTGCCGCCGAGGATGTTCAGCTCCTGGCGGTTCTGGCCGTCGGCAAAGATGGGGCTGTCGGAATCGAAACCGTCGATGAGGTCGTTGGTACCGGGCTCGATGATGTTGGCGCGGAACAGGCGCGCCGTGCCATCGAGATTGCGCATGTGCACATTGAAGAGGGCGGTGAAGGTGTCGCTGTCGTATTGCAGCTGCGCGCGCGCGGCGCGATCGTTGTAGCCCTCGTAGATGTCGTCATCGCCGGTGAGCGCGTTGCCGACGTAATCGTCCCGGTGCTGGTACAGCGCCGACACGCGGGCCGCCCAGTTGTCACCGATGGGAATGTTCACCGCGCCTTCGAGGTTCGCGGTGTTGTACGTGGCCTCCGAGACGTTCACGTAGCCGCCGAGATCGGATTTCGGCCGGACCGAGTCGAACTTGATGACGCCGCCCGGTGTATTGCGGCCAAACAGCGTGCCCTGCGGGCCGCGCAGCACTTCGATCTGGTCGATGTCGAAGATGGGGAAGCCCTTGAGGATGGGGTTTTCCTGCACCACGTCGTCGTAGATCAGCGAGACGGGTTGCGAAGCGTTCAGGCGAAAGTCGGTATTGCCGTAACCGCGAATGTAGAAGCGCGGGAATGCGCGGCCGAAGGACGACTCGGCGTAGAGGCTGGGCGTGCGTCCGGAGAGCAGGCGGATGTCCTGGCCACCCGTGGACAGCACATCGAGATCCTCGCCGCGGACCACCGACACGGAGCTCGGCACGTCCTGGATGCTCTCCTCGCGGCGCTCCGCCGTGACGATCACTTCTTCCAGCTGTCCTTGAGTGGGTTCGGGTTCCTGGGCCCACGAGACCGTCGACAACGCGCCGCACAGCGGCATCATCCATACGCGTTTGTTCATGAGGCTCCCCTGTTTTCGAGAAGAATACATCCGTCCCACACCGGTCGCGAGTAACGCACGAAAGTGGTCAAGATTCGACCAAGTGCATCATTTCGACGCAAAAGGTTCACGAAACTTCCCGACACTCCGGGAATGAAAAAACACACGCTCGCCACCGTTTCGCTGCTGTTTCTCGCCGCTGCCACGGCCGCGCTCGCCGGCGGAGATTCGCGGCACGAAAGAAAGCACCGAGATCGCGACTTCCGCGTCGCCACCTTCAATGCCAGCCTCAACCGGACCAGCGAAGGTCAGCTGGTCACGGATCTGTCCGCCCCCGGCAACGCGCAGGCAGCGACCATCGCCGAGATCGTGCAACGCGTGCGTCCGGACATCATCCTGATCAACGAATTCGATTTCGACGCCAACGGCGACGCCGCGCGCCTGTTCCAGGACAACTATCTATCCATTCCACAGAACGGTGCGAGGCCCATCCAGTATCCGTACGTGTTCGTCGCGCCATCGAACACCGGAATTCCGAGCGGCAAGGACCTGAACAACAACGGTGCGATCGGCGGAGGAGACGACGCGTTTGGCTTCGGCGTCTACCCCGGCCAGTACGGCCTGGTGGTGTACTCGCGGTTGCCCATCCTCACGGAGCAGGCGCGCACCTTCCAGAATTTCCTGTGGAAGGACATGCCCGGCGCGCGACTGCCGGATGATCCCGCGACGCCCGCGCCAGCCGACTGGTATTCACCCGACGAGCTCGACATTTTCCGCCTGTCGTCGAAGAGCCATTGGGATGTGCCCATCCTGGTGGATGGTCGCGTGCTCCACCTGCTCGCCAGCCACCCGACGCCCCCGGTGTTCGACGGTGCGGAAGATCGCAACGGCACGCGCAACTACGACGAGATCCGCCTTTGGGCTGACTACATCACGCCAGGCAAGACTTCCCGCTACATCTACGATGACGCCGGCAAACGCGGCGGCCTGCGCGGCGCGCACTTCGTCATCGTCGGTGATCAGAATTCGGATCCGCTCGACGGCGACAGCATTCCCGGATCCATCCAGCAGCTGCTCGATCATCCGCGCGTGAATGATGCGAACACGCCGACCAGCGACGGCGCGCCGGAGGCCGCCGCGCGACAGGGAGGGGCGAACACCCTGCATCGCAGCGATCCGGTGTTCGACACCGCGGATTTCGCGGATACGGCGCCGGGCAACCTGCGCGCCGACTACGTGCTGCCCTCCTGCACGCTCGAGATCGAGGATTCCGGCGTGTTCTGGCCGAAGCAGGATGACCCGCTGTTCCGCCTGGTCGGTAACTTCCCGTTCCCGAGCTCGGATCACCGGCTGGTGTGGGCGGACCTTTCGTTTGACCGCCGGGGCAAGAAGGGACGCAAGGCCTGCGACTGACGTTCCCGCCGGAATGCTGCTGACGGAAGCCCGTTGGCTGCACGTCGTCGGGTATCTGCCGCGCCGGTGACTCGCCTGGTCGCACGCCGGAATTGCTACGGTGAAAACCTCGTAGCATCGCGCGCATGAGACATACCCGCCGACTGACGTTCCTCCTGGCCCACGCGTCGCTGACATGCGCGAGCGCTGCATTCGCCGCCGACCCCGGCATGTCTGCCGCCGAGTGCGAAGTGTGGGAACGCGAACGCACCTTCGCGCAAAGCGTCGCGAAACACGACAAGCAGTCCTTCGCCGAACACGTTCACGAAAACGCCGTGTTCGCCGCGGCCACCGATCACACCCAGCGCGGTCGCGACACCATCGTCGCCAGCTGGAGCGGCATCATCGAAGGCAAGGTGCAACTCGAGTGGCGGCCGCAGTTCGTGTCCATCGGCGCGGACACGAATGTCGCGATGAGCCGCGGACCGTATGTCTTCCAGGGAAAGGACAAGGACGGCACCACGAAGTACGGCATCGGCGATTTCGTTTCCATCTGGGTTCGCAAGGACGCGAAATCGCCCTGGTATGTGGTGCTGGATGGCGGTGGTCCGCCGCCGAAAGAAGCTTCGGCGGAAGAAGCCGGCAAGCACCTGGCGAACGCGCCCGCCTCGTGCCCGCGCGCGCCGTAGTTAGACGAGCACTTCTTCGCAGGGCGCGTTGATCTTCAACGCCAGCAAGTGATCCGCCCGCGTCCGCCCGAGATTGATGGCGGCGATGGGCTTGCCGGCCGCGGCGGCCGCCTCGGCGAAACGAAAGCCGGAGTACACCATCAGCGACGACCCGACGACGAGCAGCGCATCCGCCGCTGCAATACCTTCGAACGCCTGCTCCACGCGCGCGCGCGGTACGTTCTCGCCGAAGAACACCACGTCGGGCTTGAGGATGCCGCCGCATTGCGGGCAGTCCGGAACGGCGAACCCGCTGTAGTCGCGGCCTTCGATGTCGACGTCTCCATCGGGCGCGACGCGTCCTTCGATTTCCGCCCAGGCCGGGTTGTCCGCCAGCAGTCGCTGCTGTAGTTCGGCGCGCGGCAGCGTGAACGCGCAGCTCATGCAACGTACCTCGTCGAGTCGCCCGTGCAGGTCGATCACGTTGTGGCTGCCGGCGCGGGAATGCAGCCCGTCGACGTTCTGCGTGATCAGCAGCCGCACGCGGCCCTCCGCCTCGAGTCGCGCGAGCGCGCGATGCGCGCCATTCGGTCGTGCGCCGCGGATGATGGGCCAGCCCACGGTGCTGCGCGCCCAGTAGCGCTGGCGCACCGTGGGGTTCGTCATGAACGGCTGGAACTCCACGGGTCGCGCGCGCTTCCACTCACCCTGCTCGTCGCGGTAGTCGGGAATGCCGGAGCTCGTGCTGACCCCGGCGCCGGTGAGTACTGCGAGGCGGGGATGTTGCTCGATGAAATCGCGCAGGTTGCCCATGTCGTTATCGTGTCATAACGGAAAAGGTATCGGGCCCGCGTCCTTCCTACCAAGCGTCGATTCCAGGCGCATCCAAGGGAGGGGGGCTCATGGCTTCACGGACTGGTTTTGTCTGCTGCTTTCTCATTGCCAACGCGGCCTGGGCACAGACCCAGGACAATCCGGACGAACAGAACACCATCACGGTGACCGGATCGCGCACCATCACTGAAACCGTTCGCTCACCGACGCCCATCACTTCAGTCTCCATCGATGACATCGCTGTCACCACTCCCAGCGACACGGCCGACGCGCTGAACAAGCTGCCCAGCATCATCGGCGGTCGCACACCTCGCACCCAGAACAACGCCAGCACCAACAACGCCGGCAACACGCTGTCACTGCGCAATTTCGGCCAGCAGCGCACCCTGGTGCTTCTGAACGGGCATCGCATCGCGCCGAATAACCAGGATGGTTCGGTCAACATCGATGTGTTGCCGCAGATGCTGGTGCAGAAAGTCGATATCGTCACCGGCGGCGCTTCGGCAATCTACGGCTCGGATGCCGTGGCCGGCGTTGTCAATTTCGTGCTGGACAAGGAATTCACCGGTCTGTCCGTCAAGGCTGACTACGGCATGTCGAAATACAGCGACGGCGATTCGTACCAGTTCGGCGCCGCCTGGGGCACTTCGCTGTTCGCCGACGATCGCGGCCACTTCGAGATCGCCGCCCGCACCCGCAAGCAGGACATGATTCCCATTGCCGAGCGCCCGTACGGCGAGGACGGACAGGCCTGGTTGTTGACGGGCAATGGCTCCGTCGCCAACCCATTCACGAATACTCCCTACTCGCGCGTGTACAACAGCGGTCCCGAAGCCGGCAATGTCGTGTGCGGCGCCAGCTGCGCCTACAACAACAACACCTTCACCGAGGCGGGTGGCTTGCGCCCGCTGGTGCATGGAACCGCGACCGGATCTCCTCCCGTGGAATCCGGTGGTGATGGTGCGTACATCAAGTACGGTACTTTCCGCTCCGAGCTCGAGATGAAGGACGTGTTCACGCGCTTCGATATCGATCTCGGAGAAAACGCCAACTGGTACGTGCAGGGTTCGTGGGCGGAGTCCGAAAACGCCTCCGACTGGATCCAGTGGGTAGTCAGTCCGTCGGCGGGTCGACCCAATTCGATCTTCTCCAACAATCCCTTCATCACTCCCGCCACGCAGGTGCTGCTGGGTTCGGGCATCCAGTGCGGAACCGCGGGAGCGACCGGCAGGCTCTGCTTGCCCGCGAACCCCGCGACCTCGCCACAAACCGGCAGCACGCCGCCACCACCTCCGACGGGAGCGGGCAACGTGCCGTTCATCCGCCTGCCGTCCTACGTCTTCAACATGGTCGAGGGAGAACCTGCCAACGGCAGCCCGAACCGGTTGTACCGCACCTTCGGTGACCAGAAGCAATGGAACGTGGAAACCGGAGCTACCGGTTCCATCGGCGAATGGAACTGGGACATTTTCTACAACCACGGCGTCAGTGAACTGACGGTCACGAATCCCAACAACACCGACAACGCGAAATATCTCGCTGCGCTGGATGCGGTGAATGTCAACGGCACGATCCAGTGCTGGGTGAGCACGCAGCCGCAATTCGCCACGCTCTACCCGGGATGCGTGCCGCTCAACATCACCGATCCATCCGGTCCTTCGGCCGCGTCCTACGAATACCTTCGCCAGCAGACCTCGTGGACGCTGACGCAGGAGCTCGACAACGTCGGCTTCTCCATCGGTGGTGGCCTCTGGAGCTTCGGGCTTCCGGCGGGCGAGATCGTCGCGAACGTGTCGGGTGAAGGTCGCTGGGCCACGTATCAGATGGAAAGCGATTTCCTGCCCACTGACTTCGTCAATTGCACGGGCCTGCGCTTCTGCCTCGCCAACGGCGCCGCGCCGCTGCGCTGGGTGCAGAACACCAATGCGGAGGTCGATGAGAAGAACCATGTCTACGAGTTCGCGCTGGAATTCAACGTTCCGCTGCTCAAGGAAGTGACGGGGTTCCAGGATGTGGCGCTCAACCTGGCGGGCCGTCGCGCCAAGTACTCCACCTTCGATGCGGGTGATTCGTGGAAGGTCGGACTCAACTGGGCGATCGTCGATGCGGTGCGCATCCGCAGCACGTTGTCGTCGGACTTCCGCGCGCCCAACCTCAACGACCTCTACCAGCCGGCGGGTGTCACCTCGACGGGCTTCCAGGACCGGCTGACCGGTGGCAGCAACCAGGGACAGCGCCTCGTCTCGCGCGGCAATCCGGACCTCACGCCGGAAACCGCGAAGACGTTCACCCTGGGTGTGGTGTTGACGCCGGACTTCATGCCGCGCTTCAGCTTCGCGGTCGATTACTGGGAGACCAAGCTGACGAATGCGATCCAGAACGTCAGCTACCAGAACGACACCATCCAGGGCCTGTGCACGGCCAGCGCGCCCGAGTACGACTCCAACTTCTGCTCGCTGGCGATCCGGCCGATCACCGATCCGACCGATCCCAACTTCCGCAATCCGGCGGTCAACATGCCCACGGAAATCCGCGCGTCGCCGCTCAACGCGGCGTTGCTGAAGACCAAGGGCTACGATGCGCAGATCGATTACAACTGGGAAATGGCGGGCGGCACGTTCTCGCTGCGTCACCTGGCCAGTTACCAGCCGGTGAACGCGACGCTCAACACACCGGCGTCGACGTTCTACACCTACGCACAGCAGCCCAAACTGTTCCAGAGCACGTTCCTGACGTACTCAAACGGCGGCTGGACCGCGGCGCTGCAGAATCGCTGGCTGGGCAGTGTCGATCTCAGGACCAGCAACAACGACCTCAACGGCGCGCCCAACAGCGGTGGTACGCAGAACTACGTTGACCATACGCTGTCGTCGAATAACGTGATGGACGTGACCGTCGCGAAGGAGTTCGAGATCGCCGACGGCAATCTCGAAGCCTTCCTGACGGTGAGCAATTTGCTCGACGAACGCGCTCCGCTGTACCCGTCCAACTCGGGACTGCCTGGCCTCTTCTATCCGACGCTGGGCTTCTACGACGACATGGGCCGGTTCTTCACCACCGGGGTCAAGTTGAAGTTCTGACTGTTCGTGTCATCGGGCGGGCGCGGTCTCTGGCTTTTCCCCCTTATGGAGCCAGGGATCGCGCCCGTTCTCAGCGGGCGGATTTACGCCATCCATTCATCGCATAGATGAACAACCCGACCCAGATGAGCACGAAGCCGATTGCACGCGCCTGCGGAAACGGCTCGCCGAACACCACGAGGCCGCACACCAGCTGCAGGCTCGGGCCGATGAACTGGATGATGCCAATCGTCGACAGGGGAATGCGGCGCGCGCCGTAGGCGAACAGCACCAGCGGCACGGCCGTGACCACGCCGCTCAACAGCAGCAGTACATGCACCACGTGGCTCGAGTGGCCCATCGATCCAATGCCGGCGCTCTCGCACCACAGCAGATAGGCCACCGCGAACGGCGTCAGCAGCACGCATTCCACGGCGAGGCCGGGCAATGCTTCGACCGCGGCGGTCTTGCGGATCAGCCCGTAGATCGCGAATGAACCGCCGACCATGATGGCCAGCCAGGGCGCGTGTCCGGCGATGATGCCGAGCCAGGTCACGCCGGCGGCCGCGAATGCCACGGCGATCCACTGCACGGCATCCAGTCGCTCTGACAGCACGAACACGCCGAGCAGCACGTTGATCAGCGGACCGATGTAGTACGCCAGGCTCACGTCGAGCACGCGATCGTGGTTCACGGCCCAGGCGAAGCCGATCCAGTTGACGCAGATGAAGAACGCGCTGCCGGCGAGCCGCAGCAGCACGTCGCGCCGCGCCAGGGCTTCGCGCAGCTTGGGCAGTTCGCGCGTCACCGCCAGCCACCCGAGGACGAACACCAGCGACCAGGCGATGCGGTGCGCCGTGATCTGCATGGCGGAAACGTGCAGCAGTCCGATGAGGTAAAGCGGGAAAAACCCCCAGATGACGAAGGCGCTGACCGCCGCCGCGTAGCCTTTGCGTTGATTCATTGGCGGTCATTCTGCCAATTCGGCACACTCGAAACGATGAAAACACTCCTTTTATTGCTGTTGCCGCTTGCGGCGACCGCGGGTGACAAATCACCCCTCGTGCCGCCTTCGGAGAAGGTGGCTGGCAGCACCCAGGTGGAGTGGTCGAGTTACTGGTGGCAATGGGCGGCTTCGTTCTCGGACCAGCAGAGCCCGGTGGCCGACAAGACCGGCGCGCGATGTCATCTGCGGCAAGGGAAGGGCGTGTGGTTCCTCGCGGGCACCTATGGAACGCAGCGCACGATCCGCACCTGCACGGTCCCGGCCGACACCTATCTTTTCATCCCGCTCATCAACTACGTGATCTTCCAGCAGCCCGGGCCCGACTTCTCCTGCGAGTACGCCACCGCGCGTGCCGCCTCGATCACCGAGGGTGTGTCATCGCTGGTGCTCGAAGTGGACGGCAAGATCTACCGCGATCTCGAGTCGCATCGAATGGCCACCACGAAATGCTTCGATCTCAACCAGGGAACGGGCGGGCCGACCGTGCCGGCCGCGTCGAATGGTTACTACGTCATGCTGCGGCCACTCGGCCGCGGAACCCACACGATCAACTTCGGCGGCATCCTGCCGAACATGATGCAGGCGGTGACGTACACCCTGCACGTGAAGTGAATCAGCCCGGCTGCACGTTCGCGTTCAACCGGAACAGATTCGTCGGGTCGTACTGGTTCTTGATATTCACCAGCCGCGGGTAGTTGCCGCGGTAGTTGGCATTGATCTGCGCGGTGCTGGCTTCGCGGGGCATGTCGTTGGTGTAGAACCCGCGCGTGAAGGGCTCGAGCGTGGACCAGTATTTGCGCGTCAGGTCCATGTGGGGCTTGGGTTCCTCATTCGCGCGCCACACGGCCACGGCCATCATGTTGGCCAGTGAGTCGCGCTGCGCGAACGCGGTGGCGTTTTCGGCCACGCGACTGGTGGCGCCGCCGCCATGCTGGAAGAAGAGAATCGACGTGCCCTGCGGGTCGCGCGGAATGTCATCGACGATCCGGGTCACGAGATCGGGCGTGAACTTCGGGACGAATCCGGCCTTGAGATAGCTGGCGATGGCGCGGTTGTCGCCCTGGTCGTTGGCGCGCTGGGCCTCGATGTAGTCCATGGCCTTGAATTCGCCGCTGGCCGGCGTGCCCAGCTTGCGGATGGGCGCCAGCGCGGCTTCCGCCTGCTTCACGTCGCCCGAGTAACAGATCTCGATGAAGGCGGATCCTTCCTTGCCACCGGCGCGCGTCATGATGCCCGGGTCGATGTACAGATCATCCGGCGCCGTCGCGGCGTAGTCGGCGTACATGCCGATGACATCGCGTGCCCTGGCGAGCGGGAACTCGACGAAGCCCGCGATGACCTGGGGTTGCATGGGATACAGCTTGAACTCGAAGCGCGTGACGACGCCGAAGTTGCCGCCGCCGCCGCGCACCGCCCAGAAAAGATCGGGGTTCTCGCTGGCACTGGCGTGGCGCAACTCGCCATCGGCGTTCACGATATCCACGGATTCCAGGTTGTCGATGGCCAGGCCTAACTTCCGCGCCAGCCTGCCGAAGCCGCCACCCAGCGTGAGTCCGCCCACGCCGGTGTGCGAGACCGTGCCCAGCGGGGTCACGAGTCCCTGCGCCATGCATTCGCCATCCACCTGTCCCAGCAGCGTGCCGCCTTCCACCCAGGCGCGACGCTTCTGCGCGTCGACGCGCACGCCACGCAGGTTCACGAGGTCGATGATCATGCCGCGGTCGCAGGTGGACTGGCCCGAGCCGCTGTGACCGCCGCACTTCACGGCCAGCAGCACCTGGTTGGCGCGCGCGAACTGCACGGCGGCCCGCACATCCGCGACATCCCGGGGCTGCGCAATGAGCGCGGGGTGCCGGTTGAAGGATGCATTTCTCACCAGGCGGGCGGTGTCATAACCCTCGTCTCCGGCGATCAGCACGGTGCCACTCATCTTCTTTGCGAGCTCGCGGATGTCCGCGCCACGCAGCGTGATGGGGCGAAGGTCACCGGTTACCGCGGCGATATCGGCGACGGTTTTGTCGCCGGCGACCACCGCGTACGAGACCGCGGACATGAGGGAGGCATGCAGGAAATCACGGCGTTTCATGGCCCAATCGTACCGCGCCGTGCTAGGGTTCGTGCGGTTTCGAACGGGGGAATAACTTGCCAATACTGCGCCGCCTCTGGGGCTTGCGCTGGTGGATGATCGGCCTGATCACCATCGGCACGCTTTTCAACTATCTCACGCGAAATCTGCTCGGCTACGCCGCGCCGACGCTCCAGACCGATCTCGGCATCTCCGTGCAGGAATATTCCTGGGTCACGGGATTCTTCCAGGCCGGCATCATGCTGCAGCCGTTGGCCGGCTATGTACTGGATATCGTCGGCCTGAAGCTCGGCTTCGGTTTGTTTGCACTGGTGTGGGCCGTCATCACCATGCTGCATGGACTGGTCACGAGCTGGCCATTGCTGGCGGGTCTGCGTGGCTTGATGGGCATCGCAGAAGGATCGGCGCAGCCCGGCGGCATGAAGGCGGTGGCCGAATGGTTTCCGGCGAAAGAACGTGGGTTCGCCGGTGGTTTCTACAACATAGGTGCCTCGTTTGGAGCCATGTTGGCGGCGGCGTTGCTGGGCTGGGCCGTCGCGGTCCACAGCTGGCAACTCGCCTTCGTGGTGGCTGGCGGCCTGGCGCTGTTGTGGGTGGGGCTGTGGTTCCGCTACTTCCACTCGCCGAAGCAGCATCCGGGACTATCAAAGGAAGAGCGCGAGTACATCGAGTCCGGCCAGGAGTCGCATCTTGCGGCCTCGGGTGCGAAGCCGCCTTTGTTCAGCACCTTCAGGTGGGGCAAGAAAGGGTGGTGGGGTTTCAAGATTCCCGCCAACAGCCTGCTGAGGCAGCGCAATGTCTGGGGCATCGCGGTTCCGCGCATGCTGGCCGATCCGACCTGGGGAACCTTGTCTTTCTGGTTGCCGCTTTACTTCGCGACCGAGCGTGGTCTCGATCTCAAGGAAACCCTTATCTTCAGCATGCTGCCGTTTGTGACCGCGGACATCGGCTGCCTGACGGGACCCACCATTTCCCTGTGGCTGCAAAAGCGCGGCATCGGCCTGATCAATGCCCGGCGTTGGGCGTTCACGGTCGGTGCGCTGTTGATGACCGGCATGATGTTCGTCGGCCAGGTCGAGAGCAAATACGCCGCACTCGCGCTGCTGTGCCTCGGTGGCTTCGCGCACCAGACGTTGTCGATCACCGTCATCACCATGTCTTCGGACCTGTTCCGCAAGAACGAGGTGGCGACGGTCGCGGGCGTTGGCGGCCTGTGCGGCAACCTCGGCATCCTGCTGTTCTCGCTGGTGATTGGCGTGCTCGTGGAGACCGTCGGCTACAGTCCGTTCTTCGTGGCTCTGGGCGTGTTCGATATCCTCGCCGCCATCTGGCTTTGGACCGTCGTCAAAGAAAGAAAAACCGCATGATCCGCAATCCGATTCTCACGGGTTTCAATCCCGATCCCTCCATCGTTCGCGTTGGCGATGACTACTACATTGCGACCTCAACGTTCGAGTGGTACCCGGGCGTGCAGATTCACCACTCACGCGACCTCGTGAACTGGCGACTGATCACGCGGCCGTTGAACCGCGCGAGCCAGCTCAACATGCTGGGTGATCCGGATTCCTGCGGCATCTGGGCGCCGTGCCTCACCTACAGCGATGGATTGTTCTGGCTCATCTACACGGATGTGAAGCGCTACGGCCGCACCTCGGTGGGCGGCGCTTCGGGTGCGTCGCTGCGCGACTTCCACAACTACCTGGTCACCTGCCCGACCATCGATGGCGAGTGGTCTGATCCGGTGTACATGAACAGCAGTGGCTTCGATCCCTCGCTGTTCCACGATGACGACGGCCGCAAATGGTTCGTGAACCAGCTCTGGGATCACCGCGCCGGGCGCAATCGCTTCAATGGCATCGTCTTGCAGGAATACTCGGTCAAGGAACGCAAGCTCATCGGTGAACGCAAGAACATCTTCGCGGGCACGTCGATCGGCTTCACGGAAGCGCCGCATCTCTACAAGCGCAACGGTTTCTACTACCTGATCACCGCCGAAGGTGGCACAGGCTGGGGTCACGCCATCACCATGGCGCGTTCGCGCTCGCTCACCGGGCCGTACGAACTGCATCCGGACAAGTACATCGTCACGTCGCGCGATCGTCCGCACGCGCCGCTGCAACGCGCCGGTCACGGCGATCTCGTGGAGACGAAGGACGGCGAAACCTACGTCGTCTATCTATGTGGCCGTCCGCTGCGCAATCGCGGTCGTTGCACACTGGGTCGTGAAACCGCGATCCAGAAGATGGTGTGGAGCAAGGACGACTGGCTGCGCACCGAGGATGGCAGCGGTACGCCCGTGCTCGAGACGCCCGCGCCCAAACTACCGGCAGCGAAGTTCCCTGCCGCGCCAGTGCGGGAAGACTTCAACGGCAAAAGCCTGCCCATCGACTTCCAGTGGCTGCGCTCGCCGCACCCGGATGAATTGTTCTCGTTGAGCGAGCGTCCCGGCTTCCTGCGACTGTATGGCCGAGAAACCATCGGCAGCGTGTTCCGGCAATCGCTGGTGGCGCGTCGTCAGCAGGCGCATTGCTACAGCGCCAGCACCGCGATGGAATTCGAGCCCGAGCACTATCAACAGGCCGCGGGCCTGGTGTGCTACTACAACTCGGCCAAGTTCCACTACCTGCACGTGTGCCATGACGAAGAGAAGGGCAGGCACGTGCGCGTGATGACCTGCACGCCGGATTCTCCGCAGTCGGATGCCTTCACCACGCCGATCCCGATTGCCGCGGGACGCATCGAACTTCGCGTGGAAGTGGACGAGGAACGCCTGCGATTCGCGTATCGCCTCGGCAGCGGAGCCTGGAACTGGCTGCCCGAAGTGTTCGACGCCAGCATTCTTTCCGATGAAGCCACGGTGCCGGGGCAGCCCAACTTCACGGGCGCCTTCGTCGGTGTGGCCTGCCAGGACATGTCGGGCACAGCGAAGCCGGCCGACTTCGACTGGTTCGAATACCGCGAACGGGAATACCAGCGCTCGGTGGAATAGCGGTGTCTCGCAATGCCCTGAACGTCATGGGTCGGATCGCGAACTGGGCCCTGATCGTTCTGCTGGCGCTGCCAGTGCTCGGTGTGCTGCTCGGCAAGCGGACCAGCGGGATCGAAATCGCGGATGGGATCCTTTGCGCTGTCGTCGCAGTAGCGGTGTTCCTCCGCGTTCGGATCGCGTATGTGGCCGTGATCGCAATGGCGACAATTTCCGGCGCAGCAGCGCTGGTGAGGCACGAATATCTCTCCGCGTTGGTGGCCATCGTGCCGATCGCCCTGGCGATCTACGTGCGCAGCAAGCTGCAAGTCAGGGAACCACCACCCGCGGTCACCGAGGTGATCCCGGCGGCGCCTCCCGCGCAGTGGCAGGACCTCAAGCTCAAAGAAGAGACTCGAAAAATGGAATCCTCGGAATCGCGAGATTGGTTCATGGCCGTTGCGCTCTTCGAACAGCTTCAGCTCATCGAGCCGGTGCTGGACGACGTGGCCATCGCGGAGCGGCTGGGAACGGTATGGCGCGACATTCAGCCGGATATCGCAAAGAAGGCATTCGTTCTCGATGCCGACTGCGTGCTGGCCTTGAATGGCCGTATCGCGAAAGCCCTCGACTCGGAGCCCGGCGAATTTCGCGACCGTGCGGGCTGGATCAAGTTCGTGGAAGAGTGCGGGCCGTACGAGGACGACTCGAATCATGTTCCGAACTGGATTTTCGCCGAGCTCTACTGGAAGCACGTCACGCGCTTCAGGCTGGCGACTGTCTGGATTTTCATCAACGCCCTGAAGCAGCAGCGCGGCGAGCCGCTGAATCGACTCTCGGTCCCGAGGCTGGGAGATTTTCTGAACAGCCTTTCGGGCGCAGGTCCGCCGATCAGCGACGGCCAGACCTTCTTCGCGCAGGACTACAGCTGAGAGTGCGCTGTAGTTAGGGACGCTGTTCGACTTGCGATGCCAGTTTGACCGGTCCCAAGACGCTGGTACCGCTCCCAATATCATTACTCCTATCCGGTGATACCCGAAAGCGTATTTTCTTGGGAAAAAGCCTGCTGATAGCGTGGCGCCCAGTGTCAGACAAGACACGTGCACTACTACGTCAATCAGGGGGATTTCATGAATTCATGGCATTTACGCCACGCGTCTTTGGTCGCGTTGGGTGTCGCGGCAGCGTTGTCTTCGGGCACCGCCTGGGCACAAACCGCCGAGCAGCCGAATGACGCCGAGGACATGGGCGTCATCACGGTCACCGGCTCGCGCACCATCACCGACAACGCGCTCTCGCCGACGCCGCTCACCACGGTCGACGTCTCCGAGCTCCTCGTCACCACGCCCAGCGATACGGCTGATGCGCTGAACAAACTGCCCACCATCATGGGCGGCCGCACGCCGCGCACGCAGGGCAATGGCAGCACGAACAACGGCGGCAACACGCTGTCGCTGCGCAACTTCGGCCCCTCGCGCACCCTGGTGCTGCTGGACGGCCATCGCGTCGCCCCCAACAACCAGGACGGCTCGGTCAACATCGACGTTCTCCCGCAGATGTTGGTGCAGCGCGTCGACATCGTCACCGGCGGTGCGTCGGCCATCTACGGATCCGACGCGGTTGCCGGCGTGGTCAATTACATCCTCGACACGGAGTTCACCGGTTTGTCAGTGAAGGCTGACTACGGCATGTCGAAGGAAGGCGACGGTGACGAGTACCAGCTCGGCGCGGCCTGGGGCACCAGCCTCTTCGACGACCGCGGGCATTTCGAAGTTGCCGCCCGCGTCCGCAAGCAGGACATGATTCCGATCAGCGAACGCGAGTACGGCAAGAACGGGCAGGCCTGGCTCCTGACCGGCAGCGGCTCGCCGACCAATCCGTTCACCAACACGCCGTACTCGCGCGTGTTCAACAGCGGTCCGGACGCCGGCAACATCGTCTGCGGTACCGCCTGCGGATACAACAACAACACCTTCAACTCCGCCGGCGGCCTGGTGCCGCTGGTGCATGGCACGCCGACGGGATCGCCGCCGGTGGAATCGGGCGGCGGCGGCGCGTACATCAAGTACGGCACGTTCCGTTCCGAGATCGAGATGAAGGACGTGTTCACGCGCTTCGACGTGGACATCGGCGAGAACGCCAACTGGTACGTGCAGGGATCCTGGGCGCAGGCCGAGAACGCCTCCGACTGGATCCAGTGGGTAGTTAGCCCGTCGGGCGGCCGCCCGAACTCCGTCTTCAGCACCAACCCGTACATCACCCCGGCGACGCAGCAGTTGCTGGGATCGACCATCGATTGCGCGACGGTGCCGGCGCCGCCCGCGGGCCAGCAGCCGCAGCGGCTGTGCCTGCCGTTGAACCCGGCCCTGTCCGCGCCGACCCAGAGCCGCCCGCCGCCGCCCATCAACGTCGCGGCCGGGGAAATCAACCGTCCGTTCATCCGTGTTCCGTCGTATACGTTCAACACGGTCGACGGCCTGGAAGCCGACCAGAACCCCAACCGCCTGTACCGCACGCTCGGCGACCAGAAGCAGTGGAACATTGAGACCGGAGCCACCGGATCGTTCGGGGAATGGAACTGGGATGTGTACTACAACCACAACGTCAGCGAGCTGACGGTCACCAACCCCAACAACACCGACAACGCCAAGTACCTCGCGGCGATGGATGCGGTGAGTGTCAACGGCACCATCCAGTGCTGGGTGACCACGCAGCCGGCGTTCGCCCAGCTCTACCCGGGATGCGTCCCGATCGACGTGGTGAACCCGGGTGGCGTGACGGCGGAGGCGTATGAATACCTGCGCACGCCGACCTCGTGGACGCTGACGCAGGAGCTGGACAACGTCGGCTTCTCCGTTGGCGGTGGCCTCTGGGGTCTCGGACTCCCCGCGGGCGAAATCATCGCGAACGTGTCGGGCGAGGGCCGTTGGCTCAAGTACCAGATGGAAAGCGACTTCCTGCCCAGCGATTTCGTCAACTGCACGGGCCTGCGCTTCTGTCTCGCCAACGGCGGCGCGCCGCTGCGCTGGGTGCAGAACACCAACGCGGAAGTCGACGAGAAGGCACACGTCTACGAGTTCGCGCTGGAGTTCAACGTTCCGCTGCTCAAGGAAGTCACGGGATTCCAGGAACTGTCGGCGAACCTTGCCGGTCGCCGGGCCAAGTACTCGAGCTTCGACGCAGGTGATTCCTGGAAGTTGGGTCTCAACTGGCAGATCGTCGACTCGGTGCGCATCCGCAGCACCCTGTCCTCGGACTTCCGCGCACCCAACATGAACGACCTGTACCAGCCGGCGGGTGTGACCTCGACCGGATTCCAGGATCGCCTCACGGGTGGCAGCAACCAGGGCCAGCGTCTCGTCACGCGCGGCAACCCGGACCTCACGCCGGAAACCGCGAAGACCTTCACCGTCGGTGTGGTGTTCACGCCGCCGTCCGTGTCGGGGTTCAGCGTGGCGGTCGACTTCTGGGAGACCAAGCTGACGAACGCGATCACCAACATCACGTACCAGAACGACGCCATCCAGGGCCTGTGCCTGGCCAGCGCGCCCAACTACGATTCGAACTTCTGTTCGTTGGCGATCCGGCCGATCACCGATCCCACCGATGACAACTACGACAATCCGCTCGTCAACATGCCCACGGAAATCCGCGCTGCACCGCTCAACGCGGCGTTGCAGAAAACCAAGGGCTACGACTTCCAGCTCGACTACCGCTGGGAAATGGCGGGCGGCAATTGGTCGTTGCGTCACCTGGCGACCTACCAGCCGACGAACTCGACGCTGAATACGCCGGCGTCGCAGTTCTACACCTGGACGCAGCAGCCGGAGCTCATGCAGAGCACGTTCCTGACCTACGAGAACAGTGGCTGGACCGCGGCGCTGCAGAATCGCTGGCTGGGCAGTGTCGACCTCGAGACGAGCGACAACACGCTCAACGGCAACACGCAGAACTACGTGGATTCCACGCTCGACTCGTATGACGTCGTGGACATCACCGTGGCCAAGAACTTCGAGATCTCCGAAGGTGGCAATCTCGAAGCCTTCCTGACCGTGAGCAACCTGCTCGATGAGCAGCCGCCGCTCTACGGTTCCAACTCGGGACTGCCGGGCCTGTTCTATCCCACGCTGGGCTTCTACGACGGCATGGGTCGGTACTACACCACCGGCGTGCGGGTGAAATTCTGATGAACACCCAAGCGCGCAAACTCGTGGCCCTCGCGGGCTGCCTGGGCTTTTTCGCCCAGGTGGACACGGCCGCCGCGGCCGCGGGGGATGTCTACGATCCCCTCGGCCTGGTGAAGCAGAACGCCGAGCTCGTCACGATCTCCACGGGGTACGGCTTCACGGAAGGCCCCGCGGTGGATCGCAAGGGCAATGTGTTCTTCACCGATCAGCCCAACGACCGCATCCATCGCTGGGATGCCCGCACCGGCCAGGTCACCCTGTTCCTCGAAGGTACCGGCCGCGCCAACGGCATGTACTTCGACAAGCACGGAAACCTGATCGCCGCGGCGGACATGTACGGCGAGCTGTGGAAGATCCGGCCCGATGGCAGCCACAAGGTGCTGATCGACAACTACCAGGGCAAGCTGCTGAACGGTCCCAACGACGTCTGGATCAATCCGAACAACGAAGGCATCTACCTCACGGACCCGATATTCCCGCGTGGATATTGGGCCGCCGGGGACCCACGGCAGCAGCCGTGGGAGCCGACTCGTTCGGAGCAGGCACCGCAGGGCAAGGGTGGTCACGTGTACTACCTGGCTCGCGGCGCGAAGAAACTCCTGCGCGTCACTTCAGACGCGCTCGGCTGGGAATCCGACGCCTGGCCGAATGGCGTCGTGGGCACGCCGGACGGCAAGAAGCTCTACGTCAACAAGTGGTACTACGACAACAAGGGTGGTACCTGGGTGTTCGACATCAAGCGTGACGGCACGCTCACCCACATGCGCAAGTTCAGCGACTGGGGTGGCGACGGCATGTCGATGGATGAACACGGCAACATCTACATCAGCAATGGTGAAGGCGTGCTGGCGTTCGACCCGGACGGCAACAACATCCTGAAGATCGATACCGGCGGTGGTGCGACCAACAACACCTTCGCCGGCAAGGATGGGAAGACCTTGTTCATCACCGGTCCGGCCGACCGCGTGACGTCCATCCGCATGAACGTGAAGGGTGCGGAGTTCCGCTGGCGCGGTCGCGACTGCGATTGATGGGCCAATAAAGAAGCCCGCGGTACGCGAGTACCGCGGGCTTTTTCCTGCCTGGAATATTTCCCCGTCTACTTGTTGCGGTCGTTCACCGACTCTTCGATGAGCGTCGCGACACCGCGCGGGTCTTCCTGCTGCGCCACGTGACCGCCCGGAAACGTGCGGATCGTCCAGCCACGCGAGGCCGCGCGCTGCCAGCTCTTGTCCGTCTTCGCGCGCTCTTCCGCTGACTTGTCCTTCGGGACGAAGGCAACGTAGGTGACGGGCAGCTTCAGCGCCGCCGGGTTCTTGTATGACACCGGCTGGCTGAAGCACTTGATCGAATGCTTGACGCTGTGCGGCGGCGGCGTGCCGGGCTTCACCCACGGAACCTGCATGAAGCCGTCCTTGAAGCGCTCGGGATCCCGCGGGCCCGTGCCGCCAAAAATGTCCCACAGCGACATGCCGTCGTCGGGCACGGCGGCGTCGAGGTACACCACGTGTTTGAGCCGCTCCGGGATGCGATCCATCACCCCCGTGATTACCATGCCACCGTAGCTGTGACCGGTGAGCACCACGTCGTGCAGGTCTTCGTACAGGATGAGATTCACGACGTCATTGATGTGGGTCTGCAGGTCGACCTCGGTGCTGTTGAGATGCTCGCGTTCGCCGAGGCCGGTGAGCGTGGCGCGGTACACCGTGTGGCCGTCGTCGGTCAGGAACTTGCCGGTGCGTTTCCATTCCCAGGCTCCGGCCGTGGCGCCGTGCACGACGACGAAGGTGTACTTCTCGCCGGCGGCGTCCGCGGCATGGGCGCCGGTGAAAGCAAGGAACAGGGAACCGATCAGCAGGGCAATGAACCGGAAGGGTTGGATTTTCATGTGAGCTGAGTTGTGATGAATGACAACTCAGCTTGCCACGCGGTACACCGGCCCAACGCTCCCGGTTTTGACACTCACCGATATCGGGAGCGATATCAGTGAGAGTCGAACACGCACCCGTAGTTGTCGGCCGCCGATGACTTCAGCGCACGCAGCAGGATGCTGGCGGCCGGTGACAGCAGCCAGTCCTTGCGCGTGATGATGCCGAAGGAGTCCATGGTGCAGCTGAGTTCGATGGGCAACGTCGCGACCAGCGAGTAGGACGCGTAGTAGCGCGCCACCTCGGTGGGCACCACGGCGACGAAGTCCGTCTGCTCCAGCATGCGCGTCACGAACAACAGCGAGGCGGTCTCGATGAGCTGGTTGGGTGGCGTGAGACCGGCTTCGCGGAACATGAGATCGAAACGCTCGCGGAGCACGCTGCCATGCGGCGGCACGATCCACGGGTGGTTCTCGAGCTCGGCCAGCCCCAGGGAGGTCCTGCCCAGCAGCGGATGGCCTGGCCGAACTACCGCGCTCACGGGTTCCTCCGCCAGCTTCTCGTACTGCAGGTCGATCTTGTCGGTGCGTTCGAACAGACGGCCGATCATGATGTCGATCTTTCCGGCCGCGAGCTGCTCCAGCAGCACATCGCTGGATTCGACGTGCAACTCGACGCGCAGCTTCGGCGTGGTGCGCGAAACGGCCGCGAGGGCCGGGGGAATCAGCGTGAGCGCGGGCCCGGTGATCGCGCCGAGGCTCACGTGGCCCGAGAGTCCCGACTTGAGTGCGTCGATCTCCTGGCCGGCTTCGCGCAGGCTGGAAAGCGCGATGCGGGCATGCCGCACCAGCGTCTCGCCGTACCAGTTGGGTCGCATGCCGCGCGGTTGCCGCTCGAACAGCGGCACCTTGAGCATGTCCTCCAGATCCTTGAGCAGCTTCGATGCCGCGGGCTGCGACATGTTCAGTACATCGGCAGCCCGATGGATATTGCCTTCATCGGCGATCGCCGCGAGCAGCATGAGCTGGCGCGTCTTCAGCCGGGCCCTGATGAACCAGGGAGTGGATCTTTGTATCGCCATGGGATTGTCCGCCTCACTCCACCGAGACGACCGTGATGGAGGCGGGGGCCAGGCGCAGGGTCAGTTTGCCGCCCGAAGCCTGTGCCGCGAACGCCTTCGGCGTCACGGTGCGCGGCGCTTCGAAGGTGTTCACGCTGTCGATGCGCGGCGCCGTCAATGTCTCGCCGCGGACCCGCCTGGCCGTGATGCCGGTGAGGTTTACAACGGCGTCGGCTTCGCGCGTCGGATCGAGATTGGTCAGCGCCACCCAGGTCTTGCCGCTGGCATCGCGCGCGGCGATCACGTCCACGCGCGGCAGCGTGATGTCACCGTGCTTGTATTCGCCGGCGGAAACTTCCGCGGGCAGAAGCTTCGCGTCCTGGAAGGGCACGTACATCCGGAACACGTGGTAGGTCGGCGTCAGCAGCATCTTCTCTTTCTGCGTGAAGATCATGGCCTGCAGCACGTTGATCATCTGCGCGATGTTGGCGCCGCGCACGCGCGCGGCGTGGCGCGCGAAGGTGTTGATGTTCAGCGCCGCGATGATGGCGTCGCGCTGGCTGTTCTGCTGTTCGAGGAAACCTTCCGGCGTGCCGGGAGTGGCGGCGAGCCATGCGCCCCATTCATCCACGACGAGCGCGACCTTCTTGTCGGGATCGTACTGATCCATGATGGCGCCATGCGTCTTCAGCAGGTCTTCCATGCGCCGCGTCGTGTGCAGCAGCGTGGCGTAGTCGGACTCGTCGAATCCGGTGGCCTTGAACGCCGGCGGCCACTTCACCACCGTGTAGTAGTGCAGTGAGATGCCCTCGATGTCCCAGGCCCAGGTCTTGTTCTTCCAGGCCTCCATCACCGCTTTCGTGTAGCTGGTGTCGGCGGTGTCCGGTCCAACCGCGATGCGCTGCATCTTCACGGCCGGGTTGTAGTTGCGCGTGTACCGCGCGTACATCTTGAGCTGCGAAACGTAGAAATCCGGCGTCATCGATCCGCCGCAGCCCCAGGATTCATTGCCGATGCCCAGCATCGGAACGGCGTACGGTTCCGGATGGCCGTTGGCCGCGCGCTGTTTCGCGAGCGCCGTAGGCTGCGGGGTGGTCAGGTATTCGAGCCAGTCGGCCGCTTCGGCAGTAGTGCCCGAGCCGACGTTGACGGAAAGATAGGCGTCGGCACCGATCTGCTGCACGAAGTCCATGAACTCGTGCGTGCCGAAGGTATTGGGCTCGATGACCCCGCCCCAGTTGGGATTGAGCGTGGCCGGTCTCTGCTCGCGCGGTCCGATGCCATTGCGCCAGTGATACTCGTCGGCGAAGCAGCCCCCCGGCCATCGTACGTTCGGCACCTTGAGGGCCTTGAGGGCCGCGACCACGTCGTTGCGGATGCCCCGGGTATTCGGGATATCAGAATTGTTTCCGACCCATATTCCTTCGTATATGCCGCGCCCGAGATGCTCGGCGAACTGGCCGAAGAGATGCCGATTGATGACGGGTCCGGGTTGCGACGCGTCGATCGTGATCTGCACGGAGCTGGTGGCGGCGGATGCGGCGCCCGCAAGCGCGCAACCGAGTAGGGCGCCGCAAAGCGCCCGCAGGTGCTGGTTCATGGTTCCCCCGACGTACTGGACGCGCGAAAGTAGCACTTCCGGCACTCACTCGTGAATTTTTACTATAGCAACATATTTTCACAGGCCGTCTTGACTTTGCGTACCCCCGGAACGAGCCTTGTTGCGCGAACGGGCCGTGCGGAGTCACGGCCAACCGCGCACTGCCCCCTCTTTCGCAGTGCGTGGTTTCTCCTCGAGGCTGCCGTGCAGCTCGCTGCGCGGCAGCCTCATTTCTTTCCGGAAGCCTCGAAGGTAGTCGCATGAGAAAAATCGTTTGTGTGTTCCTGCTGATCGCCGGTGCGTGTGGTGCGCAGGAGAGCGGCACTTTCCAGCCCGCCGAGTCCAACGTGTGGGGCGCGGAGTACCCGCGCGTCGACGCCGGCGGTCGCGTGCAGCTGCGCATCAAGGCCGCGGACGCGAGCAAGGTCAGGCTCAACTTCTGGAGCGGCCCCAAGGTCGACATGGAGAAGCAGGCCGACGGATTCTGGACCTTCACCACCGGGCCGATGGTGCCGGGCCTGCACTACTACGTGTTCAACGTGGACGGCGCCGACGTCAGCGATCCCGGCAGCCGCGCGTTCTTCGGCGGTTCGCGCTACGTGAGCGCGGTCGAGGTGCCCGAGCCCGGCTCTACCTACTATTCCATCCAGGACGTGCCACAGGGCCAGGTGCGTGACGTCTGGTATCCGTCGAGCGTCACCGGGTCGTGGCGCCACGCCATGGTGTACCTGCCGCCGGGCTACGAGTCGCAACCGAAGAAGCGTTACCCCGTGCTCTATCTACAGCACGGCGGCGGCGAAGACGAAACCGGCTGGATCCGCCAGGGTCGCGCCAATTTCATCCTCGACAACCTGATCGCCGCGGGCGAGGCGAAGCCCATGATCATCGTCATGGCCTACGGCTACGCGAAGCGCGCGGGCGCGCTGACCACGCCGATGCCCGCGCCCGGTTCGCCCAACGCGGCCCAGGCGCGCAATGAAATGGCGAAGACCTTCGAGGACGACGTGACACAGGTGCTGATCCCCTTCGTCGACAAGACCTATCGCACCCTCGCGGACCGCGACCACCGCGCCATGGCCGGCCTTTCCATGGGCGGCTTTCAGACCTTCCATGTCACGCTGAATCACCTCGACCTGTTCTCGCACATCGGCGGATTCAGTGGCATCGGCGGCATGCTCGAGGACCGCCAGTACGACCTCAAGACCGACTTCAACGGGGCATTCGCCGATCCGGCGGCATTCAACAGGAAGGTGCACCTGCTGTATTTCGGCGTGGGTACGGCCGAAGCCGAGCGCTTCACGACGCGCATTCGCGCGCTGCATGCCGCGATGACGGAGGCGGGCGTGGATCACGTGTACTGGGAATCTCCCGGCACGGATCACGAATGGCAGACCTGGCGGCGGAACCTCAAGGACTTCGCGTCCCGGATATTCCGGAAGAAATAGCGGGCGCCCGTCCGCTAGCGCGGAGCGCCGAGTGCCTGGGATATCCGGCGCGCGGCTTCTTCCTGCAGGCGCCGCGTCTCTCGCACCGTGGTGGGCAGCGAGTCGTCGAGCACGTGCAGGTAGGGCACGGTGAGCGCGGCAATCACGTGGCCATCGAAGCCGAAGACGGGATAGCTGATGTCGGTCACGCCCGCCGTCATCGGGCTCGGATGGATTTCATAACCGCGCTTGCGCACGCGGTCGAGCAACAGCTCGAGCTTCGTGCGTGACAGGCCACGCGGACGTGAAAGCGTGTCGAGCGCCTTCCTGCGCTCCCCGGGTTCCAGGTTCGCCAGCAGCACGTATCCCGAACAGCTTGGCACCAGCGGGATGACCGCGCCCAACCTCACCGACAGGTTGGCGTGACGCATGCGGTTCTCCTCTCGCAGGATGACCAGACCCTGCGTACCGGAGCGCACCACGAGATGACACGAGTGGCTGATGCGCGTCGAAAGCTCGTGCATCACCGGCGCCGCAACGGCCGTCAGGGTCTGCGCGGGAGTGCCACGATGCGCCACCCGCAGCACGTGGTAGGTGAGGGTGTAGCGCGAGGTCTCCGGGTCCTTCCGCAGCCAGTTGCGCCGTTCCAGTACCACGATGATGCGGAACAACTCGCTCATGCGGCGCTTCAGCCGATGAGAGATTTCCGAGATGGTCAGGCCCGTGTGTGCATCGGCCAGCAGCTCGAGGATATCCACGCCCTTCTCGAGCGCGGGTGCTGAATAGTCTTGGCGTTGCGGTGGCATTCGGGGGCTAGGTTAACGAAAACGCGTCGTTGCGCCATTCGAAGCTTCGAACCTGGCCGCGTTTCAGCGAAATCGACCTCGATTGCCCGCCATATATAAGAGTGGACGGTTCCCCGGCATGGCTGGTCAGCCGCACGGAGGTCAGTACGCCTGCCGACCAGGCGAGGTCGACCTCGAAGCCACCGCGCGCCCGCAGCCCGCGCACTTCTCCGGAGGGCCATGCGCGTGGGAGCGCGGGCAGCAGCTTCAGCCGGCCGCGATGGGACTGCAGCAGCATTTCGGCGATGGCGGCCGTGGCGCCGAAGTTGCCGTCGATCTGGAACGGCGGGTGCGCATCGAACAGGTTGGGGTAGGTGCGCTGCGGGCTCAGCAACATCGTCAGCAATTTGTAGGCGCGATCACCGGCGGCCAGCCGTGCCCAGAAGTTGAGTCGCCAGGCAATGCCCCAGCCCGTCGACTCGTCGCCGCGGATCTCCAGTGTCCGCCGCGCGGCGGCCGCCAGCGCGGGCGTGTCTTCGAGATTGATCTGGTCCGAGGGATGTAGCGCCCAGAGATGGGAGATGTGCCGATGATTGATCTCCGGCGCATCCATGTCCCAGTCCTCCATCCACTCCTGGAGCTGACCCGCCTTGCCGATGCGGTCGGCCGGGAGGCGCTCGCGCACCTGCGCCAGCTGCTGGCGGAATTCGGCATCGAGCCCGAGCAGCTTTGCGGCTTCGGCCGTGCGCGAGAACAGGTCGCGCAGGATCTGGCTGTCCATGGCCGGACCCGCGCAGATCGTCGACCCGAAGGGATGCACGTTCTCCGGCGACAGGGATGGGTTGGTGACCAGCCGCTTCTCGCGCGGATGCTCCACCAGCGTGTCGACGAAAAACTCCGAGGCGCCCTTGAGGAGCGGGTAGATAGTCGCGAGCCAGGACCTGTCGCGGGTGAACTCCCAGTGTTCCCACAGGCTGAGCGACAGCCACGCGCCTCCCATCGGCCACATGCCCCAGAAAGCCCCATCGATGGGCGCGGCGGCGCGCCAGCCGTCGGTGTTGTGGTGCGCCACCCAGCCGCGTGCGCCGTACATCTCGCGCGCCACGTGCGCTCCACTTCGCGCGAGCTGCTGGGTCATGCGCAGCAGCGGCTCGACACACTCGAACAGCGCGGTCGGACCGGCGGGCCAGTAGTTCATCTGCGTGTTGACGTTGATGGTGTACTTGGATCCCCAGGGCGGATCGGTGCGTTCGTTCCACAGTCCCTGCAGGTTCGCGGGCTGCGAGTCGCCGCGCGAGCACGAGAGCAGCAGGTAGCGTCCGTACTGGAAATACAGGGACGCGAGCGCGGGATCGGAGGTCATTGCGAACCGGCGGATGCGCTCGTCGGTGGGCAGCGTTTCGGCTTCGCTGCTGCCGAGATCGAGGGCCACGCGCGCCAGGCGCGGGCGGAAATCGTCGCTGTGGCGGGCCAGCAAGGTTTCGAAGTCGAACGCCGCCGCCCTGGCCAGCCGGTCACGATTCAGCGCCGACGGATCGCCGCCGAGCTCGGTCGGGCCCAGGTAGTTGGTCGCCATGGCGATCAGCACCAGTACTTCGTCGGCACCGCGCACGTAGATGCCCGCCTCGGAGGGCCGCAGCCGTCCACCCTTGAGGAAGATTCTGGCGCGGGCTTCGAAGCGGATCGCGCCGGCAATGCCCTGGTCCTCGGGACCCTTGCCGCTCATGACCAGCGTGTCGCCGTTCTCGATGGAGACGTCTGCTTCCTGGGGCGTGTTCAGTGCGAGGTTCACGCTGATGCGTGGGCGGGGCGGAGAGGCTGCCAGGTGCAACACGATCACCTGGTCCACCGCGGACGCGAAGGCGGTGCGCGTGACCTGCGAGGAATCGATCAGGAACCGCGTGCGGGCCGTCGCGGTTGGCAGGTGCAATTCGCGTACATAGCCCGAAGCATTCTCGAGACCGGGGAAGGTGAGCAGCAGGTCGCCCAGCGTCTGGTAGGCCATCTGGCGCAGCGGTCGCGCCATCACGGAGGCGTCCACCAGCGCCTGCGCTTCCACGTACTTGCCGGCAAACACCAGGTCCCGGACCTTGGGCAGGGCCTCGCGGGCCTGCGGATTCACGGGGTCGTAGGGACCGCCGGAAAAGAACGTGTCTTCGTTGAGCTGCAGCCGCTCGTTGGCGATGCCGCCGAACACCATGGCGCCGATCCGGCCGTTGCCGATGGGCAGTGCCTGCACCCATTCATTCGCGGGCTGCGTGTACCAGAGTGAGTCGCGCCGTCCGCGTGTTTCCTGCGCGAGCAGCGACGAGGGCAGTGCCGGCACAAGCGCTGCCGCCGCACCCACCTTGAGCACCTGGCGGCGATCAAATTTTTTCGAGAATTGCGTCATATGCAATGTTAAGTGGCGAACCTGTAGGCGAAGCGACTACGCATTTCACCGACGATTATTTGAAGTGCCTTCTCCGATCAATGCTTTAGCGCAGTGCTGCGCTGCCGTTACGGAGTCATCAGGCAATACGCCCGTCGGTAGGGAATCTCAATGCTGCGTCATTTCACGTCGCGCCTCGGCTGCGCGGTCTCCTTCCTGTTGCTCTTTTTTGGCGGTGCGCCCGTGGCATCGGCACAGGCCACGTACTACACGAACTCGGACAACGAGAACAATGCCAATACGCATGTCGCGGACAACGACATGGACGTATCGCTCGGCAACGTCAGCGGCATCCACCCGATCGAATTCAACATCATGGTCACCACGCTGCCGCAGAGCTCCGCGGTGCTCACCATGCGCAACCTGGACGTGGACGAGGAAGACGGCGAAGTCGACCTGGTGTACTTCAACGGCCACCTGCTGGGGAAACTCACGGGTGCCGACAACGTCTGGAGCTCCACGGCGTTCACCGTCGATCCGGCCTGGGTGGTCCAGGGCCGCAACCTGATCCGTATCGACGTGGATACCAGCGGTGACGTGACGCAGTGGGTCACCACCAGCGACTGGGGCCAGTTGCTCATCGACGGCGGTGGCGCCGTCAACGGCGACACCCAGGGCGTGCAGATCACCGGCACCTCGGTGGGCGGCGGCAACGTCACCATCAACACTTCGACTTTCGTGCATTCCGTGAGCGGCGGCACCTATCGCCTGCAGGTCAGCCTCATCGATCCGAACGGCGATGCGGTGACCGTGCTCACGCAGGACTTCGTGGTCGCGGCCGGCGCGGATGACACGCGTACGGCGAGCCCGACCTATCCGCTCTCGAATGCCTCCGGCGTTTACACCGTGCAGGCACAGCTCTTCTGGCTGGATCCGGGCCAGGGCAACTTCCCGGTACAGCAGGACATCGCCACGGCGCAGTTCACGCACACCGTGGGCGTGGGTGCCAGCAACTTCAACAACGACAGCGACGGCGACGGGTTGCTCGACAACTCCGAGACCACGCTGGGCACGAACCCGAATGATCCGGACTCGGACAACGACGGTGTCAGCGACGGCGCCGAAGTCGGCCCGAACCCGGCCTCGCCCGTGGACACGGACGGTGACGGCGTGATCAACGCGCTCGAGTCTTCGCTGGTCGACAGCGACAACGATGGCGTGAACAATCAGATCGATCCGGCGAACGGCAACCCCTGCGTGCCGAACGCGAACAGCGCGGCCTGCCTCGCGGCGGACAGCGACGGCGACGGCCTCACCAATGCGCAGGAAGACGCACAGGGCTCGGGACGCAACAATCCCGATTCCGATGGCGATGGCACCCTCGATGGCGCCGATCCGGCCAACAACAATGTCTGCGTGCCGAACGCGAGTTCCACGCAGTGCCTGGCGCTGGACAACGACGGCGACGGCCTGACCAATGGCGAGGAAGACGCCATCGGCACCGACCGCGATGATGCGGACACGGACGGCGACGGCGTCAACGATGGCGCGGAAGTGGGCGGCAACGCCGGCGCGCCGATCGACACCGATGGCGACGGCGTGGCAAACGCGGTCGACACGGACAGCGACAACGATGGCATTCCGGACAGCGCCGAAGCGGGCGATCACGATGCCGACGGCACCCCTGACTACCTGGATCGCGACAGCGACGGCGATGGCCTGCCGGATGCACTCGAAGCCGGCGTGGTCAATGGCACGCCGCGCGACAGCGATGGTGATGGCACGCCTGACTACCTGGATCTGGACAGCGACAACGACAGCCTGCCCGATGCGCTCGAAGGCAACGCCAGCGGCAGCGACACCGACGGCGATGGCATCGACGATGCCTTCGACGCCGACACGCTGGGCGATGGTGACATCAACCACGACGGCATCGGCGACTCGGCCACGCTGCGCGACGGCGACAGCGACGGCCTCGCGGATCACCTCGACGTCGATTCCGACGGCGATGGCATCCTCGATTCGGCCGAAGGTACGCCCGGTGCGCTGACGGATACCGATGGTGATGGCGTGCCCGACGTGCACGACCTGGACAGCGACAACGACGGCCTGTCGGACACGCGCGAGGCGGGCCTGGTGGACGCCGATCGCGATTCGATGATGGATGCCGGCCAGGCGCCCACGGCGAATCCGCGCGATTCGGATGGCGATTCGATCCCGAACTTCCGCGACCTCGATTCGGACGCGGACGGCAGCTTCGACATCGTCGGCTCGGGCCAGGCCGCGCTCGACGCGAATGGCGACGGCCGCATCGATGCGGGCACGGACAGCGACGGTGACGGTATCCGCGACTCGGCGGATCCGGCCCCGCAGCAGTTCGGCACCGAGGCGGACGCCGATGGCGATGGCATTCCCGACGGTCTCGATACCGACCTCGACAACGACGGCATTCCGAACGATGCCGACGGCTCCGACGACGCCGATGGTGATGGCCTGGCGAATCTCGTCGACCGCGACTCGGACGGCGACGGCATCCCGGACCAGGTCGAGGGCGTCGTCGATACGGACGGTGATGGCGTGGACAACCACCGCGACCTCGACAGCGATGGCGACGGACTGAGCGACGTCATCGAAAGCGGCGGCGTGGACGCCAATGGCGATGGCCGCCTGGACAACGGTGCTCCCGCACCTTCAATGCCCGATACGGATGGAGATGGCATGCGCGACTCGATCGATACCGACAGCGACAACGATGCGATTGCGGACAGCCGCGAAGGTCGCGGTGACTCGGACAGCGACGGCATTCCGGATGCGCTCGACGCGCCGGGCACGCTGCAGACGGCGGTGCGGGGCACGGGTGACTTCGAGCCGCTGACCCTGGCGGGCCTGCTCTGCGTCATCGCGTGGATGGTGTGGCGACGCATGGGGCGCCCGCAGCTCGCGCGCGTGCTGCCCGCGGTAGCGGTCGCGTTGCTCGGCATGCAGGGCGTGGAGGCGCGCGCCGATGAAGCCTCGAAAGGCTTCTACTTCGGAGTGGACGCGGGCATCTCGCGCGTCGAGCCGCGCAATGCCGACGGCGGGTATGTCGTCGACGATGAGCAGGACTTCGGTTTCCGCGTGAACCTCGGCTACTCGTGGTCGTCGAAGTGGGGCGCGGAGTTCTTCTACGCCGATGGCGGCGCGGCGGGCATCGCCTCGGACAATCCGGTCGTCGGACACCTTGGCGAGATCGAATACAAGATGTTGGGCGTTGGCGTGGAATGGGCGCCGCTCGAGGGCGGGCGCGACGCGCGCTGGTTCCCGCTGGTCAAGCTCGGCGCCGTGCAGATTCGCAACCAGGCGACGTCGGACCTGATCCAGTACGAGAAGCTCAACGATCTTGGCGTGTACCTCGGCGGTGGTCTCGGGCTGCGCCTCGGCGACAGCTGGCTGGCGCAGGGCGAAGTGGTGAGTTACGACCAGGACGAGTTGTTTTTTACGCTGGGGGTGCGTAAACGGTTCTGATGCATCAACTGACCGTTTACACCTATGACTGGGTGCCCGAACCGCCGCGCGGATACGTGCGCGACCTGCGCGTGCGGTGGGCACTCGAAGAAGCCGGCCTGCCGTATCGCGTAGTGGGCGTCCCGTTCGAGGGCCGTGGCCCCGAGCACTTCGCGCACCAGCCCTTTGGCCAGGTGCCGTGGCTGACGGATGGCGAGCTGTCGATCTTCGAGAGCGGCGCCATCCTGCTGCACCTCGGTGAGAAAAGCGGGTCGCTGCTGCCCGCGGGCGAGAAGAATCGCAGCGAAGCGATCCAGTGGCTGTTTGCCGGGCTCAACTCGATGGAGATGTCCACCGTGCCGTGGTCGATCTTCATGTTCTACGGTTTCACCGCGGATCCGGCCTACCAGTTCTTCGACAAGTGGGTCGATGCGCGCATCGGTCACGTGGAGACGGTGCTGGCTTCGCGTGAGTGGCTGGCCGGGCGCTTCTCGATTGCGGACATCATGATGACGGACGTGCTGCGCCTGCTCGATCGATTCGAGCGACTGGCGGGCTATTCCGCCTGTCGCGAATATCTCGCGCGCACCACGGCGCGGCCGGCCTTCAAGAAAGCTCATGCCGACCAGCTGGCGCATTTCAAGGCGGGCGATGCGAAGCGCTAGTGCGTGCTGGCTGGGGCTGCTGTGCGCCGCAGTTGCCGTGGCCGCCGAGCCCGTGAAGCTGGAGAATGCTTTCAGCCGCGATGCAATCAATTTCGTGACGCAGCCTGGCCATGCCACGGTTGCGGGCAGGGCGTTTCTGAAGCTGGCCGATGGCAGCTACCAGACCTGCGCCGGCTTCAACATCGAGCTTTTGCCCGTGGCGGCGTACTCCCGCGAGCGCATCACCCGCACTTACGGCAACGAGCAACAGGGGCAGATCCTGCTGGAGCAGAACCCGCCGAAGTTCACGCCCGACGAACCCGAGTATCACGAGCTGTTGCTCAAGAGCGTCTGCAACACCGAGGGTGAATTCAGATTCGAGCGCGTTCCCGCCGGCGACTACTTCGTCATGGCCTTCATCATCTGGGATGACACCACGGGCGCGACGCCGCGCAAGACGGGTGGGGCGGCAATGAAGCGGATTCACGTGGCGGAAGGATCGACGCAAGACGTGCTGCTGCGGAATTGACCGTCGGTCATCGGGGACGTCGGCGTGGCGCCTACAGCCCGCGGAATCCGCATTGCAATCTTCACGATTCGCCCTGAATCGATTTCAACGGGCGAAACCCGATGGCTCGTGTGGCAGGCCGGATGCGTCGCTTTGACTGGCACGCCAATTGCCTCTTCCTGATATGACTCCATTCAGCAACAAAGGACACATCATGAAGAAAGCTTCCAACCTGCTCCTCGCCGGTGCCACCACGGCGCTGCTTTCACTCGCCGCGTTCGCGCAGACTCCGCCTGCGTCGCCCGAACCGGCACAGCCAAGCCGGGGTTCTTCGTTCGAGTCACTCGACACGAACAGCGACGGCCGCATTTCCAAGGCCGAGGCCGAGGGCAATGCCGGCGTGAAGGCGCAGTTCTCGAGCTACGACCTGAACGGCGACGGCTTCATCGAGCGTGCCGAGGTCAACCAGGCTAACAACCCGCAGTCCCAGCCCCCGCAGCAGTAAGGCGCGGGCGCTCCGCGCGGCCACTGCGCCGCGCGGAGGCCCGCCACGCGCGCCCTGGCGCGGATCAGGGCCATTTCACGCCGCTCGATTGCAACGCGTCGCCGCCTGTCTGATGCTCGGGAATCGCGGACGCCTGGGATGTCCGCATTTCGGGACAAGAGGGGCGACGCGAATGAACACGGGAACCACACCTAACTACGCGCTGCGCGGCATCCTGCTGGGAGGATTCTTCGCCGGGCTCGCGGACTTCATCTATCCCACCGTGAAGACCGTCATTGCCGGCAAGCCCTGGGTCCAGCCGTGGAAGGGCGTGGCCAGCGGGTTGTTAGGACAGAAGGCCCGTGACGGCGGCCTCGAGATGGTGGCGCTCGGCGCGTCGCTGCACTGGTTCATCTGCCTGTGCGCGGCGGCGATTCTCTACTTCGTGGTGAGCCGGTTGAAATTCCTGCCGCGCAACTGGCTGCTGCTGGCCTGCATCCACGGCATCGCGGTGCTGCTGACCATGAACTACGTGATCCTGCCCCTGTCGCAGATCGGGCGTGGCATCTATCCGCTCGAGTCACTGCATATCCATGCCTTCTGGCACATCGTGCTGGTGGGCTTGCCCACGGGCTTCTTCGTCGCGCGCGCGCTCAAGCAGGTGGATTTGCGCTAGATTCGCGGGGACTTCCGCTGCCAGGAGTTCCCGTGTTCCAGTTGCATGCCATCGGGCGGGTCGAGTCTCCGCTGCGTGATCCCGCGGCTGCGCCCAAGCAGGGCGAGGAGGGATCGCCGCTCGCCGACCTGGTTTTCGACGCCGCCGTGCGGGAGGCACTCAGCGACGTGCAGGTCGGCGACCGGCTGCTGCTGCTGACCTGGCTGGACCGCGCGGATCGCAGCATCCTGCGCGTGCATCCCCGCGACAACCCGGACAATCCGCTCTGCGGTGTGTTCAGCACGCGCTCGGCCGATCGGCCCAATCCCATCGGTGTTCATCGCGTCACCGTGGTCGCGAATCCCGCGCCCCTGCGTTACCAGGTGAGGAATCTCGAAGCGCTGGATGGAACACCGATCGTCGATGTAAAAGTCGCCCTGGATGGATTCGTGGAGTAACGCATGGCGGCGGTCGTACCCGACAAGAAGCACATCAAGGCTTTCGCCACCCGCAAGGCGCTCGAAACCTGGATGCGCGTCAATCACGACAAGGCGCCGGAGCTCTGGATCAAGATCCACAAGAAGGACTCGGGAATGCCGAGTATCACCGCTCCCGAGGCGCTCGACGTCATGTTGTGCTGGGGGTGGATAGACGGCCTTCGCAAGGGCTTCGACGAGAAGTCATTCCTGCAGCGCTACACCCGGCGGCGCGCGAAGAGCATCTGGAGCCAGGTGAATCGCGACAACGTCGCGCGGCTGATCGCGGAAAAGCGCATGACGCCGCATGGCCAGGCGCAGATCGACGCCGCGAAGAAGGACGGTCGCTGGGGTGCGGCCTATGCGCCGATCCGCAAGTCCTCGGCGGACACGCTGCCCCCGGACCTGCTGGCCGCGATCCGCGCCAATGCGCGTGCGCAGAAGACCTTCGAGGGGCTGAGCCGCGTGAACCTGTTCGCGCTGGCATTCCGCACCAACAACATGAAGACCGCGGCGGGGCGGGAGAAGAAGATCGCGACGCTGGTCGCCATGCTGGCGCGCGGCGAGACCATCGTGCCGCAGAAGTCGAAGGGTTAGGACGTCGTGTTCGGCTGCACTTCGGTGCAGGAACCCACCCATTCCCGGACCGTTCCGTCGTCGTTGCGGATCGGCGTGGCACGGATCAGGCAGCGCTGATACTGGTTCGTGGAGGCGCGCCAGATGCGCGCCTCGCGTTCGTAGCCATGGGCGTCGAAGCAGGCCGCGGCCCAGGAACTCTGCATGTCCGCACGATCATCGGGGTGGATGGCGGCGAACCAGCCGTGGCCGGCATGCTGATCCCACGACTGCCCGGTGTAGTTTTCCCAGGCGGGCTGCAATGCGCCGAAGGCGCCATCACTGCGCGCCTGCCAGGGCACGTCGGTGAGCAGCTGGTTGAGGATGCGCAGGCGCTCCTCGCGGCGGCGCGATTCTTCGTCGTGGGTGGTCCGTTCGATGAGATCGGCGGCGAGACGCGCCAGGATGTCCATGTGGCGCAGGTCCCGATCCGACGGCTCGTGGCATTGCGTCCAGTGCGTGGAGATCATGCCGACGAGTTCCCCGCGCCGTGACAGCAGCGGCGTGGTCTGGGCGGCGCGGATGCCCGAGTTCAGCAGCTGGGCCTGGTCCGCGGTGCCGGCCATGAACGCCGTGTTCTCCACGTCGCTGGCGATCACCCGTTCGCGCCGGGCGATGGCCATGCCGCAGGTGCACGCCGAGTCGGCGCGCACCCAGGCCCAGAACTTCTTCGAGTCCGGCGTGAAGCCGTGATCGGCCAGCAACTTGAGTTCGCCGCGCGCGCCGATGTGCGGGAAGTACTGCTGCATGCTGGCGTAGTCCGATCGCATGATCGCCACCGCTGCCGCGATGAGTTTTTCGTATAGCGACGCGACGTCCACTTCGTGCGCCATGTCGAGGCTGAGCTGCTGCAGCAGGCGCGTGGCCGCGAGTTCCTCGGCCAGCTGGTTCTCGCGCTCGCGCAGCTGCCGGCTGGTGCGGTGGCGCTGGATCGCGAAAGCCAGTTGTCGCGCGATCACGAGGCTCACGGAAATGTCTTCCTTCGTGAAGCGGCAGGGCTCGCGAAAATACGCCATGAACTTGCCGATGAGCGCGCCGTCGGACACCAGCGGAATGAATGCGATCGCGCGTATTCCCTCGCCGAGGATGGTCGCCTTGAGATTCTCGTCGATCTTCGAAGTGGCGACGTCCGGGATGTCGATGGGCGCGGCGTCGGTGTCACCCACTCGCCACGGCGAGTGCCCGGTAACGGCCGCGCGATAACCTTCCGAGAGGCCGCGCGCGGCGACGAACTGCATGATGCCGGCGTCGTCGAACAGCAGGATGGCCGTCGCGTCGCAGGCCAGCGCCGAGGCGATGGCATCCATCGCGGCCTCGTGGACTTCGGGCAGCGAATTCGCGCGATGCAGCTGCTCGCTCAGTAGATAGAGCGCATCGCGTTGCCGGCTGGCGGCGGCGAGCTCACTGAGCGGAACCGCGCGTGCGGATTGCAGGATGGAAACCAAGGAGCCTTGTGACATGGCGCCATTGTAGGTTCTCTCCGACGAAGCGACTGTAGGACTCCTCTGTCAGCGCCACATGTATCACCCGGGGTACAGGCGACCTGGCCGCTTCCAGGCGTTGCATGTCTCAACCCAGCGCGAATTCTTTTACGCACGCCGCTGCACCGAATCACGCGGTTGCGCCTGACGCACTGCGGCAATTCACGAGTTCGTTTCACCCTTATTAGACAGGGGTAAGTTACGTGCCATGTGTCCGATGCATGAATTCAGGGGAACGACCAACAACTAACTTTCCAGTACAGAAGAGGGGGTTTCATGAAGACGACTCTCATGGCCGCACTGGGCTTGCTCCTGGTGGCCGGGCCGGCGATGGCGCAGGAAGAAACGCTGGAAGAAATCACCGTGACGGCGCAGAAGCGCGCGCAGAACGTGCAGAACGTTCCGATCGCGATCTCGGCCTTCACCGCGGAGACTCTGCAGTCGAAAGCCATCGGTGACATCGGCGCGCTCACGCGCTTCGCGCCGAACGTCAACCTCGACACGGGCTCGCCGTTCTCGGGCGACACCTCGGTGCTTTCCGCCTCGATCCGCGGCATCGGCCAGGACGACTTCGCGTTCAACCTCGATCCGGGCGTCGGCGTCTACCTGGACGGCGTGTACCTCGCGCGCACCATCGGCGCGAACCAGAGCCTGCTCGACGTCGATCGCATCGAAATCCTCAAGGGCCCGCAGGGCACCCTGTTCGGCCGCAACACCATCGGCGGCGCCATCAGCATCGTCACGCACACGCCGGGCGACAAGCCCATGTTCACCGGCAGCCTGACTACCGGCAGCTTCGACCGCCGCGACATCGCGGTGACCGGGGATTTTCCGGTGACCGACAACTTCCTGACCACGCTGAGTTTCAGCTCGCAGGTGCGTGACGGTTACCAGGAAGTGATTCCCTTCCCGACCAACACCGAGCTCGGCCAGGTTCCGTGGGTGGTGGATCCGCAGGAGGCGTTTCCGAAAGCGGGAATCGCCACCTCCGACACCAAGGGCGGGCAGAACCTGCAGGTGCTGCGCGGCAAGGCGCTGTGGAAGGTCTCGGACAAGTTCAACGTGACCATCGCGGGTGATTATTCCTACCAGAACCAGTCGTCCTACCCGACCACGGTGCTCGACGTGACCACGCCGGCGGGCGACGCGTTGCCCACGCCGTTCTCCGCGTGGCCGCCGGGGCCATACGGCTTCATGGGCGCTAACTACAATTACTGCATCAGTACGCCGGCCGCGCTGCTCGACAGCGGCAACGCATTCAGCGTCGCCACGGGCGCTCCGCCGATATTCCATACCGGCGTGGGCGGACTGTGCGGCCCGCGCGCGCAGGGCCTCGGCCTCGCCACCGGTGGTGCACCACTGGGTGGCGCGGGTTACGTCGGAGGTCCCGTGCCCTACACGCCGGGTGGCGTCGCGGGTAATCCTTCCGGCCCGTCTCCACGCATCTACTGGAATTTCGAGAACACGGATACCGGCGACATCGACAAGACCTATGCGACCGGACCGAGTTTTGCGCGCTACACGGCGTGGGGCACGTCCATCACGCTGGACTACGAGATCTCCGAGGCGATGGCGTTCAAGTCCATCACCGGCGTGCGTGCCATCGACTGGAAGGTGGGCGTCGACCTCGACGGATTGCCGGAGACCATCCAGGAAGTCACCGATCACCAGAACCAGGACCAGCTCTCGCAGGAGTTCCAGCTCACCGGCAGGGCGCTCGACGACAAGCTCGACTGGGTCGCGGGTCTGTACTACTTCCAGGAAGAAGGTTTCGTGCACGACTTCGTGCCCTTCGGCAGCACGCTGTTCATCTACGACGTGGCCAATGACGTGGACACCAAGTCTTATGCAGCGTTCTTCCATGTCGACTACGCCGTCAATGACGCCATCGGCCTCACGGTGGGTGCGCGTTATTCGAAGGACGACAAGAAGTTCGAAGGCGGCCAGGCCGATCTCGACGGCTATAACTACAAGTCGGTCCCGGGTTGTTTCCCGGCGACCGGTCCCGACATGGCTTGCTGGGCCGCATTCGCGGGCGCCGTCGGACTCGCGCCGTTCCCGGATCCGAGCAATCCGTATCGCTACTTCCCGCCGGGCGAGCAGAGCCAGGACTACGACATCTTCACACCCACCGTGGGCGCGCAGTGGCACGTGAACGACGATGCCATGGCGTACATCAGCTTCTCGAAAGGCTTCAAGGCGGGCGGCTGGACCACGCGCCTGTCCAACCCGCTGGCCAACATCGACGATGCGGCCTTCGGTCCGGAGGAAAGCGAGACCTACGAACTCGGCTGGAAATCACAGTTCCTGAATGATCATGTGCAGGCCAACGCCGCGATCTTCTTCACCGATTACACCGGCATCCAGCTGCAGATCCAGGAAGGCGCATCGCCGGTATCGCAGAACGCCGGCGACGCGGAGCTCAAAGGTGCGGAGCTCGAAGTGACGGCCGTTGCCCCGGGCGGCTTCTCCGTGTACTTCGGCGCCTCGTACATCGATGCCGAATACACGCGCCTGCTGACCTCGGTGCAGGGCATCACGCTGAACACGGATCTGCCCAAGACGCCGGAGTACAAGTTCACGCTGAGCCCGCAGTTCGACCTCAGCCTGGACAACAACGGCAAGCTGCGCTTCGCCGTGGACTACACGCACACGGCCTCGATGTTCAACGACGCGCCGAACACGCCGCTGCTGGCGCGTCCGGCCACCGACAACCTCGGCGCCGCGATTCACTACTATTCGCCGGGCGAGAAGTACGAGCTCACCTTGGGCGGCACCAACCTCACGGACGACCGCTTCCTCGTGGTGGGCTCGGTGAACGGTGCCGAGGGTGAAACCGTGGGCACCTACAACCCGCCGCGGCAGTGGTACCTGAGCCTGCGCATGAAGTTCGAGTAAGCGGCGCAGGTGCGTAACTTGACCGTGGAGCCATGATCAGGAGAGCCTCCCGTTCCCAAGGGAGGCTCTTCATGAAACGCTGGTCATTGCTGGTTTTTGTCGTGCTCGCCGCCTGCTCGAAAGGGCCGGACAAGGTCGATGTGTCGGCCGCTCCGCCCATCGAAGCCGCGCCCGTGGAGCCCGCCAGAAGCGCGAACTTCACGGCCTTCCGTGTCGGCGAGTGGTCCGCGGCGGCGCTGTCGGATGGCGTCATCGAGTTGCCCAATGACAACCAGGCCTTCGGCGTCGGCAAGACTCCGGAGGAGGTCGCCGCGGTCCTGGGTGCCAATGGCCTGCCCGGTGACAAGTTGACGCTCGCACTGCATCCGTTGCTGGTCACGGCCGGCGATCGAGTGCTGCTGTTCGACACCGGTGCCGGAACCTTGTTTGGACCGACCACCGGCAAGTTGCTGGCGACGTTCACCGAAGCCGGCATCGACCCTCTCAAGGTCACCGACATCTTCATCACGCATTCGCATGGCGATCACGTGGGCGGGCTGGTGAATACCGACGGCAAGCTGGCATTCCCGAATGCCACCGTCCACATGACGAAAGCGGAGTGGGAGTTCATGTCCGGCCAGGACCGGTACAAGGCATGGGTCCCCGTGCTCACGCCGAAAATCGATGCCTTCGCGCCCGGTGCCGACCTGGTCCCGGGCGTGGTGACGGCGGTGGAGATCAAGGGCCATACACCGGGCCACTCCGGCTACAGGATCAGCTCGGGCACCGAGTCGCTGCTCTACGTGGGCGACTCGATGCATCACTACGTGATCTCGGTGCAGAAGCCGGACTGGCGCGTGGCCTTCGACAATGACAGCCCGGTGGCCACGGCGAGCCGCGTGAAGCTCATCAACGACCTTGCTACCAGCGGCCAGCGCGTCTACGCGGTGCACTTCCCGTTCCCGGGCCTGGGAAAGATGGAGAAGCAGGGCGAGAAAGTGGTGTGGGTGGCCGAATGAAACACGTACTCGTACTCGGTTTGCTGATCGCGCTCGGGGGTTGCGCCACCGAGTCCAGCATCAGCAGTGCCGTGAAATCCGCCAACCAGAAGATGGAAATGAACGGTTCGCCTTTCCGCTACGTGCCACGCGACAGCACGTCCATGGGCCTGACGTTGATGCCGCTGCCCGAAGGCCCGACGAAGGCGGTGCCGGCGCTGGCCGAGCAGGTGCTGCAGTCCATCGCCACCGAGGAAGGACGCAAGGGTCGCAGCACCGCCTCGCTCGAGCGCGTGCACTACCTGCAGGACGGCCGGGAAGTGTGGGTGCTGCACACGCTGGGCGAGGGCATCGCCTACATCGTGGCGCTGGAGAACCCCTCGAACCCGAAGTCGAACATCCGCCTCACGGGGCCGACGACCTACGCCAAGTAGCTAGAGACTTCCGAGCCGCACTTTCTTCTTCCACGCGAACAGTTCGAGGAAATCCCCGAACACGCGTTCACTGAGCGCGCCGGCCTGCGGTGCGTGTCCGTGCGTGTCGCGAAGAATGTGCTCGAGCTGGTGCTCCGGCCCGGAGGCTTCGGCTTCGGCCCGGTACTCGGGCACGTGCAGCCATTTCTGGATGAGGGGTTCATCGGCCTCGAGGTGAAACTGCAGCCCGTAGGCGCGATCGCCGAAGCGAAACGCCTGGTTGGGGCAGGTGGGCGTGCTCGCCAGGTGAACGGCGCCGGGCGGCAGATCGAAGGTGTAGGCATGCCACTGGAACACGTGCTGGCTGCCGTCGAAATGCCGGCAAAGCTTGTCCGAATGGGCCGCGGCCGTGGGATGCAGCCGGTACCAGCCGATTTCGCGCACCGAGTTGGGACGCACGTTCGCGCCCAGCGCGGCGGCCAACAATTGGGCACCGAGGCAGATGCCGAGCACGGGAATGTCGAGCTTCAGCGCCTGCTGGATCGCGGCGATCTCGGCGGAGAGATGCGGGTAGCGATCCTGCTGGTCGACGTTCATCGGGCCACCCAGCACGATGAGACCGTTGTAGCGGCTCACGTCCGGCACCAGCTCGGGCTGGCGGGAAAAATTCAGGTACCGGATGCGAAAGCCATGCCGGCGCAGCATGGGGTCGAGCACCCCCAGCGGTTCGCGGGCGGAGTGCTGGAACACGAGAAGCTTGCGCATGAGACCGGAAAGTTAGCAGAGTGTCGCCCCCATCGTCAGGACAGGAAGGAATATGCCCAAGGGTTACTGGATCACCACCTATCGTTCGGTCAGCAATCCCGACGCGCTGATGGCCTACGCGAAGCTCGCGGTACCGGCGCTGAATGCGGCGGGCGGCCGCGTCCTGGTGCGCGGCATGCCGGCCAGGGTCTATGAGCTTGGCGTCGAGCAACGCGTGGTGGTCATCGAGTTCGACAGCGTGGAGCAGGCGGTGGCGGCGCACGAGAGCGCGGCCTACCAGGAAGCGCTGCGCGCCCTGGGCACGGGCAACGTCGAGCGCGACATGCGCATCGTGCCCGGAGGTTAGTGCGGTCCTTCCCAGACCGCCGCGGTTTTCCAGTTGTAGCGGATGGTGAGCACGCGGGCGACGAAATACGCGGCGACGGTGATCCAGGCCGCACGCGTCGGCGACACGCCGTTCGAGGTGAGCAGCAGGAAGACGCCGCAGGCGGCGAGCAGCGTGAGCGTCGCGAACTGCCCGGGACGCAGGATGGCGGGTACCTCGCGTGACACGATGTCGCGCAGCAGGCCCCCGGCGACCCCGTTCGAGACACCGACGAAGACAATCGCGATCGTGGGCAGCCCGGCGTCCTCCGCCAGTTGCATGCCGAAGACCGCGAACGCGGGCGTTCCCAGCGCGTCGATGAGATCCACCACCTTCTGCACGGTGTCGGGTCCGATGAGATTGCGCAGGTAGCGCGTGAAGATGGTCGTGACGACGGTGGCCGCGACCACCAGCGATAGATAGTCGGGATTCACCAGGAACACCGGCGTGCGATCCAGGAAAACGGAATCGCGCAACAGGCCGCCCCCGATGGCCGAAAGCAGCGCGACCACGAACACGCCGACGATGTCGAATCGATGGCGGATGGCCACGATGGCGCCGCTCACCGCCCAGGTGAACGTGGCGACGTAGTCGAAGGCGATGGGAACCTGGAAGTCCGGACCTGTCATGACTGGCTGATTGTCGGCAGAATCAGGCGACGAAACCAGTGGAGTGGCTAACCATGAGGCGAGTGTGCTTGTTCGGGTTGATCTGCCTGCTGGCATCGAATGCCTGCCCGGCCGAAGAGGCACCGCTCGTGGCGGAAGTCGATCTCAAGTTCATCCGGGAGACGAAGCAGGTCACGGCCGTCCTTTGTCTCGACATGGACGACGACGAAGTCTGCGGTCCGTATGCGAACGGGTACCTGTGGGAGGCCCGGCTGCGCAGGACCATCAGCGGTACTTCGCCGGGGAAGAAATTCCTGGTCCTTTACGGGCAACACGCGCTGAAGCAGAAAAGCCTTGCGCGCGTGGTCGGGAAGTTTTCGAAACTCACCGACGACGAGGACGGCGCGCAGTATCAACTGGTGGCCCGTGCCACCGAAGGGCGGCTGAGTTGCTTCAATTGGCTGGGGCATGACGGTTCCGGCGCCGCCGAACAGCCCCGGACGGGCATGCTGCTGCATTGCTTCGCGCCGGAAGGGCTGCCGGGTGAGGGAGTCGAATCGCCACTCATGGATCCCGAGCAGTCCTTGCGCGCCGCGAACGAGGCGTACAACCAGGCCATCATCCGCGGCGACGTGGTGGCCCTCGAAAAGATCTTCGCCGCGGATTTCGTTTACACGACCACCAGTGGCCAGGTGATGCAAAGGGCCGCGCAACTGGAGCAATTCCGCTCGAAGCGGTTGGTCATTGAAAGCGGCAACGGCTCGGAAGAGCGTGTCCAGGTCCACGGCAGGATCGGCATCGTCACGGGGCAATTCGACGCGACAGGGACCTACGAGGGGAAGCCCTTCGACGCACGGGAGCGGTACACCTCGGTGTGGCAGGTCCGCGGCGATCGCTGGGAGTTGCTGTCGGAGCAGGGCACGCTGATCCGCTGAATCCCGGGCTGGTCGAAAACGGCGCCCGCCATTCGACCATTCAGCAGGAGGACCTTCGCCATGTTGAATATCGTCGAACGAACGGCCCAAACGCCGGAAATACCGGGAGTCTGGCCAGAATCGAAGGTCACCTGCGGTAGGGTGGCGCCATGACCGAATCTCCATATCGCTGGGTGATCGTCGCGCTGGGCGGACTCATGGGCTGCGTGGCGCTGGGCGCCATGTTCTCGCTGGCCGTGTTCCTGACGCCCATGTCCGAACAGTCGGGCTGGTCGCGCGCCGGTATTTCCTTCGCCATGACCATCAACTTCATCGTCATGGCATTTGGCTCCTTCGCCTGGGGCGCGGCCAGCGACCGCTGGGGTGCGCGTGTGGTGACGCTGTGCGGCGCCGTGTTGTTAGGCGCGGCGCTGGTGCTGGCGGGCCGCGCGCAGACGTTGCTGTCGTTCCAGCTCACCTACGGCATTCTCATCGGCATCGCCGCGAGCGCCTTCTTCGCGCCCATGATCGCGACGGTGACCGGCTGGTTCGAGACGCGCCGCAATCTCGCGGTATCGCTGGTCTCGGCGGGCATGGGCATGGCGCCGCTGACGATCTCGCCACTGGCCAGCTGGCTTATCACGCACTACGGCTGGCGCGCGGCGATGTTCTACATCGGCGTGCTGGCCTGGGTGCTGCTGATTCCGGCCGCGTTGTTCGTACGTCGTCCGCCCGTGGCCGGGGCCGCGGTTGGTGCCGCCCCCGTGAAGGCGGCGCCGGGCGAAGTCTCGCGGGCGCTGACCTCGGCGCCCTTCCTGGTGTTGGGCTTCACCTTCGCGCTGTGTTGCATGGCGCATTCCGGGCCCATCTTCCACGTCGTGAGCTACGCGATGTATTGCGGCATCGGCGCGATGGCGGCTGTCAGTGTCTACAGCGTCGAGGGCCTGGCCGGGCTCGGCGGTCGAATCCTGGTCGGTCTGCTGGCGGATCGTTTTGGTGCGAAGCGCCTGCTGGTCATCACGCTGGCGGTGCAGGCCATCGCGATCGCGGCCTATCTAAAGGTGAACGACCTCTCGGAGTTCTACACGCTCGCGGTGATTTTCGGCGTGGCCTATGGCGGTGGCATGCCCCTGTATGCCTCCATCGCCCGCGACTACTTCGGGCAACACATCATGGGCACGGTGTTCGGCGCGGCGACCATGCTGTCGAGCCTCGGCATGGCGCTCGGGCCTGTTGCGGGTGGCTGGGTGTTTGATAACTTCAGCAACTACGCGTGGCTGTACATTGCCTCCGCGGCCGTGGCCGTGGGAGCGGTGCTGCTCGCGCTGATGTTCCCGAAACCCCAACTCACCGTGGCTCACTGAACGATGTACAAGCTCCATGCCTTCTCGCAATCCGGCAATGTCTACAAGGTCGCGCTGCTGCTGCAGGCCCTGCGTCAACCCTGGACCGCCATCCACATGCCGTTTTCGGATTTCGTCGCGGGAGTACCGCGTTCCGATGCCTTCCGGGAAGGCACCAATGCCATGGGCGAGGTGCCCATCCTCGAAGACGGCAACCGGCGGCTGACGCAATCAGGCGCCATCCTCAGCTACCTGGCGAACAAACACGGCGCGTACGGCGGGCATTCCGAGGATGAAAAGTACGAAGTGCTGCGCTGGATCCTGTTCGACAACCACAAGTTCACCAGCTATTTCGCCACCTGGCGTTTCTTCAAGTCGTTCTCGCCAGTCGCGCCCGATCCGGCCGTGGAAAAATTTCTGCGCGGCCGAATCGACAATGCCTTCGGTATCGCGGAGAAGCACCTGGCGAAGCGTGACTACATGGTCGGCGCGCAGCCCACCATCGCGGACTTGTCCCTGGCGGGTTACATGTATTTCCCCGCGGAAGAGAGCGGGTACGACCTGCCGAAGCAATACCCGGCCATCGCGCGCTGGACGGAGCGGCTGAAGCAACTGCCGGGCTGGAAACCTCCGTACGAATTGCTGCCCGGCGAGAAAGTGGCACCGCGCTGGTGAGCGGGAATCTTTTCCAGTCCCACGCACTCCGGTTTTCGTTGAACAAGCCCGATTCATGGGCTTTTCTGCCGCCGGCCTGGTCGCCGGTGGCACGGCTCAAGAATTCCGGCGATGAATCCTGGGCGTGGATCCAGAATGCCAACCAGCCGTTTTGTGTCGCGCGGCAACTGCATGACAGTCAGCGACACGCCTTCCCGACACTGCAGGCAACGGTCCGACCCTTCGGCATTCCTACCCTGGCGCAGCGCGAGACCTTGCTGCAGATGCAGCTGGAAGTGCTGCGGAAGACCTATGAGCCGGTGGAAGTTCTCGAGGCTGACGCAGACCGCGAGTATTCCGGACATCCCGCGTTGGGGATCCGCGCCATCCTGCCGCTGATATCCGAAAATGAAGGCGAGCAGACCGAGTTCCAGATCCTGAGCCGCGTGCAGGTGATTTTTGCGCCCGGACGCGCTTTCAGCGTCGGAATCTCGACCAGCACGGATGCTGCCTGGTTCAACGAGCCGGAGATCTCGGCGATGCTCGACTCGATTCGAATCCAGAACTGAGCGTTCTTCAGGCAGCCCCGGCCATGGATCGCGCGAATCGCCGCCGGTATTCCGCGGGTGAGAGTCCTATGGTGCGCTTGAACACGCGGCGGAAGCCGCCCGGATCTTCGTAACCCGCCTTCACGGCAATCTGCTCCACGCTGTCGCGCGTGAATTCCAGCAACTCGCGGCTGCGCGCGATGCGCAGCTTCTGCTGGTATTCGCTGGGCCGGATGCCGGTGGCTTTCACGAAACGACGCAGGAAGGTGCGTGAGCCGAGGTGGGCGCGCTCGGCCAGGTCGCTCACCGAGCAATTGACCTTCGAGTTGGCCTGCAGCCAGCGCTGGACGTCGAGAATGGCCCTGTCGCCGTGTTGCAGCGGAGGCGAGAACTCGCCGTAGAAACTCTGCTCGCGACCGGGCGGATCCATGAGCATGAAACGCGCCGTGCTTTGCATGACGGTGCGGCCTAACAATCGTTCCACCAGGCTCAGGCCGAGATCGGCCCAGGCGAGCACGCCACCCGCGGTGATCACGTCGTTGTCGTCGATCACCAGGCGGTCGGCCTCCATCTTCATGGTCGAGTGCCGCTGCTGCAGTTGATGCGCGAACATCCAGTGGGTGGTCGCGCGCCGGCCCGCCAGCAGCCCGGTATCCGCCAGCACGAACACGCCACCGCAGACACCGGCAACCAGCGCGCCGTCGGCATGGCATCGCTTCACCCACGCCACCAGCTGTGGCGCGTAACCCGCCGGCGGCGGGCCTATTCCGGAGCCCGGCAGAACCACCAGCGCAGGCTTGTTAGCCGGGCCCGGCAGGCTGTCGAAGCCGCATTCGATGTGGTCGCCGGTGCCCTGGCGCCAGTGCGTGATGCGCACGAAGGGCCGGGTCACGGACGCGTGCTGCTGCGCGAAGGAATCCGCATAGGTGAACAGATCCGTGAGTCCGTGGACACAGGAAACCTGTGCTCCCGGGTAACACGCGATTGCAACTTCAATGGGTTTATCTGTTGTCACTTGTGGCCCGGTATTTGTCAGTTTTGTCCATTACCGCCGCGAAGGCCGCCAACTATCTTCTCCACACGGTGACAGGGGAAGCAAGATGACGCACTCAATCCAGATCAAATCGACGGAAGGCAGCTTCGATGCCTACCTGGCGCGGCCCAAAATGGGGCAGGCGCCCGTGATTGTGGTGTTGCACGAAGTGTTCGGCGTCAACGCCGACCTGCGCGCCACCTGCGACGAACTCGCGGCCGCGGGGTTCTTCGCCATCTGCCCCGACCTCTTCTGGCGCCAGCAACGCGGCGTGGATCTGTCGGTGCGTTCGCCGGCGGACTGGGAAATCGGGCTGCGCTTGTACAAGGCCTTCGACCTCGACGCCGGCGTGCGCGACGTCGAGGCGACGGTAGCGGCGGCGCGCGTGTTGCCGGGCGCCGCGGGCAAGGTGGCCGTGATGGGCTTCTGCCTTGGCGGACTGCTGACTTACCTCGCCGCCGCGCGCACGCAGGTGGACGCGGGCGTCGCCTTTCACGGAGGTCGTACCGAGGAATTTCTCGGCGAGGCGGCGGACATCGACGCGCCGCTGCAGATGCATCTCGCCGAAGAAGACGAGTTCATTTCAAAGGACGCACAACGGCGTATCAAGGCCGCACTGGCCGACAATTCCAGGGCCGAGGTGTTCAGTTATCCCGGCTGCAACCATGCCTTCTCGCGCCATGACGGCATGCACTTCGACGCGGCCGCCGCGGCGTTGTCGCGCGCCCGCACCCTCGAGTTCCTGGCGCGCAATCTCAATAAGACACAACCAGGAGAGGATCGATCATGAGTGAAACCACCATCGACCGCCGGCAGGTCTTGCGCGGCATCGCAGCCGCCGCTGGCACGGCGGGAATACTGGCGCAGATTTCTCCGGAGGCCGCGGCAGCGGCGTCCGGAACCAAAACGACCACAACGGAGCAGACCATGGGCACTTTCAAAACCAAAGACGGCACGGAAATCTTCTACAAGGACTGGGGCAGCGGGCAGCCCATCGTGTTCCATCACGGCTGGCCGCTGAGCGCCGACGACTGGGATGCGCAGATGATGTACTTCCTGTCGAAGGGTTTCCGCGTGATCGCGCACGACCGCCGTGGACATGGCCGCTCGTCGCAGACCTTCGACGGCAACGAGATGGACACCTATGCCTCGGATGTCGCGCAGCTCGCCGAACACCTGAACCTGAAGAACGCCGTGCACATCGGCCATTCCACCGGCGGCGGTGAAGTGACGCGCTACGTGGCGAAATACCAGGGCAACGGACGCATCGCCAAGGCCGTCATCATCGGCGCGGTACCGCCGATCATGCTCAAGACCGACAAGAATCCCGGCGGCCTGCCGCTCGAGGTGTTCGACGGATTCCGCGCCGCGCTGCTGGCGAACCGCGCCGAATTCTACCGGGCGGTGCCCAGCGGTCCGTTCTACGGCTTCAATCGTCCGGGCGCGAAGGTGCTGCCGGCGGTGATCGACAACTGGTGGCGCCAGGGCATGATGGGTGGCATCAAGCCGCACTACGATTGCATCAAGGCCTTCTCGGAGACGGACTTCACCGAGGACCTGAAGAAGATCGACGTGCCGGTGCTGGTGATGCACGGCGAGGACGACCAGATCGTGCCCATCGCCGACTCGGCGCACCTCGCGATCAAACTACTGAAGAAGGGCACGCTCAAGGTGTACCCGGGCCTCGGACACGGCCTGTGCACCATCAATCCCGAGATCGTGAACCCGGATCTGCTGGCCTACATCAAGTCGTAAGCTGCTGGGCGCGCGGGTGATTTCCGGTTCGGTTGCCGGCACCCGCGCGTTCGCGTCTAGAATCGCCGCCCGTTGTTCCACGCGGGAGGTCGTCATGATGTTTGCGGGCAAGGTCGCACTGGTCACGGGTGGAAGTTCCGGACTCGGCGCGGCGACGGCGCTCAGGTTCGCCGAAGAGGGCGCGAAGGTGGTGATCGCCGCGCGCCGTGTCGAGCAGAGCGCCGAGGTGGTGGCGCGCATCGCCGCCGCCGGTGGCGAAGCGCACTTCGTGCAGGCCGACATCAGCCGCGCCGCCGACGTGCAGCACCTGGTCGAGGCCACGGTCGCGAAGTTCGGCCGGCTCGACTGCGCAGTGAACAATGCCGGCGTCTCCGGCCCGCGTTTCACGCCCATCGCGGAGGTCACCGAGGAGCAGTGGGACCAGGTGATGAACGTGAACCTCAAGGGCGTGTGGCTGTGCATGAAGCACGAGATCCCCGCCATGCTCGGCGGGGGAGGCGGCGCCATCGTCAACATCGCGTCCATCTATGGAATCAAGCCGGCCGACATGGGGCACGCCTCGTACGCCGCCAGCAAGCACGCGGTGGTCGGGCTAACTACCTCGGCGGCCTGCGACTACGGCCAGTTGAACCTGCGCATCAACGCGGTGGCGCCGGGTTTCACGCATTCGGAGATGGTGGACATGAACCGGCCGCGCGCCGCCGAGGGTTACAACAAGCTCATCGCGCGGCATTCGGGCATGAAGCGGCTCGGCAACGCCGAGGAGGCGGCCAATGCCATCGTCTGGCTGTGTTCGGGCCAGGCCAGCTACGTGAACGGGGCGGTGCTGACCGTGGATGGTGGCGGGGCCACCCGTCTCTACTAGGAATGGGGCTTTACTGATCAACGATTTAGCCGCGGGAAACCGGCTTCAAGATATTCACACGCGTGTGAGTGAGTGTTGACAAACCCCCTCGCGCGGGCGTTCACTCCGCGCACACTGCATCGACGCCCGATGCATCGAGGGGGTAAAGGGCATGAAGAAGAAAATACTTCTCGCGTCGGCCGCCTGGGCTTGCGCGCAGATCGCACTGGCGCAAAACGAGCGCGGCCACGAGTTCGACGAGATCGTGGTCACCGCCGAACGCCGCAACACCAATCTCCAGACCACGCCGATCGCGGCCACCGTCCTCACCGGCGAGGACATCAGCAATTCCGGGGTCATGGTGGTCGACCAGCTGCAGTTCATCTCGCCGTCGGCGGTGGTGAACAACTTCGGCCAGGGCATCGACTTCAACATCCGCGGCATCGGCAAGGCCGAGCACAACTCGCAGACCACCACGGGTGTGATCACCTACCGCGATGGTGTCGCGACCTTCCCGGGTTACTACACGGCCGAGCCGTACTACGACCTGGCGCGCGTCGAAATCCTGCGGGGTCCGCAGGGCACCTTCGTCGGCGAGAACGCCACCGGTGGCGCGGTGTTCGTCAATTCGAACGACCCGGTAATCAACGGCGGCCACACGGGTTACATCCAGGGCGACCTCGGCAATTTCGACTACTTCGGCGCGCAGGGCGCGGTCAACCTGCCGGCGGGCGACGAGTTCGCGGCGCGGGTTGCCTTCAACGTGGTGAAGCGCGACAGCTTCTACGACATCGAAGGTCCGTACACGGGCGACGAGGGCGTCGAGACCGGCAGCGTGCGCGTCGGCATGCTCTGGGAGCCGAATGAGTCGCTGTCGCTGAACTTCAAGGCCGACTACAACTACCTGGATCTTTCCGGTTATCCCGCCGACCCGGTGCTCGCCACCAACGACATCTTCGAGATCACGGCGGACGGTGACATGCACGCGCTGGATCGCTTTGGCCGCGCGGTGCTCAAGATCGACTACGCCTTCGAAAACGGCACCACCTTGCGCTCGGTGTCGGGCTACCAGAAGGGCCAGACCGAGTACCGTGCCGATCTCGATGGCACGCTGTTTCCCATCAGCCTGTTCGGCGACATCGCCAACGAAGAGATGTACTCCGAGGAGATCAACCTGATTTCCTCCGAGGCCAACGCGTTCAAGTGGATCGTCGGCGCCTACTACCAGAACGACGAGAGCTACTTCCGCCCGGATGGCGGGTTCTACATCATCGTGCCCATGGGCCAGTACCTGCTGAGCGGCACCAACGTGCGCGAGAACACCGCGTTGTTCGGCCAGGTCAGCTTCGACATGCCGCAGGGATTCCAGCTGCAGATCGGCGCGCGCTGGTCGGACCACACCACAGAGAACGACATCGACATCTTCCAGTACGGGCTGCCGCTCACGCAGCAGCAGGAAGAGAGCTTCTCGAACGTCTCGGGCAAGGCCACACTCAACTGGACCGTGAACGACCATCACTTCCTGTACGGCTTCGTGGCCACCGGCTTCCGCCCGGGTGGCCTGAACGTGCCCGTCGGACTCGGCGAGCCCGCGGCCTTCGAGGAGGAAGAGGTCACCAACTACGAGATCGGCTGGAAGGCGGGTTGGGCCGACGGCCAGCTGCGCACGCAGTTCGACGTGTTCTACAACGACTACGAGAACTTCCAGGTGACGGTGGGTTATCCCGATCTGCCCATCTTCGGCTTCGAGCTCAACAATCCCAGCTCCACCACCATCTACGGTTTCGAAGGACAGCTCGAGGCCGTCTTCGGCGCATTCTCGGTGGATGCGGGCTTCGGCTGGCTCAAGAGCGATCTCGGCAGGTTCTTCGCCGTCGATCCGCGCGCCATCAGCTTCGGCGCCTGCGATCCGGCCACGGGTCCGGAAAGCGCGTCGTGCATCAACCTCGAGGGCCACGAGCAGACCTATGCACCGGAACTCACTTTCAACCTCGGCCTGCAGTACGTGTTCGGCCAGGGCAGCGCGAACGAGTTCACGCCGCGCATCAACTATGGTCATGTGTCGGAGCAGTGGGCCACGCTGTTCGCGAACGAGACACGGGGTGATCGAGTCGAGGCGCGTGACATCCTGAACGCGCAGCTGGCGTGGAGACACGGCAAGGTGCTGACCACGCTCTGGGGCACGAACCTCGCCGACCAGCACTACATGGCCGCGTTGAACTCGGGCCTGCGTTTCGCGGGACCGCCGCGGCAGTTCGGCATCCGCGTCGCCACGTTCTTCTGACGTGCAGGTATTGGCGCCACAAGCAGTACGGCCCGGGGCTCGCGCCTGGGCCGTGCTCGTGATCCTGTGCTTCGTCTACGTGATCAATTTCCTCGATCGGCAGCTGCTGTCGATTCTCGCCAAGCCCATCCAGGACGAACTCGGCGTGACCGACGGGCAGCTGGGGCTGATCAGCGGGCTGTACTTCGCGCTGTTCTACTGCGTGCTCGCGATTCCGGTGGGCTGGATCGCGGATCGCACCAATCGCGCAAAACTGCTGTCCATTGCCTGCGCGATGTGGAGCGCGGCCACCATGGCCTGCGGCCTGTCGGCCAACTACGCGCAGCTCGCCGCGGCGCGCATGGCCGTGGGCGTGGGCGAGGCGGGCGGCGTGCCGCCGTCGTACGCCATCATCACCGACTACTTTCCGCCGGGACAGCGCGGCACGGCGCTCGGCATTTTCAATTTCGGGCCGGGTATCGGCATGGCGCTGGGCGTGGCGTTTGGCGCCTCCCTCGCGGCGGCGTACAGCTGGCGCTCGGCCTTCCTGCTGCTGGGCGCGGTGGGCATCGTCGCCGCGCTCATCGTCTGGGTGTTCGTGCGCGAGCCGGTGCGTGGCGGCCTCGATGCGGCCGTCGGCGCTTCCGCGCCGCGAGCGGAACCGCTGGCCTTCTGGCCGGCGTGCCGCAGGTTCTTCGCGCGGCCCGTTCTGCTGCGACTGTCGATCGCCACGGGTGTCACGCAGATCGTGACCTACGCCATCATCAACTTCACCGTGCTGTTCCTCATGCGCGAAAAAGGCATGACGCTGGGCGACGTGGCTATCTACTACTCCCTGCTGATCGCGGTCGCCGTCAGCGCCGGCATGTACACCTCCGGCCGACTGATCGACCGTTTCGCGCCACGCTCGAAGGCGGCCTACGGTTATCTGCCCGCCGCCGCCCTCGCGCTGGCGATTCCATTCTTCGTGGGCTTCGTGTGGGCGCCGACCTGGCCGCTGGCGCTGGCGTTCCTGGCCGTGCCCACCTTCTGCAACTACTTCTATCTATCGCCGGCCGTGACGCTGGTGCAGGAGACCGTGACTCCGCAGGAGCGCGTGCTCGCCGGCGCCTTGCTGCTGCTGGTCATGAATCTCATGGGGCTCGGCCTGGGTCCGACCTATCTCGGCGCCGTCAGCGACTGGTTCCGCACCGCGCATCCGGAGCATTCGCTGCAGATGGCGTTCTACACGCTGATTCCTTTCTATGTGCTCGCCGTGCTGCTGCACCTGTGGCTGGCACGCGCGCTGAAACGCGAGGACCGGTCATGAAGAATTCCTGGTGCCTGGTTCTCCTGGGCCTGATTCTTTCAGTAGTCAGCTTGTCGGCAGGTGCGGCCTCTCCACCACTCGTGCAGGCACCTGCCGGCAAGCTGCAGGGGACCACCGCGGACAAGGTGAATGTGTTCAAGGGCATTCCCTACGCCGTGCCGCCCGTGGGCGCGATGCGCTGGAAGGCGCCGCTGCCGGCGCCGAAATGGAAGGGCGTGCGCGTCGCCGCGGAATTCGGCGCGGCCTGCATCCAGCCCAAGGGCCGACCGGACAGCATCTACTTCTGGAGCCTGGCCGCGACCAGCGAGGACTGCCTGTTCCTCAATGTCTGGGCGCCCGCGGATGCACGCAACGCGCCGGTGTTCTTCTGGATCCATGGCGGCGCGCTGAGCGGAGGATCGGCCAGCGAGCCCTTGTACGACGGCACGAAATTCGCCGAGCGCGGCATCGTGGTCGTGACCATCAACTACCGCATGGGTCCGCTGGGATTCCTGGTGCACCCGGCGCTGAGCGCCGAATCGCGCCGGAACATCTCCGGCAACTACGGCCTGCTGGACCAGATCCTGGCGCTGCGCTGGGTGGCCAACAACATCGCGGCCTTCGGTGGCGATCCCGCCAACGTGACCATCGCGGGCGAGTCGGCGGGTGGCTTGAGCGTGATGTACCTGATGGCGACGCCCGAGGCGCGCGGGTTGTTTGCCAAGGGCGTATTGCAGAGCTCCTACATGGTGTCGGCGCAGGAGCTGCGCACCGCCACGCACGATGCCTACTCCGGCGAGGCCATCGGCCTGTGGCTGGCCGGCAAGCTGGGCGCCGGCGACCTCGCGGGCCTGCGTTCCATGGATGCGCAGCAGATCACCGACGTGGCCGCGGCCAATGGATTCTTTCCGTTCTTCGTGATCGACGGCCGCATCCTGCCGCGCCAGGTGGTCGAGGTCTTCGATCGCGGCGAGCAGGCAAAGGTGCCGCTGCTCGCGGGTTTCAACAGCGGCGAGATCCGCTCGCTGCGCGCGCTGGCGCCGCCGGTACCCGCGGACGCCGCCACCTATGAAAAGGAAATCCGCGCGCGTTATGCCGACCAGGCCGACGCCTTCCTCAAGCTCTATCCGGCGAGCAACCTGCAGGAGAGCATCTGGGCAACCACGCGGGATTCCCTGTACGGCTGGACCGCGGAACGCCTGGCTCGCAAGCAGACCGCGCTCGGTGCGCCAGCCTATCTATATCTCTTCGACCATGGTTACCCGGCCGCCGACGACAAGGGCCTGCATGCCTTTCACGCCGCCGAGATCCCGTACATGTTCGGCAACGTCGACCGCACGCCGCTCAACTGGCCGAAGATTCCGGACACGGAGGGCGAGCGAAAGCTGGCCGACGCCATGCTCGACTACTGGGCGTCGTTCGCGCGCAGCGGCGTGCCGGGCGCCAACCACCAACCCGCCTGGCCGGCCTACGGCAGCGATCGCGCCTACATGGCTTTCGATGCCGTGCCGACGCCGAAGACGAATCTCATGCCCGGCATGTTCGAGTTCAACGAGAGTGTCGTGTGCCGACGGCGCGCCAAGGGCGGCATCCCCTGGCACTGGAATGTAGGCCTCGTGTCGCCACCGCTTCCCGCCGAGGCGTCATGCAACTGAACGATGGCGCGATGCAGGACTACGCGCTGACCCTCGACCGCATCCTGGAGCACGCCGCGAAGTGGCACCCGCACGCCGAGGTGGTGACGCGTCGCGAGGGCGGTGCCATCGATCGCGTCGGCTATGACGAACTCATGCGCCGCAGCCGCCGGGTGTCGGTGGTGCTGCGGGGCCTGGACGTGCGCAAGGGTGATCGCGTGGCGACGCTGGCGTGGAATACGCAGGCCCACGTGGAAGCCTGGTACGCCATCATGGGCATGGGCGCGGTGTGTCACACGCTCAATCCGCGGCTGCTCTGTTCGCAGCTGGCCGCGATGGTGCGCAAGTCCGGCGCGCGCGTGCTCATCGTCAGCGCCGACCTGTTGCCACTGGCGCGCGAAATGGAAAAGCTGGATACGCCGATCGACCGGATGCTGGTCATCGATGGACCCGGTGAATTCACGCTCGAACCCATGATCGCGCAGGCGCATGGCGACATCCGCTGGGGAGATTTCGAAGAAACCGCGCCCTGCGGACTGTGTTTCACCTCCGGAACCACGGGTGCACCCAAGGGCGTCACGTACACGCATCGCGCCAGCTTCCTGCACACGTTGCGCAACCTGCAGGCGGACACCATGGCCGTCACGGCGCGCGACAGCGTGCTCGCCGTGGTGCCCATGTTCCACGCCAACGCCTGGGGCGTGCCCTTCGCGGTTCCCGCGGCGGGCGCGAAGCTCGTGCTGCCAGGCAGGCATGTCGACGGTGCCAGCCTCGCGGCGCTGATCAACCACGAGGCCGTGACCATTGCCGTGGGCATCGCCACCGTGTGGCTGGACCTGGTGGAGTACCTCGATCGCAGCAACGGTGAAGTGCCCACGCTCGAGCGCGTGCTGGTGGGCGGCGCGCCGCTGTCGCCCGCGCTCATGGAACGCATCGAGCAGCGACTCGGAGCCACGGTGCAGACCAGCTGGGGCATGACCGAGATGTCGCCCTGCGGCACCATCGCCGCGCCCGATGCCAGCGTGCGATCGGCGCATCTGTCCGGACGCCCGTCGCTGGGTGTGGACCTGTTGCTCACCGATGCCGAGGGCCGCGCGCTGCCGGAGCAGCGGGGCGCCGAAGGCCACCTGCGCGTGCGCGGCGCTGCGGTCATCGAGCGCTACTTCGGCGAAACGGAATCCGCCACCGATGCCGACGGCTGGTTCGCCACCGGCGACCTGGCGCGCATCGACGCCGCCGGCAATCTCGTCATCACCGGCCGCGCCAAGGACCTCATCAAGTCCGGCGGTGAGTGGATCAATCCCGCCGAAATCGAGGCGGTGGTTAGTGCGCTTCCCGAGGTCTCGCTGGCCGCGGTCATCGGCCGTCCGCACCAGAAATGGGGCGAACGCCCGGTGCTGGTGGTGCAGATGCGCACCGATGCCATCAGCGACGAAGCGTTGCTGGCGCCGCTGCGCGGCAAAGTGGCGCCCTGGTGGATTCCCGACGAGGTGATCCGCGTGCCCCGCATGCACCTGTCATCGACCGGGAAGATCGACAAGGCGCGCTTGAGGACGGAATATGGCGAGAGTGGCTAAGAAAACCAAAGCGCGGCGCCCCCCGACCAAGGTCGGGCAGCGCGCCGAGAAAATGGAGCAGATCCTCGACGCGGCCGAGTACCTGTTCTCCAAGCATGGTTTGTATGGTGTCACGCTCAAGGACGTGGCCAAGCGCGTGGGCGCGCACCACACGCTGCTCAACTATTACTTCCGCGACAAGAAGAAGCTCTTCGACGCGGTGTGCGCGCGGCGCGCGGTGATCACCAGCACGCTGCGCATGAAGGCGCTGGACGAGTACGACCTCGCCACGAAGGGCAAGCCCACGGTCGAGGGCGCATTGCGCGCGTTCCTGGACACCGACCTCGATCTGTATATCCAGGGTGGCGAGGGGTGGCGCAACTACGGCGCGCTGGGCGCGCAGGTGGCCAACACGCCGGAGTGGGGCGCCGAGATCATGCACGCCCAGTTCGATCCCGTGGTGCTGCGACTCATCGAGTTGCTCAAGAAGGCGCTGCCGGATCGCGACGAGCAGGACATCTTCTGGGGTTATCACTTCGTCACGGGCGCGCTCATGCTCACGCTGGCCCGCACCGGCCGCATCGACATGTTGTCCGGCGGAATCTGCAAGTCCGAGGACTTCGAAGCCGTGAAGGAACGCATGGCCACGTTCATGGCGGCGGGATTCCACGCCATCTGCCAGAAAGGGAAATGACATGAAACATTCCCTCGAAGGGCGCGTGGCCCTCGTCACGGGTGCTGGCGGCGGACTGGGACGCGAACATGCGCTGTTCCTGTCGCGCTGGGGCGCGCGCGTGGTGGTCAACGACGTGGCCGCGGCCGCCGCGGATGCGGTGGCCGCCGAAATCCGTGACGCCGGCGGCATGGCCCTGGCCGTCGCGGGTTCGGTCACCGACGAAGCCGCGGTGGCTGCAATGGTGAAACGCACCCTGGCCGAGTGGGAGCGCATCGACATCCTGGTGAACAACGCCGGCATCCTGCGCGACAAGAGCTTCGCCAAGATGACGCTGGAAGATTTCCGCGTGGTGCTCGACGTGCATCTCATGGGGGCGGTCATCTGCTCCAAGGCCGTCTGGGAACCGATGCGCGCCCAGAAACATGGCCGCATCGTGATGACGACGTCGTCGTCGGGCTTGTACGGCAACTTCGGCCAGGCTAACTACGGCGCCGCGAAGATGGCGCTGGTGGGCCTGATGCAGACGCTGGCCATCGAAGGCGAGAAATATGGCATTCGCGTCAATTGCCTGGCGCCCTCGGCGGCCACGCAGATGACGGCCGGCATCCTGTCCGCGGAAAGCCTGAAGGCGCTGGATCCGGAACTCGTGAGTCCTGCATTGCTGGCGCTGGTGTCCGAAGAAGCGCCCACGCGCGCCATCGTCTGCGCGGGCGCGGGTCATTTCGCGCGTGCCTATGTCACGCTGACGCGGGGCGCGCAGGTGGGCGGCGGCGACGATGCCGGTGCGCACGTCATCGAACAATGGGAAGCGATTTCCGATCGCCGCGACGAACTGGTGCCGACGTACGGATTCCTGCAGGCCGAACGCGAGGTCGCGAGCGCGCTGGGGACCTCGACCAGGTGACGCGCGAGGCGCTCATCGTCTCGACGGCGCGCACGCCCATCGGGCGCGCCTATCGGGGTGCCTTCAACGACACGCCCGCGCCGACGCTGGCGGCGCATGCGCTGAGCGCGGCGGTGACGCGTGCCGGGGTGGATCCGGCCGAGGTCGAAGATTGCCTGCTGGGCTGTTCGCTGCCCCAGGGTACGCAGCACACCATCGGTCGCATGGCCGCGCTGCGCGCCGGCTTTCCGGTGCAGGTTCCCGGCATGACGCTGGAACGGCAATGCGCTTCCGGACTCATGACCATCGCCACCGCGGCCAAGCAGGTCATCGTCGATCGCATGGACATCGTGGCCGCCGGCGGTGTCGAGTCGATTTCCCTGGCGCAGACGCAAAGCCTGCGCGTGGATGCGGATCCCGCGCTGGTCCGTGAGCATCCCGATGCCACCATGCCCATGATCGACACGGCCGAGGTCGTGGCGAAGCGCTACGGTATTGCGCGCGAGCGCTGCGATCTCTACGCGCTGTCGTCGCAGCGACGCACGGCGTCTGCGCAGGCGGAGAATCGCTTCGAGGCGGAGATCGTTCCCATGCTCACGTCGATGCGCGTGGTCGACAAGGCCACGGGAGACGTGAGCTTTCGCGAGGTCACGCTCAGCGCCGATGAAGGCGTGCGCGCGGATACTTCTCTGGCTGGACTTTCGGCGCTCAAGGCCGTGCGCGCCGAAGGCACGGTGACGGCGGGCAATGCCAGCCAGCTTTCGGATGGCGCGTCGGCCTGCATCCTCATGGAATCGCGTATCGCCGAAAGGCGTGGACTCGCGCCGCTGGGACGCTACATGGGCATGACGGTGGTGGGCACGCGCCCCGACGAGATGGGCATCGGCCCGGTGTTCGCGGTGCCGCGGCTGCTCGAGCGCTTCGGGCTCGGCATGCAGGACATCGGCCTGTGGGAGCTCAACGAGGCCTTCGCCGTGCAGGTGCTCTACTGTCGCGACCGGCTCGGCATCCCGGATGAACTGCTCAACGTCAATGGCGGCGCCATCTCGGTGGGACATCCCTACGGAATGTCCGGCGCGCGCCTGGTGGGTCACGCCCTCCTCGAAGGCAGGCGCCGGGGCGCCCGTTACGTGGTGGTCACCATGTGCGTGGGCGGCGGCATGGGCGCGGCCGGGCTGTTCGAAGTCCTGGACTAGTCCTCAGCCGTTGCGGGCGGCCCGCGCCGCGGGCACTCTTGCTGCCATGCCAAAAATCCGGGCGGCCACGGTCGCGGAATACATCTCGAAGGCTCCGAAGGAATCGCGGCCGCACCTGCGCGCGCTGCGCGCCATCCTGCGCAGCGTGGCTCCCAGCGCGAAGGAAACGATCAAGTGGAGCACGCCGGTGTACGAGGAGACGCGCATCCTGTTCGCGTTCGGCGCGTTCCGGTCCCACCTCAACTTCATGCCCACGCCTTCGGTCATCCGGCAGTTCCGGGAAGAGCTGGCGGAGTACAAGACCGGCAAGGGGTCTATCCAGTTGCCCTACGACCAGCCCTTGCCGAAGGCGCTGCTGCGCAAGATCGCGGCTTTGCGGGTCAAGGATTTGCGCGAGAAAGACGCGCGCTGGATGTGACACGCGATGCGCCTGTGGTCCCTGCATCCCAAGTACCTCGATCCCCAGGGCCTGGTCGCGCTGTGGCGTGAAGCCCTGCTGGCGCGCGCCGTGCTGCGCGGCGCCACGCGCGGCTACAAGCATCATCCCCAGCTGCACCGCTTCCGGGCGCACGGGCTGCCGAAGCAGGCCATCAGCGCCTATCTAGCCGCGGTGCATGCGGAGGCGACGCAACGCGGCTACAGCTTCGACCGGAGCAAGGTCGGTGCCGTGCGTGCCATCAAGCCGATGACCGTCACCCGGGGGCAGTTAGAACTGGAGTGGAGCCACCTGCTGCGCAAGTTGTCCTTGCGTTCCCCCGCAATGTTTGAAAGGTTACGGCATGTGAAACGTCCGGCCTGCCATCCCTTGCTGGTCAGGGTGGCGGGGCCCGTCGCCGACTGGGAGAAGGCGTCGATGCCAACAAGAAGAAAACGCGTCGCCGCGCGCAGGCGCTGATCGTGTCCCTGCGACAGCTGCACCTCGTCGTGGGCCTGGCGGGCGTACTCGCCTTCGTGCTCAGCGGCCAGTACATGTACCTCGAGCTGGAGGTGCGTTACATGGAGGCGGGGCCCAGGGCTTTCACCCGCGGCACCCATCTTTTCCTGATGTATGCCTCGGTGCTGAACGTGGTGCTGGGTTGCTTCCTGGTGCGGGCGGAGCAGCGGACGCCGCGCATCCTGCAGACCATCGCCTCGTGGGCCATTCTCCTGGGCCCGATCTTGCTGGTGGTGTCTTTCCTGGCGGAACCCTACCAGGCAAGCCTGGAGCGGCCGCTCTCGAGATGGGCCAACCAGCTGGCATTCGGTGGCACCTTCCTGTATTTCCTCGCGCACCTGGTGGGACGCAAGAATCATGCGAATACCGCGTCGTGAACTGCTGAAGCTCGGGGCCTGGGCGGCCTCGGTGGGCCTGTTCGGGCCGGTGCGCGTCCTGTCGGCGCCGTTGACTCCCGCGAAGCCGAAACGAGTGCTGGTGGTGGGTGCGGGACTTTCCGGACTGGTCGCCGCCTATGAATTGATGAAGCTCGGCCACGAGGTCACCGTGCTCGAAGCCCAGCATCGGGTGGGCGGGCGAGTGCTCACGCTGCGCGAGCCCTGGGCCGACGATCTCTACGTGGAAGCGGGTGCCGCGCGCATTCCCGACAACCACACGCTCACGCTGAAATACGTGCACGAGTTCAACCTGCCGCTGACGCCGTTTTATCCCGACGGCACGCGCATGTATTCCTTCGGCGGACAGCGCGTGCCCACGCGCAGTGACGGCGAGTTCGACCTTCATCAATGTCCGCTGGCGCTGCGGGAAGACGAGCGGCTCGATGGCATCTGGCCGCTGCTCGAGAAGTACATCAAGGGCGCCATGGCCGAGCTCGGCGATCCCTGGAACATCGACTACCGCTCCGCGGTCGCGAAGAAGTTCGACGCCGTGCCGTTCAATGCATTCCTGCGCGAGCAGGGCGCCTCGGATGCCGCCAACAACCTGCTCGAATGGCCTTGGGCGAATTCGAAGGACGATCGCATCTCGTTCCTGTGGACGCTGCGCGAGATCGGCTACGAGTCGCAGGAGAAGACCCGCTCCAAGATCGTCGGTGGCAACGACCGCCTGCCGCGTGCCTTTGCCACGCTGCTCAGCGATCGCATTCGCTACGGCACGCCGGTGTTGCGTCTCGAACAGGACACGAATGGCGTGCGCGCCATCGCGCGCTCGAAGACCGGTGCGCTGGAGACCTTCAGTGCCGATCGCCTGATCTGCACCATTCCGTTTCCCGCCTTGCGCGGCATCGAAACCGCGCCGGCCTTTTCCGCGCCGAAGCGCCGCGTCATCAAGGAACTGGCCTACGACTACATCGTGCGCACTGCGCTGCAGTGTCGTACGCGCTACTGGGAGAAGGACGGATTCAACGGCTTCGGGCATTCCGATACACCGCAGCAGATCTGGCATTTCACGCACGATCAGCCGGGGCCGCGCGGACTGCTGGTGTCTTTCCTCTCGGGGCCCATGGGCGAGAAGATCGGAAACCTGGCTCCCGAGGCGCGCGACCGGTTCATCGTCGAGCAGATGGAACGCGCACATCCCGGGCTCAAGGCCAACCTGGAAGTCCTGTCGGTGAAGGTGTGGCACAAGGATCCGTGGACCCAGGGCGCGCTGGGACTGCCGGGTCCGGGCCAGATTACGGGCATCCTCATCGACGCCGAGAAACCGGAAGGCCGCATCCACTTCGCGGGCGAGCATCTCTCCCGGCTGCAGGGCTGGATGCAGGGCGCGCTGGAATCGGGCTTGCGCGCCGTGCAGGAAGTTCACTCAGCGGCGTTGTAAATCGCTTGCGATGTTTATCGCTAGGGATCCTTCGGGTCTTACCGCGGATTCCAACCTCGAGAACGCGGAGTGTTGGTTGCAGGCGCCCAAGCCTTGATAGGGATCAAGTTCGCTATTGCGGATCTTCAAGCCAACCTTCGTGCTTTAGAGCGGTTACTCGGTCGTAGATATCGCGTTCGATTGCATTGAATTTGGAACTATCGGCTTGCGGTACCCATTCTAGATAGTCCTGAAAAATCCTTATCATCGCCCTGCGATCCGCAAGCATCTTCAAGACAACCAAGAGTCTCGATGCCTCGAGACTAGTGCGAATATGCTCCTTGCCAAAGACTTCTCGAGAGGTATCAAGGACTTCTTGCTGCATTATGCGCGACGAGTGCAAGTCGCCTTGGTACATCATCGTCGCTGCGAGATTGCTCATCGCCGCCAGCTTGTGAGACAGGCCGAATTCAGGTTTTCTTTGACAAATCGCTAAGATCTCTTCCTGCAACGTTCTGGCGCCCTTGAGTTCTCCCAAACGATTCAACACCCCCGCTAGATTTGCCATCAATACGATCGTTCGCAAGTGGTCGACACTGAAGAGCTTCCGGCATGTAGTGAGCGCCCGTTCCAGCATTTCCTTTGCGGCCGAAAACTCACCTAGCGCATTCAGTGTGCCGGCGAGATCACTAGTAGCTGATAAGGTCTCAGCGTTCTCTGGGTCTAGCAAGTGGCGCACCACCAAAACGTGTTCCTGCAACTTGCGAGCTCTATTGAGGTCTCCCAGTTGCATTGACACTTGCGCGAGGCCACTCATTGACGCGAGTGTGCTCGGATGTGCGTCCCCGAGCAGTTGGAGGCGTCTCTCGAGGACGTAGGAATGCATTTCGCGTGCTTCAGCAAGATGTCCCTGGTTTTTCCTTATGATCGCGAGATTCCCAAGTGCGGCCAACGTTGCCAGATCTCCGTCGCCATTGTTGCGGCGATAGATTTCGTAGGCCGATTTTTGTAAGTCGTAAGCTTCATCATGCTTCCCTTGCAGGCTGAGAATGCCGCCCAGGTCATTCATCAACAAGAGAGTCACGGAATCTTCATTTCCAAGGCTGGCCGAACTCATGGCTAGTGCTTGCTCAAGTAGCGACTGCGCTCCTGCGTAGTTGCTGCGGGTTTCATCATATCTTGCGACTTTGGTTAGTAGTTCTATACCCAACCTATTGCCGATGGCTGGTCCCAATATTCGCGCCTGCTGAATGTCGAAGGCCAAGCTAGGATGCCTTCCTATGTCAGCAACTTGCGAAAGTCGGTTCGCAAGCTCGGACCCAATGCGGTGACGCAGCTCCGAACTATCCACTGCGAGCAGTTGAGTCGCGACATCAGCAACTAGGGGATGGATCATGATCCCACGGTCGAGTTCTCGGCGATGCAGCAATGACGATCTCAAGATTGTGCTCACCGCCTTCGTGAAAGCGTCATTGTCTGGCGTCGATGAGAAGGCTGAAGCGAGAAGACCTTCGTGTATTGCGATGTTTGGGGCGCAGACGCTGGCAAGGGCTAGGACTCTTTGTCCGTCAGCATCAAGCGAATAGATGCTCAGTTCAAAGGTGGCAACAATTCCTCGTGCTCGGCTTCCAAGCAGATCCTTCAGGGCTTCCGCAATTCTTTCAATGCGTTCAAGTCTTGATCCCTCAAGGAGGCGATTTAAGACCGTCGGGTAGCCGCCTGGATAGTCTCGCGCATGCTCTCCCAAAAGTATTAATGCTTGTGCATGGGCGCCAACTTCATCAACCAAGCGCTGCATGGCGTCGCTTTCAGTTGTCGAAGCCGGTCGACGAAATCTTGCCAATAACCGTATGGCGTCCTCTCGAGTCAGTACGTCGAGTCTTTCTTGCGCAAACCCATCTAGTGGCCGGCCGTCTCGAGTGGTGACGAGTGTGTGGCCGTTGGCAGTGGGTGCAAGAAGGAACTCTAGGATTCGACTTCGAGCATCCAGCGGGGACAGAGGCGGCAAGTTGTCCAAAACCCAGAGATAACTCTTGTCGCCAAGTTCCTTCGAAAGTTGCTCACGTACCAAGGCCGCATCGAGTGCCCGACCTTCCGTATCTCGCGTTAGCTGCTGCAGGCGTCCGGGGTCGAGGCGTAATGTCGTTTCGAGAGCCTGAAGCCAACGAACCTTTGCATCGCGTTCCTTCACGTCTGCGCTTGGTTGCCAGCCTGCTAGGTTGAGCCAATAGATGCCGCCGGGGTACGCGAAGGCAAAGTCGTGCGCATATGCGATTGCAAGTTCCGTCTTGCCAATGCCTCCTAGGCCATATGTCTGAAGTGCGACAGCCGGTCGATGCGTTTCGAGTCGTACGGGATGCAGCTTGTTGTGGATGCTCATGAGCTCTCTAGCGCGCCCGCTAAACTCTGAGTTCTTTGCCGGGACGCCGAACAGTCGAGGGCTGAGTGGATCATCGTGAGTCTCGCAAAGTGGGCCTGACGAGACTAAGGAATCAACTCGCTGCTTGATGTCTTGCAGCCATTCATGCTGATTGCTTCCCGGTGGCGGCAGGAAGTTGCTTGCGTTTAGCTCACCCGCAAAAATGTGGTTCGTATGCTGCTCTGGATTGACAATCCATATCCGCCGCGTCAGATCTGAGGATCTTCGACGGGCATGCTGCCAGGCGCGGCGAAACTCTTGTAGGCAGAAGTCTGATTCCGCGTAGTCGGCTGACCACCAGGCGAGGAACGCGTAGCTATTATCTAGCCCCGTGCGAATCCTCTCAGGAAATTCATCAAGCGGATCGATGTCGTGCACATCAAGAAAGCACTCAACGCCATTTTTTTCAAGTGCGTCTTTGATTGCTTCAACCCGCACAAGCTGGCTGCGCCGATAGCTTATGAATAGCTTCGGCGATTTGCTCATTCGTCCTCCTATGGCAGAGTTGACGTGTCTTACCACACGCTTCAAATCGATGCACTCTTATCAAGTGTGGCGCTTGCAAGCTACGGACTTGGCTTGTTAAGGCGTCATTAGTCAAACATGGGTCGTCAAACCGGGTGGGCAAAGCTATGACTATTCGAAGAAATCTTGTTTGGCTGACTATGGCGTTGATGATTTGTACTGGTGCGAATGCACAGACGCGAGACAAGGGTCCGTGGTGGCCCAACGCGCAATGGGGTGCTGGCGACCAGGCGGGCGCATCCAACTGGATCACGCCCGAGAAGGTGCTGGCCGCCACCGCGCTGGTGAAAACCGGACGCATGTTCGAGCTCGGCCATGTCTACGAGCGCGGCATGCCGCTGATCGGCAATCGCAGCTACAACATTTTCATTCCCTCGTTTCCCACCGCCGGGCCTTTCGGCCCCAACAACATCGTGTTCAACGATGAATACGTGGCGGCGGAGATCGGCCAGGTCGGCACGCAGTTCGATGGCCCCGGGCACGTGGGACAGAAAATGAAACTCGCCGATGGCACCGAGACCATCGTGTTCTACAACGGTGCCACCACCGAGGACATGCGCGATGCGTATGGCCTGAAGCGCAATGGCGTCGAGAACGTGAAGCCCATCCTCACGCGTGGCATCTACATCGATCTCGCGGCGTACAAGGGCGTGCCCACGCTGCCCGAGAAGTACGTGATCACCGTGGCCGACGTGCGCGGCGCGCTGGCGAAGCAGGGCATGAAAGAGAGTGACATCGCGCCGGGTGACGCGCTGCTGTTCAATCTCGGGTGGTGGCGGCACTGGCCCAAACCCATTTCCACCAGCGGCAGCCCGGCCTACGCGGGCGCGGAGCTCGTGGACTGGATCCTGGCGCGCAAGCCCTCGATGGTGGGATCGGATTCGAACCTGGACGGCCCCGATGCACTGGTGCACTCCAATCTCACCATGAAGAACGGCATCTTCAATCTCGAGCTCATGAACTTCGCGGCGCTCGAAAAAGAGTCCACCTACCGCTTCATGTTCGTGTTCACGCCGCTGCGACTCAAGGGTGCGACCGGGTCGCCCGGGCGGCCGGTGGCTATCTTCTGAGATTCTTGCGCTGCGTCATGCCAGGTTGACCCGCCGGTCCGCGGTCGCGTAGCGTCCGGGCATGCCAACACCCGAACCTCTAACTAGCCGCCTCAAGCGCATCCAGCAGGCCCTTGGCGTCGACGACGACGGTGTACTGGGTCCCGAAACGCTGACGGCGCTCGAAACCCGCCTCGAGATTCGCGTCAGCCGGCGCGCCGTGAGCCTCGAGTGCTCACGCACCAGCCTGGACCTCATCCTGCGCTTCGAAGTGGGGTCGCGGGCGCGTTACGAGAAGGAGTTCCAGCGGCCCGTGTGGCCGGGCGCGTCGAGCGGCGTCACCATCGGCATCGGCTATGACCTCGGCGAGGCCAGCAAGGCCGAGATCACCGAAGACTGGCAGACCTACCTGTTCGAGCCAGAACTCGCCGCGCTGCTCGCCGTGCAGGGAGTCACCGGTCCGCCCGCGAAGCAGCTGGCGCAGGGCGTGTCGCATGTGGTGATTCCGCTCAAGGCGGCCGAAGAAGTGTTCTACCTGCGCACCTTGCCCAGCTACGCCGCACTGACGCGCGGCACCTTTCCCGGCACGGAGAAACTGCCGCCCGACGCGCAGGGCATGTTGCTGTCGCTGGTGTACAACCGCGGCGCCGATCTCAAGGGTCCGCGCCGTCGCGAGATGGCGGAGATCGCCGCGTTGCTGCGCCGGCCGAACCCGAAGCTCGACGACATTGCGCGGCAATTCGAATCGATGCGGCGGCTGTGGCCGGATTACAAGGGCCTGCGCGATCGTCGGCAGCGCGAGGCCGACGTGATCCGCGCCGCGGATCACGGCTACCTCGCCGGAGATATCGTCCGCGTCTGAGCGCGCAATCCGCGGCTCGCGGCTAACGGACGCGGATTCTCGCGACCGCGGGTGTCAGTCCCTCGCCGATGACGATCGATCTCCCACGTGCCTCGGGCACCGCGATCATGTAGTGGTAGAGGACATCCGAGATCAGCAGCATGATGAAGAACGAGACGACGGTATCGGAGAGGTAGTGCGCGCCCGAGGCCAGGCGCGTGATGGCCACGGTGATACCCAGGACACCGGCAGCAATGTACCCGGTGCGTCGCCTTTGAAGCGCCATGACCAGCGCAATCCCGAAGAATCCACCGGCCGCATCGCCCGAAGAAAACGCGCAGTTGGTACTGCACTGCTTGCTCATCACGTACGCGGGCGTGAATTGCCGCTGGCCACCGAATTCCGAAACATCGCGCGGTCGCGCCCGTCCGAATTGATTCTTGAAGCCGAAGTTGACGATCAGCCCGGCGCCAATGATCAGGACGAAGAACAGGTACAACACCTTGCGGCCGTCGATATTCATCACCCGCTGGCGGAGCAACCGGTTCCAGGCATAGACCAGCACCACCGACAGCAGCGAAATACTGAGGAAATACGCCAGCCCCTCCTGTTGGAGCTTCACCCACCACGCATCGTGCGGGAATGCGATGCCATTGAAGAAAGCCCGGGAAACGGCGAGGTCGACGGACGGAACCAGCAATGCGAACAGCGAAAAAGACACGAACGCGCCAATGATGATCAGGCTACGCCTGAGTCGCAGATATGACATCGAGCAGCCCCCTCGGCTTTCCGAAGGGCGTTAGACGTCATGGCAGGTGAAAACCCGTCGCGTGCCCGAATGGAACGATTCCAGTCGTTCCGTCCCGCTGCGAGCCACTGATGCGCCGGGCTATAGTTTCCCGATGCCCAGGTCACGCTTCCGTTACCCGATCAGCCACACCGCTTTCTGCGTAGCCTATTGCGCGGGGCTTTTCGTTCTCTGCAACGCATTCACGATTGGCCGGCTGGCGAAGTGGTTTCGCGACGGCGATACGCTGGACCTGTCCGCGTTCACGGCCTACCTGCTCGCAGGACTGCTGCTCTTCATCGCGGTGTTCACGCTCGTGGCGCACCGGCGGGTCATCAAGGCGTTTGCGATCCTGCTCGTCGTGCTGAGCGCGGCCGCTACGTACTTCATCTCCAAGTACGGCGTGGCCGTCGACAGCTCGATGATCCTCAATGTCGTGAACACCGATGTCGTCGAAGTGGGCCAACTGCTGTCGCCGCAGATGCTCCTCTACGCATTGCCGCTGATCGTGTTGCCGACGCTGGTGATCCTGCCCGCGGACATCACCTTCGCTCCACGAGGACGCTACCTGTGGAGCTCGCTCAAGCTGTTCGGGATCGCACTGCTGGCCGCCGTGGGATTGTTGCTGGTCGAGTACCAGGCGATCTTTCGCGCGGGCAATGCCTCCAGCAAGTACATCGTGTATTCGCTGGTGCCGATCAATGTCATCTCGGGTTCCGTCAACGCCACGACCAAGGCGCTCCGGCCGTATTGGCGCAAGGACCAGAAGAACCTCGACATCCACGCGCGCGTAACCACGCCGGGAAACCTGGTGGTGGTACTCGCGGTGGGCGAATCATCGCGGCGGGCGAATTTCAGCCTGTTTGGATACCGGCGGCGCGAAACCACGCCGGAGCTCGGGAAACTCGAAGGACTTCACCTGCTCGACGGCATCGCCACGCGGGCCTCGACGCTGTATGCACTTCCCAGGATTCTCGAGAAGGACGGCGTCAAACTGACCACCGTGGTGTCGAAGGCGGGGGTTCCGACCGCCTGCTACGTGAACTACACCCTCTACGACAATTGCGCCGCGGTCGGGGAGACCAGGGCCAGCGAATGCGGTCACGGCGGCAAGTGTTACGACGAAGACGTGCTCCCGCTGCTGCGCGAGAACCTGAAGTCGTACACGTCCGGATACCGGTTCGTCGCCCTGCACTTCGGAGGAGGCAGTCACGGGCCGCTATATGCAGACCGCCATCCGCCCGAATTCAGGCGCTTCGAGCCCACCTGCGACGATGCCGACGTCGCCAACAGGTGTTCTGCGGAGCAGCTCTACAACTCGTACGACAACACCATTCTGTATGTCGACCACGTCGTGAGCTCGGCACTGAAGATCCTCGACGCTTCCGGCGTGCCGTACGTCTTCATCTATCTATCGGATCACGGCGAGTCCTTGATGGAGGAAGGCCGGCTGTTTCACGGGGTTCCGCCGGGAATGAACCTGCCCGCCGAGCAGGCGGAGATACCCATCATCGTGAAAGCTTCGACTCCCGTGTCGATCGCGGCACGGCCGCAGTACCAGCAACCCGCGGTGTTCGATTCCATCCTGGATCTTCTCTCGATCGAATCGCCGGGCTTCGACAAGGCTGACAGTTTCATCGCCCGCGCGCCACGGCCAGCGCCGTGAGCGTGACGACCAATGCGGCGGCGGCATACAACACGACCACGATCGTGCTGTCGTAGGCGCGGTACAGCGCGGTGAAGGCAAACGGCGCGAGTCCGCCCGCGAACACGCCCGCGAAAGTGTAGGCCAGCGAAGCTCCCGCGTAGCGCACCTCGGTGGGAAATTGCTCGGCGATGAAGGCCGCCTGCGGTCCGTACATGAAGGCATGCAGCGTGAGTCCGCTCACGAACACCAGCACCACGGCCCATTCGGTCCTGGTGTCCAGCAGCGGGAACAGCACCCACAACCAGGCGAGCGTGATGAGCGTGGCGAGGCCGTACACCAGCCGGCGCCCCAGGCGATCGGATAGATAGCCGGCCAGCAGGATCATGCCCGCGCACCAGGCCATGCCAATGGCCGTGGCCGTGGTGACCAGCGTGCGCGAATGCCCGAGCACCGTGGTGAGGTACATGAGCAGGAACACGCTGAGCAGGGAATACAACACGTCAGGTCCCACGCGCACCGCGCCCGCCGTCACCAGGCCGCGCCAGTGATCGCGCACCAGCTCGAGCAGCGGCGCGCGATGCGAAGCCTGGTCGATGGCCTGGAACTGCGGCGATTCCGGCACGCTGGTCCGCACCCACAATCCGAATGCCACCAGCAATGCGCTGGCGAGCAGGGGGATGCGCCAGCCCCACGCCAGTAGTTGCTCCTCGCTGAACGATGCCGTGACCAGGGCGATGGACAGCGTTGCGAGTAGCACGCCGATGGCCGGACCCATCTGCGCAAACGAAGCATTGCGGCCGCGCTGCGCGTCATCGCCATGCTCCATGGTGAGCAGCACCGCGCCGGCCCATTCGCCACCCAGTGCCACGCCCTGGATGAACCGCAGGGTGACGAGCAGGACGGGAGCGAGTAGGCCGATCTGCGCGTACCCCGGCAACAGGCCGATGGCGAGCGTGGACAGACCCATGATGAGCAGCGTGATCACCAGCACGAAGCGTCGCCCACGCCGGTCGCCGAGGTGACCGAAGATCACGCCGCCCACGGGCCGGGAAAGATAGCCCACCCAGAACGTGGCGAAGGCGAACAGCGCGCCGGACAGCGGATCCACGGTGGGAAAGAACACGCGGTTGAACACCAGTGCCGCCAGCGTGTTGTACACGGCGAAGTCGTAATACTCGAGCGCCGTGCCGGTGATGCTGGCGAAGGCCAGGCGTTTCATGCTGGCGCTCATGGGCCGAAACCACCGCCTCCGGGTGTCTGGATGACGATGACGTCGTCGCGGTCCACGGCCGTCGAGAAAGCCGCGCCGAATTCTTCACTCTTGCCGGTGGCGCGTTCTATCCAGTTGCGGCCCGTGGCGCCGGGCTCACCGCCCGCGGCACCGAAAGGCGCGACGCGTCGATGATTCGCCAGCATCACCGCGGTCATGGGTTCGAGGAAACGGATACGCCGCTCCACGCCGTCGCCGCCGCGATGCCGGCCCAAGCCGCCGGAGCGGCGCCGGATGCGGAAAGAGTCGAGTCGCACGGGGAAGCGCCACTCGAGCACCTCGGGATCCGTGAGCCGCGAATTCGTCATGTGGGTCTGCACGGCGTCGGTGCCGTCGAAATCCGGGCCGGCGCCCGAGCCGCCGGCGATGGTCTCGTAGTACTGGTGCTGTTCATTGCCGAAGGTGAAGTTGTTCATGGTGCCCTGGCTCCCGGCCAGCACGCCGAGTGCACCGTACAGGCAATCCGTCACCATCTGCGAGGTTTCGACATTGCCGGCCACCACCGCGGCGGGGAACTGCGGGTTGAGCATGCAGCCGCGTGGCACGATGAGTCTGAGCGGCTTGAGGCAGCCCGCGTTCATCGGGATGTCGTCGTCCACCAGCGTGCGGAACACATACAGCACCGCGGCGCGCGTCACTGGCAGCGGCGCGTTGAAGTTGTCGGGCTGTTGTTCGCTGGTGCCGGTGAAGTCGATGGTGGCCTCGCGACGCTGCGCGTCGATGGAGATCGTCACCTGGATCTGCGCGCCGCTGTCCATTTCGCAGCGGAAGGCACCATCGCGCAACACGCCGATCACTTCGCGCACCGCCGCCTCGGCGTTGTCCTGCACGTGTTGCATGTAGGCGCGGACCACGTCGAGACCGTAGTGCGTGGTCATGGCCTCGAGCTCCGCGATGCCCTTGTGGCAGGCGGCCACCTGCGCGCGCAGGTCGGCGAGATTCTGGGTGACATTGCGCACCGGGAATTTTCCGCCCGTGAGGAGCGCGCGCATTTCCTCTTCGAGGAACACGCCGTGTTTCACGATCTGCTCGTTGTCGAGCAGCACGCCTTCCTCGTGGATGCTGCGTGAGTCGGAGGGCATGGAACCCGGCGTGATGCCGCCGAAATCGGCGTGGTGTCCGCGCGCCGCCACGTAGAACTCCGGTGGTTTGCCCGGCGCGAGGAACACCGGCATGACCACGGTGACGTCGGGCAGGTGCGTGCCACCGGCATAGGGTGCGTTGAGTACGAAGGCATCTCCGGCCTGCATCTCGCCTGCGCGGCGCCGCAGGATTTCCTGCACGGACTCGCCCATGGACCCCAGGTGCACCGGCATGTGCGGCGCGTTCGCGATCAATTGACCCTGGCCATCGAACAGCGCGCAGGAAAAATCCAGGCGCTCCTTGATGTTCACCGAGCTCGCGGTGTTGGCCAGTGTCACGCCCATCTGTTCGGCGATCGCCATGAAGAGATTGTTGAAGATCTCGAGCAGCACGGGATCGGCGCGCGTCGAAGCGGCTTCGCGACGTGCCGCGGCGGTCTTCTCCAGCACCAGGTGTTCGCCCGGCTGCATCGAGGCGGCCCATCCAGCTTCGACGACTACCGTGGTGTTGTGCTCATAGATCACTGCGGGGCCGTCGACGCGGTCGCCGCTGCGCAGGTTCGCGCGGCCGAAGAACGGCGCCTGTATCCAGGCGCCGTCGAAATACACCTTTCGCGTGGAATGCGGCTGGGGCGCGCCGATGCGTTCCGCGTTGGAGGCGGGTGGCGGCGGGGCTGCATCCGAGCGGCCTCGTGCCGCCACCGAGATGGCATCGATGACGATGCCGCGGCCCGGCACGTGAAAGCCGTAGCGCGTGCGATAGGCGGCGAGGAATTCCTGCGCCAGCGCGACCGCGGTGCTGTCGGCGCGCAGGGCCAACGTCAGTGTCGAGTCCGTGCCCGCGTACTTGAGCAGCAGGCTGCGTTCGAATTCCGGCGCGCTGAAGCCCTGGCCTGCGACTTCGGCACCAGCCTCGGCTTGCAGCGCGGCGAAGGGCTCGCCCAGGCGCAGCAAGGCCGCGTCGTCCAGCGGCTCTTCGATGGTTCGCTGGCGCATGGCCATGGCGTCCGCGAGACCGATGCCATAGGCCGAGAGCACGCCAGCCAGCGGATGAATCAGCGCGCGCCGCATGCCCAGCGCGTCGGCCACCTGGCAGGCATGCTGGCCGGCCGCGCCGCCGAAACAGGTGAGGGTGTACCCGGTGACATCGTGGCCGCGCTGCACGGAAATCTTCTTGATGGCATTGGCCATGTTTTCCACGGCGATGCGTATGCAGCCCGCGGCGAGCGCCGCGGTCTCCGCGTGGTCAGCAGGTTTGCCCATGCGTGTGGCGAGAGCGGTGAACTGCTCCGACACCACCGCATCGTCCAGCGGCAGGTCGCCGTCCGGACCGAACAGGGCGGGAAACAGATCCGGCTGGATGCGGCCCAACAACACATTGCAGTCGGTGACCGCGAGCGGGCCGCCGCGCCGGTAACACGCGGGGCCCGGAAATGCGCCGGCCGACTCGGGGCCGACGCGCAGGCGCACGCCATCGTAGTGCAGGATGGAACCGCCTCCGGCCGCCACGGTGTGAATGCGCAGGATGGGCGTGCGCAGTCGCACGCCGGCCACTTCCACGTCCAGCGCGCGCTCGTATTCACCCGCGAAGTGGCCGACGTCGGTGGACGTGCCGCCCATGTCGAAGGCGATGATCTTCTCCATGCCGGCGCTGGCCGCCGCGCGCGCCGCGCCGACGATGCCTCCGGCCGGTCCGGACAGGATCGCGTCCTTGCCGTGGAATGAAGCCGCATCGCTGAGCCCGCCGTTCGATTGCATGAACTGCAACCGCGTGCCGGGCAAGGCCGCCGACACGCGCTCGACATAGCGCCGCAGCACCGGAGATAGATAGGCGTCGGCCACCGTGGTGTCACCGCGCGACACCAGGCGCATGAGCGGGCTCACGCGATGCGACACGGAGACCTGGGTGAAACCGATGGACCGCGCCAGCGCTTCCAGCTGTCGTTCATGCTCCGGAAAACGATACCCGTGCATGAGCACGATGGCGCAGGCGCGGATGCCGCGCCCGAAGGCGGCGCGCAGCGCGCGTTCGGCCTGCTCCGTATCGAGCGGACGCAGCACCGCGCCGTGCGCATCCACGCGCTCGTCGACCTCGATCGCCTCTTCGTAAAGCATCGAGGGCAGCTCGATGCGCCGGACGAACAGCCGCGGGCGATGCTGGTAGGCGATGCGCAGCGCGTCGGCGAAGCCGCGCGTGGTCACGAAAACCGTGCGGTCACCCTTGCGCTCGAGCAGCGCGTTGGTGGCCACCGTGGTGCCCATCTTCACGGCATCGATGTCGGCCACCGGCAGCGGTTCTCCTGCCCGCACGCCCAGCAGCTCGCGGATGCCCTGGATGGCCGCGTCGTCGTAACGCCCGGGATTTTCGGACAGCAGCTTGTGCGCCACCAGCGCGCCATCCGGCCGGCGCGCCACGATGTCCGTGAACGTACCGCCGCGATCGATCCAGAACTGCCAACCCATTTAACGGATACATAACATAGGCGCGGGCCGGAGACCTCAGGTGGTCTCCGGCTCGGCGTAGATGATCACCGACAGCATGCGGATCGGAGTCTTGATGAGCTTCTCGGGTCCGTGTGGCACGGCGCCCGCGAAGGTGAGGGCATCGCCCGCCTTGAGCAGGTAAGTCTCGTCGCCGTGCCGGTAGGTGAGTGAGCCTTCGAGCAGGTAGATGAACTCCGTGCCCGGATGTTCGAAGCCGGGAAACACTTCGCTGCGGTCGTTGAGCGTGACCAGGAATGGCTCGAAGACGCGGCGCGGCCCGCGGTCCGCGGCCAGCAGTTGATACGTGTGGCCGCGCTTTGTGCCACGGCGCACGACCTCCAGTCCTTCGTCACGCGGCACGTGCTGCGCGCCGCCGCGCGGCTTGCCGATGTCGCCGAACACCTGGGCCAGTGGCACTCCCAGCGCCTGGGTCAGCGCTCCCAGGGTTTCGAGGCTGGGTGAGACATCGCCATTCTCCAGCCGGCTCAACATGGCGGCGCTGATGTTCGATCGGCGGGCCACTTCGCCCAGCGTCAGTCCATGCGAGCTGCGCAACCGGCGCACTGTCGCGCCGACCTGCCGTGCCACTCCTGCTGTCGGCGACCCCTCCGCCGCGGCCGCGGACCGCGGCGTCTTCGCCTTTGCCATAACCCACTCCTATTACATGTGCCCGGCGGATGCGTTGACGGCCCGCCGGGGCGCATGTTATCCGTATGCAACTAAATTTACTCTCATGCAACGCCGATTTCGATGCCTCACCGCCTGCTCAGATTCGCCCTGTCACGAAAACCAGAGCCGCGCATGTTCCGCGCGCACCCGCTCAAGGACGGTTACGACGTCGTCATCATCGGTGGCGGCGGCCACGGTCTCGCGGCGGCCTGGCACCTGGCGCACGAACACGGCATTCGCGACGTCGCGGTGATCGAGAAGGGGTACCTGGGCGGCGGCAACACCGCGCGCAACACCACCATCATCCGCTCGAACTACCTCACCCCCGAAGGGGTGAGATTCTACGACGCCAGCGTGAAACTCTGGCAGCAACTGTCCACCACGCTCGATTTCAATCTCTTCTACTCCACGCGCGGGCACCTCACGCTCGCGCATTCGGACGCCGACCTGCGCACCGCGCGCTGGCGCGCCGAGGTCAACAAGCATTTCGGCGTGCAGTCGGAAGTGGTCGACGCCGCCTTCGTGAAGAAGCTGGTGCCGCAGATCAGCCTGGAGTGTGGAGGCGCGACGCCGATCGTCGGCGCGCTGTATCACGCGCCGGGCGCCATCGCGCGCCACGACGCCGTCGCGTGGGGATATGCACGCGGCGCCGACCGGCTGGGCGTGCAAATCCACCAGGACACCGAGGTTCTGGGCATCGATGTGCGGGATGGGGCGGTGACCGGCGTGCGCACCACGCGCGGCCACATCGCGACGCGTCGCGTGCTCTGCGCCGTGGCCGGCAGCACGCCCCGATTGCTGAAGATGATCGGACTCGACACGCCGCTGTTCGTGCACCCGCTCCAGGCGATGGTGACCGAGCCGCTCAAGCCCTGGCTGGATCCCATCATCGTGTCGAGCTCGCTGCATGCCTACGTGTCGCAGAGCGCACGCGGCGAGCTGGTCATGGGCGCATCGCTGGATCCCTACGAGCTGCACGCCACGCGCTCGACGCTGGAGTTCGCCGAAGGACTGGCCGCTCACATGCTCGACCTGTTTCCGTTCCTCTCGGAGATCAAGGTGAATCGCCAATGGGCCGGCATGGCGGACATGACCCCGGATTTCGCGCCCATCATGGGAACGACGCCCTGCGAAGGTTTCTACCTGGATGCGGGCTGGGGCACCTGGGGATTCAAGGCCACGCCCATCTGCGGCAAGACCATGAGTCACACCGTGGCCACGGGCAGCAACCATCCGCTCATCGAAGGATTTTCGCTGGCGCGTTTCGCATCACTGGAGCTCACCGGCGAGAAGGGCGCCGCGGCGGTGGGCCATTGAAGATCATCCACTGCCCACTCAATGGTCCGCGCCCGCTGCTGGAGTTCGTCTGCGGCGGCGAAGTGCGCGCCATGCCGGATCCCGGAGCCTGCAGCGATGCCGAGTGGACCGCCTGGCTGTTCAACCGTGCCAGCGTGCCGGGCGTGAAACGCGAATGGTGGTGTCACACGCCCTCGGGCTACTGGTTCATCGCTGAGCGGGACACCGCCCGCGACGAATTCCTGAAGACCTATGATGCCTCCGTGCTGGCGGAGGCGTCCTCATGATGTACCGCCTGCCGCCGATGCCGGGCGAGTGGATAGACCGCGGTCGCGAGCTCAGCTTCGAATTCGAGGGCGCCCGGTTCACGGGCCTGGCCGGCGACACGATTTCCACGGCGCTGGCCGCGAATGGCGTGATGACGCTCGGCCGCAGTTTCAAATATCACCGCCCGCGCGGCATTTTTTCGCTGGCCAATCACGATGCGAACAACCTGTTCCAGGTGGATGGCGTGCCGAACGTGCGCGGCGACGTCGCGCCGCTCGCGAGCGGCCTGCGCGTGCACGCCGTCAATACGGTGAACGGGCTCGCGCGCGACCGCACGCGCTGGATCGAGTGGCTGGCGCCATTCCTGCCCGTGGGCTTCTACTACAAGGCCTTCCATGGCCGCGGCTTTCCGGCCTGGGAGCGGCGCATCCGGGCGCTGTCCGGCCTGGGCCGAATCGACGCTGCCGCGCCGCGCCTGCGCACGGGCAAACGCTACGCGTTCTGCGATGTCCTGGTGGTGGGTGCCGGCAACTCGGGCATGAGCGCCGCGCTGGCGGCCGCCGAGACTGGCGCCCGCGTGCTGCTGGTGGATGAGAACGCGCGGCCTGGTGGCAGCACCTGGATCAGCGCTGACTCACCCTCGCTGGCCGGGCGCGTGGCGTCGAACCCGCACATCGAGGTGCTGACCTCCACGTATGCCGCGGGTTGCTACGCCGATCGCTGGGTGGCGCTGGTCGAGCCGGAACGCATGACCAAGGTGCGGGCCGGCGCCATCGTCATCGCCACCGGGCTCGTCGAACAGCCGGCCGTGTTCCGCAACAACGACCTGCCCGGCGTGATGCTGGGCACGGCCGCGCGGCGCCTGTTGCATCGTCATGCCATCGCACCGGGCCGGCGTATCGCCGTGCTCACCGCCAATCGCCAGGGATACGAGCTGGCGCGCGATCTGCGAGCGCATGGCATGGACGTCGTCGCGGTGCTGGACCTGCGGCCCGAGGCGGGCGACGACGCAGCGCTCGCGGACGGAATGCGTTGCGTCACCAGCGTGGTGCCGCGTGAAGCCATTGCCGGATCCGATGGCGCGGTGCGTGGGTTGAACATCGGCACGGAGACCCTGGACTGCGATGCCTTGCTGATGAGCGTGGGCTTTGCGCCCGCGGCCCAGCTGCTGGCGCAGTCCGGAGCGGGCTTCGAATACGACGTGCGCCTGCAGCAGCACCGCGCGGCCAAACTACCACCGGGCCTGTTCGCGGCCGGCAGCGTCAATGGCGTTTACGATCCTGCCGCACGCCGACAGGACGGGACAGAGGCGGGACTCGCAGCCGCCGCCTGCGCTCGCGGTGCGTCGCCGGCGCCACCACGCACCGTGGCGCTCGAGACGCGACCGGTATCGCATGCCTTTCCTGTCTTCGAGCATGCACGTGGCAAGAGCTTCGTCGACCTCGACGAGGACATCCAGGTGAAGGATCTCGTGGCCAGCGTGCAGGAAGGCTTCGACTCGCCCGAGCTCATGAAGCGCTTCTCCACGCTCGGCATGGGGCCTTCGCAGGGCAAACATTCCAACCTGCTGGGTGCGCGGATCCTGATGCGCGAGCGCGGCGCCAGCCTCGCCGACATCGCGCTGACCACGCAGCGACCGTTCTATCACCCGGTGCCGCTCAAACACCTGGCGGGCGCGGGTTTCCACCCGGAACGCCGGACGGGCATGCACTCGCTGCACCAGGAACTCGACGCCGCCTGGATGACCATCGGCGGCTGGCGACGCCCCGAGTACTACCGGCGCGGGCCGCTGTCGCGCACCGAATGCATCGCGGCCGAGGTGCGCGCGGTGCGCGAAGGCGCGGGGCTCATCGATGTCTCCACGCTGGGCAAGATCGAAGTCTTCGGCCCGGACGCCGGCGCATTTCTCGATCGTGTCTATGCCGGCAGTTTCTCGGACCTGCCAGTGGGACGCACGCGCTACGGATTGCTGCTCGATGAATCCGGCATCGTGCGCGACGACGGCGTGGTCGCGAGGCTCGGGCCGCAGCATTTCTACTTCACCACCACCACCGGCGGCGCGGCCAATGTCTATCGCGAGCTCCTGTTGTGGAATGCGCGCTGGCGCATGGATTGCGCCTTCGTGAACGGCACCGGGCACCGCGCGGCCATGAATTTCGCGGGACCCGCAAGTCGCGAGCTGCTGCAGCCGCTCGTCGACGTGGATCTGTCGGAGCAGGCCTTTCCATTCCTGGGTGTGCGCGAAGCAAACCTCGCCGGCATGCCGGTGCGCATCCTGCGGGCGGGTTTCGTGTCCTCGCTGGGCTTCGAAATCCATGCGCGGTATTCGGATGGCGGGCGCATCTGGAAGCGGCTGATGGCGCTCCCGGGCGTGAGCGCCTTCGGTGTCGAAGCGCAGCGCGTGCTGCGCCTCGAAAAGGGTCACGCCATCGTGGCGCAGGACACCGACGGTGTGACCAATCCGTTCGAAGCCGGGCTCGGCTTCGCGGTGCGCATGAGCAAGCCGTTCTTCATCGGTCAGCGCAGCCTGCGCATCCACCAGGCGCGCGGGCCGCGCCAGTCATTGGTGGGCTTCGAGCTCGAATCCGCCGATGCTCCGCTCGGCGAAGCGAACCTGCTGATCCACGAAGGCGACATCGCCGGCCGCATCACCAGCATCACCCGCTCGCCGACGCTGGGGCGGACCATCGGTCTCGCGATGGCGAAGCCGGCGCTCAGCGCGCCGGGGACGGCGTTGTCCATCCGCGGCACCGACGGCCGGTTGTTCGCGGCGCGCGTGGTGCGCTTGCCAATGGTGTCCGCATGAGCCGGCGCGATCCTGCCTGGCTGGCCGAAGCTGCGCCCGAACGGCGTGCCGGGCTCAAGGGTCCGCGTGCCGCAGCATTGCTCGCGGAGCTCGGCTTCGCGGTTCCCTCGCAGCCGAACAGCTGGACGGCGCTGCACGGCGCCGACGATCCCGGCGCCAGGAATGTGATCAGCCGCCTGGGCAACACCGAGTTCTTCGTCGAAGAAGCCGGCGAAGCGGCCGGCATCGCCGCCATCGAGTCGCGACTCGCGCGCGGTGTGGCCGGCGCCTGGCCGGTGCTGCGCGAGGACTTCGCCTTCGTGCTGGGCGGTCCATCCGCTGACGACATCCTCGCGCAGGTCTGCAACGTGAATTTCAGCGCGTTGCCCATCGAGCAGAAGCCGGTGGTGATGACACTGATGATCGGTGTCGCCGTGCTGGTGCTGCCGCAGGTGTCGGTCGAAGACGGGCGCGTATTCAGAATCTGGTGCGATCCGGCTTTCGGAACGTACCTGTGGGCGGAGCTCGAAGAGTTGACAAAAATGACATCGGGGAGTGCGCAATGAACCAGGGCGAAGCAAAACAGCTGTTCGCGCAGCACGGCATCAAGTACGTGCTGGCACAGTTCGTCGACATCCACGGGGCCGCCAAGGCCAAGGCGGTGCCGGTGGAGCACCTCGAGATGGTGCTCACCGACGGCGCGGGCTTCGCGGGGTTCGCGCTCTGGGGCTTCGGCATGGGGCCGGATGGACCTGACTACATGGCGGTGGGCGATCTATCTACCCTCACGCCCATACCGTGGATGCCGGGATACGCGCGCCTGGTGTGCAACGGCACCGTGAAGGGCAAGCCCTATCCGTATTGCTCGCGCGTCACGCTGCAGAAGCAGCTGGCACGCCTGTCCGATCGCGGACTCACGATGTATGTGGGAATCGAGCCAGAATTCATGCTGTTGTCGAAGGACGAGAACGGCAAGCTGGGTCCCAGCGACCCCACCGACACGCTCGACAAACCCTGCTACGACTACAAGGGACTGTCGCGCACCAGTGCCGTGCTGGATGACATGGTCGCGGCGTTGCGCGCCGTGGGCATCGACGTCTACCAGATCGACCACGAGGATGCGAACGGCCAGTTCGAGGTGAACTTCACCTATGCCGACGCGCTCAAGAGCGCCGACAATTTCACCTTCGTGAAGATGGCGGCCAGCGAGATCGCGCGCAAACACGGCATGGTGGCCACCTTCATGCCCAAGCCGTTCTCCAACCGCACCGGCAGCGGCGCGCATTTCCACATTTCGATCGGCAACGACAAGCAGAAGAATCTCTTCGAGGACAAGAGCGACAAGCGCGGCCTGAGCCTCTCGACCCTGGCCTACCAGTTCCTCGGAGGCGTGTTGACGCACGCTCGCGCGTTGGCGGCGGTGTGCGCGCCCACGGTGAATTCGTACAAACGGCTGGTCGTCGGGCGCGCGCTGTCGGGCGCCACCTGGGCGCCGGCGTACGTCGCCTACGGCGACAACAACCGCACGGCCTGCGTGCGCATTCCCGGCGGCAGGCTGGAGCTGCGCCTGCCGGACTCTGGCTGCAATCCCTACCTGGCGTTGTCGGCGGTGATCGCCGCGGGCCTCGATGGCATCGACCGCAAGCTCGATCCCGGTGAGCCCACCAATCTCAACATGTACGAGCTCTCGGCCGCGGAGCTCGCGCAACGCAAGATCGCGCTGCTGCCGCAGAACCTGCTCGAGGCCGTGGCGGCGCTGGAGGGCGACGAGGTGGTGCGCGCGGGACTGGGCGCCGAACTCTCGGCCGAATTCATCTCGCTGAAGCGCATGGAGTGGACCGAATACGCGCGCCATGTCTCCGACTGGGAGACGCAGCGCTACCTGGAGTTCTTCTGATGTGTGGCATCGTCGGATTGCTGCTCAAGCAGCCTGCAATGCACGAGAGGCTGGGTGAGCTCATGACGCCCATGCTCGTCGGCATGACCAGCCGCGGGCCGGACTCGGCCGGCGTGGCCATCTTCGCGCCACCCGGAAAAGAGGGCCACGAGGGAGTGCGCAAGTTCTCGCTGTTCTGGCGCAGTGGAGCGCCGGAATGGAAAAAGCTGGCGCGCGACCTGGATTCCGCTTTCGAAGGCAAACATCGTCTGACCTTCACGGGCCGGCATGCCATCGTCGTCACGCGCGTGCCGCCGGACAATCTGCGCCAGTGGCTGGCGGGCACCGTACCCGCCATCTACGTGCTCTCCGTCGGCCGCTCCATCGACCTCTACAAGGACGTCGGTGCGCCGGCCGACATCGTGGCGCGTTACAAGCTCGACGAAGTCAGCGGCACGCACGTGGTGGCGCACACGCGCATGGCCACGGAGTCCGCGGTCACGCCGGCGCATGCGCATCCCTTCACGGCCGGGCAGGACTTCTGCCTGGTGCACAACGGCTCGCTTTCCAATCCGCACCTGGTGCGCAAGAAACTCGAGCCGCTGGGAATCCAGTTCGTGACGGACAACGACACCGAGGCGGCCTGCCGGTTCTTCGAATGGCGCATGCGCGAAGGTGACGACCTCACCACCGCCGTGCAGCGCGGCTTCTCCGAACTCGACGGGTTTTTCACCTTCCTCATGGGCACGGACAAGGAAATGCTGATCGTGCGCGATGCCTTCGCCTGCAAGCCGGCGGTGGTGGCCGAGACCGAGGATTTCGTCGCCATTGCCTCGGAGTTCCGCTCGCTGGCGCACCTGCCCGGCGTGCGGCACGCCCATGTGTTCGAGCCCAAGCCCGAGGAGGTGTACTCGTGGAAGGCCTGAAGCAGTTCGACCTGGCGGTCACGGGTCTGCGCGAAGTGAACCGCTACCTGCACCAGGACGCGGCCCGGGACGGCGTGCGGCACGTGAAGATCGTCAATGCCGATGGCGCGCATTCCATTGCCGCGGGTTGTCATGCGCCGCTCAACATCGAAGTGGATGGGCACGCCGGCTACTACCTGGGTGGCATGAACATGCAGGCCAACATCACCGTGCACGGCAATGCCGGCCCGGGCGTGGGCGAGAACATGATGTCCGGCACGATCCGCGTGGGCGGCTTCGCCTCCACGGCCGCGGGCGCGTCCGCGCATGGCGGCCTGCTGGTGATCCACGGCGACGCGGCGCTGCGTTGTGGTATTTCGCTGAAAGGCGGCGACATCGTCGTGGGTGGCGACGTCGGCAGTTTCTCCGCGTTCATGGCGCAGGCCGGGCGAATCGTCGTCTGCGGCGATGCGGGCGATGCGCTCGGCGATTCGCTGTACGAAGCCGTCATCTACATTCGCGGCCAGGTGCGCTCGCTGGGCGCCGACGCGCGCTTCGAGCCCATGCAAAGCGAGGACTTCGAGGCCGTGAAGAAGCTGCTCGGCGAGGCCGGGCTGCAGCACGATGCGCGCGAATTCCGCCGCGTCGCTTCGGCGAAAACGCTGTATCACTGGAATGCCGACGCGAACCAGGAATATTGAAATGAGCGAAAGAGTATCCACGGAAGAATCGTCGGGCTACGACCGGCGCATCATCGACTACATCCAGCGGGCCGCGGCCACCGGGCTCTACGAGATCCGCGGCCTCGGCGCCAAGCGCCGCGTGGCCAACTTCGACGACCTGGTATTCCTCGGTGCCTCGCTGTCGCGTTATCCGCTCGAAGGTTATCGCGAGAAGTGCTCGACCAGGACCGTGCTCGGCACGCGTCATGCGACAAAGCCCATCGAACTCGCGACTCCCATCACCATCGCCGGCATGAGCTTCGGCGCGCTGTCGGCGCGCGTGAAGGAATCGCTGGGTCGCGCGGCCACGGCGCTCGGCACTTCCACGACCACCGGCGACGGCGGGATGACCTCCGAGGAGCGGGAATCCTCGAAGATCCTGGTGTATCAGTGCCTGCCGTCGCGCTACGGATTCAATCCCGATGACCTGCGACGCGCCGATGCCATCGAAATCGTGATCGGGCAGGGCGCCAAGCCGGGTGGCGGCGGCATGTTGCTGGGCCAGAAGGTCAACCCGCGCGTGGCGCAGATGCGCACGCTACCGGCGGGTGTCGACCAGCGTTCCGCCTCGCGGCATCCCGACTGGACTGGCCCCGACGACCTGGTCATCAAGATCAACGAGCTGCGCGAGATCACCGACTGGGAAAAGCCCATCTACGTGAAGGTGGGCGCGACACGCGTCAATCACGACGTGAAGCTCGCGATCCATGCGGGCGCGGACGTCATCGTCGTCGATGGCATGCAGGGTGGCACCGCCGCCACCCAGACCGTCTTCATCGAACACGTCGGCATTCCCACACTCGCCGCACTGCGCCAGGCCGTCGAAGCCATCGACGACCTCAACATGCGCGGCAAGGTGCAGTTGATCATCTCGGGCGGAATCCGCACCGGCGCGGATGTCGCCAAGGCACTGGCCATGGGTGCCGACGCCGTGGCCGTCGGCCAGGGCGTGCTGATGGCTCTGGGCTGCAACAGCGAGACTTACGTGACCGAGGGTCAGCATGTCTCCGCGGTCGAGGACTACGCGAAGCTCGGCACCGCGCCGGGCTTCTGCCATCACTGCCACACCGGGAGATGTCCCGTGGGCGTGACCACGCAGGATGCCGTGCTCGAACGGCGGCTCGAACCGGCGGTGGGCGCGAAGCGCCTGACCAACTACCTCAAGACCATGAACATGGAGCTCTCCACCATCGCGCGCGCCTGCGGCAAGCAGGACGTGCATCACCTGGAGCGGGAGGACCTGGTGGCGCTGACCGTCGAGGCGGCGGCCATGGCCAATATCCCCCTGGCGGGGACCAGCTGGGTGCCGGGAAGGTAGCCGCGGGAATCAGTGGCCCCGGGCGAATACTTCGCGGGCCACGTTCAGCGCGTTGATGGCGGCGGGAAAACCCGCGTACACCGCCATCTGCATGATCACTTCGACCACCTCGTGCGGCTTCGCGCCCACGTTGAGCGCGCCTTCGATGTGTACCTTGAGCTGCGGCTGCGCATTGCCCAGGGCCGTGAGCGCGGCGACCGTGGCCAGCTGGCGGGTGCGCCGATCCAGCCCGGGGCGTGACATCACGTCGCCGTAGGAAAATTCCACGATCCAGTCAGCAAGATCCGGGGCGATGTCGCGCAGCGCGTCGACGGTGCGTTCACCATCCTCGCCGGTGATCTCCACCAGCGTGCGCAGGCCGCGGGCGTGCCGTCCATCGCCATAACTAACAACCTCCGCGCGAACGGCCGGAGGTTTCCCGGCGTCCCGCGGGAAGGTGGGCGGGGCGGGGACGTCGGGCAGACGTTCGCGGTAGGGCGTTTTCATGCCGGGCAGACTAGCTACGGGCGCGGCGCGGGGCATACGGCCATACGGCCGGAGTGCTGTCAGAAAATGCCGTCGTGGCACCCGTTGTCAGAACCAGGCACGTATGCCCGCCAACACGCTGAAATCAGAGGACTCTTCGCCGGCGGCCGCCGCGAAGTCGGCAGTGTCGCCCAGCTGCCACGTCCAGGAAATTCCCAGGTAGGGCGCGATCTCGCGCCGCAACTCGTAGCGCAGACGCAGGCCGAAGGAAACTTCCGACAGGCCGGCGCCGATGAGCCTTTCCGCGTCGTCCTTGCCGTAGGCGTCGAGTTCGAGCTCGGGCTGCAGGATGAGACGCTGCGTGAACAGGAAATCGCGCTCGAGCTTGAGGCGCAGCGCGGTTCGCGCGTCCTCGCCGACATACAGGCCGGCCTCGGTTTCGATGAAGCCCGGCGCGAGGCCGGTGAATCCGGCCCCTAACCACTCGCGCGACGGACCTTCGCCGCCGTCCCGGCGCAGGCCGGCGCGCACGCTCCACCAGGCGCTGACGATGTGCTCCCAGCCGAGCTCGACCCGAGAGTGATGCGTGTTGTCTTCGCCGCGCTCGCCCTCGGTTTCCAGCCAGGCCTTGTGGAAGTCTCCGCCATACCAGGCACTCGCATCCCAGGCGTATTCCGGGCCCTCGTCGGCATCGCGCCACTCGAGCCGGTCCAGCATGACCTTGCCGAATTTCCTGCGGTCGTCCATGCCCATCATCTCGACCATCTCCGCGTACGTCATGTCGTGCACGTGGGATTGCGGCGGATCGGGCGGCACATGTTCGAGCTGGCTCTGGCTCTGGCCCTGGGCCCACAGGCCCGGGCTGGCCAACAGCAGGGCGATCGCAAGCGCGCGCTTCATGCGACCACCACCTCGCGGAACATCCCGGCTTCCATGTGATAGAGCAGGTGGCAGTGATAGGCCCAGCGCCCGAGCGCGTCGGCGGTGACCAGGTACGAAAGCTTCTGCGCGGGATTCACCACCACGGTGTGCTTGCGCACGCGGAACTGCCCCTGCGCATCCACCACCTCGCTCCACATGCCGTGCAGGTGGATGGGGTGGGTCATCATCGTGTCGTTGACCAGCGTGAGGCGCAGCCGCTCGCCGTGCCTGAACTGCAGCGGTACGGCATCCGAGAACTTCTGGCCGTTGAACGACCAGATATAGCGTTCCATGTGGCCCGTGAGGTGCAGCTCGATCTCGCGGGCCGCGTCGCGCGTGTCGATGGGGCCGCCCAGCGAGTGGAGGTCGGCGTAGGTGAGCACGCGCCGGCCGTTGTCGCGCAGGCCCACGCCGGGATCGTCGAGCCCGGTCTTCACGGTCGTCACGCGCATGTCGACGATGGGGCCCGCTTCGGCCGCGGCATGGTTGATCACCGGCGGCGCGGCGGTGTGTCCCATGGCCGCGTGGTCCATCTTGCTGTGATCCATCTGGCTGTGATCCACCGCGCCACCGCCATGCGCGCCGTGATCCATGCCCATGTCACTCATGCCCAGCAACACGGGCTGGTCCAGCGCCGGGACCTCGGCCGACATGCCGGCGCGCGGCGCCAGCGTGCCGCGCGCGAACCCAGTGCGATCCACGGACTGCGCGAATATCGTGTAGGCCGCGTCGCGCGGCTCGACGATGACGTCGTACACCTCGGCCGTACCGATGCGCAGTTCGTCCACGGTGACCGGTTCGACGTCCTGCCCATCCGTGGCCACCACCGTGAGTTTCAGCCCCGGAATGCGCAGGTCGAAGAAGCTCATCGACGAGCCGTTGATGATGCGCAGCCGCACCCGTTCGCCGGGCGTGAAGGTGCCGGTCCAGTTGCCGGCCGGCGTCACGCCGTTCAATAGATAGGTATAGGCGTATCCGCTGACGTCGGCGAGGTCGGTGGGATGCATGCGCATCGAGGCCCACATGCGCCGGTCCGCCAGCGCCGCGGCCCAGCTCTGGGTGCGCACATCGGCTGCGAAATCCCCGACGGTGCGCTGGTTGAAATTGTAATAGTCGCTCTGGCGCTTGAGCGTGGCGTAGATGTGTTCGGGATCGTGGTCGGTCCAATCGGAGAGCAGCAGCACGTGCTCGCGATCCGCCTGGTGCCGCTCGCCACCGCGCCGCTCGACGACGATGGGTCCGTAGTGCCCGACCTGCTCCTGGAAGCGCGAATGCGAGTGATACCAGTAAGTGCCGGACTGGTTCACCTTGAAGCGGTAGGTGAAGGTGCTGCCGGGCGCAATGCCGTCGAACGACAACCCGGGAACGCCGTCCATGTCCGCCGGCAGGATGATGCCGTGCCAGTGGATGGAGGTGCGCTCGCGCAGCCGGTTGGTGACCCGGATGACGACCTCGTCGCCCTGGCGCATGCGCAGCAGCGGCGCCGGTACCTGGCCGTTGACCGCGACCGCGGTGCGCGCCGCGCCGGTGAAGTTCACGGGCAGCGTGTCGACGGAGAGGTCGAAGACCGGGCCCGCGAGTTCGGCGCGCGATGTCGCCCCGAAGACGCGGCCGCCCGCGCCTAACAACAGCGCGCCGCCACCAGCGCCCTGAACGAATCGTCGTCGCGTCAGCATGAACGGAATCGTAAGGGGCTTTCTGGCAGACTGCCACGCATGCGAGGGAGAACTTTCATCAAGCCGGTCGGATTTGCCTGCCTGCTGCTGGCCGGTGCGCAATTGCAGGCCGCGCCCGCCTTCGAACCTCGCGACTGCGAGCCCGCGGCGGCGGCCGCGGGTGCGCGCTGCGGGCTGGTTTACGTGCCCGAAGATCACGCCCGGCCGCGCGGACGCAAGATCGGTCTCAAGGTGCTGGTGCTGCCCGCCAGCGGACAGCCACAGAATCTGCGCGCTCAATATGATCTCGAGGGCGGGCCAGGGTTTGCGGCCACGGATTTTCTCGAGTTCTATGCGGGTGAGGGCGCCCCCTACCGGGTGTCGCGCGACATCGTGCTGGCCGACATGCGCGGGACTGGCGGATCCAATCCGCTGCGCTGTTTCGGTATCGAGGAGTACGAAAAGCGCCAGCCGCTGGGACCCCTGTATCCACCGGAGCTCGTGGCTGAATGTGCCGCGCAATCCAGCGTGGCCAGCGATCCGCGGCAGTACTCCACGCGGGCCGCGGCCCAGGACATCGAATGGGTGCGGCGTGCGCTGGGTTATGAACAGCTCGACCTGAATGCCATTTCCTACGGCACCACGCTGGCGCTGCGTTACATCGCCGACTACCCGAAGCGCGTGCATTCCGCCGTGCTCATGGGTGCGGTGCCGGCGCGCTACACGCCACCGCGTTTTCACGCGACGGCCGCCGAGGCATCCTTGCGAAGGCTCGCGGCGCAATCCGGTGACCTGGACGCCAACCTGGCTCAGGCGATGGAGCGCGCATCACGCGACCCCAATTTCCTGGCGCCTTTCATGGAGAAGCTGCGCACCCGGCTGTATTCGCCGGCCGGCCGCGCCCGCGTTCCCGAATTGCTGCGGCAGGCGGCGCGCGGTGACTTCAATGCGTTCTCGGGCGGAGGGGCGGGGCGTGTATTCGCCGACGGCCTGTACCTCTCCATCACCTGCGCGGAGTCTTTCGCCGAGATGGACGTGGACGCCGCCATCGAGGCTTCGCGGGCCACGCGCTTCGGGGCCTACCGACTGGAGCGGCAGCGCGCCGCCTGCGAGCACTGGCCGCGGGCGCCGCGCGATCCGGCGGTGATGAAACAGCCGGCGTCCAGGGTGCCGGTGTTGTTCATCGCCGGAGAGCTGGACCCGGTATCGCCCGCCGAGTGGGCGCGAGAAGTCGCCACGGGCTTCGCGCATGGACGCGTCATCTCTGTGCCGCTCGGCGCGCATGTACTGGATGGCCTGAGTGGACTCGACACCTGCCTCGACGCCACGGCGATCCGGTTCTTCGACACGGCCGATGCGCGCGGCCTGGATGTGGAATGTTTCACGCACATGCAGCTGGACACCGGAGGCGGTGCGCCATGACGCGACCCTCGCTGCTGCGCTCCCGCGACACGCATGCGCGCGTGACCTACGTCGAATTGTTCTTCGACCTGGTGTTCGTGTTCGCCGTCACGCAGCTGTCGCACTCGCTGGTGAAACACCTCGATCTCGCCGGCGCCCTGCAGACCCTGCTGTTGCTGCTGGCGGTATGGTGGGTGTGGATCTACACCTGCTGGTTCACCAATTGGGTGGATCCCGACAAATCCGCGCCGCGCCTGATGCTGTTCGTGCTGATGCTGGCGGGGTTGTTGTTGTCGGCCTCCATTCCCAATGCATTCGGGCATGAGGCACTGCTCTTCGCCTGCGCCTACGTGTTCAGCCAGGTATCGCGCTCGCTGTTCGCGATATTCGCGATGCGCGGGCATCACGATGCGCTTCACCGCAGCTTCCAGCGCATCGTCTGCTGGCAACTGCTGGCCGGAGCGTTCTGGCTCTGGGGTGGCTGGGCTGGAGGTGGCACGCAGATCACCGCCTGGATCATCGCGCTCGCCATCGATTGCCTCGGGCCCATCCTCTACTACCGCGTGCCCGGGCTTGGCGCCTCGACCACGGCGGACTGGAAGGTCGACGGCGCGCACATGGCCGAGCGTTGCGCGCTGTTCGTCATCATTGCGCTGGGTGAATCCATCCTCGTGACAGGCGCGACCGCGGCCTCGCTGCCCGCCACGCCCGCCGCCGTGTGCGCCTTCCTGGTGGCCTTCCTCGGCAGCGTGGCGATGTGGTGGATCTACTTCAACATCGGGGCCGAACGCGGCAGCCGCCAGTTCGCGCATGCGGATGACACCGGGCGGATCGGTCGTGCCGTGTACACCTACTTCCACATTCCCATCGTGGCCGGCATCGTGGTCTGCGCGGTGGCGGACGAGATCACCATCGCGCATCCCGGCGGACACGTGCACCTCGGCGACGCCATGGTGCTGCTGGGCGGGCCCGCGCTCTACCTGGCCGGCAACATCTTCTTCAAGCGCGCCAGTGCGCGTTATTACCCGCTGTCGCACCTCGTGGGACTCGGGCTGCTGGCGCTGCTGGTGCCGGTCGCCATGCTCATGACGCCGCTGATGCTCGGCGCCGCGACCACGACGGTGCTGATCATCGTCGCCGCCTGGGAGACGCGTTCGTTCTCACGCGGTCCCGCGCCGCAAGCGGGACACTAGCGTTACTTGTGCTTGCGCGTGAGATTGGCCACCGCGCCGATCAGCGATTCCGCCTTCACCGGCTTGGCGAGATGCGCCTGGAAGCCCGCCGCCAGGGCATCCGCGCGATCCTGGATGCGCGAGAACGCGGTCACCGCGATGGCTGGTAGCTGCTTCTCGTCGTAGCCGGCGGCGCGCAGATTGCGCAGCAGTTGATAACCATCGAGCTGCGCCATGCCGATGTCGCTCACCAGGATGTCGGGCACCGCGACCTTGATCTGCGACATCGCCGCTTCGGCATTGGAGGCGTCGCTGACCAGGGCGCCGGCGTCCGCCAGGATCCGCATGATGAGCGCGCGCGCGTCGGGGTCGTCCTCGACCACCAGCGCGCGAATCTGCCGCAGGCGTGAGCTCTGGTCCGCGAAGGTCTCGCTGGGGCGCCGGTCGGTGAGCGGCAGGCTGACGCGGAACGTGGCGCCCTTGCCCACGCCGTCGCTGGTCACGTCGATGTGGCCATGATGGATGTCGACCAGGTGCTTGACGATGGTGAGGCCGATGCCGAGACCCGCAAAACGCTTGCCGGTGCCGGATTCCTGCTGGCTGAAGCGCTCGAAGATCTGCGGCAGGAACTCGGGACTGATGCCGCGGCCCGAGTCGCTCACGGCGATTTCGTAGCTGTCCTCGGCGACGCGGGCATCCACGTCGATGCGGCCACCGGCCGGCGTGAACTTGATGGCGTTGCTCAGCAGGTTCCAGACCACCTGCTGCAGGCGTGATTCATCCGCGAGCACGTAGGCATCGTGATCGGCGATGTGCAGGTGCAACTCCACGCCCTTGCCGCTGGCCTGCGCCTGCACCACCTCGGCGGCGGATTGCACCGCGCGCGCCGGGGGAATGGCTTCGACGTCGACGCGCATCTTGCCGAAGCGGATACCGGCGAAATCCAGCAGGTCTTCGATGAGATGACTCTGGATGCGCGAATTGCGCTCGATGGCGTCGAGGCCCTGTTCCAGCATCTGGGGCGTGACGTTCTTGCGCTTGAGCACGCTGGCCCAGCCCAGCATGGCGTTGAGCGGATTGCGCAGCTCATGCGACAGCGTGGCCAGGAACTCGTCCTTGAGCTGGTTGCTGCGTTCTGCCTCGGTGCGCGCGGCGCGCTCGCTCGCCAGCAGTTTCTCGCGCTCGGTGACATTGGTGGCGATGGCGATGCGCGCACCCACGCCATTCTCCGCCACGATGCGCCACTCGACCTCGGCCACGGTGCCGTCGGGACGCGCGATGGGCAACGTGCCTTCCCAGCGGCCGCCGTTGTCCAGCGAGCGGTGCAGCTGCTTGCAGATCTCCTCGTGTCCCGGCGCGATGATGTCGATGCACTTCTTGCCGATGATGTCATTGCGCTCGCGTCCCGCCAGCCGGCAGAACTCCGGGTTCACGTCGCGGAACTCCAGGTCCGGATCCGGCAGCGCGATACCGCTCGAGGCCAGCTCGAATATGGTCCGGAAGCGCGCATCGGTGGTGCGCTTCATCACATCCGCCTGGCGCGCGAACAACAGCGCGCGCACCGTGGCGATCAGCACCGGCGGATCCACCGGGTGCGTGAGATAGCTGTCACCGCCGGCCGACAGGCCCTGGTCCATGTCGTTGTGGGCGACGAACGTGGCCGTCAGGTGGACGATGGGTAGATAGGCCGTGTCGCGGCGCGCGCGCAGGCGCCGGCAGACCTCGAGCCCGTCGATGTCCGGCAGGTTGATGTCGAGCACGATGAGGCCCGCGTCCTGTTCCGCCGCGGCCAGTGCCGCGGCGCCCGTGGTGCATTCCACCACTTCGAAGCCCGCCGAGCGCAGGATGCGCGAGGTCGAATACAGCGACGCGGGATTGTCGTCGACGACGACGATCTTCTGGTTGACGATCCTGCCGGACATGGGTGAGGTCATGAGGGCACCAATGCCTCGGCTCGCGCAATTTCACCATCAGAGAATTTCACCGGCAGCGTCACCCAGAACCGCGATCCCTTGCCGAGTTCACTTTCCACGCCGACCTGGCCACCGAGCAGCTGCGCGAACTTGCGGGCCAGGGAAAGCCCCAGGCCCGAGCCGCGCAGGCGCTTCTGCAGGCGCACGTCGAGCTGCACGAAGTCGGAGAAGAGGTTCGGGATGTGTTCGGCGGCGATGCCGATGCCGGTGTCGGTGACGGCGAATTCGACATTGTCGGTGTCGATCATGCGCGCCGAGACGCGGACTTCACCCACCGGCGTGAACTTGAGCGCATTGGAAATGAAGTTGCGCAGGATCTGCGACACCTTTTTGTCGTCCGTGTACAGGCGGATCGTGTCCTCGGGCTCGTCGAAGGTGAGCGTGACGGAGGTGCTGGCCACGATGGGCTTGAACATGCCGCGCAGCGCGGAGAACAGGTCCACCATTTCGAACCACTCGGGCGAGATGGTGATACGTCCGGCCTCGACCTTGGCAAGGTCCAGCAAGTCGTTGACCATCTCGGTGAGTTCGCGCGTGGATCCGCGGATGAACTCCACCTGTCGCTGCTGTTCCGGAGTCAGCGGACCGTCGAGCCGCGACAGCAGGATGCCCGCGATGCTGGTCATCGAAGTGAGCGGCGTGCGGAACTCGTGGCTCATGTACGAAAGGAAACGGCTCTTGAGCTCGTTGGCGTCGCGCAGCTGGGCGTTCTTGTCATCCAGCTCCGCGTAGAGCGCCAGCACGCCCTTGTTGGTCTCTTCGAGCTCCTCGCGCAGCGCGACGATGTCGGCGTCACGCGTCGCGAGTTCACGCTGCAGGTCCACGTTCACCAGGCCACCACGACGACGGTGGAGTCATCCCGATCGCGCGCGTTGTCGCGGTAGATGACGCCCGCGATGACGGCCGGGTGGCGCGCGAGCAACGTGGCGCGATTCTTGAGTTCCCAGCGCGCGGAAATGCCGTCCGAGTGCATGACGAGCACGGCGCCCGGAGCGCGCTGGTACTCGAATTGCTGGCTGGGGCGCTTGTGGATGCCCAAGGTGCCGTTGTGCGATACCAGTCCCTGTGATTTGTCGGGTCCGACCAGCGTCGCCGAGATGTTGCCGATGCCGGCAAACGACACGCGGTCGCCCACCAGTCGCGCGCAGGCGCCGGCGCCGCCGCGCGTCCGGGACATGAGGCCGTTGGCGCGCACCAGGATGTCCTTGGGCTCATCGCAGGGTGAGAGTGCGAATGCATCGAGGCCGGCGCGGGCGGCTTCGCCGGCGAAGGCACCATGACCCAGGCCATCGATGACGAACAACGAGATGCATTCCTCGTTGCGGGCGATTTGCCAGGCATCGCCACAGATCACTTCGCCCTCGAGCGGCAGGTTCACGGCTCCGTGTCGTATGGGTTGCACGTCACCGAAGCGTGCCATCACCACCGTTCCCGCCCCGGCTTCCGAATGGATATCGAACTCGCTGGCGAGTCGCCGTACCGCGCCGAGCCCGGTTCCTGGAGTGCCCGCGGTCGAGTATCCGTCCGTCATGCAACGCCCGACATCGTGCATGCCTCGGCCATGATCGATGGCCAACAATTCGATGGTGGTTGTGTCTCCGTCACCCAGTCTCTGGATGAGCAATTCGCCACCGCCGGCGTGACGCAGCAGGTTGGTGGCCAGCTCCGTGGTCGCGATCGAAACTTTGCCCGCGGTTTCCGCGTCCAGTTCGAAATTGGCCAGCGTGTGGGCCGCGCGTCGCGCTTCGCCCACTTTGCTCGGATCGTCGATCAAGTGGCGCTGCTGCGCCAGGGGCGCGCTGATTTCCACGGCTACTTCCATCGGGTAATGGTGACGCGCGTGCCGCCACCGACCTTGCTGTCGATTTCGAACTCATTGACCAGGCGCTTGGCACCCGTGAGGCCCATGCCGAGTCCATTGCCGGAAGTCCAGCCGTCGGTCATGGCGAGGTCCATGTTGGGGATGCCCGGGCCCTGGTCCGCGAACAAGAGCTTGAGTCCGGTACGCGCCTCGACGTTGAGGACTTCCCAGTGCATTTCGCCGCCCTTGCCGTAGATGAGTGCGTTGCGCGCCAGCTCGCTGGCGGCCGTCACCATCTTCGTCTGGTCGACCAGCGAGAACTTCAGTTCCTGCGTGAGCCGGCGGACCTGCTGGCGCGCGAGCACAATGTCGTGCTCCGAACGCAGTGGCGATTCGCCCTTAGCGGTTGAAGTCATCGGCGCCATCCGCGTCTATCTTTCGACGCAAAAGCGCCATGCCACGTTCGACATCGAGTGCGGTCGCGACGCCGGGCAATGACAGCCCGAGTTCGACCAGCGTGATCGCGACCGCGGGTTGCATTCCCACCAGGATGGTTTCGGCACCGAGGATTTTTCCCATCCCCGAGATGTCGGCAACCATGCGGCCTATGAAGGAGTCGACCATCTCCAGCGAGGAGATGTCGATGAGTACTCCCTTGCTGGCGTGTTTGTTGATGGCGTTGGACAGATCATCCTGCAGTTTCAGCGCGAGCTGGTCATGCATGTCGATCTGGATGGTGACGAGCAGGAACTCGCCCATCCGCAGAATCGGAATTTTTTCCATTGTTCCTTCAGGACTTGAGGCTGCTGCCGGTGCGCTTCAGCGCCAGCGCGAGCGCGTCGGCCAGGTTCGCCTTGGTGGTCACCCCCTGAAGATCCACGCCCAGGTGCACGATGGTCTGGGCGATCTGCGGCCTCACACCCGAGATGATGCATTCGGCGCCCATGAGGCGCAGTGCCGTCACGGTCTTGAGCAGGTGCTGCGCGACCAGCGTGTCCACCGTCGGCACGCCGGTGATGTCGAGAATGGCGATCTGCGCGCCGGTCTCGACCACCTTCTGCAGCAGGTTCTCCATGACCACCTGCGTACGGGCGGAATCCAGCGTGCCGATCATGGGCAACGCGAGGATGCCGTCCCACAGTTTCACGACCGGCGTCGAGAGCTCCAGCATTTCCCGCTGCTGGCGATTGATCACGTCTTCGCGCGACTTCTGGTAGGCCTTCACCGTGTGCAGGCCGAGCGCGTCGAGCAGTTCGGTGGCGCGCCACACCTGGTCGGCAAGCGCGTCAGCGTCCTTGCCGGCGTCGGTACGCAGTGCCGCGAAGAAGGGCTTCTTCAGCGAAAAGATGAAGCTCGCGGTTTCGTCCGAGGAGAAACCTTGCGCGACGCGCGAACGCGAAACGCCTTCGAGGAATTCGCGGATTGGCTTGAACTCGGGGGCGGCGATGTCGCTGGCCTTGGCGTGCTCAGAGGCAACGGTCAGCAGCTTGATGAACTCGGCGGACTGCTGCTCGAGTTCGGCCGCCGAGATGCGGCCCTTGCTGCTGGACTGGGTGATGGCGAGATCCCGAGCCCAATTGGCCTGGATCTCCTTGCCACTCTTCTTTAGTACGTTTGACATCGTGGCGTCCGCCATCGGACTTCCCCTGAGTTGAGTAATTGGAGCGGGCGATGGTAACAACGCGCCCACGCATGGCTTGTAGGTGCCCTCTGACTGCGATGCCAGACGGACCCCACAGATGGTTTTTGTTAGTTCTGCGCGGAAGACCGGGCGAGCTGCGCCAGGGTGGCGCGCAACTCCGCGATGCGTGGCGGCTTGCTCAACACACGGTCGACGTGCTCGGGCAGATCAGTCTCGCCCTGCAGGCGCTGACCCCAGCCGGTGAGCAGCACGACCGGTGTCTTCGGTGCGGCGGCCTTGATGGCGGCTGCCACCGTGCGGCCATCGACATTGGGCATGCCCAGATCGGTAATGACCAGTTCGAAGGGCTCGCCTCGCGAGCGCGCGGCGAAAAATTCGTCGATGCCACGCTGGCCGCCATCCGCCGCGAAGACTTCGTGACCGTCGAGCGAGAGCACATCGCGCAGTGACTGCAGCAGCACTGGATCGTCGTCGACCAGCAGCAGGCGCAGGGGGCCCGCGGGCGCCGGCTCGTGCTCCGCGGCTTCGAGCGCATCGATCGAGGTGACGAGGAAAGAGATGCGCATGGTCGTGCCATGGCCGGGTTCGCTGTCGACTTCCAGCTCCGCGCTGTGTCGCTGCACCATGCCGTACACCATGGCGAGTCCCAGGCCCGTGCCGCGCTCACCCTTGGTGGTGAAGAAGGGTTCCAGGCAGCGCATCCGCACCGCCTCCGACATGCCCACGCCCGTGTCACAGACCTCGATGACCACCCACTTCGCGACGCCTCCCGTGGCAGCGGCGGCTTCCTTCACGCGCGTGCGCAGCATGAGCGTGCCGCCCTCGGGCATGGCGTCGACGGCATTGATGATGAGGTTGGTGAAGGCGTCGCGGATCTCGCTTTCCGCGCCCATGATGATGGGCAGATTCGATGCCAGTTCGGACTGGAGCCGGATGACCACGCCGTGTTCCTGCGGCATGTCGCGCCAGCGGGCGCGGGTCAGCTCCTGTACCTGCTGCAGCGTTGAGTTGAGGTCGATGGGCGTGAGCGTGAGCTCCGCGTCCTTGGGCCGGTAGAAGGTGCGCATGCGCGCCACGGTTTCGCCCACGTCGTCGATGGCGCGGGCGATCACCGTGAGCCGCTCGCGCGCCTCCGGGCTCAGCGAGGCTTCACGCTCGAGCAGCGTCTGCGTGTACAGCGAGGCGGGTGACAGCGCATTGTTGATGTCGTGCGCGATGCCACTCGCCAGCTGGCCCAGGGCACGCAGACGCTCCTGCTGCATCACGCTCTTCTGCGATTCGCGCAGGTCTTCGTAGGCCGTCTTGAGCGAGTTGTGGAGTTGCGCGTGATGCGTGGCCAGCGAGAGATGTTCGCAGAGCTGGCGCAGGAACTCGCAGTCGGCGCTGGAGAATCCGTTGGCATTGCGGCGCGCCGTCACCAGCACGCCGAACACCTTGTTTTCGATGATCAGCGGTGCGATGACCAGCGAGCGAAGTCCACCGCTGGCGAGCTGCAGGGGGAAGGGCGCCGTGGACTGCGAGATGTCGGGCTCGTAGACCAAGTGGCCTTTCATGCACTTCGCGATGCCGTTGGTATCCACCGCGATATGCGCACGTTCGGGCAGGGACAGCGCCATGGCCAGGGGCGCGCTCCGCGTCCCGACGCCCGCGACGGTGAGCCGATTGTTGGGCCGGTCATGCAGGCAGATGCTCGCGAAGTCCACCGGCAGCTGCTGTTCGAGCGTGCGGATCACCACCTGGAAGATGCTCTGCACGTCCTGCCGCTCGCCGATGGCGCGCGTGATGCTGTCGAGCAGGCTGAGCCGCGCGAGCTGCGACTGCAGCTTTTCCTCGGCCAGGCGGCGGTCGGTGACGTCGCTGGCGGCACCGAACCATTCGGTGATATCGCCGTTGTCGTCGAGCAGCGGGATGGCGCGCGAGAACGTCCAGCCCAGCGTGCCGTCCACGCGGATCACGCGATGTTCCAGCTGGAAGACGTCCTTTTTTTCGATGGCCTGCCGGATGGTGCTGAGGACCAGGGCCTGATCATCCGGATGGATGTATTTCTCCAGCCAGGAGCGGCTGGGATCATTGGTGTCGGCGATGAAATCCTGGCCCACGAGATGGCGCATCTCGCTCCAATCCGGACTCATGCGGTAAACGACATCCGAGGTGGCACTGACAAAAGCACGAAAGCGTTTTTCGCTCTCCTGCAGTGCCGTCTGGAGAGCCAGCATCAGTGGGCAGCCCGTTCGACTTTCGCAGAGGTTTTTCTAACATCCTCTCCGTGACCGTCGCAACCCGGGAGACCCCGAGACCTTGTTTGTCAGCGGACGCTGACCCGGACGGGAATGAGTAAAGTCATTCGCGGGCTGGCGCGTCTAACTACTTGGGGGATTCCAGCCGGGATGCGGACAGGGATTCGTGGGGAAGATTGCACCGATCCAGGTCGCCGGCCCCCGGATCCAGGGACGGGTCCTCGGAAGCGGATTGTCACAATCGGCGTAACTTATTGATGCGGCAAGGCTTATCTTTGGTTCCGGGCGGGAAATGCGTTGTGTTACGATGCGCGCCCTCAAATTTGAGCCACGCGCCCGTAGCTCAGCTGGATAGAGTACCTGGCTACGAACCAGGTGGTCGGGAGTTCGAATCTCTCCGGGCGCGCCAACTTACACGCGTTTCGTTTGGGAAATCCTAAGTCCTTTGGGAAATCCCGCCGGACGCTTCCTTGTATGCCGACGCAGCTGCCCGGGCAATCGGGCCGCGCGGCTTCCCGCGCAAACTGTGATGCATTCCCTCATTCGACGGGTCGCGCGAGGGTGAGGTTTCGCTTGTAGACCCGCTTCGTGGTCTCACTACTCGCGTGACCTAACAACGCCTGCGCCTCTTCGATCGTCGCCTTGTCGCTGCCGGCCTTCGCGCGCAGATCGTGGAAGGTGAAGCGCTGCCCGCCAGCCTTCATGTATTCGGCCATGAGCTTCTGCCACATCGCCGAGAAACCATTCGTGGTGTACGGCTGGCCGTCCAGCCGGCGCAGCAGGTAGTCACGCGGGATCTGCGGCGCGAGCGCCCAGAGCTCCTTGATGGTGGCATCGAGCGCCGGCGTGATCTCGATCAACACGCCTTTCCCTGTCTTCCCCTGGTGGATGACGATCCCTTTTTCGGTGATGTGCTCCCGGCGGATCCGTAGCAGGTCGCCCAACCGTTGCCCGATGTTCCTGGCGAGATCGATCGCCAGCCGTAGCCGCGGGCTCGCCAGCGCCTTCACCGCTTCCACCTCGGCGTCGGTGACGTATCGGTCTCGCTTGCCTTTGGGAAGCCTCTCCAGCGTCCGTACGACGTTGTGCGTGCCGGCGCCCCAGCGAATCGCCTTGACGAGCACGTGGCCCAGCAGCGTGATCTCGTGCCTGGCGGCAACCGGTGCCGGCCTCGAGGGAATGACATGGCCATTGGCACGGACGATCTCTTTCGTCACGCGGCGATCGATGTACTCGTAGATCTCCGGTGCCGTGAGGTCGTCCGGAAGCTTGTGGCCGAACACCCGCGACAGGCGCTGGAGCGCGATGTCCTGGTCGAGGCGCGTTTTCTCTGAGCGCTTGAGAGGGAGGACCTCGAGGCGGTACTTCTCGATGACATCCGCCAGGGTATGCACGCGGCGATGAGGGCCAGCCAGGCGGGCGTATTCCTTGAAGGCCTCGACCATGTCTCGGCCTAGGTTTACGCGTTTGCGTGTGCCACGCGGGCGCAGGTAGTAAGTCCCGCTGACGAGATCCATCCCACGAGGCAGGTGCGTGTTTTTAAGCCGCTTTCGGCCCATGCATGGCGTCCCAGTTTGGCGGCGCGTCTCTCTTCTTCGTGTCGCCGCCCACGAGCTTGCGGCTGGCCTCGGCGATCGCCACCACCGGATCGCCGAGGGCGTTGACGGTAAACTTCCACCCGTTGTCCTGCAACCAGCGGATCTGGGCGGATGGCCGCTGCAGGCCGGTGAGCTGCCGAAGTTCGTTGTCGGTCAGGAACATGGCGTCACCCGCTTAAACTCGATCACCCAGGTGGAGCTCCGGCCGCCTATGTCGTTGCAGGCCGAGCTCAGCGAGCATCGTGTCGATCTCGCTCATCGGCTTCCCGCCGGAAGCGACAACACATGCGTCGCAGACTGGCTTCACGAATGAGGTCGGGCTGCCGCAGCCGGCGCACACAACACTTGGGAAGTTCGTCATTCGACCACCCACCGCGCGAGCGCGTATTCAATGATCGGTTTGAGATCGCTGCCATAGATCGGCCGCGGCTCCGCTGAGACCCATGGCGTCCCTCGTGGCCAGAAGGTCAGCGCTTCCTCGAGCGGTGGGCCTTGCGGGCGCTCGAGCAGCGTGACCGTGCCGTCCTGGGCGATCGTGCGGTGGATCTCGCCGGGCTTTTGCTGGTAGCTGTCGCCAACCTGGTACGCCTCAGGCTGGCAGACGAAGAGCTCCACCAGGGATATATCGCCTACCAGTCCGCCACCTTCACCGGTGGCGATTCGCGAGGATTGATAGAACAACCCCTCGCTCCGGAATGGCGTCGTCCGATCATCCTTGTGCACGAACCGGCAATTAATTAGCTCGCCGGCGATGATGGTGGAATGCAGCGGCCAGGGGTGCGTGTGAACGGTAGACACGCGCGGCGTCGCAACCCGGGAATCCCAGACGTGGATCCGGCCAACGTCGGCGATCTTCGTGCGCACGAACCCGAAGCCCTGCTGCGTCCACTCGTAGGCGTGCCACCGTTGGAGGATCGAGCGGACGAGGGCGGATTGGATGCTCATCGTTTCCTCGAGGCCCGCGGCCGTACGCGCGTGACCTCGACCTTCCGAACGGCGCCGAGGCCGACGTCGTCATAGAGGACGCTCGGCGGCTGTTTGTTGATGCGATCGCAGAGGCGATCGAGGACGTCGTCGCGTGCCTCGATCGACTGGGCCTCGACGTCGACGCGGATGGTGGCGGTGTAGCGCTTCATGACTCAGCCGCCCACTCGCCGAAGGTCTCGAAGATGGCGCGAGCCTCGCGCCGGGTCAGGCACACGTTGTCCGGAGCGGCGTCCGGATTCTCCTGCGTGAGCTGCAGATGTCCCTCGTCGGTGATGCTGGCATTGCAGCCGAAGCCGCCGGCCGGCAGGCTCAGCGCGAGCTCGGCCGCATCCTTCTTCGGTCGGCGCGTGGCAGCCTTGCCGCGCTTTCCCTTCTTGTGGGACGACCCCCCCCCAGCAAGGCTGGCGATGCCGACGCGCTTGTCCTTGCATTCCAGGCACACCTTCGAGGGCTGCCCGGCGCGGATCGCCATCTGGTCCTCCGGCTTTTCGACTTCGCAGTGTTTGCACTTGATCACTGAGCAACCCTCCCGGGTGTGGTGGTGAGAAAACGCGGCGACCGTGTCTGACAGACCGCGGTCGCCGCGCCCTGCGCGTGCTCATCGAGGGGAACACGCTGCAGCTTTGAAGGAGGGAGCGGCGCCGCAGTGGCTGGCCCAGCCAGCTGCAGCCCTTCGAGGACATGCTCCATGCCCTATGCACCATTGCCCGTTTGCGGTCTCTTGCCTCACGCTCCAGAGCGGCCGAGCGTGGCGAGTTCATAACCGCGGGCACTCTCAGGTAAACGGTCACGCTGCTACTTCTTCTTCCCGGCGGCCTTCTTCGTATCGGCCTTCGCCGGCGCGTCCTTCGCGGCCGCGGCTTCGACCGTTTTGCGGACAGCCTCGACGTTGACACCGGCACGCTTCGCGGCAGCGAAGAATCGATCAGTCTTTGCGTGAGCGTCCTCGATCGCATCAGCGAAGGCGAAGAGGCGCGCAAGTTTCAACAACGCGGCCTCGTTAAGCGTCTTGCGATTCTTGTCGATGGTGTTGATGAACTTGTTGAGCTCACCGTCGTGATCGAAGTAGGCGCTCTCGCCGAGAATATCGACGATGAGCTCGAGCTCGTCGCGGTGCAGCGGCTTCGGAGCCTTCTGCGACATCTGCTTGGCAATCTCGCCGCGAACGGCGAGCTCGAGCTTCGTCTTCGCCGCGGCCTTCTCAGTCGCCGCCTTGGAGGCTTTGCTGGGCTGCGAGCCGGCCGAGGAACTGCTCGAGCTGCCGCCGAACGAGATTCCCTGCTTCTTCATGCCTGCTTTCACGGTGGCGTCGGCGAGGAACTCATAGACCGCGTTGGTGTGCGGGTGAACGACCAGGACGGTCTCGGCATCCTTGCCGGCGAGCTGGCGGTAGGTGCGGTTCTTCGGATCTCGATAGTCCCGGCCGTCGGGGTCGTGGAGGCCGCTGTTGTACGAGGGCGAGCGATCGTTGTCGTACGGAAACACCTTCTTCGCGTCCGCACCGGTGATGACCTTCTTCCCGGTCTCCTTCGCCTTTGCGACGAGCCGCTCGCCATGAGCTTTGATCTTCGACTTGAAGCAGACCGGATCTGTGCAGACGCCTGCACTGCCGCCCTTGACGTCGCCGAAGAGGCTCGGCGCGGCCAGGGTGTTCTTCGGGCACGCGCCGCAGGCCTTCGCGCTCGGGAGCAGGGCGGCATCGGCCGTATCGAAGGGCGCGGTCTCGAGCCGCAGCATGAATTCGTCCTGGACGAACTCCAGCGCCTCGCGATAGGACATCGGATTGCCACGCCATCCCTGAACGATTCGCTTGAGCGCTTCCTTCTGGAGCTTTTCGACCGGGATCCGCGCGATGAGCAACGCCACCGAGGCGTTGATCTTCCCGTCGTAGAAGGCCTCGCGTGATTCCTTGCTGAGCGCCAGCAGCTTCATCCGCGCGTAGACGTATTCCCTGGAGCGTCCAACCTTCGCGGCGATCTCGTCCGACGTCATGCCGCGCTTGCGCAGCTGCTCGTAGCCCTCCGCCTCGTGGAGCTCGTGCAGGCCTTCGCGCTGCAGATTCTCGATGAGCTGCAGCTCGAGGACCTGGTCGTCGGTGAGCTCGCGTATCGACACGGGCACCTGGTCGAGCGCGGCGAGCTTGGCCGCCTGGTAGCGGCGCTCGCCGGCGACGATCTCGAATGTCGTCTGCGGCGCGGCCATCACCAGGGCGCGGCGCGCATCGCGAGCCTCTTGCTCCGTGGAGTAGATCTCGGAAACGCGTTCGCCCTTGCCTTTCTTGCCATCGTCGCGCCAGACGTACCAACCCTGGCCGCTGCCGGCCGGAATCGAGTGCACGTGATATGGCGAAGTGGGCCGGACCAGGATCGGATTGACGATGCCGGAATTCTTGATGCTCGCGGCGAGCTGCTCGAGCGCGACCTTGTCGAAGTGCTTCCGGCGCTGCTGCTGCGCCTCAGTGTTGCTGGGGACCAGCAGCGATAGCGCGACCGAACGCACGTCGGCGGTTTGAACCTGGCTCATTGAGAGATCCTCGATTGAAGTGGCGCCGGCCGATGCCAGCGATTGAAGAGACGGCGCAGCCCATACGAACGCAGTAGGCTCGCGCCGGTGTAGATGACGACCAGCACCGCGTTCTGGCCGGCGGTGATCTTCCAGCCGAGCAGCGGGAAGATCGTGTAGTTCAGGACCGTGTTGAGCAGCATGCCGACGACGATGTTCGCCGCAGCCTCGGTCATTGATTGCCGGCGAGATTGCGTCATGCGGCGGTGACCTCGTCGTCGAAGAGGTCAGCCGAGGCCTTGCCTTCGCGCCTGGTCGCGTAGGCCGTCTCGGCGTGGTGCTTTTTGTCGTGATGCAGGTGGCACCGCTGGCACAGGAACTTCAAGTTCGACTCGTCGCAGTTCTCTGGCACGTGATCCAGGTGGGCGACCGTGCACACGATTCGAATGATGCGAAGGAAGTGCTGCGGCCCGCCTTTACCGCACCACCAGCGCTCGCCGGGCTTCGGGAAGACGAGTTTGAGGGACTCCTCGCCGGTCGGATGCGCCGGGTGGAAGTTTCCATCGCTGTCGCGAGCGCCGAGCGCCCAATTCCTGACCCCGCAGAACTCGCAACAGTTTTTCGCCCGCTGCTGGATTCGCGCGCGGATTTCCGCCCAGTCGGACGGGTAGCGGTCGAGGTTCTCGGGACGGATCGGGCTCATGCCATCGCCTTCGCGAGCCAGGGAAAACGGCGGTAGATGTCCAGCCGCAGTTTGAAGCTGCTCGCATGCGCGAAGTGCCCGGAGTAGCTCGACCAGATGGAACGAACCGCCTCGAGCGCCTTGCGGCTGTCCGTGATGCGACCAGCGTGGCAATGCGTGCGCTCCCAGGCGGCGAGCTTCGCGCGGCAGTGGCCGATGACCCGCCGGCGCGTGACGACGTGCGAGGGGAAGAGCACGTAGCCCAGGAAGTCGATGCCATCACGCAGCGGCCGCAGCTTAACGTCCGCCTTGAGCTCGAGCTGCAGCTCTCGCCGCAGGAAGTCGGCGATCGCCTCTTGCCAGGCCTCGAGCTGCCCACGGTCCTGGTGCACCAGCACGAAGTCGTCGACGTAGCGCAGGTACCGCGGCGCTCGCAGCCCATGCTTCACGAACTGGTCGAGCCGATCGAGGTAGACGTTGGCGAAGAACTGGGACGAGAGATTGCCGATGGCGATGCCGCAGCCCGGCGGAGAGTTCTCTAACCGCTTGTGGGGCGGGACCGCCTGCCGCGCGCGCGCGGTGCAGGCCCAGTTCACGCCCGTCCGCTGGATCGGCCAGGTCAAAAGCGCATGCACCGCCCGCCTGACAGATAGCGAGATGGCGGCGCGCTCCATGCGCGGTTTTAGGAGCGACCAGAGCGTTGGCCGATGGATGCTGGCGAAGAAGTTCCGGATGTCGAGCTGCAGGTAGTAGCCGCCGCCCTGGCCGGACTCGACCTGGCGGATGAACTGCCGCAGGCGCGCGACGGCCGCGTGCGTGCCCTTGCCTACGCGGTTCGAATAGCTGTCGTGGATGAAGGTCGGCTCGAAGACCTGCTCGAGCTCGGGGACGATGAGATGGTGGACCACGCGATCCGCGAAGCGCGGCGCGTGGATCTCGCGGGCCTTCGGTGCCTGGGCTATGAAGCAGGTGGGCGCCATCGGATACCAGTGAAGGCTGTTCAGGCGGCGCTGGATGTCGAGCAGCTCATCGATCCAGCGGGCCTCGAACATCATTTGATCGAGGCTGGGCTTCTTCCCGCGACGCGCCTGGCGCCAGGCAGAGTAGAGGCTGCGTAACGAGACCGCACCGTGACACTCACCGGCGCGCACCGCGCGGACGTGATTGTCGTAGCTCTGGTGATTCCGGTTGGAATTGCCGTTGCCGAGGTTGACGTTCCACGCGTAGTCCGAGGGGGACGGCGCTATCCCGATCACTTCGGACCCTGCCGCACATCCGAGGTAGCGCGGCATCGTCATGGTGTTGCCCCAGCGGGCGAGGCGGATCGGGAACTCAGTATCGGGGCACGCTGCACAGGCGGACGATCAGCCCGGGCATCCTGGCCCTTCGGTTGCAGTCGTTTCAGCCAGCCTCCACTCTGCCGGCCCACTTCATGTACGAGGCGTGCGATCGCCTCGAATTCTCGAAAGCTACGGAAGGCGTCGACATCCTTGCCGAGCTGCAGATCCACCTTGAGAGCGTCCACCGCTTCACACAGCTGGCGCACGCGCTCGAGTCGACCGGCGGGATCCCGCCACGCACGAAGCGCAACGAGCACGACCCTCTTCGCCGCGACGCGAAGATCCACGCCGGTCGAGTACTTGTGACGCCTGGCCATGCGCGTGAAGACCAGCTCGATCGCCGCCCTCACGCGCTGCGCGTCCTTCACGATTTGCGGTAGTTCAGACTTCACGGCTTCGCTCGGTCAAATTCCGATGGGCTGACCGGCGCGCACCGCGCGGACGCGATCGTCGTAGCTCTGGTGACTCCGGTCGGAAAGGCCGCCGCCGAGGCGGACGCTCCACGCGTAGTCCGAGGGGGACGGGGCGGGCGTCGAAGTCCATTCCCAGGCCGACGTCTCCTTCGGGTCGAAGAACGTGACGTCGAGCGCGGGCTCCACGCGCGTGTAGTCGACGATCGAGAGCCGCTCCTGGATGGTGGGCGCGCGCGCCGGCGCGCCGCAGAGCGTCGCATCGCCGGCAGCCTTCACCGCGTCTTTCCAGTTACGCGACCCGGCGAGCAGCCGGCGGCCCCAGATGAGACCGGTGGTGGCGTCATAGACGCCTTCCCAGTCGGTGGCGCTCGCCGGCAGGGCGCGGCCGTCGCTCGACACCTTGCAGAACCGCACAGCAACCGCCGAGCGGGGCGGCACAACCTTGGCGATCGACGCGGTCCGCAGCCGATCCACGAGCTCGGCGCGCAGCGATTCGTTCGCGGCCTGCAGGATCCCGGGCAGCTGGTCGATCAGGCCTTCGGCGGCGCCGCGGGCGTCGAACTGCTGGGAAATGGTGATGTTGATCGCCGTCGGCTGGGCAACCGTCTCGAGGACGGCCGTCGCCACGACCTTCGCGCGCTTCTTTGTGTTCTTACGCATATCAGCTCCGATGATTGGTGAAGGCCAATGGCCTATCTACTGACCGGCGCGCACCGCGCGGACGTGATCGTCGGAGCTCTGGTGATACCGGCTGGAATGGCCGTAGCCGAGGGAGACGGACCACGCGTAGCCCGAGGGGGACGGCGCGCCGTCATCGTCTTCCTCGAGCTCGGCGTCCGGCGTCGCGGTCCACGTCCACTCCCAGCCTTCCGCATCGGGGAAGAAGTTCGTGTCGAGCCGGCATTCCGGATTCGTGCGATCGGCGACCAGGAACAATTCCTCTACCGCCGGCAACCGCCACTTCCAGCCGTTCGCCTGGTGCGCCTCGGCCGTGGCCGCCGCGTCCTTCCACTGGATGCCGGTGCCCGCGCGATACGCAGCGACGATCAGCGGCTCTTTCAGGAGCGGGTGATCGACGCGCACCGCCAGGTGCTTGTCCGGGCCGTCGTTCGGATGATCGGCCGGCAGGTCACTGCCGTCGGCCGCGAGCTTGGTGTACGTGGGCTTCATCGATATCTCCCAGTGGTTAGGTGCGCGCGGCGTTCGTCGGCCGCGAGCGGGTTTTTCGCTGCTCAGTCTTTTCGTTGCTGAGCTGCAGGATCTGTGTGCCGTTATCGAGCTTCTCGACGGTCTCGAAATACTGGTGGTGCGCCTTGCGCGAGGCGGACTGGTCGACCGTGCCGGTGGGCGAGATCTCGCCATTCATGCGCAGGCGGTAGATTGGCTGGTCGCGATCGCCGAGGATGATCACGAGCTGGAACCCGTCCTCGTAGACCAGGCGGCGGATCTCGCGCACGCGGTCCACGTGCCGCGGCCACGGCCGCCCGTCATTCATCCTTGGAGCGCGCGGGTGCATCAGATCGGGCCCGCCTGGCGCACGGTGAGCCTCAGAAGTGGGAGCGACTCTCCGCCTGAATGCGACGGTGCATCGCCAGCGAACACCTCGGATCGTTCCACGGACGACCCAGCGCCTGGCGCCGCGGCCTCCGTGTCGTAATCCATGCCAGGAAGCGGGAAAGGATTGCCATCGTGGATCTCCTGCTTTTCGAAGAAGGATCGGAGAGGCACCAGGGGCGCGGCCGGCGTCGCATCACCAGCGTGAGGGAGATGCACGGCGGACTTGGTGGCGACCTCGGCCACGCCCCTGTTCAACGATTCGCAAAAACGGACCGCCCACTCGCGGTCCGAGGCCTCGCCCATGAAACGGCCCGCGCGGTCGTACACGCCGAAGAACTCCGGCGTCGACTGCATGCGCGGTGATTGATCGAAATCCTCAAGCAGCTGCATCACGTAGCCGGCGATCGGCGAGCCCCAGACGGCGCAGACGTGGTAGGTGCTCATGGCTGCACCTTCTGGCCGCACTCAACGCAGGTGCCGGCGCCTGGTCGTTCTTCGGGGTGCTCGAGAACGCCCAGCATCCCGTACAGATACGCCGCGACGAGTTCGGCGGACGCACCTGGATTGATGGTGGTTCCGCTCTCGTCGCGATAGAAATTGATGACCTGGAATTCGCCCCACTGCAGGCCGAAGTACAGGGAAAAGATTCGCGACACCCGATCAGCGCGGAACCAGCGGCGTTCGGTGAATGCGCGTACGCCGACGCGCCAGTCGCGGCCCGTGAGCTTGCGGACGCGCGGGAGCAGTTCGTCGATCTCGCGGTGACCCGTCGGCGCTGTGTGCTCGGTGTCGCCGAGGTAAGTGCACATCGGCATTAGCGGCCCTCCGCGTTTTCGATCACCGCGCGAATGCCGTGACACTCCTCGCACGGCTCGCCCTCTAGGCCTTTGCCGGTCGCGCCATTGCCGTAGTCGCAATTGCCGCACTCGCTGGCGTTCTGCTTGGCAAGCTCCAGAAGCGGCGCGTAGTTGTTGCAGGCGCGGAGAATGAATTCAGCAAACGCCTGGTCGTCGAACCGCGTGTAGATCACGATCATGTGCAGCGCGCCTTCCGCGCCCTGGTCGACGATCTGCAGCTGATGGTCGCCGGACTCTCTCCGGTCGCGAATACGCAGCGGTAGACGCAGATCAACCGGCGTTTTCATCGCTGCGACCTCTCGCGCGCCGCGCGCGGCTCCACCTCGAGGTATTCGAAGTCGCTGCCCGGAGTGACGTTGTTCCGGAAGAACACCGGGACGACCGGATGCTCGGCCCTGTAGGCAACCCACTTCGAAGGGGACGTGGCCACGGTGTGGCCAATCGCGAACGCAATGCTGCAGACGATCAGCAGCACGAACGCGGCCTTGAGGTACATGTCGCGCACGCTGAACATCACTTCACCAATCGCAGCGAGCGGGCAACCCGACCGCCGCGCCGAAACTGCTGATCGGTACGAGCATCGCGCTCGGCCTCGAGCGTCTTGCGCGCCATCACCATCTCGGCCAACACCTGCAGGGCGCCCGGCTCACCGCCGCAGGCCTTGCTGAGCTGGTGCCAGCGGTACGAGGCCTTCGCGAACACCACCAGGTAGGCAGTCACCGCGGCGAGGATCCACAGCAGGCACCAGAACGCGAACCGCAGGTCCAGGACGTCGATGCGGATCTCGCCGGTGCCGGTGAAGAGGGCGGTAAGGGTTTCCATCACGCGGCCTCTTGCTGCTGGCGATGGGCTAACAACCTCGCGCAGGCCGCGTCGTAGACAGCCCGGGAGTCGTCATATTTGCGTTTATCCGCAAGTAATGCGGCGTGCGCGTCGAGCGCTTCCTGGGTTAGCGTCTCGAGCTCGGCCTGGTCCGAGGCGAGATCCGCGATCGCGGCATCCGGCTCGGCGGCGGATTTATCGGGGGAACCCGGGTTGTCGGTATGCATAACATCCTCCCGTCGGACGGCGCGGAGGATGTCGGATAAATAATCCTACTGTCAAGGATAATTTATCCGGTCGATTTGTGAATTTTTCGTTATGCGAACGTCAGGAGACGTCGACCGATTGATGTACGTTGAGGATCAGGCAGCCGAGGAACGGCGGCGGCCGGTCGCGAGGTCCTGCAGCTCTGTGTCGCTGGGCGAAGCCAGGAGCGCATAGGGGTGGGTCTGAGTGATATCGCAGAACGGAAGGATTGCGTCGTGCGCGATGCTAGACGCAGTGGTCTCCCATTTCCTGTACGTGTCGGGCGTGATCTTGCGCCCGATCTTCACTGTGAGGAGTTTTGCGATGTCGACGTGACTTAGGTTCTTGAGCTCACGTGCGTATTTGATTCGCAACGCGAGCGCTTCCTTGTAGTCAGCTGGTGTCGCTAGACGACGGCCCGGTTTTGCCATGTAGAGAATGGTGGCCACGGGCGGGCAAGGCGTCACCGGAACTGTTATCCCTTCTTGCACGGATTATTTATCCGGTATATAAGGCCGGCGTGCAAGAGCTTGCTGACATATTCGCGCTCTGGCCTTCAACAAAGGCCATGGCCGAGGACCTGGACGAGCTTCCTGACACCGTGCAACGGTGGCGCAAGCGGGGCCGGATCCCGGAGGACGCGCTAACAACTGTGGTAATGCGCGGGCAAGCTCGCTCCTCTCAACTGCTCACGGTTGAGCTACTTCTCAAGCTGAATCGACCCCCGAAACGCCGCGGCCGGCCTCGAAAGGTGGCCGCATGATGTTAGGCGTTGGGGGTTTCTGCCTTCGCGGTTGCTTTTGTGACAGCGTTGCGCAGCTTGTCGATGGCATCTATCACCGCGCCCCCCGCGATCAGCACGGCACTGATGACTCCGATCACGAGTCCAGCCAGCTGCTGGGGCAGGGCGACCGCCTGCGAGAACGTGAGAACGGCGCCGGCGCCGGCCAGCAGGCCGAGGATGAACAGGACTGGGGCCATGGGCCCTCCCTTGTTGTTAGTTCACGAGCCCCGGCGAGGGTACCCCTTGCATGAAACCCGCGCCACTCACGGCCGAAATGACGAGCGCGATCGCGGTCGCCACGGAGCGGGGTGGGTGCCTGGTACGCAACCGAACCACACTTGATCTGTGGGGGCCGCCCGACTTCGACGACGAGCGGGACGGTATGACCAAGCTTTTTGGGCACGGGACGATACTCAGTCTAATTCGGCACGGCCGCATGCGCTGGAAGGACGGCGACCGCTCCACGGCCGAACTCGTCCAGGTGTCCGGATGAGCGAAGACGCCGAGCAGCTCAAGGCGCGTTTCTCCGAAGTCCGCCTGCACACATCCGAGGACGCTCGACTCGAGCACCTCGTTCGCAACTGCCAATGGACCGAAGCGGCGAAGGTCGCGAGAGACCTCGGCCGACCGCTCACAAGCGGCGTCGTTCACGTGGATTTCACGAAGGGTCGCACAACGGAGGGTAGATAGATTCCATGACGGACCCGACACCTAACTACACGCGGCGGCCACGGGCCGTTTTTTTTGGCCCGCAAGGCTTTCCTGTAGGCACACGCCCGCAGGTCGATGATCACACGGCTGTCGGAGGGCGTCGGTCTTGAGTCTTTCCGCGATGGGGTGGGCGGCGAGGCAGAGGAACATCGGATCCGCTGCGCTGAAGCTCGTTTTGCTGTACATGGCGGAGCGCGTCGACGACGAGTCCGGTTTCGCGTGGCCGTCGGTCGCTTGGCTGTCTGAACGCACCGAGCAGGACGAGCGCACGGTGCGCAAGTGCCTCAAGGCGCTGCAGGAGCAGGGTCAGCTGATGGACACCGGGCAGAAGGTCGGCCGACAGAAAAACGTGACGGTCTGGCGCCTGCCGAAGTTCGACGACTATCTAGCCGGCAAAGCCAACCCTGACAAAAATGCGGGGGTTCGCGGTTCAGCACCGAGCGGCAGCACGCAACTCGCTGAAGTAGATAGCGAAATCAGCGGTCCAATCACAGGAAATCCCCAACCCCCACAAAATTGTCAGGGTTCGGGTTCCACGGGTGATGTTCCACGTGAACCAACCCCTACAAATTTGTCCTCGAACCCTGACAAAAATGTACCCGGAACCCCTGCAAAAATGTCAGGGGACTCTCTTCCTACTCACCTTAAGGACTCCAAGAGCACGGCGCCGCCTGCGCCTCCAAGCGGCGGGCGCCGTGCAAAGATCGAGGAGCCACCGCCGTACGACGAGATCGAGCGACGCCGGTGGTGGCGTGTGTTTGGGGCGAACTGCGTCGTGGCCGAAGCGGTGCTGTTCGAGATCCGCGGCGCGAAGCGCGGAGATGCGTTCGGCGATCTCGACCACCAGCTGCGCGCCGTGATGCTCGGGCACATCAACCGTCTGGTCGAGTGGGCGATGGTGCAGGAGCGGCCGCCGGTCCCGATCAAGTCGCAGCGGCTGATCGAGGAGCACATTCAGGCCGAACTCGCGCTCGAGATGCGGGCCTACCGGAACCCCACCTTGGCAGACCGCGCGAGCGCCGCGGCATGACCACGAAGCGGCGCGCCAAGCAAAAACGCGAGTGGTGGCTCAGAAACGTAGAGCAGCATCGCGCGGCGTGCCGGCGGTGGCGCGCTAACAACCGCGAACGCCAGCAGGCCGCCTCGAGTGCCTGGAATGCGCGCAATGCAGACAAGATCAAGGCTGCGCACGCCCGCCTGCTGAAACGACAGCCCGACTACTACCGGCAGAGAAACTTTCGGCGAAAGCTGCGCAAGGCCTGGCGCGCCTGGTCCGCGGTGTGCGCCGCCAACCGCCGAGCTCGTGAGGCGCGATGCGAGTGACCAGCGTCGCCGATCTCCCCGTGCACATGCGCAGCCAGGCCGAACAGCAGCTGCGCACCTACGGGAGCAAACCACCGGCGACGGCCGCCGCGCAGCCACCGTCGAACACGACACCGGCGAAGCGCAGCAAGTACGGCAACGTGAAGGTCCACCTCGAGGGGGAGGTCTTCGACTCGCAGCTCGAGTACGACTGTTACTGCTGGATCCGCCTGCGCAAACAGGCCGGCGAGGTCGCATGGTTTCTGCGCCAGGTGCCATTCCGCCTCGAGGGCGGCGTGGTCTACCGGGCGGACTATCTAGTCGCGCTGAATGACTCAGTCGCGCCCGTCTCGCTCACCGGCGGCTGCTCGGCCGTCGAAGTGTGGGACGCGAAGGGCAGGGACACCCAAGCGAGCATCAACAAACGCAAACAAGTTCTCGCGCGCTACGGCGTGGAGGTGCGGTTATGGACCAAACAAGACGCGAAAGGCCTCCGGTGACAATACCGAGGGAATTTCGGGGTACGGACTTTTACATCTGGGCGCAACCTGACCCATGGCGAAATCCGAGGGCCGAGCGGTTCGATGCATCGGCACGCAACGCCACGCAGTGGTTAGACGTGGCCGAGGCGCGCGAGTGGCAGGAAAGCTCCAATGCCTTCGCGCGCCGGCGTGCGATCGCCAACAACGAAGAAGCCACCGGGATCCTGATCACCGCGCCGGCCTGGCCGACCTCGACGTGCGGCGATTTGGTCATCCTTCCCGATGGCTCGTGGCACATCCTCGGCGAGGGCGGGAAGGTGGTCGACGCCGGCGAAGTGGAGACGCTGCCGATGCCGCTGTGGTGCCAGGTGGTGATATGGATCGCCGTTGCGCTGGGCGTGGTGCTGATCGCCTGCCTCGGCGCGCTGGCTGTGACAGGTGGCCGATGAACGCCGTCGTCGACATCGATCGAGACACCGTGGTGGCCCCGCCGGCCGAGCACCGCATCCCGGGGCGGGATCGCTCCTGGATTGACGCGCTCCTGCAGCGCTGGGGCGCGTGGATCTGGAAGTACCGCGCCTTCGAGGGATATCCAACGACGGACAGCATCGCGGCTTTCCTCTACGGCGCCGGTGGCCGCACGAACCAGCACCGCATCTTGTGCAAAGACCCGCCCCCGTGGTTCACGCTCACGCACATCCTGGTGATCATGCTGCCTGAACACGAAGGCGTTGCTGTATTCACGGAATACGTGCCCGGCGTCGACGATGACGGTCGCATCATGTCAAGGGCGGATCGATGCGCAAAAATCAACGTGAACGAGGAGACGTTTCGCAAGCAATTACAGCGAGCTAAGGTGCGCATCTGGGAATGGTCGCGTGTCAGAAAGCGTTGACACGTTGTCCCGCTTTGAGTAGCGTTTCGCGCAGTGTTGATTCCTGCGCCCGCAGGATTCGCACAAGCAACCCGCCCTCGTGGCGGGTTTTTCATGTCTGGTTGATCCTCTGTACGCGGCCCGCGAGACCCCCTCAGCGGGCCGTTTCATTTCCGGCCACCTCAACTTTTGAGTCAGCGGTAACCGCTGGTGCGGCTTTTTGCCTTTCTCGGCAGCCGTGCGTGGCCGGAATTTTCTCTCCAGGAGTCTCCGTTGCGTAAACCCGCTCCGTGGTGGACAGCGCTCACGCTCTTCGCCACATCGGCCCTGGCCGCGCCCATCGTTCTCATCTGCGTCCCGGGCTCCGAGACGCCCGTGGTGGTGCCGACGCCGCCTGACGAGCCGAACACCGCGCCCACCTGGTCGATCCCGGACCGCTCGATCCAACGGACGAGCTCGTGCGCGCTCGACCTGACCACGGTCACGGACGACGCCGAGAACGACACGCTGACCTATACGCTCGTGTCGGGATCGCTCCCTACCGGCTGCTCGCTCGTCGGATCCTCGCTCACCGGCACGGCCAACACCAACGGCACGTACAACTTCGTGCTGGGCGCGAACGACGGCAACAGCGTCACGCTGCGCGAGGCCTCGGCGACGACGGCGCCGCTGTCCTGGACCTCTGAAGAGTTCACGCCGGCGCAGACCGGCATGTTCGATTTCGCGTTCACGATCACGCCGTCGGGGAACAACATCGACCACGTCTGCGGCTACGGCACGCAGGCCATCAGCGCGTATGCACATACGCTGGTCGCGATCCGGCTGAACACCGCGGGCAATTTCGATGCCCGCAACAACGCGAGCTACACCGCGGTCAACACGATCGCCTACTCGGCCGGCGTCTCGTACAACATCACCGGCCGGATCAACGTCGAGGCCGGTACCGCGGACATCTCGGTCAACGGCACCGTCTTGGCCGATGACTACGTCTTCCGCGGGGGCGCACTGCCTGGCGATCTCGAATTCTTCGGCTGTGCCGATGCGGCAACCCCCGGGGTGGTGGGCACGGCGGTCAGCGCGATCTCGCTCACGCAGCCGGTCATGGCGCCGGTCACGTACACGGTGTTCGCGGAGACGGATAGCACGCCGCCGAGCGCGCCGTCCGCGCCGACCGTCTCGGGTGTCACGCAGACCACGGTCACGCTGTCCCTGCCGGCCTCCGGCGCCGGCGATCACAGCTACTACCGCGTCGAGCGATCGCCGTCGGGCTGCGGCGCCTACGCGCAGATCGCCGACAACGTCACCGATGCGACGTACACGGACACCGGCCGCACCCAGAACACCGCGTACTGCTACCGCCTGGTCGACGTCGACACGGCCGGCAATGCGAGCTCGGCTGGATCCGGCGTCACTGCGACCACGTCCTCGGTCGACGTCAATGCGTTGCTTTCGCTCGGGAATACCTCGGTCCTCGAGGGCAACTCCGGCACCGCCAGCCTGAGCTTCACGCTGACGAGCTCGGCGTCGCAGGCCTTCAACATCGTCTGCAGCTACCAGACGTTGGGCGGCACGGCTGAATCCTCGACCGACTTCGTCGCGGCCTCCGGGACGGTGCAGATCGACTCGGGCACCACCACCGAACCGATCGCGATCACCGTGAATGGGGACACCACCCAGGAGCCGGACGAGACACTCACCCTGCGCGTATACAACTGCGGCCAGAACGGCACCGCGGTTAACGCCACCGAGTTCACGGCCACCGGCACGATCACCAACGACGACGGCACGGCCAATATCGCGACCAGCGCGCAGAGCTCGGTCACGCAATACGGGATCACCTGGACGTTCAACACCACCTACCAGGTCGGCCAGTTCGTCAACGGCGACTACTTCGTGATCAACCCGGGCGCCGGCGTCGTCGTGAATTCGGTCAGTCCGACGCCCATCACGGGCCGCCATGGCTCGATGCGCAACCCCGCAGTCCCGAGCAGCCAGGGCTTCGATGACCGCTCGTATGCGTACAACGCGAGCCTGCGCGTGGCGTTCCCGGTCACGCTGGCCACGAACGACGTCCTGATCTCCACGATCTCGCAGCTCGACGACGGCCCCCAGTGGGACGGCGCCAACGACGACAGCAAGGTCAACCTGGCAACGGCCGCCATCCTCACCGTGCTCTCGAGCTCGCCGCCGGTGGGCACGTTCCGCCCCTCGTACGCGGATCCCTCGAAGACGCTCTACAACGCGAGCAGCATCAACACCGCGGTGCTTCCGCGCCTGTCGACCACCGGCATGCCGAACCCGAACTCGAGCGGGTTCGCCAACGCCCTCGAGCGCAACAAGCGCGCCATCGAGCGGCCGTGGCTCATGTTCGGTTCGAACTTCAACAGCCGTGGCATTCATCCGGCGTTGAACATGGACGGGTATCACCGCGAGGTGAGCGAGGTCCTGTCCGAGCTCTACACCTACCTCGCCAGCGACAAGACGATCGACGAGACGCTGCTCATCCGGGTGGTGCAGCTCGGCATCGACTTCTATCACGTCGGGACTCGCGGCAACGCGGACTCGAGCTTCTGGGTGCCGCCGATCCTCATCGCCGGCAAGCTCATCAACAATTCGAACATGCTGAACCTGTTCACCACGGGGATCAGCAACCTCAAGTCCGTTCCGCGCGACTTCGCCGACTTCTACATCTGGAGCGATCCGTGGCGCGGCGCGAACAACGTCGAGCCGGGCGGTCCGAACCCGAGCCGCTGCCCGAATGTCAGCGTGCCTCTGGGTGAGACCTACAACGGTTATACGGTGTTCTTCCGGAACAACCTGGGCAACAACCGCGACTACGAGCACCTGACGCCGTCCGAGCGCCTCGCTTGCGGCATCGATAACAATGACGACTCCTATCGCAACGATCAGGACTCGCACCCGCACGTCGGTATGGTGTTCGCTGGCCTTGCTTTCGACCTGGTCGACGAGTGGGACCACTACGCGACGTTCGCGTACATCGATCGATGGATGCAGGGCGAGAACCAGTCGTCCTCTGACGACTTCGTGGATGCGATGTACGAGACGCACCGCGACAGCTTCCAGGCCTTCGACTGGCTGGCTTCAACGGCTGCCAACGACGAAGACTTCGGCCAATGGGCCGCGGCCAACGATGACTGGTTCGACTACTACGTCGACCGGAAGGCCGCCAATGATCGCTAAGCTGCTACGCAGCTTTCTCGTATGCGCGCTGCTCGTCGCAGCGCCGGCGCACGCGCTCGAGGTCGTTGCCGGCACGCCGGCGAGCTCGATCAACGCGTTCTCCTGCAACTGGCCAGCGCACCAGGCCGACGACGTCGGCCTCCTGGCGATCGAAAGCACCGAGTCCAATCACACCCTGGACACAGCGAACGGTTTTTCGGCCGTGGCCAGCGGTTCTGTGGCCGCGGGAGGCGCGACATCGCTCACGCTATACATGGCCCGCGCCACGAGCGGCGCGATGTCGGCGCCGGTCATCACGGATCCGACGAATCATGGTTACTGCGTCATCATTCGTATCCGCGGCCTCAACGCGGCTACCGCGCTCGCGGATCTCGTTGATGCGATCGCTTCGTCCAACAAGACGGTCGCCAGCACATCCGCAAGCGCACCCTCGATCACCACATCGTCGAACGGAAGTGTGGTGTTCAACATCATCGCGCGTGATGACGATCTCGCCGGCGCCGGTTTCTCCGGCTGGGCGAATGCCGACCTTACGGGTGGATCGCCGTTATCTGACGACGGAACGACCTCGAGCAACGGCGGCGGCATCGGCATCTACTACGGATTGCGCGTGACGGCGGGAAGCGTGGGCGTGACCACGGCCACCGTGAACAACTCGGCGAATGCGTCCATAACCCTTGCGCTCGAAGTGCCGCCCGCGGGCCCGACAAACCCTCTGCTGCGCAGACGGAGAAGCTAGCCATGTTGAAACGAATCGTTGCTGCGGCACTGCTCGCGGCGCTCTCCATTCAGGCCGGCGCTGAGGTGTGGACCGCGCGCTACGGTGTGGCGGAGACCTTCAATTTCAAGCTCTACAACACGGACGGGACGCTCGACGTCGACGAAGCCGACGGTGGAACCGAAGTCTCGGTGTCCTGCAACGAGGGCGCCCAGACCACGGCGACGAACGACTTCGTCGACGAGGGCGACTTCTACTCGATCGCGCTGACAGCGGCGGAGCTCCAATGCGAGCGCATCGCGGTGGTGGTGGCGGCCACAACGACCGAAGTCTTCTTCATCCAGACGATCGACAGCACTTCGGCGATGACGCCGACAATCGTCCAGACCGGTGACAATTTCGCGAGGCTGGGTGCTCCCGCAGGAGCATCGATCGCGGCCGATATCGCAGCCGTCGAAGCGCAGACCGATGACATCGGCGCTGCCGGTGCTGGGCTCACCAACATCGACCTGCCCAATCAGACGATGGACATCACCGGCACGTTGTCCACGGTCACGGCGGTCACCAACACCGTGAGTGCCAACGTCGTCCAGGTATCTGGTGACTCGGCCGTTGCTGATCGTCTCGAAGCGCTCCTGGATCGCACTTGCGGCGCGTACGAAGAGTTCGGGATTGCGCGCGGTGGGTGCACGGCCCAGGCGGCCACGTCAACCACGATTCAGCTGGATGCGTCCGCGTCGTTCCCCAACGATTCGGTCGTCGGCATGCAGGTTCTCGCCTGCGGATCCACGCAGGGCACGTGTCAGTCGCGGGCGATAACCGACTACGTGTCGTCTACCGACACGGCGACAGTCTCGGAGTGGGCGGTGACGCCCTCTGGCACTATCACGTACTGGGTCTTCGGATCAGCCCCGATCGATGCCATCAACGCCAACGTCGTGTCAATAGAAGGCACTGACGCCAGCGACTATGACGACACGAGATTTCAGCCGCTCACCGATATCGCCACCTACGTGGGCACGCCAGATGACTTCGGGTCCGGCGCGAGCCTGGCCGACAATCTTGCGGACATCGAGGCGCAAACCGATGACATTGGCGTCGCCGGCGCAGGCTTAACCGCTGCCGATGACGCGGTCGTCGCGCTGCTGGGCGCGCCCGCCGGTGCATCACTTGCCGCCGACATCGCCGCTGTGGAATCCCAGACCGATGACATCGGGGTCGCTGGTGCTGGTCTAACGGCCGCGGATGACGCCACGCTCGCCGCGATCACGGCGCTCAATGACATCTCGATCGACGACATCAAGGGAATGGTCATCGAGGACCAGTCCGGCAGTCAGATCAACTTCGAATGCGCCCTTCGGGCCATCACGGCGTACGTCGGTGGTGACCTATCTACCAGCAGCGGGACCTCGACATACGAAGATGCGACCGGGACCGACCCGCTCATCGTCGCGGTCATCACCGGCACGGCGGGCAATCGCAACGGCACCATCAGCTGCGCAACGACACCTTGAGGTGACCCATGGCAGGCATGCAGCCGCCCGGGATGGATGCTCCCGGCATGCAGCCGCCGGGCATGCATGCCGGCGAAGGTTCGGAGAGCGCTGCGCAGACCGTGCCGCAGAGGATGGTCTTCTTCGTCATACAGGGCGAATCGGCTCTCGCTCACTTCAAGGATGCGTACAAGCATCCGGATGAGCAGCTGGCCATCGAGCTCAACCTGTACGACCTGGTGGCCACGAAGTGGCGTCCGAACGAGTTTTTCGAGGAAAGCGAAGCCGCCAGGCCACGAATCGCCAACGGCTTCGCTTACATCGCCAGCACCGAGGACGGCGCGGGAGGTGTGAGCGGATCCCGAGAGCCGTTTTGGCCCAAGGAGCTCAATGCGGAGGTGTCGGACGGCGCATTGACCTGGCGCTGCATCGCGCCGGGCAGCCACGGCATCATCCCGATCTCCTCGCCGGAAGCGGGAGAAGTCGCTCCCTCAGGGCTGGCGATCGCGGACGTGTCCGTCTCCGAGAATCACAAGATTCTTTTGACGTACACCGGCGGCGAAGCCGACGTTGACTACATCGTTCCGATTGCGGTGGTGATCGACAGCAAGACGCGCGTACTGCGGCACAAGGTGCGAGTGAGGACGGAGTAGCCTCCGAGTTCGATGTTCACTCCACGCTTCAGCGTCACGTTGGACATTCAGGCCGCGCGCAAGTCGTTTGCCGGCGAGCAAAAGGAAGTCAACAAGGCCGCGGCGCGCGCGCTCACGCGCACCACGACCAGCGCCCGGAAGGCGGCTGACCAGACCATGCGTCAACGCATCACGCTGAAAAGCGGTGTGGTAAAGGACGCGTTCGAGATCGTGTTCCCTTTCGGAAGTCGGTCGCTGGTGCGCGATCTGCAGGTGAGCGGCGATCCGATTCCGCTTCGTGACTGGGCCGCAAGGCGCACTCAGCGCAAGGGCGTGACGTTCGCGGTGGTCAAGGGGCAACGGAAGGCTTACATGCGCCGCGGCCGCAAGTCGTTCATCGTGGAGCGCATTGGCGGACACGTGTTCGTGCGTACGAACGCTGATCCACCGGGCCCGGCAAAGGCGAAGATCGCCAAGGTGTTCGGCCCCAGCCTCACACAGCGCTTCCGGACCAAACAGGTGCAGAACGCAGTGATGGCCGCGATTCGCGAGCGGTGGCCGATCGAGTTCGAGCGCGAGATGAACTACCGCAGATCCAAGCTCTGATGCGTGCCGGATCTGGTCATCTCGAGCTCGTCGGCCCGACCTGGTACCTGCGATTGCGGCTGAAGGAAGTCGATCGCGGCACGGGAGAGATCGCGACGAAGCAACGGCGCGTGACCATCGGGGACAAGGCTCTACTCCGAAGCAAGTCTGCAGCTCGCGCCGCGGCCGATCGGTGGCTCGTGTCTCAGAACCCGGAGACGCTCGAGCCTGGTGTTCAGGTGACGGTGGGCGAGTACTTGGCGCACTTCAACGCGATGCACGTCGCCCTGATGCGGCCGAGCTCGCAGCGACGGTACAAGTCGGTGATCGGCTTTCACCTGGCGCGTGAGTTCGAAGGCGAGCTACTCGAGCGGGTCGACGTTCGGCGAATCCAGACCTACATCGCGCGCATCGCGCCTACGAAGGCACGTGAAACGATCCGCAGCATCCTGGCCATCCTGCTGCAGGCGCTCGCCCAGGCGCGGCGTGATGGGTTTGCCGTGCATCGGATCGACCGGAAAGCGATCAAGCTGCCTAAGGCCTCGGCCATTGGTCGTGACAAGCGGAACATCGGAGACCAGGAGCTCATCCTGCTGCTCGAGGGCAGCGAGGATCCGTGGCGCACGTTGTGGGCTGTCATGGGGTATGCAGGGCTGAGGTGCAGCGAGGCGCTCGGCCTCACCTGGGAGCACATCGATCTCGGTGCCCAGGTGATCAAGGTCCGCCAATCGGCAGTACTCGGGAAGCTGCAGCTGCCGAAGACAGTCACGTCGAGGGCGGATGTACCCATCCTCCCCGAGCTCGCCGAGATCCTGTCCGCATATCGGGGTCGCTGGCAGGCGAACAGTCAGGGGCTGCTGTTCATCGCCCGCAATGGGAAGCCATTGAGGGCAGACAACGTACGGGTGCGGCACCTGCGACCCACCCTGAAACGACTGGGTCTGAGGCATGCCGGGATGCACGCGTTCAGGCATGGATTGCCCGCCCGATTGAACGCTATCGGGGTCTCGCCAGGCGTCGTCCAGAAGTGCATGCGACACGCTTCGCTTGAGCAAACCGAGGCGTACCTGCACGTGGGTACGGCAGATGTGCATGCAGCGCTCGATGCGGCACGCACGAGATCGGTGCGTCCCGCAGAACTCAACGGGCCGTGACAGTTTGTGACAAGGCCCGCTCGCCGAGCCTTTAGGACAAGGCATTCGGAGAGCGAGTGTTACCACGCATTAGTTTCCATTCAAGCGAGGGCCCGGCTGATCACGGGTCCTCCTGGCCCTTTACGGGTGGGTGGCCAGCGGCGCGCAAAAAGTCGCTAGATTTGGGGGCGCCTATGCGCCACCAGCCCTGACCCATGGCCATGCAGGCAAAGCTCTGGACGGTGAGCGAGCTTTCGGTCGAGCTCGACGTCGATCGGCGGACCATGGCCAAGCGCCTGGAAGGCCTCGAGCCGGACGAGAACGAGACCGACCAGGCGGGTCGACAGCACCGCAAGTACCGCCTGGCCCGGGTGTTCGGTCATCTGGTCGAAGGCGATGACGGTGCGCTCAAGCTCGACGATGAGCGGGCGCGCCTCGCGAAAGAGCAGGCGGACCGCGCGGCCATGGACAACGAGGTCCGCCGCGGCGAGCTGCTCGACGCGAACCTGGTCGGCGAGGACCTCGAGCGGGCGCTCGTGTCCTTCCGTCAAAAATTGCTGAGCGCGGCCACGAAGCTCGCGCCTCTGGTGAACCCGGCGAATCCGAATGCAGCTCGAGACACCATCCAGATCGAGCTCGAGAGGATCCTTGCCGAGCTCGCTCAGCATTTCGACGAAACAGCATCGGCGCAACTTCGCGCTGATGATGAAGAAAAGGGCGGCGACACTTAAACCGCCCCCGCGGCTCAAGGTTTCGGAATGGGCGGACGCGTATCGGCAACTGAGCCGCGAGACTGCTGCAGAGCCTGGTCAGTTCAGCACCAACCGCGTGCCGTGGGCCCGCGAGTGGATGGATGCGTTCAATGATCCGGAGACGTCCGAGATCTGGGTGATGAAGAGCGCGCAGGTCGCCTGGACCACGACGCTCGAAAACGTCATCGCCTACTTCGCGGATCAGGATCCGTCGCCGACGATGTTGGCGCAGCCGACGCTGCAGGTCGCGGAGGACTTTTCGAAGACGCGCCTGGCACCGATGGCGCGCGACACGCCGAAGCTTCGCGGGAAGTTTTCGGACGCGAAGACGCGCGACAGCAGCAACACGCTGCTGCGAAAGAAGTTTCCGGGCGGGCATTTGATTCTGTCCGGCGCGAACTCGCCGGCGGGCCTCGCGGCTCATCCGATCCGAATCTTTCTCGCCGACGAGATCGACCGGTATCCGCCGAGCGCCGGCACGGAGGGCGATCCGTTGAGCCTCGGCATCAAGCGAACGCAGGCCTTCTGGAATCGCAAGATCGGAGGTGGGTCAACACCGACGATCAAGGGCGCGAGCGCGATCGATGCGCGGCACAAGACCGGGGACGAGCGGCAGTGGTGGGTGCCGTGTCCGCATTGCGAAGAGTTTCAGGTCCTCAAATGGGCGCAGGTGAAGTTCGATCCCGCGGATCCGGACACCGCGCGCTACGGCTGCGAGCATTGCGGCGTGTTGTGGACGGACGTCGAGCGCTGGGCCGCGACAATGCTCGGCGAGTGGCGCGCGCAGAAGCCCTTCAAGGGGATTCGCAGTTACCACATCAACGCGATCGCCTCGACGTTCGTGCGATTGCCGGAGCTGGTGCGCGAGTTCCTCGAGGCGAAGAAGGATCCCGAGAAGCTCAAGACCTTCACCAACACGTCGCTCGCCGAGACGTGGGAAGAGACTGGCGGGCAGACGGTCGAGCACGGCTCACTGCTCGAGCGACGTGAAACGTACAACCTGAAGAGCATCCCGGAAGGGGTGCTGCTGATCACCGCCGGAGTCGACACCCAAGACGATCGCGTCGAGATCCAGCTCAACGGCTGGGGAGCGGACGAGGAGAACTGGATCCTCGAGCAGATCATTGTGCGTGGTGACCCGGACAGCCTCGCGTTCTGGAAGAACGACGTGGATCCACATCTGCTCTCGCGATTCGTAACGGCCGACGGCCGCGAGCTCGCGATCGAAGCTGTGTGCATCGACTCCGGCGGTCACCACACGCAACGCGTGTACGACTTCGTGGTGTCGCGCAAGCGCCGTCGCGTGTATGCGATCAAGGGCCGCGGCGGGCCTGGCGTGCTCGCCTGGCCGAAGAAGGTTCGGCGCGGAGGCAAGTCTCGCGCGAGCGTGTACGTGCTCGGCGTCGACACCATCAAGGCGATCCTGTACGGACGCCTGCGCCACGTGAATGAACCAGGCCCTAGCTACATTCACTTGCCGGCGTCGGTCGAAGAGGAATTCTGCAAGCAGCTCACCAGTGAGCGAGCCCGGCCGAAGCTGCACAAGGGCCGGCAGATCCTGGTCTGGGAGCCGAAGTCGAACGACATTCGGCAGGAAGCCCAAGACTGCTGGATCTACGCGTATGCCGCGATGTTAGGGCGCGGTGGTCCGAAGCACCTTCACAAGCTCGCGACGGGGCGCGTGCGTCGCACGACGAAGGCGCCGCCCGTAACGATTGAACAAGAGGCTGCGTCTGCCGAGGCGCAGGCCGCGACCGAACAGCCGGCAGTCGCGGAATCGCCGCGAACGCCGGCGCCGCGGCCGCCGACCCGCATGGGTGGTGGTCGATTCCCACGAAAAGGATGGTTTCGCCGATGAGTGGTATCACGCTCGCACAAGCTCAGCAGGTGCTCGACGCGCTGATCCAGGCGCAGATCGCCGATCCATCGGGATCGATCGGAAGCGTCACGGTCAATGGACGCACGGTCACGTATCGAAACGCCGAAGACGTGATCAAGCTGATCAACTACTGGCGAGGCATCGTGGCGGAGAAGTCCCGCATCGCGGCCGGCGATTCGCGTCTCAGCATGAAGCGCGCTTCGTTCAGGGGCTGCTGATGAGCTGGCTCGACCGGTACGTCATCAGCAAGATTTCGCCTAAGTGGGCCCTGCAGCGCATGCGCTACGAGCGCGGCGTGAAAGCGTTCTACGAGGCCGCAGACCCGAGCCGCCTGCACAAGTGGCGGAACGACCGGCGCAGCGCCAACGCTCAGAACGAGCGGGCCGCCTTGCCGATCCGGTCGCAGGCCAGGCACCTCGACGAAAACCACGACATCGCGTCGGGAATCCTCGATGTGCTTGTTGCACGCACGGTGGGCGGTGGCATCCAGCCCGAGCCGCAAGTGTTGCTCGAGAACGGGAAGCCCGCGGACGAGGTGAATCGGCAGCTGCTGGATCTGTTCGAGGATTGGCGATTCCGCCCCGAGGTGACGTGGCAGCACGACTACTACTCGCTGCAGCGCCTCGCAGCGCGTTCGTGGCTGCGTGACGGCGAGGTCTTCGCGCAGCTGATTCTTGGCACGGCGCCTGGGCTCGATCACGGCACGATCGTTCCGTTCTCGATCGAAGCGCTTGAGTCGGACTTCGTGCCGCTCGATCACTCGGATCCGTCGAAGGGAATCATCCAGGGCATCGAGGTAACCCAGTGGGGTCGCCCGAAGGCGTACCACGTTTACAAGCAGCATCCGGGCGACAACGGAATTGCGCTAACCACCGAGCGCAAAGTGATCACTGCCGACAAGATGCTGCACCTCGCGTTCCGCAAGCGACTGCACCAGCTGCGCGGCGTCTCAGTGTTCGCGAACGTCCTGAACCGGCTCGATGACGTCAAGGAAATCGATGAAGCCGAGCGAGTAGCTGCGCGGGTGGCCGCATCGATGGCGGCCGCGATCGTGAAGGGAGCGGGGCAGGATTATGAGGCGCCCGAGGAGACGGACGGCCAGGGCAATCCGATCCCTCGAGAGATGGAGTTTCAAGCGGGCCTCATTTTCGACGACCTGCAGCCTGGCGAGTCAATTCAGACGATCGATACCAAGCGCCCGAACAACGCGCTGATACCGTTTCGCGATTCGCAGCTGCGCGCTGCAGCCTCCGGCACCGGCGCGTCGTTCTCCTCGATCTCGAAGAATTACAACGGCACGTACTCGGCGCAGCGCCAGGAGCTCGTCGAGCAGGACGAGATCTACCAGATGCTCGCCGGCCCGATCGTCTATCGCTTCTGCCAGCCCGTGTGGGACGGCTTCGTCGACGCATCGCTCGCCGCCGGCGTGCTCAAGCTGCCTCCGGGCGTCAACAAGCGGACGCTCTACGACTGCACGCACACTGGCCCCTCGATGCCGTGGATCGATCCGGTGAAGGAAATCGAGGCGCAGGTCACGGCCATGAAGTGGGCAATAACCTCGCGCAGCAAGGTGATCCGCGCGCGGGGAGATAACCCCGACCAGGTAAATCGCGAAATTGTCCGCGACGCCGCCGAGCTCGAGCGTCTCGGCATCGAGCCAATTGGCGACGGTGGCGCGCAGAAGTCGAGCGGCGCCGCGCGGGAAGACGAAACGACCAATCCCCCGGGCAACCCGCCCGAGCAGGAGTAGACATGACGATCAAGATCCAGGCCGCGGGCAGCAAGCGCGCGGAGATCCTCATTCACGAGCCGATTGGCGAGAACTGGTATGGCGACGGTTTGACGTCGCGCCGGTTCGCAAAGGACTTGGAGGCGCTCGGTCAGGTCGACGAGATTCTCGTGCGCATCAACAGCCCAGGTGGCGCGGTCTTCGACTCGATCGCCATCTACAACGCACTCAAGGGACACGGCGCGAAGATCGAAGTGCTCGTCGAAGGACTCGCGGCCTCAGGTGCGTCGATCATCGCGATGGCCGGGTCGAACATCCAAATCGCGCTCGGTGCGATGTTCATGATCCACAACCCCTGGACGATCGCCATGGGTGAGGCCGACGACCTTCGAGAGGTCGCCGACATGCTCGACCAGGTCGCCGAGTCGATGATCGACATCTACCAAGCGCAGACGGGCCTTGAGCGTAAGGAGCTCAAGTCCATTCTGGACGCGGAGACGTGGTACGGCGCCTCCGCCGCGGTCGAGAAGGGCTTTGCCGACGAAACCGTCGGCGACGCTGCGGAGGACGACGAGAATAAAGCGTCCTTCCGGGAGCGCGTGGCCGCACTCGGCCAAAAATTTCGTGTCGCGGCGGACAAACAGTCGCTGCGCATCGCTGCAAGTTTTATCAAGTCGGCATCCGCCGACGCTACCAGGAGAAAAGAGATGGAGCCAAAAGGTGCGTCGGCTTTGACCGCCGACGATTTGAAGAAGGCCGAAGCGGCCGCGGTCGCCGCGGCCCGCAAGGCGGAAGCGGAGCGACGTTCGGTGATCCGTACCGCGTTCGGAAAGTTCGCGACTCTGCATCGCGATCTGCTGGACGCGTGCCTCGAGGATCAGGATTGCACGGCCGAAGTCGCGCAGCAGAAGCTGCTCGCGAAGCTCGGTGAAGGTGCAACTCCGGCCGCCGGCGCCGGCGCCGTGGTCATCACGCAGGACGAGCGCGAGAAGTTCCTCGCGGGTGCGGAGAACGCGATTCTCGTGCGCGCGGGTCTCGCCAAGCCGGAAGCCGGCAACGAGTTCCGTGGCATGGGTATCGCCGACCTGGCGGTCGCCTCGCTTCGCCGCGCCAACATCACGGTGGCCGGCCTGACGCGCTCGCAGATCGCGTCGCGCGTCTTCGCCACGCACACCACGAGCGACTTCCCGAACCTGCTGTCGAACACGGCCGGCAAGGTGCTGCGCAAGGCCTACGGCGAGTTCGCGCACAACTGGAAAAAGTGCTTCGCCAAGGGCAGCGTGTCGGACTTCAAGGTTCACCCGCGCATCCAGGTGGGCTCGTTCGATGCCCTTGCCACGATTCCGGAAGGTGGTGAGTACACCTACGGGACGACCAAGGAAGAGTACGAAAACGCCTCGGCCAGCACGAAGGGCAAGGCGATCCAGTTCACCCGCCAGATGCTGATCAACGATGACCTCGGCGGCTTCCTCAACCGCTCCATGCAGATGGGCCGGGCTGCCGCGCGCACCGTGAACTCCGACGCATTCACCTACCTGATCAGCGGGTCTTCGGGTCACGGCCCGACGATGGCTGACACGGGTCAGATGTTCAACACGACCGCGGTGACCACGCCCGGCGGACACGCGAACCTGACGAGCTCGGGCACGGCGATCAGCGTGACGTCGATCGGCGTGGGCCGCACCGCGATGCGCAAGCAAAAGGACAAGGCGCTCAAGCAGACGCTGAACATCGAGCCGAAGGTGTTGCTCTGCTCGGTCCTCAAGGAGGATCTCGCGAACGAGATCGTGAAGTCCCGGACCAAGGATGGTCAGTCGAACAGCGCAATCATCAACGTGCACGCCGACCGCGTGGAAGTGGTGAGCGACCCGGTGATCGATGGGCTGAACTCCGGCCTGTCCTGGTACCTGCTGGCGAATCCGCTGGACGTGCCGATCCTCGAGGTGGTGTTCCTCGACGGCGTCGAGGAACCCTTCATCGACGAGCGCATCGAGTTCTCGACCGATGCCCTCGACCTGAAGGTGCGCCTGGATTACGGCGTGGGCAACGGCGACTGGCGCGGCGGTTACAAGAACGTCGGAGCCTGATCCTGCGCGAGTGCAGACGTCTGCACTGATGACCTGACGGCCCGCTTCGGCGGGCCGTCTGCTTTTTGATTCTGATAATCCGCAATTCCGCGGACTCCCTGAAGGAGATTTCAATGTCTATCAATTACGTCGCCCGAGGCGACGTGCTCAATTTCGTAACGGCCGGGGCAGTGGCGTCCGGCGCCGTGGTGGTCATGGGTCACACCCTCGGCGTGGCGCTGAAGGCGGCCACCGCCAGCGGCGAGACCATCCCGGTCGCGATCGAAGGCGTCTTCACCGTGCCGAAGGTGGCTGCCGCGGTGTTCGCGCAGGGCGAAAAGCTGATCTTCGACATCTCGGCGGCGTCCGGCGCCGGCGAGTTCGATGATTCATCGGCGACCCCCGCGACGGGCGACATCACCGGTGGTGCGATCGCGATGGTGGCCGGCGCCAACGCCGAGACCACGTGCGTCGTGAAGCTCACCCCCGGCAACGCGACGAAGACCTGATCGAGCTGAGAAGAGCGGGGCGGGAAACCGCCCCGACTTCCTATGCACCCCAGATCCTCACGCATCTCCGACGCGACGCACCTCACCATGCTCAAGGCATGCGGTGCCGTGGAGTTTTCCACCGAACGCGGCTCACTGTGGGCCGTGTTCGATGAAGAATTCCAGCTCAACCTGGTGAGCCCGGAAGTCGAAGGCACGGCGCCGGCGCTGACCTGCAGGTCCTGCGACGTCGACGAGCTGCAGATCCGGAAGGACACGCTGATCGAGCGGGAAGGGTTCAAGCGCAAAGTGATGCGCATCGTCACGGACGGCGCCGGCGAGACCGTGCTGCTGCTCAAGCAATGACCCACCGCGCCGAACAGATCATCGACCAGGTGGTCGAGCTCGTGCCGAGTACCGCGTTCGCGGTGTTCAAACATCGCCGCAACTCGCTTTCCGAGAGCGACCAGGAGCTGCCGGCGATCTCCGTCGACGTGGGAGAAGACGCACCGCTTGATGACGACGGTGCCTCGAACATCGCCTTCTACGATTCGCTGCTGACCATCGAGATCACGGCGTTTGCCCGCGAGGCGGATGAGCCGGACCTCGTCAAGCACCTCATGAAGATTCGCGCGATCGTGCATCGCGCCCTGATGGCCGACCGCGCCCTCGCGCTCGACTTCGTCATTGACACGCGTTACGGCGGCGCCGGCGCCGCAGAGATTCAGAGCGCCGGCGACATGCTCGCCGGCCGATACACGAGCCGATGGTTCGTCCACTACCGCATGAACATCACCGACCCGGAATAGGAGCTCGACAATGGGCGGCCTCAGAAAATCGAACGACGTACTGCTTTTCAGAACCGAGAGTGTCTACGGCACGGATCCAACTCCGGCCGCGGCCACGCACGCCATCCTGGTGCGCGATGTGCAGCTCCGAAGCGAAGGCCTTCGCATGAACGATCGCGCCGCGGTTCGCGGCAGCACCGGCCAGTTGCAGAAGGTCTACGGCGGGCAGCTGAAGCGCATCACCTTCGAATGCGAGGTGAAGGGAAGCGGCACCGCGGGCACGGCGCCGGAGATCGGTCCGCTGCTCAAGGCCTGCGCCATGGACGAGACTGTCGTTGCTTCGACGTCCGTGACCTACCAGCCGGTTTCGACTGGCCACGAGTCCGGCACCATCTACTGGTTCGAAGGCGGCCGGAAGCGGCACATCCTGCGTGGCTGCCGCGGCACGTGGGTCTTCGTCGCGGACGCTGGCGGGATCCCGCTCCTCCGGTTCGAGTTCGTCGGTCACTACGATGAGACCACCGACCAGTCGCAGCCGTCGCCGACCTACAACTCGCAGGTACCGCGTGCGGTGATCGGCACGGCGATCGCGTTCAACGCGGTTTCGGTGATCGCGAGGGCCTGGCAATTCAGCCTGAACAACGTGATCGCGATGCCTCCCTCGGTGGCGGCCGCCGACGGATACGGCGACGTGATCATCACAAGCCGCGACGTCACCGGCGAGATCGTGATCGAGTCCGAGCTCGACTCGGTCATCGATGTCGACGGCCTGTTGTCGGCCGGCACCCGGTTCGCGTTCGACTCCGGCATCGTTGGCGCCACGGGCGGAAACCGCGTGCGCCTCACGACGCCGTCGGGATCCACGTATTGCACCGACACCGAACCGCAGGAGGCGGATGGCCTGCGCCTGCGCCGCATCCCGATCGCCGTCGACGATTCGACGAGCGACCAGGAAGTCAGCCTCATCTTCACGTAACCCATGTCCAAACTATTCAACCCGTTCTGGTTCAAGCCGGCGCACCAGCCCAACGAAGCGTCGGCAGTCGAGTTCCAGCTGAAGCCGCTCGACCAGCGGACCTTCATGTTCATGCGCGACGACATCTACACCGTGCGACGGAAGATGCGCATGGGTGTCGACGGTGTGCTCGAGGCCTTCGACTACGCCGTCGTTGGCTGGCGCGGATTGCCGTCCGAGTTCAGCGACGCGGCGAAGCGCGAGGCGCGCACCGTCGCGGATCCCGACTGGATCGAGTGGCAGCAGCAGATCGCGATGGAATTGTTCCGCCGCGCCCAGCTGGGAGATCCGGAAGTAAAAAACTCCTAATCGCCGTCCACGTCGCCGTGGATCCCGAGTGGGCACCCTGCAAGCAATGCGGGTGTGTGGATGGCGAGATGTCCTTTGAGCGCTGGACGTTGGGCGACGAGTTTCGCAGCCGCGTCTGCCCGCGACGACTGATCACCCGTGATTCCCTGATGTGGATGCAGCTCTACTCGGCGTGGAGCGATGGCCACCTGCTCATCGCCGGTGGCCTGCTAGATCAACCGGCAATTTACCTCGGCGCGATGACGCGCATTTCAGCCCTGTACTCAGAGGCGAGAGAAACGACCAATGGTGGCAAAGGCTAAAGTCCGGATCGAGGGCGAAGACGCCACCGCGGCCGCCTGGAACTCCGCGCTCCAACGGGGAAAGAAAGCCGCCGATCAAACTGCCGGCGCCTGGCGCGCGGCATTCGGTGGCATCAGCATCGCCGTCGTCGCCAACTTCGCCCGCCAGCAGGCGGAAATGGCCGACGCTCTCGCCAACGGCGCGAAGTATGCCGGCATGCAGGGCAGGGAGTTCTCCACCCTGGCATACGCCGCGAAGCTCGCGGACGTCGAGGTCACGGATCTTTCGACCTCGCTCAAGAAGATGCAGGTCACCATTTCCCAGGCGGCCTCTGGCAGCAAGGGCCAGATCGAGACCCTCGAGGCGATCGGGTTAAGCGCGGAGAAGCTCAAAGGCCTCGACGCCGACGAGCAACTCGAGCTCATCGCCGATGGCGTTCGACGCCTCGGCGACGAGGAAGATCGCACGCGTGCCCTGACCGAGATCTTCGGCAAGTCCGGCGCGAACCTGAAGCCGATGTTCGAAGAAGGGGCCGAGGGCATACGCAAGGCCCGCGAAGAAGCCGAGCGCATCGGCTACGCGTTCAGCGATGAGCAGCTCTCCAAGATGCAAAAGATGGACGATTCCATCAAGCGCATGACGGCCTCGTGGGATGCCTTCGCAACCACGCTCGTGTCGAAGGTCGCGAGCCCGCTTTCCTGGACCATGGATCGTCTGTCCGGGCTTCCGAAGGACGTCAACGAGCAGATCGCCGACCAAGAAGACTTGATCGAACGCCTCAAACACATGAGGGGTCCCAACGTGCCCGAGCAGCGTGCCGCTGCACAGGCGAGGCTCCAGCAGCTTCGCGAGCTGTCGCTCCAGCAGTCGATGCGCGACATGGGTGTCGGTGGTGGGGCCGCGCCGGCGGTGCCTGGCTTTGGCACCGGCGGATCTGGCACGGCGGCCGCGGAACGTGAGCGCCTGCAGCTGCAGGAAGCGAACAGCGATCGCATCGCGCGCGAAGCGATGGAGGCCCAGCAAGCCTTCGCCGAGATGAACCAGGCGCTCGACGACAGCGCCGGCCGCCTGGCGGACAGCGTGGAAGACCATTTCGACAATGTGGGTGACGCGCTCGAGGACCTCGAGATCGACCAGGAGCAGAAGCTCAGCGAGATGGGCCAGCTGTGGAAGGACACGTTCATGAACGGCTGGGACGACTGGGTGAACAACGGGAAGCAGGGGGTCGACGAGCTCCTCGAGTATTGGCTCGCGCAAGTCGCGCGCCGCGGCATGTCGAATCTCCTGGATACGGCGCTCGGAGCGATCGGCTCGTCCGGAAACATGGGCTGGCTCAGCGCCATTTTCGGCGGAACACGCGACAGCGGCGGCCGCGGTAATCCAGGCCAGGTGTATGCGATCGGTAAAGGCGCGCAGCCCGAGCTCTTCGTGCCCGACTCCGCTGGCACTTTCGTCCCTCGAGGCATGGGCGGGACCTCCGTCCATGTCCAGCAGACCATCATCAACCAGAATCCCACGGCCGATTTCATCAAGGAGTTCCCGAAGGTCTTGAAGAAGTCGAACGAGGCGCTCAAGGCCGACATCATCGACGGCTTGCAGCGTGGCAGGTACGCGATCTAATGGACGTCTATCTACCGCCGACAATCCCGATCCGCAGCATTCGATGGGGCACGATCCCCGCGGCCGCGCAGACGGCGAACGTCTACACCGGCAAGACCAAGGCTCGGGCTCTCGGCGGCGATCGCCTGTCGTGCACGATCGACTTCTCGATCACCACGGAGCAGCTGCGCGCGCAGCTGCTCGCGTTCCTCGCTGAACTTCGCGGCCCGATCAACACCGCCCTGATCGCGGATCCCGGCTACTCGCCGCGTGGTTCCTACTCCACGTCGGAGCTGCTGCCGAACACCGAGTTCTCGAGCACCACGGGACTGTCCGCCGGCAGCGAGGCCTCGCTGAGCGTCTCCGATGGAGTCCTGCGCGTGCTTCGCACGTCCAACCCGGGATCCCTCGGCGTGAATCACTTCGCGTCGATGACCGTCGGCGCGACAGTGCAATGGCAGGCCTACGCGTTCCGCCTGCACGCGCGCCGCGTGCGCGGGGTGGCGAACATCAACCCGAACGTCACCGGCAACGCCATCTCGTTCAAGTCCACCGGTGAGTCGAGCTATCTCACCGCGCCTGGCTATTCGGTCAATGGCGTGATGGCCTCGGACACGTCGGGGATCACTGCCTACTTCGACAACATCCAGCCAGGCGAGTCGATGGCGGGCGAATTCTTCGAGATCGACTTCGCGTCGTTCGCGCCCTGCGCCCTCATCGACGCCGGTACGAACCTGCTGTTGCGCTCTGACGAGCTCGACAACACCGCGGCGTGGGGCACGCTGCCGGCTGATGGAATTGCCTCGGTGTCGGCGAATGCAGTGGTCGCGCCTGACGGCACGACAACGGCGGACACGCTGGTCGAGGATACGAACAACGGCAACCACGTCCGGGACCAAGCGGTAGCCGTCGGCACCGCGGCCGGCACGTACTGCTTCGCTGTCGCCGTGAAGGCTGGCACGCGCGGCTTCGTCCAGCTGGTAATGAACCATGCGACGGGAAGTGTGGGCACGTACTTCAACCTGACCACGGGCGCCGTGGCCACGGGACCGACCGGCTCGGGCTGGCTCAATCAGCGTGCCTACTCGCGAGATCTCGGCAATGGCTGGTGGTATCTCTGCGTCATCGCGCGGAAGACCTCGAGCGACACCTCCATCTCGCCGGCCATCTACATCGCGAACTCCATCTCCAACAACAGCTACCTCGGCAATGGCTCCACGATTCACGCCTGGCGCGCGACGTTCGCCAACTCTCCGGTGCCGGTGAGGCTGATAGAGACCGCGGGGGCCGCCTCTCCGATTGGAAACGCGCAGCGTGGCACCGAGATCCAGCTCAAAGGCCTGCCGGTGAGCACGCAGAACATTCGCAAGGTCAACGACTGGGTGGAGTTCAACTCCAACGGCCTCGTGATGCGCCGCCAGCTGGTTTCGCCGCTGCACTCCGATGCGGCGGGCCTCGGCACGCTGTTCCTGTCGCAGCCGGTGAACAACGAGATCGCCGACAACTGGCCGGTGATCCTGCACAACCCGCTGGCCCGCATGCGGTGCGTGAGCGAGATTCCGTCCTGGCTCACCGAGCCCGGGAAATTCTCGACCGCGTCGATTGACTTCGAGGAGTCGGCGAACGCATGACCTGGTGGGAGGATTCCGCGAATCAGTCGGAGGCGGAGAAGACCCGCTATATGGCGTTCTTCGCTGTCGACTTCGATTTCCAGAGCCAACATACGCGACTGTGGTCTGGCATCGGGACCATCACCTTCAATGGTGCCGAGTACAGCGGTGTCGGTGACCTCGGCGAGATCAACACACCACCTGAACACGCGCGGCTCGTCTCCGAGACTAAGCACTTCGCGCTGAGCGGCTCCGACCTGATTTCTCCGTCGGAGATCAGCGAAGAGGACATCGACGCATCCTTCGGTCGATCCGTTGTCGAGTACATCGGCTTCGTCAATCCCGACACGCTGCAGCTCGTCGCGGATCCAGAGGTGAACTGGGAAGGGCGCATGGGCGTCATCCGCCGCGTCGACGGCCCCGAGCCGAAGGTGAGCATCTCCGCCGAGCACCGCCTGGCGATCATGAATCTCACGGATGGCTATCGGTGGACGCACGAACACGCGCAGGAGTTCTTCAGCGGGGACCTAGGCTTTCGTGAGGTGCCCGGGATCGAGACGAAGGAAGTACTCTGGGGCGGCCAGCGCGTGTCTGCAGGCATCGGCGCCATCAATGGTGTGACCGGCGACAGCGGCGGTCCGGCCTGGGACCACACGAGGCAAAGGCATTGACCGCTCGCGTGATCGCGCTCAACGCAGTGATCGATGCGTGGCGCCAGCGGCCGCTCGTCTACGGATCCAGCGACTGCTGCCAATTCCTCGCCGAGGTCATCCTCGCGCTGCGCAACGAGGATCTTCGGCATCTCTTCCCGGCGTACGCGTCGCAGCAGGAAGCCGAGGCCATCATCGCGACCCACGGGGACATGGTGGGCGTAGTCACGCACGCCCTGGGTGAGCCTCAGGAGGCCCCCATTCGTGCGATCGCCGGCGACGCCGTGGTGTTCCTCGACGAGGACGATCGCCAAGTGGCGGGCGTCTGCGTCGGTGCCCGCATCGCAGCGCCTGGCCCCAGAGGCCTTGTGTTCCCGTCGATGTCGCGCGCGATCGCCCGCTGGAGGCTCTGATGGGTGCAGGATTCGGCGCAGCCATCAAGGCCATCGGCGTCTACCTGGCCTCCAAGGCCGTCGTCGCGCAGCTCGTGCGCATGATCCTAGTCAACGTCGCAATCGGACTGCTCGCGCGATCGCGCGCGCGCCGCGGCGCCGGCGGTCCGCCGCCCGTCAACGTCACGGTGCGCAACACCACCGAGAACCGGCGCCTGATCTTCGGGCGGACCCGCTGCGGCGGAGCGATCGTGTTCTTCGGCGCGTCCGGCACGGACAACGAGTACTTGCACTACGTGGTCGCGTTCGCTGGCCATCAGTGCAACGCGATCCGTGATATCTGGCTCGACAAGTTCCGGATCATGGAGAGCCACATTGACGGCAGCGGAGCCGTCACCGTGGGCGATCTCGCCGGCGTTTGCTGGATCTGGAAATACCTCGGGACTTCGGCGCAAACCGCTGACAGCGATCTCATCACTGCCTTCCCGTTCACGTGGAGCTCGTCGCACCGGCTGCGCGGCGTCACTTACGTGCACATCAAGATGCTGCGCGACCAGGACAAGTGGCCGAGCGGCGCGCCGCAGAACGTCACCGCGATCATCGAGGGTGCGCTTTGCTACGACCCTCGGAAGGACTCGACCAACGGCGGCAGCGGCTCGCACCGGCGCACGAATCCGTCGACGTGGGAGTTCACTCGAAACCCCGCGCTGCACGCACGCCATTACATCTCCGGCGGCTCGGTGGTAAACGACACCGGAAGCAGGCTCGTCCGGTATGGTTTCCAGGAAGCCGACTCGCGCATCGCGGACAGCTACTTCGCGGCCGCGGCCAACGTATGCGATACGCAGCTCACCGGCGCATACACCACACCGGACGGCGACCAGGCCACGTGGAACAACGACCTCGAGGTGAGCACGGGCGAGACGCGGAGGGAAATCCTCGAGGCGATCTTGCAGTCGATGGCCGGCTATGCGGTCTATCCACACGGGCAGTGGCGGGTGTATGCGGGCGGCTACGACACGCCCCTGCACACGATCACGCAGGACGACCTGTACACGCTCGAGGAAGCGCCGATCGAGATCCAGGACACGAGCGACGACCAAGACCGATACAACGCAGTCGCCGGCATCTTCATCGATGAGGCCAATCAGTACATCCAGCAGACGACGCCTTTCCGCACCGAATCGACCTACCAGGACCAAGACGGCGGCGAGTTCATTCCGAAGGAGATCATTCTTCGGGGGTGCGTGGACAAGTACCGCGCGCAGAGGCTCTGCGAGATCGAGCTGCGAAAGTCGCGGCAGATGCGGATCATCAACATTCGCGGCGCGCTCAACCTGCTCAAGATCGCGCCCGGGGAAACCTTCCAGCTGAGCCATTCCACCTTCGGGTGGACGAATCGCGTGTTCCGTGTAATCGAGCGACAGCTCGAGTTCACCGAGGAAGCCGGCCGCGTCGTGATCACCGCGAAGGCAGACGCTGCAAGCGTGTACGTGCCGATCGAAACGGCCGACTACATCACGCCGAACGCCGTGGCTCTGATTCGCCAGGTAGAACGGCCGGCGGCGCCGACAGATCCGGTGACGGTGCCCCAAGCGGACGCCGTCCTTTTCCGCTGGACTCGCTCGTCGACGCAAGGCGTGCTTTATGAGGTGCAGGCCTCGACCAACTCGGATATGTCATCGGCCACCACGGTCTACGACGGCACCGACAACCAGGCCTATATCGATCGCACGTCGACCACGACTTACTACTTTCGGGTGCGCGCGAAGAAGGCGGGTCAAACCTCGGACTGGGTTCCCTCGAGCGGAGGCGTCGCCGGCGCCGCGCTCGGCGTCTCCGCCACGCTGACGGCCAGTGCCTCGCCCGGCACTGCCTCGAGCTCGAGCACCAGCGCGAGCCAGACCACGAACAGCGTCACGGTCACGCCGAATGGCGGGACGTCCCCGTACACCTACGCCTGGACATGGGCGAGCGGTGGATCCGGTATCTCGATTACCAGCGCCACTGCGGCCGCGACAACGTTCAGCGCCACGAGTCTTGGGGATCCGGAGACGCGATCGGGCGTGGCCCGTTGCACGGTCACCGACAGCGCCGCCCAGACCTACATCGTCGACGTGCCGGTCTCGATCGCGCGCACGCCGTCGTTTACCGCGACCGCCGCTGGTACTTCACCCACCGTGAAGACGGCGAACGCCACGACGATCACCAGCAACAACATCACGGCGACGCCGAGCGGTGGCACCGCGCCGTACACCTACGCCTGGTCGATCATTTCCGAGGACGACCCGGACGGCACGCCGACGCTGCTCAACAGCACGTCGCAGAGCTGCCAAGTGCGTACCACGCAAGATCCAGCGGATCAGATCTACATCTCGGTCTCGGTGCGCTGCGTGGTGACGGACAACATCGGCCGCACCGCGACCACCAACACCGTTGCAGTCAGCCACGGGCACATCGATGGCACCTGAGGGAAAGCGTATGCGGAGATTCGATCGGATCCAAACCCTGCAGACCGATCCCATCCTGCTGGCTCGCTTCAAGAGCGCGATCGAGAAGCGAGCACTGCAGATCGCCACGTCGAAGGAAGGCCAGGACGCGCCAGAGATCGTCTGGGCGAAGCGAGCCTTCCTCAACATCGATGCCGACCTGTCGCAGAAGTACGCGGCGTTGGCCTTGCGCATCGCCTTGCACGAGAACGAGAAGCTGCGAGCCAGGCTCGAGGACGACGATGGTCCGAAGGAACTCCCCGACTCCGACATCGAAGAGATCGTCGCGAGCTGCGTCGAAAGATTCGTCGAGCTCGGCATCTAGCTTCAACGCCCCGGAGGGCAATCATCACATGAGCGACGTCGTCGGAGGAATCATGGGCGAGATCAAGCGTCACCCCTATACGAGCGTTGCGGCGCTCGCGTGTCTCGGATTCTGCATGGTGGCAGTTCCGTTGCTCTACACGCAGAAGGCAGACGCGGGCGACGTCCAGCAGGTCACAGCGACCCTCAGCAAGGATATGGCCGATCTGCGCGGCACGCTGCTGAGAGAGTCTGCCCAAGGCGAGCTCAACAACGTGCGGCGCGAGCTCTTCAACATCAACATGCGCATCAAGGAGCTCGAGGACAAGGGTCTCGCGGTCGAGCTGCTGCTCTACCAGCGCCGCGACGATCTTCTGGCGCAACAGCGAATGCTCGAGGCGAAGCTCGCGCAGCTGGTGCCGAAGCAATGAGCGTCGACGCCATCATCAATGGCGTGCTCGATCGGGAGGGCGAGGAGTACACCAACGATCCGCCCGACTCGGGCGGCCCCACCAAGTGGGGCATCACGCTCGACACGCTGACCGAGTACCGGCAGAAGCAGTGCACGCCGGCGGACGTCGAGAAGCTCACGCGCGCGGAGGCCTTCAACTGCTACGACTGGCTCTTCGTCCAGCGGCCCGGCTTCTCGAGGATCCTGCAGATCTCGCGTGCGATCGCCGAAGAGCTCATCGACACGGGCGTCAACTGCGGCCCCAACGTCGCGATCGGCATGCTGCAGCGCTGCCTCAACGCGTTCAATCAGAACGGCAGCAAGTATCCGGACATCGAGGTCGACTATCGCATCGGCCCCGCCACCGAGCGCGCTCTGCAGGCCTTCCTCGCCTGGCGCGGCACGGATGGCGCGATCGTCCTCTACAAGGCACTGAACTGCCTGCAGGGCGAGCGTTACATCCACCTCGCCGAGACTCGTCCGAAGGATGAGCGATTCGTTTACGGCTGGCTGCGCGAGCGGGTCGGCCTCACACCGGAGGGAGCATGACACCCAAGTTCAAGCTGATCTGCCAACTCATCATCTCGGTCATCGTGATTCTCGGCTTCTTCGGATTCGTGTTCGCGCTCTTCTTCTTCGCGCGTTCGATCGATCCGAGTGTGAAGGAGTCCCTCACGCAGATCTCCGGCGCGCTCATCGCGGCCTTCGGTGGTGTTGTCGGCTTCTGGCTCGGCACGTCGCTCTCGAGCGCCGGCAAGGATCACACGATTTCCCAACTGACCACAGGAAAGACCCCATGAAAGTAAATCGCATTCTCGCGGCGCTCATCGCGGCCGCGGCCATCACGCTCGCCGGCGGCGTTTCCGGATGCGCCAGCAATGGCAACCTGCTCGAGGAGAACAGCGCGGCCGCGCAGCTCATCGTCAAGTACGCGGCCATGAAGTATGTCGAGGAGGCCTCGCTCAGTGATCGCGGTGCGCGCGCCCGCCGCGTGATCGACGTGGCCAAGCTCGTCGCCGAAACCGCCAAGGGCGAACCGATCACGCTGCAGCGCCTGGCCGCGATCGCCGCCGAGCAGCTGCCCGCGAACCTGCCGCAGTCCGATCGAACGCTGGCGCTCACGCTGATCTCCGTGGCGCAAACCGAGCTGCAGAAGCGCACCGGCGTGGGTGGCCTCGAGTCCGACACGCTGCTGAAGCTTGCCGAGGTCCTCGGCTGGATCGCGGACGCGGCCGCGCTCTACGCGTCCCCCGTCTAGCGGAGCGCCGCCATGGCGAAGGCGAAGACCGTCGAGGATAGAGACGGCCGCTTCTACGGGATCCGCTTCAACTGCCCGGGCTGCATGGACGAGGACTTCACTGGCGCGCACATCTTGCCCGTGAACTGGACGCCGCCGGGCAGGGAGCAATCCCCGCATAACGCCGGCCAGGCCCATTGGGAATTCAATGGCGACATGGAGCGGCCCACCTTCAGCCCGTCAATCCTCTCGAGGATGACCCGTCGGGATGTGCCCTTCGTCTGCCACAGCTTCATTCGCGACGGCCAGGTGGAGTTCCTGAGCGATTGCACGCACGCGCTGGCAGGCAAGACGGTGCCGCTGCCGGATCTGCTCGGCGACAGCGAACAGTAGTCCCCGGCCGCGGGCACTGGATGGACGTTGACGCCTGTCGGAGATGAAACTGGCCGCGTGCCAGGGTTCATCCGCTTCACCGCCGACGACTACCTCACCGCCGCCATGGCGTGTCGCAGGGAGGCCGAGTACTGCCGCAAGGAAGCCGAGCAGCACCAGAGCCCCACCATTGTGAAGCTCTTCAACGAAGCTCGGCAGCGCAACCTGGAAGTCGCGGAGAAGTGCGAGCTCGCCGCCCGCGTTTTGTAGACGTCTGCAAACGGAAGAGGGCAATCCCGGCGAGGGCGGCGATCGCCAACCCCAGCGCACTTGGCTCGGGGACGGGGACCTGGCGCCAAGTGCCGGGCGTGCTCGAGCTCACGCATGTGCTCTCCGTCGGCTCGTTGTTGCCGCAGACGGGGTAGTGCCGCCTGTCGCCTCGGTCGGAAACGATGAGTTCGTGGAAGTCATCCAGGAGCGCGATGCGCCACGATAAGAGATCCCCGTGCGCATCGGTGGTGAAGGTGAACACTGCACCCACCGACCAGTTCGTCCAAGTCTCCGCATGGACGCCATCGAAGAATTGCCAGTCGATCACTGGTACGTCGCACTCGTAGTTGCATTCCGGGTTCTCTTTCCAGAAGTCGAACGACTGGTTGCGGTGGTCACCGCCCGCAATCAGGGTGGTGTCGATCACGAAGGATCCGGAAATGAAGTTCTGCGTGCGATCCACCCATGGATTTGCACCGACGCTCGGGTCGGATGGATCGGCGACATAGTCGTACTCGGCGCCGGTGTATTCGTATTTGAAGATCGCGCCGTTGGCCGCGCCGGCGGTCGCCAGCAGCGCGATGAAGGTAAGTGCACGCATGTCCGCCCCCTGTTGTTCTTAGGGGGCGGACCAAGCACCTTCCGTGCCACTTGTTAGATATCAGAGTGTTAGGCACCCCGCACTGCCGCAGGGTGTAAAAGGCACCGACGCGGATATCTCCGCATTCCCGCCAGATTCACAGCACCACCAGGTGCTGCCCGCCCGCCACAATCGCTTCATGCGATCCCGCCAACAAACCATCGACGTGCTGATAGGCGCCCTGGTGGCATGCTCAGCCTTCAGGCCACCTTCCGCATATAGAAAGAGCCGGGCCGGTGGTGCGCCTGCAGGTAAGGCGCCACCCTCGACAGCCACCCCTTCGAATGTGCCCAGTTGCCGGCGAGCTCGATCACGAACTTGTCGTTCCCGGTGAGGAATGCCTCGAGGAGGTACTGCTCATTCCAGAACCGCAGCTCGTCGACGATCCAGCGCCTTGGGTAGTTCCTGGGCGTGAAGATGTCGTGCACGTGCACGACCACGCCGGGCTTGAGCCGCGGCAGGATCTGCAGGTACTCGCGCGTCACGTCGCCGTGCGGGCGGATGATGTGCGTTGAGTCGATGAACAGGATGTCGCCGGCGGCCAGGCTGTCGAAGAGCTTCAGGTCCATGTCCTCGACGCGCTCGCGCACCAGATGGATTCCCATGCGCCTCAGGCCGCGATCCTCATACGGCTCAATGCAGGTATGGCTGCAGGGGGGGGCTCCGTCGCGCATGTTCTTCTCGCAGGCCTGGTGCGCGAGCTTCGTCGACCAGCCGGAGCCGATCTCGACGATCCGGCGCGGCTTCAACGCGCGCACCACCTGGTACCAGATCTCGGCATCGCCCGGGCCGAACTGATTGTTGCTGCCCCCGAAGTGGAAGTAGTCGGTGGACTGGCCGTCGAGGGGAATGCCGGCGAGCTCGTGCGCATACACCAGCTTCTCGAGGAAACGGCGCTGGCCAGATTCGTTGAGATCGATGCCGGGCAGATCCCGCTCGGTCTCGTCGTCATAGGTCGGGAAGCGGATCTGCGGATCGTAGTAGTGATCGCGGACCGGCACGCAGCCCGCGTTCACCATGGCATCGCGGGTCTGCGGGAGATTCCCGAGCCCAGCCTGCCGGAAGAGGGAAAGGATCTTCGCCATTGGCCAGGCGGCCAGGGCGGTAAAGGGGTCAATCCACCTGTGAGCTGTGGCCTTCGTGTTCATGGTCGCCTCCGTACTTTTTTCTTTGGGAAATCCGGCGACCGAACACGACCGATCAATGGGTTACGTCGGCCTATCCAGTCGCTATTTCCCAAAACGGGAGGCGTGTAAGTTCTTTTTAGATCATCAACTTAGCGCGTTTCGAGCTTCTCACTACGAACCAGGTGGTCGGGAGTTCGAATCTCTCCGGGCGCGCCACTATTGAAATGAAAAGGCCCGGTCTGCGAAACGCAGACCGGGCCTTTTCATTTCAATTCGGCCGCACCGCGCGCGAGCTCCGAAGTGCTTCTGGCCAGTACAAGGTCGTGGTCGGTGAGTTCGACAACTCGGGCAAGGCGTGCGGACAGGCGCCGTCGATCACGCCGAGATGAACCAACACCCCGGCCTTCGATGAGGAACACCGACGTGTTGAGTTCCGAAACCTCAATCTCGTCTCCACACTTCAATCCGCAAACCTCCTGCTCGCGCAGACCGGTGTTGACCTTAAAGAGCGACAACTGCGCGAGGTAGTTGGGGAACTCTTGAAAAAGAGCCGCCTGTTCCTCGCGCGACAGCGTATAGGGCGCTCGCTTGTCCCTGACCGGAAGCAGCTTGAACTTCGCTGCATGTTCCAGCCACGTCATGCCGCGATCGTCCCGCCACTCGAATGCCGCCTGATTCAAGATCCTCCTCACCGTGCCCAGTGCAAAGTGGCAGTGTAGGCCGAAGTTCTGGTTGGCGGCTGGTGAGGGCATATTGGGTCGGTGGCATCGGGCGGGCTGAGGATTCCGGGTCAAGACGGGCCGTTCGCCTGGCTGCCTGGCTGCGCACCTGACGAATTTTGGGCCGGTGGCGTTAACCTTAGCTGGGCATGAGGCCCACTATGCGAACCCAATCGGGCAGGGGTGGCGGTATGAAAGTACTGTTTGCGATTGATGACACCGATCCGAAGACCTTGTCGGCGGTGACACCTAACACGTCACTCACGATCATCGGCAAGGGATGCGAAGAGGGATGCGGGGTGGAAATCGGCGGCGACCTGATCAATCCGAGCGAGCTCACGGCGACACGTCTGAAAGTAAGGGTCGCGGCCGCGGACTTCGAGGGCTGGAGAGCATCGACATCGGCGTCAGGCTTGCCGGAGAGAAGGGCAAGGTCTCGAGCGAGTTCACGATTTAGATCACGAAGTGAATCAAACAAGATGAAGCGCCCTGCGGCCAGACGGCGGGGCATGCTATCTAGTCACGGCGTGGCGGGCCTGGTAATCGGCCCTTCCAGCTCCTTGCCGAATTCTGGTTGCTCCGGCCTGCGTCTCGTCAGCAGCGCGGATACTATGGCCTCACAGTGATTGAGTCTGTACTTCGCTTTCTACTGGGTCGAGACGTATTCATTTCGTACTCTCGGCGGTCTTCGGCCGAATACGCTGCTGCGCTGATGCGCGAGCTTCGGACCTCCAACCCGAAGCTCAGTTGCTATCTTGATCAAGCTCACTCACTCCCGGGCCAAACCCCACCCCCTTCGATCTTCAGGTATCTACGGCGCGCAGGAGTGCTCGTCATCGTAGTAACCGAGGAAGCGATCGAGTCCAAGTGGGTATCACAAGAGATCGAAGAGTTCGTCCCGCAGCAGCGCGCGATCGTGCCGATTGCCGTCGGGCAAGTGGCAGAGAAGGTACGTTGCGGCGATAGTCCGCTGCGGGAGCTACAGGGTGTCAAGTACGAAACCGAAGACACCGCGCTGCTCGAGTCGGGACGACCATCCGCGCACGTTATTGACCGCGTGCTTGGTGCGATCTCCTTTCGGATTCAGGACGATCGGATCCGTCGTGCGATCGGCAGCACCATTGTCGCTTCGGTCGCGCTGTTGCTCATGGCATCTGCCGTCAGCATCGTGCTCGTATCCGACGCACGCGCTACCCGCGAACGCGCTCTCGAGGATGCGCAGACAGCGGCCGCAGGCGCACGCGCATATTCTCGTGTAGCACTTTCACGTCGCCTTGCGGCGAATTCGTTGGTCGACATCCGCGAAGCCAAGGCTTCAAGCCTGCATCGCAATGTTCTGCGAAACCTCCTCTCCATGAAATATCACCCGAACACGCAGGCGTACTCGAATCTGCTGCAGGCGAGGAGACTTCTCCCAGTAAGGACGTACCGGCAAACGTTTGAGCAGGAATACGTGACAGCAAGATATGGTCCCGCTGATCCCATACAGTTCATTGTCGGAGACGGCTCAGTTCGAATACGCCGTTTGGGTGTCGCTGCGGTAACTGAAGTCGTCAAGTCAAAAGACCCGGAACTGAGAATGCTCGCGGCCTGGCTTGGAGACACTCTCGCCGTGGCAGGGGCGAGACAACTCCTTGTGATACCGACAAAGGAATCGAGATTCCTCGCAAGATCTCATGAGATTCCTCTGCAAGACCAACCGACTCTGCTTGAAGCCGAGATGCCAGGTTCTCGATCCGTAGGGGCGATTCCTTTGCTCGCCGTCGTCACGCGGCACGACACGAGGGTGGAAGTGGAGAGGAGACCTATACCCGAAGGAGTCGAATACCAGGATGAGGACGAGGGTGAGATCGAGGACGAGGATGAAGAAGACGAAGAACCTTCGTATCGGATCTCGAGTAGCTACCGCATCGAAGTCTGGACGATTTCTAAGGGAGAGCCGTTGCGAATCGGGTCGATCGATCACCCAGGTGAAGTCACCGCGCTGGTACTGGATCCTGATCGCGGAAGACTAGGCACGGCCAACAATCTTGGCGATGTGTTTGTGTGGGCCGCAAAGGGAAAAGATCAGAGTCGCCCGCTTGTGGGCCCGATGAAGACGGACGGAGTTACATTCCAACTGCAGTTCAGCGCGGATGGCAGACTCATCGCACACCTTGGCGCGGATGCGGATCCAACTATCGTCCATGTCTTCGTATTCGATTCGAGTACCGGCAAGGCCGTCGACGTGCCTTATGGTGATCGATATGAAGAAGTGACGGCGGCGATTGCGTTCAGCCCCAATGGCAAATACCTAGCTGCTGCCACGCTCGCAGGCGAATGGGGTGAGGCTCGAGAAGCCGAGGCCGTGCTGGTCTGGTCGCTGGACCGCCGAAATGGCTTTAAAACTGCCGCAGCGATTTCTCTGGATGACAGGCCTGCGTGGGAAGGCCTGGTGTTCAGTCCCCACGGAAAATACCTTGCCATACGCTATTTCAACGATACCGTCCGGATCTTCGATGCAACTTCATGGAAGGAAATTGCACGAATAAGCGCGCCGGGCGCGCAGGGCATGTCATTCGATGACGCCGAAACGCACATCTCTGTTGTCGGGAGCAGCAGCATCCAGGAGTGGGCTCTGCCCCCCGCTTCAGATGTATTGCAAAGAGACTTGCCAGCTGCGCCTGCCGACTCGCTTCCACTGCTTCAATTTACTCCCGATGAGCGCGGTATCTTCGTGGCTCACGGCGGTGAATTGAGACGCTTCGATCTGCGGAGCGATCGTCCCGTCCTCACTCTACGCTACGATGGAAAAATCGAGAACCTGGTACTTGGAAGCAACAATCGAATTGCTGTTATGACGAGGATTCCTGATCGAAGTCAGGCGACGCGTGTGTATCAGGTAAATTCAGCACGCGGCACGGCGGTGCATCTTCGAGACATTGCGCGCGGCAAGTATTTGGAATCGGTGGCGTTCACGCAGCAGGACAAACTACTCGTCAGTGGCAACCGCATAGTGGACATCGATACCGGTGTGACCCTCGAGGAAATAGAGGACGAGTTTGTCGCCACAACTTCAAGTGAACGCTTCTGGTTTAGTGCCGATGGCAAGTTTCGGGCGAGCGTGGCACCCAACTCGATTCAGTTACTGGACCTCACAACGGGAAATGACCTTGCCCCGATGCCTCGGGGCCATCATGTGCAATTCAGTCCTGACTCGAAGCGTATTCTCGTTGTGGACACCAATGGTGGAGCATGGGTGCGCCCAGTCATGAGCAATGGACCTGGTGTGCGATTGCCGCATGAGGGACGCGATGCCTTCATGCGTGGAGCGTTCAGCGCCAATGGTCGCTATGTGATCGGGAAAAGCAACTACAACCGCTATTTATTCTGGGACACGCAACATGACAATGAACTCAAGATCTTGAGACCAGACATTGGTATTCCTTCACCTCGAAATCCCTCCACGGTGCCGGGATTCATGGGCGCCATCACCGGGGCAGTTGCGATTGAAGATGAACGCCTCTTCATCACCGCAGGGCGAGAGCGCGTGCAGATTTGGGACGTATCAGGTCGGGAAGTCGTCGAGATTGGCCGACTTCGGATTGGCGACGTGCAGAGTCCAGACCGCGAACTTATCGGGATGCAGCTCAGTCCGAGCGGTCGGTACCTCGCGCTTGCCGAGCGCACTCCACCGTCAAAGAACGCATTGGAGGTGACTGCCACCATAAGGGTGATCGAGTACCTTCCCGATCAGCTCGAACGCATATTGATTCATCGACTGCACCGTGACTTAACAGCCAAAGAATGGGAGGAGGATGTTCCGGGCGAACCACACTGCCGTCTCCTGAACGAGGATTCGGAAACGGTCACCGACTGCGCTTTTGCTCCCATTTTCCAGGAGGATCTTCGCCATGTTTCGGACGAGCTGAAAGCGAGGGGTCTGCATCAAACTGTAGCCGAGCCTGGAAGTTGATCATCACGCGATTTCCGCCAACTAGCGACCTGGACCGATTGCACAATTGGGCATCAAGCAGACCGGCTACGCGAACTCAACGCCGTGCCAGCATCAGCGCCCCAACCAGGCACAGACTGAACCACGCGCCTTCCAGCGTACTCGTCACCCCGGCTGCGAAATTGCCGAGCAGATCGAAATGCAGTCGTGTACCAGGAAAGCCCTCAGCGAGCAGCGAAAGACTGCCGCCAAACAACTGTCCTCCAGTCGCGGCGATGAGCAACCCAGCCAGTGCGCCGAGCGCCGCAGCCAGCAACGCATTGCGCGGAATACTCCGACTCGCGGCGAAACGTCTAGATAGATCATCCGCGAGTCCCACCGCCGCGCCGAGCAACAGTCCCTCGGGAGCGCCGGTGATGTCACCGGGCGCCTGGCCCAGCAGCAACAGAAAAGCGTCCTGTCCGATCAGTTTGCCGAAGGCACCCACGAGCAGACCGCCAGCCGCGCCGCCGACGAGCCCTGCGAACGCGAAGTTGCGCGCCACGAGTCGCGCCACCGCGATACCGCCGACGACGCCGGCAGCGCCGACCAGGCAGAGCAGCGTCGCCAGGGCCACGAGCACCAGCAGCGCAGACAATGCCCCAACTCCATGCTGCGGCGCCTGAGAGGCAGCGAGGAAGCCGAACGCCAGGCCGCCGAGCACACCGGCCACGCCGCCGCCTGTCGTACCTGCCCCGAGGGTCAGCCAGCACTGGCGCCAGTCGTAAGCACTGGCAGTTGCGGCTGCTTGCGGTGACGAGTTGTCGGAGACGCAGTTCACGGCCGCGATGAAGCGATAGCCATGCTTGGGAATGGTTTCGATCAGGCGAGGTTGTGTTGCGCTGTCACCTAGTTGCCGGCGCAAAGTCTTGATGCACTGGGTAAGGACTTCGTCCGTGACCGGCGTACCTCGCCAGACCTCTTGCATGAAGCGCTCCTTGCTGAGCAGCATGCCGGGGTGCTGCAGCAGCAACAGCAGCGCGTCGAAGTAGCGGCTATTGAGTTCGACCGGCACCTCATCGGCAAACAGACGCCGTTCGCCGGGGTCGAGGCTGAATCGGTCGAATTGGTAACGGCGAACGGTCATTCAGCCCTTCCTCAGACTTTGCTCATGTCATTCAGCGCGAGCGGTGCCAGCGTGATCGTCCCGTTATTACTGGAGGACAGCGCATGACCACCGGACATGACCAGCCCAAACGATTCAGCAGCTGGACCATCGAAATCAAGGTCTGGAAGATCCTCGCGGCGCTGATGATCCTGCCGATCCTCGTGCTGTGGTTCAAGGTAGTGCACCAGGACGACGAGATCCTGGCACTGGTCCGCAACGAGGTGGTGACGGACGCCGCGGGCCAGCGCACCTGGACCGGCAGCTTCGTCAATACCAACGAAAGGCCCTTGCGCGACGTCGGCGTAACGGTGGATTTCCTCGACAGTCAAAACCGCACCGTCGGCAAGGCCGATGCGAAAGCCGTTGTGCTGACATTCGGCAGCCGATTGGAGCTGCAAGCACCGCTTCCGCGCGACGCCGTCCGGCTGCGTATCGACTCGGTCCAGTGGCGCATGGACGGCAGGGGAGTGCTGATGGGCCCCTTCCGCGAGCCGTGGGAGTTCGGCTATTTGATGGCCGCCCCCGCATCCGCCCCCTAACTCTTCACCGCCAATGTTGCTTGTAACCCCAACAAGGTTGATAGTCAGCCCGTTCGAAAGTCGTCCGGCCAGTAGACAGGGAAGTAGAACAATGAAGTCGAAGCTCCGTCGGGTCTCGTCGTGGATTCTGGGAATTCTCGTCCTCGCCATCATCCTGCTCTGTTTCCCCTTCAACCCACCCAAGTGGACGGCCGCCGAGATCAGTCATCGCGCGGAGCTCATCAACGAGAAAGCCGGCATCGAGACCCCGCACCACCGCCTCGGCAAGAAAATCCGCGCCGCCAATCTCGCGCTGTTCGAAAAAGTGGAAAGCGGGCAACCGCTGACCGCCGAAGAGAGCGCCAGCTACCGCGTGCTGTACCAGACCATCCTCAAGGAGAACCAGCGCCTGCTGGCCAAGCTGGATGACCAGCTCACGGTGCTCACCAACTACCGGCTCGACGAGCACAACAACGTCGGGACGCAGGGTATCGAGGGTGCGCACGACCACCACGACGCTTCCGCGAGTGCGAACCTCGCGGCCCTGCGGCAGGATCTCGAAGACCTGGACAATGCGAGCGGCGTGTTCGGATCCGTGGCGCGGATTCGCGCGGCCATCGGCGCCTACAAGGATCTCGACGACGTCATCCTGCACATGGCCACCGCGCCGCAGACCAAGTCCGTACCCCGCGCGGTCGAGTCGGCGGGCGACGAAATGCAGGTGCGCTTCGAGTCGCTGATGTTCCACTACAAGCGAGCGCAATTCGAGCCCGTGAACTCGCCGGCCTACGCCATCGAGGTTCATGCGGCGCTGTCCAACTATGCGCTGCTGGTCGCGCTCGTCCAGGATCGCGTGTACGCGAAGCTCGGTCCGATCGAGAGAAGTTACAGCGGACGCTGGGGTGAGTGGCGCTCACTCGCCCCGTCGCTGCGTGGCGTGACGACGAACCGCTTGCCGCGACCGCAGGTTGCAGCAAACGTGAACTGAGCGCTCAGGCGGCGTTGCGCTGCCGCTTGCGCCGCAGCCAGAACGCCGCGAACAGCCCGGCGCCGATTAATCCGAGCGCGCCGGGTTCCGGCACCTGCTTCCAGGTTCCGCCCACGCTGCTTCTCACGCAATCATTGCGGCTGGATTCCCAGTCGCCGCACTGGACCAGCCGGCGCGTGTCGCCGTGATCGGTAATGAAGAACTCTTCGTAGTCTTCGAGCAGGAAAATCGACCACGAGAAGATGTCGCCCTGCGCGTCGGTGGTGAACTTGAAACGTTGCACACCCTGCGCCGCCGTCCAGCGGCTCATGTCATTGACGCCGTCGAAGAAGTTCCACTCGGGAATCATGTTGGGCTCGCAGCCGTCGAGCTCGCAGCCGTTGAACAACGGGATGAAGAAGTCGATGGTGGCGTTGCGATGATCCTTGGTCGCCAGGTAGTCCGTGTCGAGATGGAAGCGGCCGGTGACGTGCTTCTGCGCGGCCCCCAGGAATGGATTTGAAAGTGCCGTGGGATCCGTGGCCGGATCCACGATGTAGTCATACTCCGCGCCGACGTATTCATACGTAACGATCTTCGCATTGCTCGCGGACGCGAACAGGGCGGAGGAAAGTGCAAGAGAGAAAATCAGTCGACGCATGGGACTTCCTTGTCTGTTGTTCACCACTGTACGGGGCTGCAGCATCCGTGCCATCACTGTCGCGTCAGTCACTTGGAAAAGTGCGACGCAACGAAATGTAAGCCGGATCGACATATAAAATTTTCACTCGCCACGAATCCCGCGTAAGAAAAATTGCCGGTGAAATATATCGAGCGTGAACTTGCATTCAGGTTACTCGGGCCTTCGCGGCGCGGTTCCGTGATGCGGGAAATGCACCATTGCTGCGGTTTTTCGCCTACCGGATTCCACTAGTCCGGCCGCAAATCCATTCGACAATTCATGATTTTTTAGCGGAATCGTCGGGAACTTCTCATTGTTACCGCACCCATATGGTCGGTCCCAACGGCGCGAGGGAATGGTCCATGGCATTCTGTCCCTGAACTTGACGCCGTGTCAGCGAAGTCGCGGCGCGATTCTCGCGGAAGCAGGAATCCCGCCACGGTTTCGGAAGTTCGAGATGCAGGACGCAACGATCATTCAGACAGCTGAAAAGTACATTCAGCGATTGCACCCACGCCTGTTCCGGTTGGCGCGGGCGGTGGTCTATTCCGATGCAGAAGCCACCACCGTGGTGCAGGGCGCCTACCTCAAGGCGCTGACCCACTGGCGTCCCGGCACGCGCCAGAACGAGCTGGCTCGCAATCTCGAGGACCATGTCTTCCTCAGCGCCATGCACGAACGCGTGCGCTCACGCAGCCAGTTGCTCCAGCTGCTCGACGCCGCCGCGGATGCGGATCCCGGCCCCGATGCCGACATGGACAATCCCGACATGGCCAATCCCGAGGACGAGACTCTCGGCACGACCCAGCGCCAGCTCCTGGACTCGGTGAAACATGGCGAGGCCATCGTCGATGGACTCTCCGACATGTTGCGCGTGGTGTTCGTCATGCTCGACGTCATCGGCATGGAGGTCTCCGAGATCTCGAGCATGTTGCGCATCAAGGAAGCCACCGTCGAGTCGCGCGCGCAGCGCGCCCGCACCCTGGTTCGCGCCCGCATGGAAGAACTCGGCCTGCAGGAAGTACCGGAGATCTATCGCGTGGGCGAAGCGCACTGCCGCGCCGTCATCGAGCAGGTGCGCCAGCGCATGTCGGAACGGCTTGTTTCTGAGAACCGTTCTCAATAACATGCCCACTCTTATCTAACGGGTCAGCCAGCCAGCTCCACGAGCCCGCCAGCCCCAATGACTTCATTGAGGGTTTCATGAAAAAACAGGCTGGCTTGTTCGCATTCATCGCATTCGCGGGCGTGGCGTCCGCGCATTCCCCGTACCTGCTGCCCAACCACTTCGACGTCAGCAAGCGCGACCACGTGAGCGTGCAGGCCTCGTTCACCGAGGATTACCTGGTGCCCGACGTGGTCATGAAGTCCGACGACTTCCACGCGGTGCTGCCGGACGGCTCGAAATCGCCGCTCACACCCGTCTACACGAAGGATCTGGCGGTTCTCGACGCGGATACCGCGGTCGATGGCACGTACCGGATCTCGAGCGGCCTGCGCAGCGGCAACACGCGCAAGGCGGCGCTGTTGCCCGATGGCGAATGGAAGTTCATCCGCGAAAGCGACACGCCACCCGCTGGTGGCAAGGTGTACGAGGTGACGAGCATCACGCGCGCCGATGTCTATGTTTCGCGCGGCGCGCCCACCGACAAGGCGCTGGCACCTTCGGGCAAGGGCCTGGAATTCCAGATGCTCACGCATCCGAACAAGCTGCTAGTCGGCGGCGAGAAAAAGCTGCGCGTGCTGGTCGATGGAAAACCCGCGCCCGGCGTGCGCCTCGGCGTGCAGAAGGCCGCGCTCGAAGCGAACCCGACGGCGCCCGTCGAAGTGACCAGCGATGACCAGGGAATCGCGGCGCTGCCCATCTCGTCGGCCGGCATCTACCACGTCATGGCGCGCCACCGTTTCGTCGTGCCCGGCGCCGAGGCGCGTGCCGAGAGCCACACGTACGCGCTCACGCTGGAAGTGGCCGAGTAGCCAGCGCCAGCGCGGCGCGTACGTCCGGGATCAGGCGGCGCGGATGTCTTCGTCCGCCGCCAGCACCTGCGTGCGTTCGAGCTGGTGGCGGTTGAAGTCGCTGCGTGGCTTCTGCGCCAGGCGTTCGCCGACCAGCGCCCGCGCCAGTGAGCGGCGGCCGCCGCGCAACGCGGCTTCCGTGGCCGTGAGCTGCAGCAGGTCGCGCTGCGCGTGGCTGCCGCCGAAGCGGTTCGCATGGGCGCGCGCCCGCTGCAGTTCGTCGAGCGTGACCTCGAAGTCGCGGCGCTCGAAGGCACACAACGCGCGCGCCACGGGCAGGCCCACTTCGCGGCTCATCATGCCGTTGGTGTCGCTGCGACGCGCCGCGGCCACGAGGCCATCGACGATGCGCTCCACCTGGCGCGTATCACCCGTGGCCAGGAAGGCCATGAGCGCGTGCACGTCGTTGAACGCGTAGTAGCCATCATCCCCCAGCGCTTCCCAGCTCCTGGCGAGTTCGTTCCAGCGATCGCCCACGTCGACGTTGCGCAGGCGCAGGCGCCACAACATCGCCGAGGCATCCACCATTTCGCCGGCCACGCGGCTCGGCGCCGGCCGGATGCGCGTGTCGTAGATCGCCAGCGCCGAGGCGTAGTCCTGCTCGTCGAGGTGATACAGCGCGAGATGCCACCAGTTGTGGAAGGCGAGGAAGTTGCAGTCGCTCCAGGCGCGCGAGGTGCTCTTGATCCACTCGATGCCGGAGCGCGTCTGTCCGCGCATTTCGTAGACATGCGCCACGGCGTGCGCCGCCCAGATGTCCGCCGGGTTCAGTTCCATGGCGCGGCGGCCGATGGCCTCGGCGTCGTCGTAGGCACCCGTTTCTTCGAGACCGAAGGCATGCATGCCCAGCACCAGTCCGCGCTGTGCCTCGCGTTCGCCCCAGGCATGCAGCACCTGGGCCGGGCGATCGCGCAGCATGGTCGAGTTGCCGAGCAGGAAGTCGAACAGGTGCGCGATCTGCAAGGCCAGCAGGTCGCGCGGATACTCCGCGCTGATGTCGCCATAGAGCTTGGCGGCGCCCGCGAAATCGCGGCACAACCAGGCGCGCGCCGCGGCAATGTGCATGCGCTCGCGATCGAGCGCGACACCGATGTGCCTTTCGGCGGCGTCCAGTTCCGCGGCGATGCCGGACTCGTTGGCATGCTCGCTGGTCGTGGCCAGCAAGCCGGCCTTGAAACAATGGCCCATGACGAAGCCGGGATCGGCGGCCAGCGCCTGGTCGATGGTGGCGACGGGGTCGGTGCGATACACCGCCAGTTGCGCCACGGCCTGGTCATACAGGTCGAGGGCGGTGCGATTGCGTCCCGAAACGGAATTGCCGAGCTGGTCCACGAGCTTCATAGGTGTCTCCATAGTGTCCTGCCCTCCAAGGCGTGACGCAGCGCGGAACAGTGTTCCGTGGTTGGACGATCTTTGACTTATGAAGGTTGATAGCTGCAGAAAGAGCCGGTCCGCACGGCCCAGTCCAGGTGTTTGCCCGCCGAGGGACATTCCCGGGAAATGCGCTCCAGCGCGTGCTTGAGGCGACGCTGCACGTTGACCCGGGCGCGTTCCACGTTCGACCCCGCGCGCCGCGCCCGGCCGCCTATGCCGAAGGCGCGCGACAACTCGGCGCTCAGGGTTTCCATTTCTTCGCGTGCCGCTTCGGCGCCGGCCAGGTCGTTCAGTGTCTCGGCCTCTTCGAGATCCTCGCGCAGCTCCGCGATTCGCCGGCGGTATTCCCGTCGTGAACGCTCGTCCAGCATTTCGCCCGAGTCGCCGGCGTCCGGTACCTCGTCGCCGTTGCTGGCGCCCATGAGATCGAGCACGTGGATTTCCTGGCCCGGTGTCGCCACCAGGCGCGCCAGCATCTGCAGGCCACGGCTGTCGCGCAGCCTGAACGTCTGGCTGGCGCATTCGCACACCCACACCTCGCCATCGCGGCTCAGGCGGAAATAATCGAGCGCGGGAAGTCCTTCCGCGGGCGAGGCGGCCATCGCAGGCCCCGCGCGCGGACCGTCGCGCAGGTCGCGTGACGAGTCCACACGGCAGCGGGCGAGTCGTTCGTCGAGACTGCGCATGCCGAGTTCGGTGGCCAACGACTGCGCTTCGTCGAGCATGGCCATGGCGCCCGGCAGCGAGGTGCCGAGTCGCTGCAGTACTTCCACCCACTCAAGCGAGATACGTGCCACCCAGGCGCGTGCGCCCATGCGGCGCGCGGTGTCCAAGGCGGCCGCGAAATGTTCGTTGGCGGCCACCGGGCGCCCGGTGGCGGCGGCCAGGAAAGCGAGACTGCGCGACATGGGACCCATCCAGCGCAGGCCCAGCAGTCCCCAGTGCCCGCAACGCGCCTGGTAGGGCGTGAGAGCCTGGTAGACCAGCTCGGCGAGTTTCGGGTCGTCCAGCGCCGCGACGTATTCACCCACCGTGGCCAGCGAGCCCATGTCGCGAAAATGCAGGACATTGCGCAGGTAGGTTTCGTCGACGGTGCCGCGATCGACCGGCCGGCCCAGCGAGCGCAGGCCGATCGTCAGCAGGTCGGGCTTCAGGTAGAGCTCCGAGTGCGGCAGGTTCGCGTACTGCGCTTCGAGCCGCGAACAGCAATTGGCGAGACGTTCGCGCGCGCCGGTCATCTCGGCGATGTCGATCTGCTGGCAGAGCAGGCGCAGCGCGGCGTTGGAATCCTGCGCGCGTTCGGCGAGCCGGCGCGCGCGGCTGAGCGCCTCGTCGGCCGCCGCGAACTCGCCGCGCATGGTGGCCCGCATGGCGCGGAACGATGCCGCCGTCCATTGGTAGTGAGGCATGCCGAGCTGATTGGCGAGCGCATCGCATTGTTCGATGGCGTCGTCGAGCGTCGAGGCGTCGCCGAGCTCCATGGCATCGATGGCCGCGCGCATGTAGCCACGCATGCTTTCGGGTGCGTCGCCGAGCTGGTGCGCGAGCCGCACGTGCTCCTGGTTGAGCGCCAGGCGTTCGGCCGGATCGCTGAAATCCATGAGCGCCGAAACCGCGCTGCGCAGCGTGGTCAACACGGTGCGCGGATCGCCATTCACGCGCGCCAGCTGGATGGCCTCGCGCGCCAGCTGGCAGGGCTCCTCGGGATTCGCCGCGGGCTGCATGGCTGCGGCCAGCCGCGCCTGCAGGCGGGCGCGCCGGTCGGTGTCGGCCACTTCGAGCCGGTCCAGTGCCGACTGGAGCAGCTTCACCAGCCGCGGGTCGGCGCTGCCAAAGGTGAAGATGCTGCCGTAGGTGAGCGCGGCGTCGACGATCAGGTCGGTGTCATCCAGCGACTCGCCGAGGCGAAAGGCCTCGCTGCTGTTGCGTCGACCGGCGTCCTGGTCGCCGGCGCGGATCTGCGCGGCGGCGAGCTCCAGCAGCAGTCGCCCGCGCGTGGCGCTCGAGGCCGCGTCGCTTTCACTCACGCTGCGCAGCGCGTGGGTGTAACAGACCGCGGCGTCGTCGAATGCAAGGCGTGCGTCGGCTTCCACCGCGGCATTGCGCCACGCCAGGCGCGCGTCCTCGCCGGATTCGGCCAGGTGTTGTGCGAAGGCCGCCCAGGGCAGCCGCGTGCCGGCACTGGCCTTGGCCTGCATGCGACGGGCTTCGCGATCGTGCCAGGCGCGCCGGTCAGTGGCCGGCAGTGCGTCGTGAAAGGCCTCGCGCACCAGCATGTGCTCGAAACGCAGGCCGCCGCGCGTGTCTTCTTCGAGGAGCCCGCACTCCAGCGCCGGTGCGAGGCGCGATTGCAGCAGGCTGACCTCGCAGCCGGCCACTTCCGCGAGCGCGGCCGGATCGAAGTTGCGGCCGAGCACCGAGGCCATGCCCAGCAAGGTGCGCGTCTCGGCGGGCAGGTCGGTGGCGCGCTCGAGAATGGTGGTGCGAATGCTGGGCGGCGCATTGCGCAGGTTGCCGCGCGCCAATCCGAGCTCGACCACCTCGGCGAGATACAGCGGATGACCTTCGGTGAGCGTCGCGAGTTCGGCGATGTCCTGCTCGAGCGGCCTTTCGCCGGTGGCGACGCGCACGTATTCACGGATCTCGTCGCGATCGAGGCGGCGCAGCGCGAGCTGCACGGCCGAGCGGCGCAGGCGCGCCACGATGTTGCCCACGCGCGGCCGCTGGATCTCCGCTTCGCGGAAGCTGCCGACCAGCAGGGTGCGCGAGGCATGCAGCTGGCGCGCCGCGAATTCGAGCAATGCCAGTGAATCGGCATCGGCCGCGTGCAGGTCTTCGAGCACGATGATCAGTGGCGCCTGCGCCGCCGACATCAGCAGCAGGCTGGACACCGCATCCATGAGGCGGAAGCGTGCCTGTTCGGGTTCCAGTGTGGCGCTCTGGCGCGCGGTTTCGGGAATGAGTTCGGGGACCAGTTCACCGATGGAGGAGGCGAGGTGGGGTTGCTCCAGGAGCGCGTTGCGCACGGCTTCCTGCGCGAGCAGGGAACGCAGCACCTGGATCCACGGCCAGTAGCCCGGCGCGCCGCCCGATTCCCAGGCGAAGCCCCAGTGGATCGAACTCTTGTTAGTCTGCTCGCCGGTGAATTCGCTGAGCAATCGGCTCTTGCCGATGCCGGGCTCGCCGCTCACGAGGCAAAGCGTGCCCCGGCCGCCAGACGCGGCCTCCAGGGCACTCGCGAGCGCGGCGAATTCCCGCCCGCGGCCCACGAATGCGCGGCTCTTGCCTCCCTTCGCATTCACTATTGATCTCCCTTCCCCCGCATCCCTTCCCGATTCGACCGCGAATCGTACTGCAACACCCAAGCAGGCCCGAAGGGCCTGCTTGAAAAAGGTAAATGAGCCGGCCCAAAAGGCAGCCGGCTCCCCGAAGTCCCGCCTGCGGATTGGCGGGAATCGACCCCCGCTTCAACCCACGGGCTGGCTTGCGTATTCCACGCGGGCCGGCAGTCGGGCCGCCAGCTCGGCGTTACGCACCACGAAGTTCTCCTTCGGCGCGATGGACCTGGCGCTGGCGATGTCACCCTGCGCGGCAAGGGCATCGTTCGACAGCCAGTTCATGACCGCGCGGTTCGAATACACCGCAGCTGCCACCTTGTTTGCCAGCCGGCGACGCTCGCTGGACCAGCGCCGGGCTTCAGCGCGCTGGTCCGCGGCAGCGGCCACGGCCGCGTCGCAGGCATCGCGGGCTTCGGCCCATTCATGCTGCACGGTATGTGCAACGCACAGGTTGTTGAGCAGCGACACCGGCGGCGTGCCCCGCGTCTGCGTCGTGAGCTCGCGCATGGCGCGATCCACGTTGCCCGCGGTCAACGCCTTGCCACCGGCCGCGTCGGTGAAGCTGACCAGCATCAGCCCTTTTTCCGTGCTGGCAGTGCAGCGGGGCAGGGACTTCTGGTCGCGGCGCGGCAGGTACGCGAATTTTCCCGGATGGCCGCTGGTGCGGATCATCACGTTCTGGCCCGACATGCAGGCTTCGACGCTGGCGCCGTAGCCATCCGCCACCGCGGACGACGGTCCGCAGAGTGCGGCGATCAACAGGACGGCCGCACTGGCGGCACTTGAGTAACGAATAGACATGGTTTGGTTCCCCTTGAAGGTTTGTTGATGGATTCAAGGGACAAGGCGTAACCGCGCCCGGAACAGTGTTCCGCGAGACTGGGTCCAGGGGCGGGTGTCAGCCGGCGAGTTCGGTCAGGGCGTCGCGAAGTTGCGCCAGTCGCGGTGGTTTGCTGAGCACCTTGTCGACATTCTCGGGAATGTCCTTCTCGTCGAGCAGGCGCTGGCCCCAGCCCGTCAGCAGGATCACGGGCGTGGCCGGGGAAATCTGCTTGATGCCCGCCGCCACCTTGCGCCCATCTACCCGCGGCATGCCGAGATCGGTGATGACGATGGCGAAGGCGCGCCCCGTGCCATGCGCGGCGGCGAAGGCGTCGATGCCGGCCTGGCCACCCGCGGCGGTCACCACGATGTGGCCGTCGCTTTCCAGCGCGTCCCGCACCGAACGCGTCAGCACCGGATCGTCGTCGATCATCAGGATGTGATGCCTGCGCAGCGTGACGCGCGCCGTGGGATGCGAGCCGGTAGTCGACAGCTCATCGGCGATCGCCGGGAAGATCATGCGGATGGTGGTACCCCGGCCCGGCGCGCTTTCTATCTCGAGCATGGCGTTGTGGCGCTGGAGCATGCCGTACACCGAGGCCAGGCCCAGGCCCGTGCCGCGTTGTCCCTTGGTGGTGAAGAAGGGTTCGATGCAGCGGCGGCGCGTTTCCTCGTCCATGCCGATGCCGGTGTCGGTGACCTCGATCAGTGCCGTGGCGCGGCCTTCTTCGATCCTGGCCCGCGTGCGCAGCGTCAGCGTGCCGCCGTCGGGCATGGCGTCGACGGCGTTGAACACCAGGTTGGTCAGCGCATCGCGCAACTCGATCTCGTCGCCCAGGACGTCCGGCAGCGAGGCCGCCAGGTCCTTGCGCAGCTCGATGACCACGCCGCGTTCCTGGGGCAGGGCGCGCCACCGGGGTTGCGTGAGTTCCAGCACCTGCTCGATGGCCGCGTGTACATCGAGCTTGGTGAAGGTGCGCGCCGCTTCGCGCGGACGATAGAACTCGCGCATGCGTTCGATGGTGCCGGCCACGTCGGCGATGGCGCGCTGGATGGTGGTGAGGCGGTTGCGCCCGTCGACGCTGAGCTTGGGCTCGGTGTCGAGCAGCAGCTCGGCGTACAGCGAGGCGGGAGAGATCGCGTTGTTGATGTCGTGCGCGATGCCGCTGGCCATTTCGCCCAGCGCGCGCAGGCGCTCGGTCTGCATGACGGTCTGCTGGCTGAGCCGCAGGTCTTCGTAGGTGTGCTGCAAGGTGCCGTAGAGCTGCGCCTGGTGCGAGGCGAGGCCCACGTGTTCGCTGAGCTGCTTGAGGAATTCGCAGTCGGTGCTCGAGAAGGCGTGTTTCTCGCGGCGCACCGCCACCAGCACGCCGAACACGCTGGACTCTACCGCCAGGGGAGCGATGACCAGCGAATGCAGCCCGGCGTTGGCGAATCGCGAGGTGAAGGGTGAACCCACCTCGGAGGTATCCGGTTCGTAGATCAGCGCGCCGTTGATGCAGCGTCGCAGACCGTTCTGGCCCACGGGCACGGACGATCCCGTGGCGAAACCGAGCCGGTCCGAAAAATCGTGGCCGCGCGAACCGATGCTCTCCACCGTCACCGCGTTGTTCGCGGGATCGTGCAGGCAGATGCATCCGTAATCGATGGGCAGGTGCTCCTCGAGATTGAGCAGCACCACCTGGAAGATGCTGCTGAGATCGTGGCGCGAGCCGATGCTGTGCGTGATCTGCTGCAGCAACGCCAGCCGGTTCACCTGCGCCGTCATGCGCGATTCGAACTGCTCGGTGTGCGTGAGCATGTGGTTGAAGGCGTTGGTGAGCGCGTCGAGTTCGTCGATGCCCACGGGCCGCGCGCGCACGGTGTAGTCGTGGCGATCCGACACCATGCGCGCCGTGGCCGCGAGTTCGAGGATGGGCTCGGACAATTGCTTTTGCAGCCGCCGCATGATGATCCAGGCCGCGAGCAACGCGAAGACGATGACCACGGCGGCCACCAGGGCGTAGAACATCAGCCGTTCGTAGACGGCGCTCATGTCGGAGCGCACGTAGAGTGTGCCGAGCACGCGCTCGCCCTCGCGCACCGGTGAGGCGGCTATCACCGTCGAACCTTCGAAGTAGTAACCCGGAGCCACGGCCAACGCGGGGAAGGCGCTGGCGGACAGGCTGTCGGGATAACCCACGAACAGCAGGCCGTCAGAAGTGTAGAGCGCCGCGCCCACGATGTGCGGACCCGAGCGGAAGGCGGAGAGGATGGCCCGCGCGTCTTCCTGGTTCTCGAAGGCCAGCGCCGCCGAGCTGTTCGACGCGATGGCCTCGCTCAGGATGCGCAGCTCCTGCAGGCTCGACCGGCGGCTGGCAACAAATTCCCCGGCCAGGAAGGCCACGACCGTCACCAGCAGCGCCACGCCGGTGGTGGTCAGCGCGATCGAGCTCAACTTGCGGCGAATGGGAACGGCGCCCATCAGCTGCCTCCGGCGCCGACGATCTCGGCCGGTCGCAACAACTTGGAGCTGATCACCAGGTTCCCGGCCTTGGCCGCCGCCACGTTGATGCGCATGCGGATTCGATTGCTCTCGTTGAACAGGACGATGATCGCGCCGCGCTGCTCGGCGCCATCGATGTCGGTGACCGAGAGCACGCTGCGGCCGCGGATGGCGGCCAGCGTGGCATCGAGACTGGCGGCTTCACTTCGCCCGATGAACAGGATGTGGCAGGGCCCGACTTCGGCGGGCGCGGTGAAACGCCTGACCATGAGGCGGCGTCCCTGCAGCGACTCGCCCTGCACCACGGCCTCGAGCGTGTCGCCCACCGGGTCTTCGCCGAGGATGCCGATGACCAGGGGCGCGTCGGCGGACTCGAAGGCCTGCGCCGGCCATTCGACGAACTGCCCGAAGTTGAATAGATAGACCGCCTTGAGCTGCTGCTCGGTGGCCGGCGGCGCGGACCAGGCGAGCGTGCACCACAGCAATGAACAGGCAAGTTTCCGCGCGAAGGACATCGACTCTACAGATGCACGGAGGCTTTGATGTAGGCCGCGCGTTCGAGCAGTCCGACCTGCTCAGGCGGGCCGCCTTCGGCGTGTTCGTCGTGCAGCAGGTTCTGGCCCACGAGCGACAGGTCCCAGTTGTCGGAGACACGCCAGCCCAGGCGCAGGTCGAGTTCGGTGTAGCTGTCGACGCCGATGCCGGCGAGGTCCGCGGGAATGCTGTGGATGCGCGACTGGTAGCGCAGTTGTGCATCCAGTTCGAAACGTTCGCCGAGAGTCAGCAGGGAACGCAGGCCGGCCAGGTTGCGCGGCGTGGAGCCCTCGAGCCACTCGTGCCGGTTCTGGTCCTGGCCCCCGGCGTTCAGCGACATGTCGATATGCGTGTAGTTCAGCGACAGCAGCCAGTTCTCGAGCGGCGACCAGTCCAACTGCAACTCCGCGCCCTTGGTGTGTCCGTAGTTGAGATTCTGGTTGACCACCGGGAACACGGTGCGGCCGTCCTCGGGGTCGATGAAGGGCGCCCCGATTTCCAGCGAGGTCAGGCTCTCGTAGTCGTTGTAGAAGAGGGCGAGGTCGATCGACAACGCGGACAGGGGCTGCCAGCGGTAACCCGCTTCGTAGGCGATCAGCTCTTCCGACTCGTAGTCCGGATTTCCGAGCAGCTTGGCCGTGGGATTGGCGCCGGCGCTGGGCTCGAACAGCTCGATGGCGATGTCGCGCTCCAGGCGCGTGGGCACGCGCACCGCGCGCGAGATGGACGACCACAGTGTGTGGGCCTCGCGCGGAAACCAGGCGAGGCGCACGCTGGGCTGCACTTCGAATCCACTGAAGTCGTTGTGCTCCAGCTTGGTGCCCACCGTGAGGCGCAGCGTGTCCGCGAGCGCGATCTGGTCCTGGATGAAGCCACTGTACAGCGCGTCGTCGGATTTCTCCGGATCGAGTGCGAAGAGGCCGCCGCTGCGATTGTCATTCGACGTCAGGCGGAAACTCGCGCCCCAGATGATCTCGTGGTGGGTGAACTGGGCGAAGCGTTGCTGGAAGTCGAGGTCGAAGGTGTGCAGCGTGTCTTCGAACGAAGGGTCGTCCCGTTTCGAGTAGTCGTAGTAGAAACGCAGCTGCATGTCCGAGTGTTCGTCCTGCACGCGGCGCCAGCGACCGAGCAGGTTGCCGCCGCTCACGTCGACGTTCAGTTCACCCTGCGGCCCCTGACGTCCGATGATCTCGACGGCAGGGAACAGCTGGCCGATGTCACCGGAGTACACGTCGCCCTGCACGGTGAAGGAGTCGCGCGCCGAGCCGTCCCAGTCGGTGCGAAACCCGCCGTGCGCGAAACTCCACTGGTCGTCGGTGGTGGTGGAGGAATGCAGCGTCGAGCCCCGGTCGCGGTACTTGCCGAAGACGCGGTAGTTGAGGCCGCCCGAGGTTTCCGCGCCGTAGCGCGCGGCCACCCAGCCATTGTCGAAAGTGCCGGCGGCAGCCTCGAGGTAGGTGCCATGCGTATCGCGCGCGCTGCGCGTGGTGATGTTGATGACGCCGTTGACGGCGTTCGAGCCCCACATCGTGGCGCCGGGACCGCGGATGACCTCGATGCGCTCGATGTCCTCGAGGAAGAAATCCTGCACGTCCCATTGCACGCCCGAGAACAGCGGGGTGTAGATGCTGCGTGTGTCGGCCAGCACCAGCAGTTTTTCCGAGACATTGCTGCTGAAGCCGCGCGCGCTCATGGTCCAGACATTGGAGGTGCGCTGGCCGACGTGGATGCCGGGCACCAGCCGCAGCGCGTCGGGCAGCGTGGTGGCGCCGGATCGCCGGATGATTTCAGGTGTCACCACGGCGACGGCGGCCGCCGCGTCGCGCAGCGCTTCGCGGGTTCGTGAAACAGAGGTGACTTCGACGTTCATGAGTTCTTCGAAGCTCATGCGCTTGAGGGCGTCGAGCGAATCGGATTCGGTCTGGTGGGCGGCGGCGGGCAGCGCGGCCAGGCAGAGTAGATAGAGAGCGCCGCGCAGCGGAGGCCGTGGCCACGCTCGAAGCAGCGGCCTGTCGAACGCCATCTTCGTTTCCCTCGGGATGATGGTCACGGCGCCAAACTATGGCATGTGCCCTAGGGACTCACATACAGGGTTTCTCCTATTAACCCTCTCTTGAAGCCCTGTCGCGGCGGTTTTCGACGGCTCTTGTGGGACCTCGCCTCCGACTGAGGTGCATGTGACCGCGTTCGCAGAAGCGCGCGGAGTTTTCCCGGAGACCCCTGCGGCTCTCCCCAGCGTCGCCAGTTGCCAACAATCCGGTTCTGGAATCCAGTTCTCACAGGCATTCCCCGTGAGCTGCGTGCGCGAGAAAAAGCCCTACCAGAGAGTGGAAATCCGCTCCGTGATTTCCTGATGCCCCTACCAGTGCGGCGGCAGAGAATTTCCGCCATCGAACGCAGCGTCAGCCAATTCTTCTTTTGGCGACACTCTTACTCGCGCGCAGTTTTCATAATTCCAAAACCGCACGGGGCCCGCGGTCCCGATGATTTCGCCCAACGCCGGCGCGCTTTCGCTTCAAACGGCACAACGGGTAAATCATGCAAAAAGCTTCTCTCACCATTTTCGCGCTTCCGATGCTGCTGCTGGCTTCGATGGCTCAGGCGCAGACCGCGGGAACCATCACGTTTACCGCCAACAAGACTTCGGCCACTGGCAGCCTGACGCCGGTGCTCACCTGGTCGACCACGCCGACAGCGTCGAGCTGCACGGCCAGCGGCGGCTGGAGCGGCACGAAGTTCGCCTCCGGCACGGAGACCCTGCCGGCCATCACCGCGAGCAAGTCCTACACGCTGACCTGCACTTGGGGTAACGGCACCGTCATCGTGAACTGGGCCAAGCCCACGAAGAACACCGACGGCACCAACCTGACCGACCTCACCGGTTACAAGGTGGTGTACGGCACCAGCTCCACGGCGCTGAATTCCAGCAAGGCCGTCGCGGATCCCAACGCCACTGCCGCCACGATCTCGGCGCTGCAGTCCGGCACCTGGTATTTCGCCGTGCGCGCCCTGAACAGCAAGCAGGTGGAATCGGCGAACAGCAACGTGGCGCAGAAGGCGATCACGGGCGCGAGCGCGTCCAAGTCGCTGAACATCACGATTACGCCGGGAACCACGCCGCCGCCGACCCCGACGCCCAGTGGCCTGAAGACCATCGCCAAGACGGTGTACGACGTGGTCACGACCAACGGCAAGACCACCATCGGCCGCGATGTCGGGCGCATTCCGCAGGGCAAGGCCTGCGACGCCAGCTACAACCCCAGCAGCAACTTCTACGGCGTCACCAAGAGTGACGTGACGCTGAGCGGCACGCCGCGCTCCACGCGCCTCGTGGCACGCTGCGCCAAGTAACGTCTCCTCTCGTTGATGACATTGCAGCCGGTCCCAAAGACCGGCTGCTTTTTTTTTATTCGATGGTGAACCACTGGACCTCGACGCGCCGGTTCTGCGCCGGATCGGTCGAGCCCGTGGGTTCTTCCCAGCCGCGGCCCACGGCCTCGACGCGCGTCTTGTCGATCTCCGGGAATTTCGCGAGCAGTGCGTCGTTCACCGCCTTGGCGCGCTGGCGTGACAGCTCCATGGCCTTGAGCGCCATGCTCTGGACCAGCGGATCACCGCCGGCCTGGCGGAATTCATCGACTCGCGCATTGTCGACGTGACCCCGCAGGACCACCGTCGAGCCCGGGCTCACCTGCAGGAAGCGCTTGATGGTGGCCAGGTACTCCTGGTTCTGCTGTTCGCTGCGGTCGAGGTTGGCGGAATTCGGCTCGAAGAAGAAACGGATGTCCTTGGAGAGCAGCGGGTCGCCTTCCAGCGACGCCTGCGAGGCCGTGCGAATCGGCGCGATCGCTATCTTCTGGTCCGCGAACAGTCCACGCTTGGCGAGCGCATCGAGGAAACTGGTGTCCACGAAGCGCGCGGGATCGGTCGGGTTCTTGATCACCCCGCCATAGGCCAGCACCGAAGACTGGAAGATGCCGTCGAACGAGCCGGCGGAGTCGATGGTACCTGCGAAGAAGGCGCGGTTCTCGGGAAGGTTCGCCAGGTGCACGTGCGAGAGTTCCTGGCGCGCCTCGTCTTCGCTCCACTTGAACGCCTTGGCCACCACGGCGAGGTTTTCCGCCTGGTTGTCGCGCAGGCGCCGGTTGCCTTCGAGGATGCCGTGCACCAGGCCCTTCACCATCTCCGGGTTCGCCTTGGCGAAGCCCTTGTTCACGGCCAGCACGTCCGCGACCACGAGCAGGTTGCGGTTCGAGACCAGCATCTTGGCGCCGCCATTGGAGGCCTCGATGACCTCGTCGGTTTTGGGCGTCCAGCCCACGCAGCCGTTGAGGCGCTTGCGGCCCTTGAGTTCGTGCGCGTACGCATCGCAGGCGATGAAGGCGTCTTCGTAGAACACCAGGCCGAGCGAGCCGGGCTGCGGCTTCGAGTCGAGATCGCGCAGCACGCTCACCGGCACGCCGGCTTCCTGCGCGAGGTAGCGGATGAAGAACTCGCTCTCGTTGAATTGCGAGGCCGCGAGGATCTTGCCCTTGAGGGCGTTGACGGAGCCGATGCCCTTGTCCACCACCACCATGTCAGCGCCGCGCGAATAGCCGATCTGCACCGGGATCACGGCTTCGAACTGCCGGCCCAGCACCGCGAGCGCATCCGCCGTGGTGGCGGTGGCGGCGAGGCGGCCGTTGTTGAGCGGACTCCAGGTCTCGCTCTCGCTCATCGAGATCTGCACCTGGAAGCCGTACTCCTTGGCGAAGAAGGAGTCGGGATTGGGGTCGAGACCGCCGTTGGCGACGATGAGACCGCCGTAGCCCGCGTATTCGCTGATGTCGATGCGCAGGATCTTGTCCTTCGGCGTGAAGGCGTTGGCGGCTTCGAGCGTGGGCGTGCCGGTGACCGGCTCGATGGCCTGCGGTGCGTCGCCTTCATCCTGCGCGGGCTCGCTGCTGGCGCCGGCCGGCGTCGCGCCACCGGAAGAGGGTGCGGCGTCGTCCTTCTTGCCCAGCCACAGCCACAGGCCGAGTCCGACGATGCCCACCAGCAGCAGCACGGTGATGATGTTGCCCGCGGCCGAGCCGCGCTGACGACACGAAATCATGTGAGTCTCCTTTGATTACTCGGATACCTTCGAAGCGCGACGGGTCGTGCGCTTGGAAGCCAGCAACTCCGCCGGCGGCGGTTCGTCATTGTTCACCAGCCCGCCAAACAACTCGTGCTGGTCACGCAGCCAGCGATTGGCCTCGTTGAGCGAGGCGGAGAGCGCGTCGAGCGAGTCGCCGAGATTGTTCTCGTCGGTGGCCAGCAGCGCCTGTTCGCGCACCAGCGACACCTGCTGGCGCAGGCGCGCGAGTTCGGCGTCCACGAGTTCGCGGCGCCGCCTGGCGTCGCGGTGCGCATCCTGGCGCGCCTTCAGGACCTCGATCTGCTGCTCGAGGCTGCGGCGCAGCTCTTCGTCCGTGTCGCCCTGCGCGAGTCGCTCGCGGGCGCGACGTTCCTGGTCGTCGAGCGCGCGACGCTCACGCTCCGAGGCCGCCACAACCTCGGCGAACGAGGCGCGCGCCTTCAGCAGCTTGAGATGCAGCCAGGCCATCTGGCGCACATCGGCGATCTGCGAGCCATGGCCTTCGGATTTTTGCAGCAGGCCGACGATTTCCGCCGCCTCGCGTTCGATCTCGTACTGGTGCGACTGCGAGGCCGAGTCCAGGCCGGCCAGCATGTCCTCGTACCGCGTGGTGCTGTCGCTGACGCCGGCCTCGGCATCCACCGCGGCGCGAAACCGCTCATTGCGCGACAGCCACCACAAGTAGAGTCCTTCGACGCCGGCGCCCACCAGCCACAGGCCGGGACTCACCAGCGCGCCGAGCACGCCGAAGGCGGCGAGGCCAAACCAGTTGAGCGGTACCGGCATGCCCAGCGTGCGCGCGTTGAACGCCTTCCACAGGTAGGAGGGTCGGTCCTTCACTCACGAAACCTGCGCCAGCTTGCGGAACGCGGGCGGTACGAAATTGAGGTCGGTGGCTTCGCGAATCGCGATGCGCATCTGGAATTCGAGCACGTCGGCGGGCACGGGGTTCTGGTAGCCGACGAGACTGGCCTCGAGCGCGGCACCGCCCGGTACATTCTGCGTGCGCGCATGGCGGTAGGCCTTGACCACCAGCGCCTCGGCGGCGCCGGGCGTGAGCAACGTGGGCATGCGCGCCTCGAGCCGCGAGAGATCCTCCGCGGTGAGCTCGAGTCCATACCGCCTGGCCAGCAACCCGATGAGCTGGGCGCTTTCCGGAGGCGTGCTCGTGGGCAGCAGCGGCACCTTCACGTCGACGCGGCCGGGGCGCTTGAGATCGACCTCGATGAGATCCGGGCGCGACGAAGCCAGCAGCCACAACACGCGGCCACGATTGCTGCTGTCCGACATCTCCTGCGCGATCATCGAGTAGATGCGGCCCGAGAGGCCGCTGTCGCCGCTGCCGGCGTCGCGCTTGCCCAGCGTCTGGTCGGCCTCGTCGATGAACACCATGCAACGGCCGAGCGCGCGGATCAGGCGGAAGATCTTTTCGAGATTGCCCTCGCTCGAGCCCACCCAGCGGTCGCGGAAGTTCTTGAGTTTGACCACGGGCACGCCGGCTTCACCCGCCAGGCACTCGACCAGGAAGGTCTTGCCGGTGCCCACGGGACCGCAGAGCAGGTAGCCCATGGGCAGGGCCTTGAGATCGCCCTTGCGCCACAACACGATGTCCTGCCGCAGCCAGGTCTTGAGCGCTTCCTGCCCGTGATAGTCGTCGAGCGTGCGTTTCGCCTCGATGAATTCCACGAGACCCGAGGAGTCACGCTCCACGAGCTCTTTCTTGAGCTTCGCGAGATCGCCATCGCCCAGCGGCTTGCTCTCGTGGTGTCGCACCTTGGCGAGGCTCTCGAGGCTGGAGAGGGTGATGCCGGCCAGCGCGGCGGCGAGCTCGTCGAGCTTCGCGCCGGCGGCAAAGGCGCGCGGGTACTGCTTCGCGAGCACACCGAGCGCCGCACCGAGGGCCTGCACGTCCGGCAACGGCACGCGCACGCGCGTGGTCTGCGCCGAGGAGGCGATCTGCGGTTCGACGTCGTTGAGATTGTCGGCGATCAGCAGGCTGGTGAAGGCGAGATCGCTGAACGGTGATTCGCCGGCCCAGGCGCGCAGCTGGCTGGTGATGCTGCCATGTTCGAAACCGGAGCCATCGGCGGGAATGATGTGGTCAACGCCGCGCAGGATGACCGCGACGTTTGGCGTCTTCTCCTTGCTCCCGAGCGTGCGCAGGTTGCCGAGGTAGCGCAGGTAGCGGCCGATCCACTGGATCGCCGGCAGCGGTTCGCGCGCCAGCTTCTTGAGCTCCGCTCCCTGCCACTTGTCCACGAGTTCGCCGCCGCGTTCGATGCCGAGCCCGTTGCCGAGGTCGTACGAGATGACCACGCCGAAGCCCGAGAGCAGCGTGTCCTCGAGGAAGTCGGCGAGGTTGACCAGGCCGCCACCCACGGGCAGCCGGTCGTGCACGTTGCCGAACAGGATGAACTGGCTGGCGGCGCCGCTCTCGTAACTCAGCGCGAGGTCGGCGGCCCAGGCGGGTGCGTTTGGAGGCGCGGGCACCTAACTACTTCGCTGGCCGTGGTCTACTGGTTCTGGGGCTTTTCCGTCGCGCCCATGGAGCGTTCGGCCGGCTGCGGCGCTTCCGCGCCCTTCAGCGAGATGCCCTCGCGCGCGGCGAAATCCGCCAGCGCCTGGTCGGCGAGGGCGTTCATTTCGGATTCCTTGATGTTGACCTGCGACATGTCGACCGAGTCCTTGGCGACGCGCGCGCGGCCCGCGGCCTTGTCGCGTTCCTCGGTGACCATGGTCTCGAGGCGGTTCAGCGTGTCGCCCGCGCCGCCGATATTCGTGATCATGCCGGCCGACATCTCGTGCAGCTCCGCCATGGCCTGCTTCATGCGCATGTCGTTGATGGCGCCCTTGAGGCTTTCGATCTTGGCGCGCGCGGTCTGCACCGCCACGTCGCGCGCCTTCACCAGGTTCTTGTAGGTGGTCTCGGCCTGCTCCAGCTGCGTGCGGTTTTCGGCGAGCTGCTGCTCGACGGACTGCAGGCGCAACGCGTACTGGCCGGCCGCCGTGTTGTTGCCGGCGCGGACATGGGCCGTGGTCTTGGCGCGCAGGTCACGCTGCTCGGCTTCGAGCTTGCGTACCTGGCTCATCAGTCGCTCGGAAAGACCGGCGTGCGAGGCCAGCCCCTGGTTGAAATTGCCGATCTGCTTGCGAAGGTTTTCCTGTTCCAGCTCGAGCAGCGCCTCCGGGTTGCGGCGTTCGACGCCCGAAATGAAAAGCGACAGGAAACCTTTGAACAGGTTGGCGATGCGACCGAACATTATCTTGCCCTCCGGAATACCGCGCTCGGGCGCGCGGCAGGCACAAAGAATAAAGGCAGGGGGCTGCAATGCAAGAGAAGTTGCGGCTTAAACTCCCGCATCCATCCTTCGGGGACCTTCATGAAACTCAATCCTTGCGCCGCCCTGATCCTCGGGGCCTCTCTAGCTGCTTCCGCCGCCGCCGCCGAGCCCCGGGGCAGCCGGCCCTCCGACCTCAAGGCACGCGAGATCTTCGCCAAGGTGATCTCCTATCCGACCGAACTGGGACGCAGCAAGGTGCCCGAGATGGCGGAATACCTGGCGCAGGAATTCCGTTCCGCGGGCTTCCCGGCCGAAGACGTGGTTGTCACGCCGTTCGAGTTCAATGGGGGCGACCAGACGGCCACCCTCACGGTGCGTTATCGCGGGGATGGCACCGGCGGCAAGCCGATATTGCTCATGGCGCACATGGACGTGGTCACGGCGAAGCGCGAGGACTGGGAGCGCGATCCCTACCAGCTGATCGAGGAGAACGGCTTTTTCTACGGCCGCGGAACGTATGACATCAAGCAGGGCATCACCTCGCTCAGCGCGACCTTCCTGCGCCTGAAGAAGGAAGGGTTCCGGCCGAAGCGCGATCTCATCATCTATTTCTCCGGTGACGAGGAGACGGCGCAGGACACCACCGTCGCGATGGTCCGCGACCATCGCCAGCTCATCGACGCCGAGTTCGCGCTGAATTCCGATTCGGGTGGTGGCACGCTCGACGACGACACCGGCAAGCCGCTGTACTACACGCTGCAGGCGGCCGAGAAGACCTACGCCGATTTCACCCTGACCGCGCGCAATCCGGGTGGACACAGCTCGCAGCCGCGCTCCGACAATGCCATCTACGACCTGGCCGCGGCGCTCACCCGGCTGCGCGATTTCGGATTCCCGGTGATGTCGAACGAAATCACCATCGCTGCCTTTCGCGCCGCGGCGCGCACCACGCCCGGCGAGCTCGGCGCGGCCATGACGAAGTTCGCCGCCAATCCGAAAGACGAAGCGGCGGCCGCCGTCATCGCCAGCAGTCCCGCGCACGTGGGCTGGACGCGCACCACCTGCGTGGCCACGGAACTGGCCGGCGGTCATGCGCCCAATGCCCTGCCCCAGAGCGCAACCGCCAACGTCAATTGCCGCATCTTCCCGGGCGTCGATCCGCGCGAGGTGCTCGCCACGCTGCAGAAAGTGGTTGGCAGCGGCGTGACGGTGAAGCTGCGGATTCCGGTGATATCCAGCGATCCTTCGCCGCTGCGCCCCGACGTCGTGGCCGCGGTGACGCGCGCCGTCCACAAGATCCATCCCGGCGTCGAAGTGGTTCCCAGCCAGGCTTCCGGCGCCACCGACGGACTGGTGTTCCGCGCCCACGGCATTCCCACCTATGGCGTCGACGGCCTGTTCATTCGCGGCAAGGACGACTTCTCGCACGGCCTCAACGAGCGCATTCCGGTCGACGGCTTCTACGCCTGTCTCGACTACTGGTACTACCTGGTCAAGGACCTGGCCGGCAAACGCGCGCCGAAGTAGCCGGTAGTTAGTCCATGGGCAGCGCCGATCCGCTGGGCACACTTGAAGTCGCGCTGCGGCACGCCGCGCGGCTGCTCGAGGACAATGCGGCCGCGGCGGCCGAGCAGGCCGCGGAGATCCTCAAGGTGCATCCGGACCAGCCCGACGCGCTGGCGCTTTTGGGCCTGGCGCTGGGCCGGCTGGGCCGGGGCGAAGAGGCCATCCTCGCGCTGCGGCGCGCGGTGCACTTCAAGCCCGAATTGCCGGATGCCTGGCGGGCGCTGGGCGATCACTATTCGGCGCTCGACATGCGCGAGGCGGCCGATGAGGCCTTCGCGCAGCACCTGCGCCATTCCACGCACGATCCCAGGCTCATGAGCGCGGCGCTGGCGCTGTCGGAGAACCGCATCCCGGATGCCGAAGGCGAGCTGCGCGAGCACCTGAAGCGTCATCCCACCGACGTGCTGGCCATCCGTATGCTGGCCGAGGTGGCGGCGCGCATCGGCCGTACCCACGACGCCGAGACCCTGCTGGCGCGTTGCGTGCAGCTGGCGCCCGGGTTCCGCATGGCGCGGCAGAACTACGCCATGATCCTGCACCGGCAGAACAAGTGGACCGAGTCGTTGCTGGAGGTGAACCGGCTGCTCGAAGACGAACCGTCCAACCCCGGGCTGCGCAATCTCAAGGCGGCGGTGCTGGGCCGGGTCGGCGACTACGAAGAATCCATCACGCTGTACCGCGCCGTGCTCGCCGACTATCCCAACCAGCCCAAGGTGTGGATGAGCCTGGGTCACGCGCTCAAGACCGCCAACCACAATGCCGAAAGCATCGAGGCCTACCGTCGCTGCATCGAGCTGGCGCCGCAACTGGGCGAGGTGTGGTGGAGTCTCGCCAACCTCAAGACCTTTCGCTTCACGCCGGAAGACCTCGTCAACATGCGCGCGCAACTGGAGCGCGACGATCTCACCAACGACGACCGCTTCCACTTCCATTTCTCGCTGGGCAAGGCGCTGGAAGACCGCGGCGAATACCCGGCGTCCTTCGAGCACTACGCGCGCGGCAACGCCCTGCGGCGCAAGCTGGTGCGCTACGACGCCGAGGACAACGCCGGCCACGTCGACCGCTCCAGGCGGCTGTACACGCGCGAGTTTTTCGCCGAACGCGCCGGCTGGGGCTGCGAGGCGCCGGATCCGATTTTCATCGTGGGGCTGCCGCGCTCGGGTTCGACGCTGGTCGAGCAGATCCTGGCGTCGCACTCCCGCGTCGAGGGCACGCAGGAACTGCCGGACATCACCATGATCGCGCGCGGCATCGCCCGGCGGACTTCGCGCGCCGAACCCAGCGCCTATCCGCGCGCGCTCGAGAAGTTTTCGGCCGAGGAGCTGCGCGAGCTTGGGCTTCGCTACCTCGAACACACGCGCATCCAGCGCAAGACCTCGCGGCCGCTGTTCATCGACAAGATGCCTAACAACTTCGCGCACGTGGGGCTGATCCAACTCATCCTGCCCAACGCGCGCATCATCGACACGCGGCGCCACCCGCTGGGCTGCTGCTTCTCCTGCTTCAAGCAGCATTTCGCGCGCGGCCAGAACTTCACCTACGACCTTGACGAGCTGGGCGCCTACTACCGTGACTACGTCGAGCTGATGGCCCATTTCGACGCGGTGCTGCCGGGGCGCGTGCACCGGGTGTTCTACGAAGACATGGTGGAGAACACCGAGACCGAGGTGCGACGCCTTCTCGACTACTGCGGACTGCCTTTCGAGCCGGAGGTGCTGAAATTCCACGAGAATCAACGCGCCGTGCGCACCGCCAGCTCCGAACAGGTGCGCCAGCCGATCTTCCGCGACGGCCTGGATCAATGGCGGCACTTCGAGCCCTGGCTCGACCCCCTGAAGTCGGCCCTCGGCCCGGTGCTGGAGCGGTACCCCGCCATTCCAGAGTTTTGATTCCGTGGCCTCTGGCATACACTGAGGTCACTAGAAGAAGACGGTGCCGGGCAGGCATTCCGGCCTCGTTCCAACAAAACATCGGGGTACTTCATGACGCGCAGAAATCTCAGTGAGTTGCAGCGTGATCCCACCAACCTCGCGGACGCCATCCGGCGCACGCTGCCCTTCGCGGGCGCGATGCTCGCCGGTGCAGGCGTAGCTCAGGCACAACAGGCGGAAGAGGCCGGACTCGAAACGGTCGTGGTCTCGGCGCAGAAGCGCACCGAGAGCCTGCAGGACGTGCCGCTGTCCATCCAGGCCATCGGCCAGAAGCAGCTCGAAGAGCTCAAGGTCGACGACTTCAGCGACTACGTGAAGTACCTGCCGAGCGTCTCCTACCAGACGGCCGGTCCCGGCTTCTCTCGCCCCTACATGCGTGGCGTGGCGAGCGGCGAGAACGCCAACCACTCCGGTCCGCTGCCGTCGGTGGGCGTGTATCTCGACGAACAGCCGATCACCACCATCACCGGCCCGCTCGATGTGCAGGTCTATGACATCGCGCGCGTCGAGGTACTCGCCGGTCCGCAGGGCACGCTGTACGGCGCCAGCTCGCAGGCGGGCACCATCCGCATCATCACCAACAAGCCGAGCCCCGATGCCTTCGACGCGGGCTTCGCGGTCACCGGCAGCACGCTGGAGGGCGATCTGGGCTACGTGGGCGAGGGCTTCGTCAACGTGCCCATCGGCGAGAAGGCGGCGGTGCGCCTCGTGGCCTGGCACAAGCACGAACCGGGCTTCATCGACAACGTGCCGTCCACCCGCGTGTTCCCCGTGTCGGGTATTGCCGTGGACAACAGCGCGGTGGTCGAAGACAACTACAACGACTGGACCAAGACCGGTGCGCGCGTCGCGCTTGGCATCAATCTCAATGACAGCTGGACGCTGACGCCCTCGGTCATGGCGCAGAAGACCAAGGCCAATGGCACCTTCGCCTTCGATCCGCTGCAGGGCGATCTCAAGGTCGCGCATGCGCTGCCCGAAGGACTGGAAGACAAGTGGGTGCAGGCCGCGCTCACCTTGCAGGGCAAGATCGGCAGCTGGGATCTCACCTACGCCGGTGCGTATCTCAAGCGCGATGTCGACACCGCGAGCGACTACTCCGACTACTCGTTCTTCTACGACACCTGCTGCGGCTACGGCGCGTACATGTATGACAACGACTACAACCTGGTCGATCCGTCGCAGTTCATCCAGGGTACGGACCGCTACGACAAGCAGAGCCACGAGCTGCGCATCAGTTCGCCGGCCGAAAACCGCTGGCGCCTGACCGCGGGCGTGTTCACGCAGAAGCAGGGTCACGGCATCCGCCAGGCCTACCTGGTGAACAACCTCATCGACATCTTCGACGTGCCCGGCAACCCGGACACGTTGTGGCTCACCGACCAGGAGCGCACCGACAAGGATGACGCACTGTTCGGCGAGCTCACCTTCGACATCACCGACAAGCTGTCGGTCACCGGCGGCGTGCGCTTCTTCGAGGCCGAGAATTCACTCAAGGGATTCTTCGGCTACAGCGCGGTGTTCAGCGGCATGACCGGCGAGTCGCAGTGCTTCGACCAGACCGACTTCCGCAGCGCCCCCTGCGTCAACCTCGACAAGTCGGTGGAGGAAGACGGCAACACCAAGCGGCTCAACTTCACCTTCCATGCGACCGACGACGTGATGCTGTACGCCACCTGGTCGGAAGGATTCCGGCCCGGCGGCATCAATCGTCGCGGCACGATTCCGCCTTACAAGGCGGACTTCCTCACCAACTACGAACTGGGTTTCAAGACCACGCTGGCCGACAACCGCATCCGCATCAACGGCGCGTTGTTCCAGAGTGACTGGGACGACTTCCAGTATTCATTCCTCGGCGCCAACGGCCTCACCGAGATCCGCAACGCCGGCCAGGCGCGGATCCGCGGCTTCGAAGCCGACTTCGTCTGGGCCGCCACCGATGCCTTCACGCTGTCGAGCTCGCTGTCGTACATTGACGCCAAGACCACGGCCGACTACTGCGGCAAGACCTACGTCGCGCCGCATCCCGACGCCGGCGAGCCGGTCACGGATTGCAGCGACCCGCTGGCTCCCGAGGGCACCTTCGTGCAGGCGCCCGACGGCCAGGAACTGCCGGTGCAGCCCAAGTTCAAGGCCAACGCCGTGGGTCGCTACGAAATGCCCGTGGGTTCAAATCGCGGCTTCGTGCAGCTCGGCTGGGTGTACCAGGATTCGGCCTGGTCCGACCTGCGTACCGCGGAACGCGAACTGCTGGGCAAGCAGCCGTCCTTCAGCATCGTCGACTTCTCCACGGGCATCAGCAACGAGAGCTGGGGCGTGGACCTGTTCGTGAAGAACGTGTTCGACGAAAGGGCGGAGATCGCGCGCACCACGCAGTGCTCGATCTACCAGCCGGATACGGATCCGCCGAACTCGACGCCGCTGTGCGGCCTGCAGCCGTACACCATCACGAATGCACCGCGCACCATCGGCGTGACGTTCACGAAGAACTTCTGATGAGCGCAGGACAGGGACGTCCGCCGTTTCCGCCGTTCACGCGCGAAACCGCGGCGCTGAAGGCACGGGCCGCCGAGGATGCGTGGAACTCGCGCGACCCGGAGCGCGTGTCGCTGGCGTACACGGTGGACAGCGCCTGGCGCAATCGCGCGGAGTTCTTCTCCGGGCGCCCGGCCATCGTCGAGTTCCTGAAGCGCAAGTGGGCCAGGGAACTCGAGTACCGGCTCATCAAGGAAGTGTGGGCCTGCGAGGGCAACCGCATCGCCGTGCGCTTCGTCTACGAGTGGCGTGATGATTCCGGCCACTGGTTCCGTTCGCACGGCAACGAGAACTGGGAGTTCGACGAGCTCGGCCTCATGCGCCGGCGTCATGCCAGCATCAACGACGTGGTCATCTCCGAGGCCGAGCGCAAGTTCCGCTGGCCGCAGGGGCGCAGGCCCGACGACCACCCGGGGCTCAGCGACCTGGGCTTGTGAGACCGCCGGGCGACAATCCCTACGCGCCCCCGGCGGCCAGGGTGGCCGAGACCGACGAGGCCGCGAAGCCGTCGCGACCGTCGATCGGCGTGCGATTTCTCTGGACGACGCTGATCGGGTTTCCGACCTACATGTCCACGGTGCTGTTCCTGCCGCGCAAGGAGTGGGCCGTCGGCGCACTGGGCTCGTTGTTCTTCGCGTTGATGTCCGGGCTCGTCGCCATGTGCATCCCGGTGAGGAACAAGGCGCTCTTCATCATTCCCTCGCTGCTCGCCGGAATCGTCGTCGCGTTCCTGATCGGCAACGACACCTAACTAACCACCCTGCGTCGGAAAGTCTTACGTTCGGCGGCACGCGATCGTACGCCGCGGTTCCAAGTGGTTGTTTTCCGGCCGCGCATCCAAAGCGGTACGCAATGTGCACCGTGCATGCGTTCGGATTAAAACAAATCGGGGAGCGCGTTATGGTAATTGCAGCGAAGTTCAAGACCACGCTGGCCGCATTGCTCGCGTGCGCGAGCATCGGAACGGCGCAGGCCATTCCGATCGTGGATACGGGTACGCCAACCATGGTCGGACCAAACGATTCGGGTGTCAGCGTGTTTGGCCCCAACAATCCGTTCAACGAGTTCCAGTATCTGGCGGGACGATTCACCACCACCGAGGACTACTACGTCACGGGCCTGTCGGCGTTCGTGCGCAACTTCGTGTGCTGCCAGGAGATCACGAACACCTTCTCGCTGGCCATTGCCACAGGTCCAGCCGCGCCGGTCGATGCGACCTTCAACTATCTCTTCGACGTCCCGACTTCGATCACCGGCAGCTACGAAGCTCCCGCCTGGGCTGGCGGCGCGGTTGACAACTACCTTCTCGAAGCCGGTTCCTACTGGATCGTCGCCTTCGTGAAGGAGGGGCAGTTCTCCGCGGGCCTGGGCATGCCGGGCGGCGCTCCGAGTCCCCTCGAGGAATACGCCTGGCACGGCAGCTGGCGGGGTGGCTGGAACCAGTTCGACCCATGGATTCCTTCTTCGCTCGGCTTCCGCGTCGACGGAACGGCAGTGCCGGAGCCGGGTACTTTCGCGCTGATGCTGGCGGGCTTCCTCGGCGTGCTGACGCTGGTTCGTCGCCGCCGCGCCTGACGGATAACCCATGGCGGTGGGCTAACATGGTCGGGTAGCACCCGACTGGAGCCCACCAGCCATGCAAGGTCCCGTTCGATTGCACTTTGCGAGACGGCTGGCCGCGATCACCTGCCTGTGCATGGCCGTGCTTGCGCAGGCCGCCGACGCTCCCTCGGAGCGCGCCTTCACCGATGAATACGTCGCGGCGCTGCGCGCGGCGCAGCCCACGTTCAAGGTGAAGGTCGTCAAGCCGCTCGAAGTGCTCGTGACCATGGCGGATGGCAAGACCTCCACGGCCTATCTCGACAACGCTTTCCAGGCGGTGCAGCGCGATCCCGCGAGCAAGGCGGAGGTCATCGCCCGCCACGTGGGATTGATGGCCGACCTGACGGACCTGGACACCGCCATCGAAGTGAAGAACATCGTGCCGGTGATCAAGGATCGCGCGTGGGTGAGCGAGACGCAGGCGTCGCGCCAGGCGCGCACCAGCGGCGTCCCTTTCAAGTACGTCTACGACGATTTCAACCAGGAGCTGGTCATCGTCTACGCCGAGGACAAGCCAACTCAAACCAACTACTTCGATGCCGCATCGCTGGCAAAAGCAGGCGTCGACCGCAAGGCGCTCAAGTCGCTGGCGCTCGCCAACCTCCTTCGCATCCTCCCCGAACTCAAGCGCGAGGAGATCGACGGCGTATCGATGCTCACCGCGGGTGGTGACTACGATGCCAGCCTGCTGCTGGTCGACGAAATCTGGTCGGGCGACATGCTGAAGGTGGAGGGCGAAATCGTCGTCGCGGTGCCGGCGCGCAACGTATTGCTGTTCGTGCCGGCCAGCGACCAGGCGCGGGTCGATGAGCTCAAGGCGCTGGTGCGCCGGGTGTTCGCGGAGTACTCCTACACACTCACCGACCAGCTGTTCGTGTTCCGCAAGGGCAAGTTCCAGCGATACTCCCGTTAACAGGAGCCACCATGCCAGGTACCGTCCGCTTGCACCGCATCTTCGGCGCGCCACCCGAAAGGGTCTACAAGGCCTTCGTCGACGCCGACGCCATGGCGAAGTGGCTGCCGCCCAATGGCTTCACCTGCCGCGTGCATCACCTCGACGCGCGCGTGGGCGGCACGTTCAAGATGTCGTTCGCCAATTTCAGCAATGGCGGCGGGCATTCCTTCGGCGGGGAATATCTCGAGCTCATCCCCGGCGAGAAACTGCGTTACACGGACAAGTTCGATGACCCGAATCTCGTGGGCGACATCGAGGTCACCGTGAAGCTCAGGAAGGTCTCCGTGGGCACGGAGATCGAGATCGAGCAGAGCGGAATTCCGGACGTGATTCCGCTCGAGGCCTGCTACCTGGGCTGGCAGGAATCCCTGGTGCAGCTGGCGCAGCTGGTGGAGCCGGACATTCCCGGCTGAACATCCCTGACGGTCAAAGCACCGCACAAACCGCATCGGCCACGGCGGCATTGCTCACGTTGTTCTCGCGCTGGTGCACGATGTCGAGCGCGGCCACGCGATAAGCCTCGGCCATGGTCGGGAAGCCGAACACGTTCTCCACGTAGGCGTTCACGTCCATTTCCGCCGAGAGCCCGAGCTGGCCGATGTGGATGAGTTCGTTGGCGCCTTCACCGGCGATCTGCACGCCCACGACCCGGCGGCCACCCGCGTCGGATATGAGCTTGAGCAGCCCGCGACGCGAGCCGTCGATCTGGCCGCGCGCGATGTCTTCGAAACGCGCCCGGCCCACCAGGGTGCCGCCGAAATGCCGGCGTGCGCCGTGTTCGTCGAGGCCCACGGTCGCGATCTCCGGGATGGTGTAGAAACCCGAGGGCAGGCGTGACACGGGATCCATGGGCACCAGCAGCCCGAGCGCATGCGCCGCGGCACGACGCCCCTGTTCCATGGAGACCGACGCGAGTGCCGGCGGACCAATGACGTCGCCGGCGGCGAACACGCCCGGCGCCGTGGTCTCGAAGTTCTCGTCCACGCAGATGTGGCCGTTCTGGTAGACGGCGATCCCGGCCGCTTCGAGGTTGAGACCGTCGACATTCGCGGCGCGTCCCAGCGCGACCAGCACCTTGTCCGTGCGGATGCTGCGACCGTCTTCGAATTCGGCGGTGATCTGCGAGACGCCGTCCCAGCGCAGGGATTTCACGCAGGCGCCGCCGAGGTATTCACCGCCGTTCTGGCGCAGCTCGTCGAGATAAAACGCCGTGAGTTCGGGATCGAGGAAGGCCAGCGGTTCGCCCAGCGGATCCGCCTGGATGACCTGGCAGCCCAGGGCCGCGAACATCGAGCTGTATTCGCTCGCGACCACGCCGCCACCGAGCACCAGCAGGCTGCGCGGCAGATAGGCCAGCGACAGCACGGAATCACTGTCGAATACATTGGCGTGATCCACGCCCAGGTGTTCGGGCGGGCTGGGCCGCGATCCGGTGGCGATGACCACGTGCCGCGCGGTGAGGGAAATGCACGAGCCGTCGGTGCGTTGCAGGGTCAGTTCCCTGGCGCTGGCAAATCTCGCCCGGCCGCGCAGCAGCGTGATGTGATGACGTTCGAGCTGCGCCGCCATGAAGGCGTTGTGCGCGACGATGGTCTCGCTGGCGCCATCGAGCAGGTACTTGAGCGGGGATTGCGCGAGATCCACGCGCCGCACCTTCTGGTGGAGCGCATGCTGGCGCAGCACCTTGCTGGGAATGGTGCCGGTCTGCACGCAGGCGCCGCCCAGGTGCCGGTCGCGTTCGATCATCGCGACCCGTTGACCGACGCGCGCCGCCTGCAGCGCGGCCTGCTGCCCGGCCGGTCCCGAACCAATGACCACGAAGTCGAACGCGAGCGGCTCGGTCACGTATAACTCTCGGCCGTGGCGACGATGGCGGCGCGCTGCGCCATGATGGTGAACAGCTCGTCCGGGTAGATAGACAGTTCGTCCATCCACGCCGACACCGGCCCGACCATGGAGTCGGGCAACACGCCGCCGACGCCGGGCGTGCGCAACTCGTCGGAGATCTGACGCGCCAGGGCCACTTCCATGACCTCGGTGCGCGCCATCTCGGCGGCCGGCGGATCGCGCCAGTGCGAAATGGCTGCCGCCACGACGGGTGGCAGGCTCCAGGAAATCGCGAGGAAGGTGCCGACGCGCGCCTCGTGGCGCGAGGCGAGCTGCAGCACCTGGCTGGCTTCGGGCGCGACGCGATGCTTGAGCACCGCGGCGCCGACACGATTCAGGATGACGGCCATGCCGGCGCGATGCAGCAGGCCACAGAGATAGGCGGACTCGACGTTGCGCCGCTTGAGGCGCGCGATCTCCTGCGCGAAGAGCGCGGTGATCACCGATTCTCGCCACAGGTCCGCCATCTCGTGGCGGAAATAACTCGAGGTGAACACCTGCCCCTGCACGGCGGCCGCGAAGGCGATGTTGCGGATCTCGCGGATGCCCAGCCAGGCGATGGCCTGCGGCAGCGTGACCACCGGCGTGCGGCGCGCGTACAGCGCCGAGTTCGCGACGCGCATGACCTGGCCGGCGAGGGCCACGTCGCGCTGGATCAGCCGCGCGAGCTCGGCCGCGCTGGTGTCGCTGGCTTCGCCGGCGACCGCGTCGCCGCGGGTCAGGCGCATGACTTCGGAGGCGATCTGCGGCGGGGGCGGCAACTCGAGGGAGCCGTCCGCAATGGCCGCGTTGAGAATGCGTTCAATGTCGTCGTTGGAGGAGTGAATGCTGGCGTTCATTGCACGTGACGGACGGACTGACCCGCCCCGTTAACGGCCAAAAACGCGCGGCCTTTACCCCGGCCGGACCGACCGGCGCATGCCTGGCGCCGATCGGCCACTTACGTCACAGAATCAAGGACTTGTCGGCTATTGCGGCGGCATTCCCGACATGTGCACCAGCTCCCAGGTGTGGCCGTCGAGGTCCTCGTAGCCGTGGGCGTACATGAAGCCGTGATCCTGGGCCTGGCGCGGCACCTTGCCGCCGGCGGCGCGCGCCTTGGCGACCAGATCGTCGACCTGGGTCTTGCTGTCGCAGGACACGCAGGTGAGCACCTCGGTGGCGCTGCGGGTATCGACAATGGCCTTGCTGGTGAAGGTGCTGAAGAACTTCTCCACCAGCAGCATCACGAAGAGATTGTCGCCCACGATCATGCAGGTCGCGTTCTCGTCGGTGAACTGCGGGTTGAAGGTGTAGCCGAGCTTCGTATAGAAGTCGACGGCGCGCTTCAGGTCCTTGACCGGCAGGTTGACGAAGATCTGCGAATGCATGGCGTGCTCCAGTAGTTAGTAAGTTCAGGGTCCCGCGGCGGCGGCGGCCATTTCCGGCTCGACCACCAGCTCGCGAGTGGGACGGATTTCGATGCTGCCGTACTTCGCCGGCGGAATTTTCGACGCGATCTGGATGGCCTCGTTGAGGTCACGCGCGTCGATGAGATAGAAGCCGGCGAGGGCTTCCTTGGTTTCGGCGAACGGGCCGTCGGTGATGGAAGCCTGGCCGTTGCGCACGCGTACCGTGGTCGCGGTGTGCACCGGGTGCAGGGGCATGCCATCGAGCAGATGCCCGCTGTCCTTGATCTGCCCGGCATACGCGGCGCAGGCCGAGTCCGGGCAGGCGCTCCACTTTTCGGCGGACAGGTAAACCAGGCAGAGATATTTCACGGCAGGCTCCTTGTGCGAACCGGGCAGGGCCGGTTCATTGAGTAGTCGACTGGCGCAGGGTCATTTCGACAGCGCCGCTGCGAATTCTTTCCCGCGCAGTAAGTACCGAATCCGTATGGAAATTGGACGGTGTCAGGCCGGCATTTCGGCATCAAGCCGGCAGGGCCGCCAGGCGTTTCTCCAGGAAACGTCGCGCCGGCCCCTGTGCCGTCAGTTCGATGGCGCGTCGGTAGGCGGTGCGCGCCTCGGAATGGCGACCCAGGCGCCGGCAGAAATCCGCACGCGCCGCATGCGCCAGCTGGTACCCGTCGAGCTCGCCATCGGCCAGCAGTGCGTCCAGCACTTCGAGACCCGTCTCGGGTCCATCGCGCATGGCCACGGCGACGGCCCGGTTGAGCGCAACAATCGGTGAGGGCGACAGGGCCAGCAGCAGGTCGTAGAGACCGACGATCTCGCGCCAGTCGGTGTCCTCGGGCTTCGGCGATTCGGCGTGTACGGCGGCGATGGCGGCCTGCAGCGCGTAAGGCCCGGGCGGTGTCGGAGAGGTCAGGGCGGCGCGAACCAGCGCGGCACCTTCCTCGATGTGGGCGCGGTTCCAGCGGCCGCGGTCCTGTTCTTCGAGCAGGATGAGCTCGCCCTGTTCATCGGCGCGCGCTTCGCGTCGCGACTCGTGCAACAACATGAGTGCGAGCAGGCCGCGCGCTTCGGGCTCCGGCAACAGTTCGACCACCAGCCTTCCGAGCCGGATGGCCTCGCCCGACAGGTCCGCGCGCGTGGCGGATTCGCCGCGGCTGGCGAGGTAGCCCTCGTTGAAGACGAGATAGATCACGCGCAGCACGCTTTCGAGCCGCCCCGGCAGTTGATCGCGCGCCGGGACTTCGTACGGGATGTTGGCGTCGCGGATCTTGTTCTTGGCGCGCACGATTCGCTGCGCCATGGTGGGCGCGGGCGTGAGATAGGCCGCGGCGATTTCCTCGGTGGTGAGGCCGCAGACCTCGCGCAGCGTCAATGGCACCTGCGCATCCGGCGCGATGGCCGGATGGCAGCAGGTGAACACCAGACGCAGACGGTCGTCCTCGAGCAGGTCCTCGCGTTCGTCGAGCGGCGTGGCCTGGTCGGCGAGTGCTTCGCTGACATCGGGGCGGTCTTCGAGGTGATCGAAGCGCCGGTCGCGCCGCTGCTTGTCGATGGATTTGAACCGGCCGGCGGAGACCAGCCAGGAGACCGGGTTCTGCGGCAGTCCTTCGGAGGGCCATTTCTCCATGGCCGCACGGAAGGCCTCGTGCAGCGCTTCCTCGGCGCGCTCGAAGTCACCGAGCAGGCGGATCAGCGTGGCGAAGATGCGGCGCGAGTCCTTGCGATACAGCGCGTCGATCTCCGCGCGCACGCGGGCGATGTCTGGGGACGGCATGCCGGGATAATGGGGACATTCTTCTTTTTTTGGAAGAAAGAATAGGGAGCGGACTTGCGCGCGTAGCAGGCGCGGGTGCGGGTTCGACGCGTCCGAAGCGCGCGAAGTTTGCGCCGCGGGGCGCATGCCCTCACCCGCCGGCGCCTCTTCAGATGAGGTCTGTCCCTGTTCCCCAGGAAAACAGGAATGTCCCCATTTCCTAGAACAACCCGACGATCTTCCCGTCCTCGTCCAGGTCGATGTGATCCGACGCCGGCACCTTCGGCAATCCCGGCATGGTCATGATGTCGCCGCAGATCATCACGATGAACTCCGCGCCCGCGGCCAGTCGCACTTCGCGGATGTTGACCACGTGGCCGGTGGGCGCGCCGCGCAGCTTGGGATCGGTCGAGAAGGAGTACTGCGTCTTCGCCACGCACACCGGGTAGTGCCCGTAGCCCGCTTCCTGCAGCGCCTTGATCTGGCCGCGGATCTTGGTGTCGGCCACGATATCCAGCGCGCCGTAGATCTGGGTCGCGATGGTCTTCATCTTGTCCCAGAGCGACAGTTCCGATTCATAGACGTGACGGAAGTTGTTGGGCAGGTCGCAGAGGCGTACGACTTCGTGCGCGAGCTCGACCGCGCCCTTGCCGCCCTCGGCGAAGTGGCGCGCGTGGATGATCTTCACCTCGAGATGCGAGAGCCGCTCCTGGATCAGGTTCACTTCGGCCTGCGTGTCCTCGGCGCGCGAGTTGATCGCGACCACGCAATTCAGGCCGTACTGGTTGCGCACGTTGTAGATGTGTCGCTCGAGATTCACGAGACCCTTTTCCAGGGCAACGAGATTCTCCTTGCCCACGTCGGCCACCTCGACGCCACCGTGGAACTTGAGTGCGCGCACCGTGGCCACGATCACCGCGGCCGAGGGTGTGAGCCCCGCCTTGCGGCACTTGATGTCGACGAACTTCTCCGCGCCGAGATCGGCGCCGAAGCCGGCCTCCGTGACCACGTAGTCGGCGAGCTTAAGCGCGGCCTGCGTGGCCATCACCGAGTTGCAGCCGTGTGCGATGTTGGCGAACGGGCCGCCGTGGATGAACGCGGGATTGTTCTCCAGCGTCTGGACCAGGTTCGGGGCGAGGGCGTCCCGCAGCAACACCGCCATCGAGCCATGCGCCTTCAGATCGCGCGCGAGAATGGGTTTCTGGTCGCGCGTGTAGCCCACGACGATCTTGCCCAACCGTTCCTTCAGATCCTTGAGGCTGGTCGCGAGGCAGAAGATCGCCATGACTTCGGAGGCCACGACGATGTCGAAGCCATCCTGCCGCGGGAAACCATTGGCCGTGCCACCCAGCGCAATCGTGATGTCGCGCAGCGAGCGGTCGTTGACGTCGACCACGCGGCGCCAGGCGATGCGGCGCACGTCGAAGCCCAACTCATTGCCATGGTGGATGTGATTGTCGACCAGCGCGGCCAGCAGGTTGTTGGCCAGCGCGATGGCGGCGAAGTCACCCGTGAAGTGCAGATTGATTTCCTCCATGGGCACCACCTGCGAGTAGCCGCCGCCGGCGGCGCCACCCTTGACGCCGAACACCGGGCCCAGCGCCGGTTCGCGAAGGCAGATCAGGGTCTTCTTGCCGATGCTGTTGAGCGCATCACCGAGGCCGACCGTCGTCGTGGTCTTGCCTTCACCCGCCGGCGTGGGCGAGATCGCCGTGACCAGCACCAGCTTGCCCTGCTTGCGGCCGTTGAGCTTCGCGAGATAGTCGAGCGAGATCTTCGCCTTGTACTTGCCGAAGGCTTCGAGCGCGTCTTCGGGAATGCCAAGGCGTTCCTGCGCGACCTCGGTGATACGCCGCATCCTGGCGGCCTGGGCGATGTCTATGTTGCTGAGTTTCTTCGAGTTCATAGGGGCGCGATCATACGGGGCGGCCTTGGGTCCGCGACCGTCGCAGAGTGAAATAAGAGCGGCAGGAATTCACATTCCGAACGCACTCTCGGTCGAAGCTGCATGACGAGGCGAGTACGATGGGCGCAAAGCGAGGGTCATTTGACATGGTCAGCCCGAAAGCGGCATCCACGAATAACAGGTATCTGAATTTCGCCCTTGCCCTGTTCGCGAGCACGGGTCTGCTGGGCGCGGGCGTCTGCGCGGCGAAGAGCCAGGTCATGCGCATCGAGGTGATTCGCGGCAAGTCGTCGCTGGTGACCATCGAGGCACCCGTGGCCAGCGAGTTCAGCATCTGGACCGGTCCGGGAACCTCCGTTTCTTCGGGCGGGCAAACGCGCGTCGACTACAACGATGGCGACATCGCCGACTGGAAACATGGCGCGGTCAAGGCGCCGGCGCGGGGGCCCATCTACAACGTGGCGTTCCTCTGCGAGGCCTGTGAGCCGGCGCGCCAGGATGAATGGCGTTGTTATGGCGTGCGCTATGCGCCGGGCAAGCGCGGTGCGCCCGGGCTCATCCAGATTCCGGAGGCGGGCGACCCCGACTTCCCGCTGAACCAGCAGACTATCTATCGCGGTGTCGAGGGACAGTGGTTCCGCGCCTCGCCGAAATGGGAAGAGATCGTCCGTGGCCGCATCCAGGGCGCGCTCGCGGCGGAGCAGGCGGCCGCAAACGTGTGGCGCGACGATTACCTCTACAGGCCTCCGGCTCCCGTCGCCGTCGGAGCGCGACCCACGCTCACGCCCAAGCATTGAGCGCCACCCCGGCCAGCGAAGCGGCCATCCGGCTCCTGCAGGAGGAGATGGCGCGCGCCTTCTCGCGCCGCGATTTCGACGCCGTGATGCGTTGTTATGCCGAGGATGCGGTGTTGCTGGTGCCCGCGCGTCCCGCGGCCGTGGGCAAGGCGGCCATCGCGACGGAGCTGCGCGCGGCGTTCTCGGACCCGAAAGTCGAGGTGGTGGTCACGACCGTCGGGATCGATGTCGCGACCGATGAGCGCAATGCCAGCGCCTGGGGTACGGGGCTAACTACCATCACCGACCCGGTGTCCCGTGCCGTGACCCGTGTCACCAGCAAATGGCTGGCCGTGTACCGCCGCGAGGCGGATGGCTGGAAGGTGGTCGCGGACGCCTTCAACGTCGACGCTCCGATGCCGTAACATCCGCGCGAGGGGGTGGACATGAACAGCGGCGCCGGAAATCTCGGAACCATCATCACGGCCAGCCTGGCCGGGTTGCTGTTCGGTTTCGACACCGTGGTGATGTCGGGAGTCACGCAGTCGCTGCGCGAGGTGTTCCACCTGGAACCCGGCAGCTGGTGGTTCGGCTTCTCGGTGGCGAGCGCATTGTTTGGCACGGCGCTGGGCGCGTTCTTCGCCGGCATTCCCGGCGACCGCTACGGCTCGCGCGACACGCTCAAGGTGGTGGGCTTTCTTTACGTGATCTCGGCGCTGGGCAGCGCGCTGTGCTGGAGCCTGCCGGCGTTCTACGTGTTCCGGTTCATCGGCGGCCTTGCCATCGGTGCGTCGTCGGTGCTCGCCCCCGTATACATCGCGGAGATCGCGCCGGCGGAACGGCGCGGTGCGCTCACCGGCCTGTTCCAGTTCAACATCGTGTTCGGCATCCTGCTGGCCTTCGTCAGCAACTTCCTGTTGCAGTGGCTGGCGGGTGGGGCGGATGTGTGGCGTCTCAAGCTCGGTGTCGCCGCGGTGCCGGCGTTCATCTTTCTCATCTTGATGTACCGCATTCCGCAGAGCGCGCGCTGGTTGAGCCAGCGCGGGCGCGTCGACGAGGCGCGGGCCAGCCTGGAACGCCTGGGCGTCGCGAATCCGGAAGGCATGCTGGCGGAATTCGAGCAGGCCGCGAAGCAGGCCAGCAACGAGTCGCGGCTGCGACTGTTCTCGGGAGACTACCGTCGGCCCATCCTGCTCGCCGTGTTGCTGGCCATGTTCAACCAGCTCTCCGGCATCAACGCCATTCTCTACTACCTCAACGATATCTTCGCGGCGGCGGGATTCAGTGGTGCGTCGCAGGATCTGCAGGCGGTCGCCGTGGGTGCGGCCAATCTCATTGCCACCATGGTGGCGCTGCGCGTGATCGATCGGGTGGGGCGCAAGAAGCTGCTCCTGATTGGCGCGGTGGGAACCGCCGTGGCGCAAGCCTGCGCGGCTTTCATCATGGGCACGGGCGACGGGCGCGAGTACTTGTTAGTCGTGCTCATCGGTTTCATCGCGTTCTTCGCGTTCTCGCAGGGCGCGGTGATCTGGGTGTATCTCAGCGAGATCTTTCCGACTGCCGTACGCTCGCGCGGGCAGTCGCTGGGCAGCACCACGCACTGGGTGATGAATGCGTTGATAGCCACCATATTCCCGGTCATTGCCGCCAAGTCGCAGGGCCTGCCGTTCGCGTTCTTCGCGGCGTGCATGGCGGTGCAATTCATTGTCGTGCTGGCGATATTTCCCGAAACCCGGGGGGTGGAGCTGGAGAAGATGGGTAGGGCGCTCGAACAGGGGCGTTGACGGGCGTACGATTGGCCGGACTTTCGGCGTGGAGGCACGTCATGAAGCGGCGATTGTTTTCGATCCTGTTCGCCCTGCCGGTGATGTCGGCGCTGGCCGGCGTTTCGAACGGGCCGGTGATCAAGACCAGCAACCTCGAACAGCAGATAGGCGAACTGGCGGAATGGTCACAGCCGCACGCGGTTCCTGGGGAGTACCGGGCAATCTACAAGGTATCGTTCTGCCAGAAGCGCAAATGGGGCGCGCCGAAGGAAGGTGAGCCGCCTTGCCGCAGCATCCTGTACGCGAGGGGTGCAAGTTCCAGTTCGGGCTTCGTCCAGATTGATGCCGCTCCCTCGAGCGTCTTGCCCCGCAGCTCAGGAGACTGGTACCCCCTCTCTGCGGAATGGCGCAATCGGCTATGGATGAAGGTCCGCAGGCTGGGCTCACCGATGAACGGGCAATACGTTTACAGGACTGCGGACGCAGATGGCCAAGTCGAAGGGCTGGCCGACTGGTCTCAGGAAATCAAGGCGCCAATGTCGGGCGGGGATTACGGGCTGCTGTTCTGTCAGCAGCCCAAGGAAAGTCCAGACGCCGTGGAGGTTGTTACCGAGTCATGCCACGTCCTCAGGGTCAGGCGCGGAAACTCGCCCGGGGCCGTTGCACTCATCGAAGGGCGCGCCGCGACTGACTACACGGGTGCCTTGACTTGGCACCGGCTTTCGCCCATTTGGGACAAGACCATCCTGGGATGGATCAAGAATAGAGAAGGTGAGTTGTGGGGGACGGCTGCAACTTCGACAACATCATCGACAACGGAGTATTACCCGGCTTACCGGGGATGTTGGTACACGGACCCATTCGGAAATCAGACCGTCGTTCAGTGCGAATGATTCGAATGCGCTGACCAGGCGCGTATGCTCCGCGGTAACTCGAACCGAGGGGCCAGGACAATGAACCAGTTGAGCCGTCGAACGGTGATCGCAGGATCGCTTGGGGCAGGTTTCGCGCTGCCCGTGCTTGCGCAGGTACCCGAGGGCTGCGGTGAACAACCCAAGACCGCACCCGCCCTGCAACCGCCTTTACTGCTCACCGACTGGGCCTGGCTCGGCCGCTACCGCGACGACAACGCAAAGTTGTTAGCCAGCGGCGCGAAGGTCGATGCCGTGTTCCTCGGCGATTCCATTACACAGGGCTGGGTGGATGCCGATCCCGATCTCTTCTCGAAGGGCAACGTCGGGCGTGGCATCAGCGCGCAGACCACGCCGCAGCTGCTGGTGCGCATGCATTCGGACGTGATCGCGCTCAAGCCGCGCGTGGTCCACATCATGGCCGGCACCAACGACATCGCGCACAACACGGGACCGATGAGCGCGCAGGATTCCAAGAACAATGTCATGGCGATGTGCGAGATCGCGCGGGCGCACAAGATCCGCGTGGTGCTGGGCTCGGTGCCGACAGCGTCGAAGTATTGGTGGCGGCCGGAGGCGAAACCGAAGGAAGAGGCGGGTGAGCTCAATACCTGGCTGCGTGCGTACGCGAAGGAGATCGGCGCGAGATACGCGGACTACGCCAGCGCGTTCGCGGATGCGCAGGGCAATGTGAAGCTCGACCTTGCCAAGGACGAGGTGCATCCGACGGCGGCGGGATACGCGGTGATGCGGCCGATTGCCGAGGCCGCGATCAAGGCGTAGGTGTTTTCCGGCTTGAAATCCCCGTGCAGGCGGCCATAAATCGGCCTTCCGAACTCGAGGTAGTGCAGACATGGCAACCGGTTGGGCCAAGGAAGGCGCCGTCCAGGAACAGATCGACGCGACCGTGAAGGACGCGATCCAGAAGGCCAAGAGCCAGCTGGCGAGCGGGCCTTCGCTGGAGGCGTGTGCGGAATGCGGGGCGAAGATTCCCGAGGCGCGGCGTGAGGCCGTTCCGGGCGTGCGTCTGTGCCTGGCCTGCCAGGAAGCCGCGGATAAAAAGGTAACCCACAGCGCCGGCTACAACCGCCGCGGCAGCAAGGACAGCCAGCTGCGTTGATCAGGCGGCGCGTCGGCTCCGGACGCGCAGTTCCACCAGGTTGCGGAAGGTGGTCGAGTCCGGACCGAAGGCCAGTGCGTCCGGAATTTCGAACGCCAGCGCCTCTTCGAGGAACATCACCGAATCCACGTCGTCGCGCGCGCTGGCGGACCGGTCCACGGCCCGCAGCCAGGCGAAGATCTGCGTCAGCGTGGTATCCGGGCGCAGTAGTTTGGTGTAGATGCCGACGTGGCGCGCCAGATCGAAGGCGAGATCTTCCGCGGTGTCGTGCAAATCAGCTTCGAAGAATGGACGGACTCGCGCGGCCAACAGCCGCAGGTCGTGATCAGTACTCGTCATGCAGTTCCACAAAGAAAAAAGGGGACACACCGCGAGGCGCGTCCCCTTTTGCTAGCAAATCAGGAATGTCCCCATTAATTGCAGGTCAGGGTCTTGTCGGCCACGGTGCCGAGCTTGACTTGCGAGAACGCGAGGTCGAGCTTGCCCGAGGACGCGATGACCAGGGCCTCGTTGACCTTGCTGACGTCCGCGCCCGCCTTGCTGAAGCACTTGAGCGGGATGCCCACGACCTGCCAGGTCGCGGCCGGAACCGCGTTCAAGGTGTCGGCAAAGGGCACTTGGCCCGCGCAGCCGGCGCCGCAGGCCACGCCGAGTTTCACGTCGGCCGGGGCAGCGGCATCGCGTCGCAGGCGGACCAGCAACATCACGTCGCCATTGGCTTCGCGTGACAGGTCCACCGAGCCTTCGCTGGTGATCTGCACGGTGGCGGGACCGTCACCCGAGAACACGAAGCGGCGCGCACCTTCCTGCACGGCATCATCCACCGCGGTCACCTTCACGCGGCCACCCACGGCTTCCACCGGTGTGGTGGTGATGCGCGTGGAATCCGCGCCGTTCGAGACGCGCAGCGACCAGGGCTGCACGGGCAGGCCCTTGTCGAAGAACGAGCCCGTGGACATGAGCTCGGCGGCGATGCCGGGATCTTCCGGCAGCGCTTCGAGATCCTTCGACGTGGCGTAGGTGAGACCGAAGCCGAAGGGGAACAGCGGGTCGTAACCCTCCTGTCCCACGTTGAGCGGCGCGCCGGCCGCGTCACGCGGCCAGGAGAACGACAGCTTGCCGGTGAAGTCGTAGTTCACCGAGCCGTCCTTCTTCTTGAACAGCACGTCGGCGATGCCGCCACCTTCGCTGCCCGGCAGCCAGGCCGCGACGTAGGCGTTCGCCAGGTTCAACTCGCGGTTCTGCCACAGCGGGCGGCCCGAGATCAGCACGGCGACCACCGGGATCTTCTCGTCCTGGAATTTCTTCATGAGCTCGAGGTGCTGGGTCATCGAGCCCGGCAGCGTGAGCACCTTGAGGTCGCCCTGGAATTCGGCATAGGGATTCTCGCCGAACACCACCACGGCCACGTCAGGCTTCTTCTTGTACGTGCCATCGGTGGAGAGCTCCGCGCTGCCACCGCCGGCCTTCACGGCATTGCGGATGCCGCCGTAGATGGACGTGCCGCCCGGGAAGTCGGCGTTCTTGAGGCCGGTGCCCTGCCAGGTGATGGTCCAGCCGCCGGATTGCTTGCCGATGTTGTCGGCTCCGTCACCGGTGACCAGCACATGCTTGTTGGCCGCGAGCGGCAGCAGGCCGCCATTGTTCTTGAGCAGCACCAGCGACTGGCGCACGGCATCGCGCGCCAACGCGCGCTGCTCGGGGGAAGCCAGCATCTTGAAGTCGCCGGCGAGGGCGCGCTTGGACGGCGGACCCGCCTCGAACACGCCGGCGCGGAACTTCACGCGCAGGATGCGCGTGACCGCGTCGTCGAGACGTTCCATCGAGATGGTGCCGTCCTTCACCTGCTTGAGCGTGTTGTCGTAGAGACCGCGCCAGGAATCCGGCGCCATGAACATGTCGAGACCGGCATTGAAGGCGGCCGCGCAACTGTCGTTGGTGCAACCTTCCACCTGGCCGTGCGCATTCCAGTCGCCGACCGTGAAGCCGTCGAAGTTCATGCGCTTCTTGAGCACGTCGGTCATCAGGCCCTTGTTGCCCGAGAGCTTCTTGCCGTTCCAGCTCGAGAAGGAAATCATGATGGTCTGCACGCCGTTCTCGATGGCCGGCACGTAGCCCGCGTTGTGCACGTCGCGCAGCGTGGTTTCCGGGATCTTGGCATCACCCTGGTCGCGGCCCTGGTCGGTGCCGCCGTCCGCAAGGAAGTGCTTGGTCGAGGAGATCACGTACTTGCCCTTGAGGAAGTCGGGGGAGTGCGGATCGCCCTGCAGGCCTTTCACGAATTCACCGGCGAACGAGGCCACGAGTTTCGGATCTTCCGAGTAGCCCTCGTAGGCGCGACCCCAGCGATCGTCCTGCGGCACGGTGACCGTGGGCGCGAACGTCCAGTCGATGCCGGTGGTACGCACCTGCTCGGCGGTGACGCGCGCGATGTCGGCTAACAACTTCGGGTTGTGCGTGGCGCCGAGGCCCACGTTGTGCGGGAACAGCACGGCGCCCACGATGTTGCTGTGGCCGTGCATGGCGTCGGTGCCCCAGATCATCGGGATGCCCACGCCACCGTCACTGGTGTCGATGGACGCGGCGTAGAATTCGTCGGCGAGTTCGAGCCATTTCTTCGGCGGGGCCCATTCGTCGCCGCCCGGCGCGGAGCCGCCACCGTTGAGCACGGAGCCGAGGTGATACTTCTTCATGTCGGCGGGGGTGATGCTGGCGATGTCGCCCTGGATCACCTGGCCAACCTTTTCTTCGACGGTCATCTTCTTGAGCAGGGCCGCGATCTTCTCTTCGAGAGCCGCGTCCTTGTCGAACGGCCATTTCGGTGACGGCCAGATTTCGGGGTGCACGGCCGCGGGATCTTCGGCCACGGCCGCCGCGACGGGTTCTTGCTTGGAGCCATCCTTGCAGCCGTAAATAAGGATCGGGACGAGCGCGAGCGCCACGCCGAGCTTGGACCGGACAAGAGACATGGAAGCAGACATCGATTACTCCCTCGTTTTGAGCGACGACAGCCTATGCTGTCTGCGTCGGAAATTCGAGACTCCCGGGGGGATTTCCGGGCTCTTTCGTTGACAGGTTTCCGGTGACAACGCCAGACTCGCCGCCGCGTAAAGCAGGGGGTATGCAGGTTGAACCAGGATCGAAGAATCAGGCGAATCGCCATCGTCGGCGGCGGTCATGCGGGATGGAGCGCCGCGGCCACGCTCGCGCGCCGGCTCGGCGGCGGCTGCTCGATCCATGTCATCGATTCGGCGGAGGTTGCCGCACCGGGAATCGCTGAAGCCACCCAGCCGCTGTTCCTGGACCTGCTGCGTTTCCTCGGCATCGACCAGAATGATTTCATCGACAAGACGCAGGCTACGTACCGGCTCGGCAGCCGGCTCGTCGACTGGGCGGGTCCGGGGCAGGCCTTCTGGCACCCGTTCGGCGCCTTCGGCGCGCTGATCGAGCGGCGGCCCTTCTATCATTTCTGGCACAAGGCGCGCGCCGTGGGTCTCAAGCCCAAGGCGGAGCTCTTCAACCTCGAATCCGCGATGGCGGCCGCCAATCGTTTCATCTTCCCGACCAATGCGCTGGGCGTGGCCCAGCACATGCGCTACGCGCTGCACGCGGACGGCGCGCTGACCGCGCGCTACCTGCGCAGCATGGCGGAACGCGCCGGCGTGATCCGGCTGGAGCGCAAGGTAGTTAGCGTGAACCGCCGCGAGGACGGGTTCCTCACGGAATTGAAGTTCGAGGACGGCGGCACGCTGGGTGCCGACCTGTTCCTCGATTGCACGGGCGCACGCGCCCAGCTCATCGGCGAAATCCTCGGTGTCCCGTTCCAGGACTGGAAGCAGTGGTTGCCCTGCGACCGCATGCTCGCCGCGCCGGTGGCGGTCGAGGAGGTGCGTGCGCCGTACTCGCGCATCACCGCGCGCGGCGCGGGCTGGCAATGGCGCATGCCGCTGCAGCAGTGCGCGAGCGTGGGGCAGGTGTACTGCAGCGATTTCCAGGCCGACGACGCCGCACGCCAGGAACTGGCCGAAGCCTCCGGCGCCGCGCTGGCCGAGCCGCGCCTCGAGTCCTTCGTGAACGGCCGACGCCAGAAGGCCTGGGAGAAGAACGTGGTGGCGGTGGGCGCCGCGGCGGGATTTCTCGAGCCGCTGTCCGGTACCAGCGCGCATCTCGTGAGCAATGCGCTGTCCAACCTGCTCGACGCCTTCCCCGATCGCGATTTCAACGCGGCCAATATCGCCAGTTACAACGCACTGAGCGCGGATGATTTCGACAGCATCCGCGACTTCCTCGTGGTGCACTACGCGCTGGCTCGCCGTGACGATGCCCCGTTCTGGCAGCAGCGCGCGCAGGTCACGCTGCCCGAGAGCCTGGCCGAGCGCATCGAGCTCTACCGCGCCACCGGCCGCATCCAGATGCGCAGGCCGGAGCTCTTCACCGACCTCGACTGGTTCTGGATTTTCGAAGGCTCGGGCGTGGTCCCGCGCGACTACGATCCGCTCGTCGACAACGTCGACTTCGAACAGGTGAAGCGCGCCATGCTGGCCATCAGCCAGAAGGTCACGGCGGATGTCGGTGCGGCGCCCTCGCACGACAGCTTCTTCGCCGCGGCCAATGCGCGGCTCGCCGGCGCACGCAAGGCCGCCGCCGCCGCTCCGCCGGCGCCACCGCCAGGTCCCGTCGCAGGCTGAATGTGGCCCAGCCCTCCAAACTACTCGCGGGTGTCGAGCTGGGGGGCACCAAGTGTGTGTGCATCATCGGCACCGGTCCCGGCGACGTGCGGGACATGGAGCGCCTGCCCACGGGTGAACGCGAAGAAACCCTGCGGCGGATCGAGGCCGTGCTCGATCGCTGGCGCGCGCAGTACGGTGCCTTTGCCGGGCTCGGTATCGGCTCCTTCGGACCGGCGGATCTGCTCGCGACCTCGCCCACCTGGGGGTACATCACCTCGACACCGAAGCCCGGCTGGCGCAACACCGACGTGGCGCAGCGCCTGCGACGGCGTTTCGGCGTGCCCGTGAAATTCGATACCGACGTGAACGGTGCGGCCTTCGCCGAGGGCCGCTGGGGCGCCGCGCAGGAACTCACCGATTTCGCCTACGTGACCGTGGGCACGGGCATCGGGGTGGGCAGCATCGTGCGCGGGCAGAGCATCTTCGGCATCACGCATACCGAGCTCGGGCACATTCGCGTGGCGCGCAAGGCCGGGGACACTTTTCCCGGCGCGTGTTCCTTTCATGGGGACTGCATCGAAGGGCTGGCCTCGGGGCCGGCCATCGAAGCACGCACCGGCATTCCCGCCGGGCAGCTGCCGGCCGACCATCAGGCCTGGGAGTACGTGGCGCATGGCCTCGCGCAGCTCGCGCATACCATGGTGCTCACCACCGCGCCGGCCCGGATATTCTTCGGCGGCGGCGTGATGAGCGGACAGGAGCACCTGTTCACGCGTATCCGGCAGGCGCTGCTGCGCAGCCTCAATGGCTACGTGGAAGCGGCCGCGCTCGAGCCGGCGGCGATTTCACAATTCATCGTGCCGCCGGGACTGGGCGCGATGGCGGGTCCGCTGGGTACGCTGGCGCTGGCAGCGGACGCACAACACGACACGGGTCTCAGGCAGGCCGCGATGGCCGTTTCCTGATCTACAACACGAGGGGTTCGATGGACGCTAACTACAAAGGCATGCGCGGCGGTTTCGCCACGGTCACCACATTGTTCTTCATGTGGGGATTCATCACGGTTTCCATCGATCCGCTGATCGCGGCGCTCAAGGCCTTGTTCGATCTCAACTACGCGCAGGCCATGCTCACGCAGTTCGCGTTCTTCATGGCGTACTTCGTGGTGTCGCTGCCCGCGGCGGCGCTGATCGCGCGGCTCGGCAACAGCAAGTCCATCATCTTCGCGCTGGGCGTCATGGTGCTCGGCTGCCTGATCGTGCCCATCGCGACTTCCTTCGACACCTACGTGCTCGTGCTTGTGGCGCTGTTCGTGATCGCCAGTGGCATCACCATCCTGCAGGTGGTCGCGAATCCGCTGGCCGCGGCGCTCGGGCCGCCGGCACGTTCGCATTTCCGGCTGACGTTCTCGCAGACCTTCAATTCGCTGGGCACCTGGCTCGCGCCGCACCTGGTGTCGGGCATCATCCTCGCGGGTGGCATCTTCGCCGTGACCCACGGCGCCAAGGTGACGCCGGAGCTGCGGGCCGAATCGTTCAGCAAGATCGACTACGTATTCTTCGCGATCGCGGGTGCGCTGGTGCTGCTGGCACTGTTCATCTTCGTGTTCCGCAAGCTGCTGGACGTCACCAAGCCGGTGGATGAGGGTCAGCGCCCGTCCATCGCCACGGCGTTCCAGTCGCGCTGGGCCCTGTTCGGTGCCGCCGCCATCTTCCTGTACGTGGGTGCCGAGGTGTCCATCGGCAGCGCCATGACCAACTTCCTCGCCGAAAAGGACATGCTCAATATCCCGCTCGAAGAGGCCGGCAAGATGGTGAGCTTCTACTGGGGTGGCGCCATGGTCGGCCGCCTGGTCGGCAGCGCGCTGTTGTTCCTGGTGAAGCAGCGCGCGCCGTGGTTGCTGGCCGGGTTCGCGCTGGGTGCGGCCACGCTCTGCCTCGTGGTGTCGCAGCTGCATGGCTCGACGGCGGCCTACCTCGCGCTGTCGATCGGTCTATTCAATTCGATCATGTTCCCGGTGATCTTCACGTCGACGCTGGAGCGTTCGAGCGCCGCGCCGGCGGCGACCTCGGGGCTGCTGTGCCTGGCCATCGTGGGCGGCGCCATCCTGCCGTATGTCTTCGGGTTGATCGCGGACGCCGCGGGCCTGCATACCGCGTATTTCCTGCCGGCCGTGGCGTACCTGCTCATCGTGGTGTTCGCCGTGGCGGCGACGCGCGCGAAGACCTATGAGCACGGCACCGTGGCGGCGTCTTCGGGGCACTGAGCAAGGCTGTCATGGACGACCGCGCCCGCATCGACAAACATCACGGCCAGCTCTCGGGCTGGCTGTGTGATGCGGCCTATCCACTCTGGGCCACGCGGGGCGTGGATCCGAATGGCGGTTTCCACGAGCGCCTGTCGCAGGCGGGCGAGCCGCTGGCCGAGCCGCGCCGCTCGCGCGTGAATCCGCGCCAGGCTTACTGCTTCGCCGTGGCGCCGTCACTGGGCTGGCGCGGGGATTCGGCCGCGCTGGTGAAGCATGGGCTCGACTACTGGTACGCGCGTTACCGTCGTCCCGACGGCCTGTTCCGCACGCTGGTGAACGCCGACGGTTCGCCGCGCGATGATCGCGCGCTCCTGTACGACCAGGCGTTCGGGTTGCTGGCGCTCAACGTGGCCGGCAAGTGCGAACGGCAGTCGACGGAGTTGCTGGACCTGGTCCACCGGCACTTCAAGAGACAGGCGGCGGGGTTCGAGAGCAGCGTGCCCGCCGCGCCGCCGCTGCAGTCGAATCCGCACATGCACCTGTTCGAAGCCGCGCTGGCCGGCTGCGAGGTGTGCACGGAGAGTTCGTTGTGGAAACCGCTGGCGGATGAAATCGCGCAGCTGGCGCTGGCGAAGTTCATCGATCCGGCCAGCGGCGCGCTGCGGGAATTCTTCGACGCGGAGTGGACTCCCGCCGCCGGAGTCGAGGGCCGCATCGTCGAGCCCGGGCACCAGTTCGAGTGGGCCTGGCTGCTGTTGCGCTGGTCGGGCGGAAAAGCCGACGCGGCCCACGCGCGCGCCACCGCCGCGGCGCTGCGCCTCATCGACCTTGGCGAGCAGCATGGCGTGCGCGACGGTCTCGCGTTCAACAGCATGCTGGATGACTTCACGCCGCATGACGCGGGCGCGCGCCTCTGGCCGCAGACCGAGCGCCTGAAAGCCGCGGCGCTGGCCGCGCGACTCACCGGCGAGGCGCGTTACTTCACCATGGCCGCGAACGCGGCCGACGGCCTCATGCGCTACCTCGATTGCCCGGTGCCGGGCCTGTGGCGCGACCGGATCGACGCCGGGGGCAAGGTGGTCGACGAACCCGTTCCGGCCAGCAGCTTCTACCACCTGGTGGCCGCGGTCGCCGAAATCAGCGCGCTGGCGCGCATGGCCTGAGTCTAACTAACCGCGTCTGTGACGCATTTCATGACTGATAACCCTGTGCGTTGACGCCGGGCTCCCGGCGCGGAGACTCGTCGCGCCCGGCCTGGTGGCCGGTGATTGCAGGGAGCTTTTCATGAACAGCATGATTTCCGGCGCGCTGCTCGCGCTGGTCGTGGTATCGGGCGCCGCCCAGGCGGCCGATCCGGCCGGCGAAGCCAGCCACGGCAAACGTGGCGGTCTACTGCTGCAGATGGACGCCGACTTCGGGGGTGACGAGGTCGCGACCGTGGTCTTCGAAGACGACAGCGACCAGGACCTGACGGCGGGGCAGGGCGTGACGCTGTCCGTGGGCGGATACTTCCGGCCCGTGGAGTCCTCGCCGTTCCGCATCGAAGGCAGCGTGGGCTACAAGTTCTCCACCACCGCCGCGTCCAATGCCGACATCGGCATGTCACGCACCCTGTTGCAGCTCGGCGGCGCGTACGAATGGCCCAATGGTTTCTATCTCGGCGCCGGCGTCGTGCAGCACCTGGGTCCCAAGCTCGACGGCGACGGCTTCTTCGAAGACATCGACTTCGACGACGCCACGGGCTTCAACTTCGAGATTGGCTGGAAGTGGGTGGCGCTGCACTACACGCAGATGACCTACGAGTCCGACTTCTACGAGGACGTGGACGCCAGCAGCATCGGCGTGCGCCTCACGTATCGCTTCGGGCAGTACTAGCTGGGGCGAGGCCCCGTCGACTCGCGGCACACCATGCGGTAGGGAATCTCCACGCTCTTGGGCGGGGTCTCCTCGCCGAGGGAACGGAACAGCATGTCCGCCGCCTGGTGCGCCATTTCGTAGGTGGGCTGGTGGACGGTGGTGAGTCGCGGCCAGATCACCTGCGCGACGTAGCTGTCGTCGAAGCCGGCCACCGACAGGCGGTTCGGAATCGAGAGGCCCATTTCGTGCGCGGCCATGATGGTGCCGGCGGCCATGTCGTCGTTGCTGGCGAACACCGCGGTCGGACGCGTGGCACGGGACAGCAGGCGGCGCGCGGCCGCGAGTCCGGAGTCGAAGGTGAATTCGCCGCGATCCACGAGCTGCGGATCCACGTCGAGGCCATGTGAACGCAGGGCCAGCGTGTAGCCGAGGTAACGCTGCTCGGTCACCGGGTGGCCGATCGGACCGTTGATGAAACCGATGCGCTCGTGGCCGAGCGCGATCAGGTATTCGGTCATCTCGCGCGCGGCGGCGACGTCATTCATGAAGACGCAGGAGAAATTGTCGAGGTCCACCGTCGGCGCGATGCGCACGAAGCGGATGCGGTGCTTCTGCAGCTCCGCGAGCACCTCGGTGGAATCGGACAGCGGTGGCGCCAGCACCACGCCGTCGAGATGCGACTCGAGCACCAGGCCCGCGAGGTCGCGCACGCTCGACAGGTCGTTGCCTTCGCAGGGGTGCACCAGCAGCCGGTAGCCGCGCGTGTGGCAGCGCTCGAGCGCGCCCTTCTGCAGGTCGACGACGTAGTTAGCGCTGGGATTCTGGTAGATGAGCCCGATGAGATTGGAGCTGCGGCCGGCCAGGCTGCGCGCCGAGAGGCTCGGGTGGTAGTTGAGCTCTTCGACTAGTTTGAGCACCCGTGCGCGGGTTTCGCTGCGCACATTGGGTTCGCTGTTGAGCACACGCGAGACTGTCTTGATCGAGACACCCGCGGCCTTCGAGACATCATGAATAGTTATACGGCTCATAGCGGTCCCGGATTGTCTTGTTGTCAGACAGCGGTGTCAAACCGTGCACGGGTTTGCAAAAGCTGGACCACTATTACGTAAATACCCGGGTAGAATCCGCCCGCCGCTCGTTGACAGCGTTGTCGAGGGCGGCGCAGGCTTTGCGGCTTTTGGAGCGAATGGTGACTGCGAACGAGGACTTTGACCGGTCAGCCGTACTGGGACTGGTCGCGGACGTGGGCGGGACCCACATCCGCTTCGGGGTGGCGGTGGGGGGCAACGACACCACCCCGGTCAATGTGCATTGTGTGCGGCGTTTTCCCGTCCGGGCACATGAATCCCTCGCGCATGCGGCCGAGCACTACCGCAACGACACGCCCGGCGTCCCCGCCGCATTGCGGCACGCGGCCGTGGCCGTGGCCGGGCGCGTTGAAAAAGACCATGTGCAGCTCACCAACAGCGCCTGGTCGTTCTCGCCGCGCGCGCTCAGCGAATCGCAGCGTTTCGACCGCCTGCACGTCATCAACGATTTCGAGGCCGTCGGCCATGCCGTGGGCGCCTTGCGCGCCGCGGACCTGCAGCCCGTGGGTCCCCTGCGTCTCGCCACGCCGCTGACCCAGGGCGTGTGCGGCATCCTGGGCATTGGCACGGGTCTCGGCGTCGGCGGCGTGGTCGCCAACGCTGGGGCATTCACCGTGCTGGCCACCGAGGGTGGGCATGCGAGCTTTGCGCCCACCAACGAGCGCTCCATCGACCTGTTGCGCTGGCTGCGTCGCAAGTACGGCCGCGTCTCGGCGGAGCGGGTGCTGTCGGGCGCTGGTCTCGCCAATGTCTACCAGGGGCTGTGCGAAATCGACGGCCACCACGTACCGGAACTGACTGCCGCGGAGATCACCAACCGCGCCGGCGATGGCAGCGACGCCCAGTGTGTCGAGGCCGTGGGCCTGTTTTGCGAGTTGCTGGGCTCGTTCGCCGGCGATCTCGCGCTGACGCTGGGCGCGTGGTCGGGCGTGCTGATATCGGGCGCCATGCTGCAGCACTTCGATCGCGACATGCTCGAGCGGCGGGTGCGTTCCGGCTTCGAATACAAGGGCCGCTTCACCCCGGCCATGCGCAATGTTCCGGTCGAGACCATTTCGCATCCCCACGTCGAGTTGCTGGGCGCCGCGCGCCTGTTGATGGCCAACCGATGAAATCCACGATCCAGAAATTCGTCCTGTTTGGCGCCACGGGGGACCTGGCGCAGCGCATGGTGTGGCCGTCGCTGTATCACCTGGTGCGCGAGAAACTGGTGCCGGCCACGCTGGGGTTCGTGGGATCCGCGCGCCAGCCGCAGAAGGATGCGGATTTCCGCGGTTTCGTCGAGGGCGCATTGCGCAAGTTCGTGCCGGCCGAATACCTCGAGGAGAAGGCCCTGGCGGACTTGCTGGGCCGCGTGCACTACGCGCCCTTCGAAGCCGGTGACGGCACGGTCAAGGGCACCGAGGCGCTGCAGAAGGCGCTGGGCGGCAGCGATCGCATTCTCTATTTCATGGCGACCTCGCCGAAACTCTATGGCCCCACCTGCCAGAGTCTTCAGGCCGCGGGCCTCGCCTGCCATCACTGCCGCGTGATCCTGGAAAAACCCATCGGACAGGACCATGCCTCGAGCGTCGCGATCAACGAAGCCGTGGGCAAGGCGTTCACCGAAGACCAGGTGTTCCGCATCGACCACTACCTCGGCAAGGAAGCGGTGCAGAACCTGCTGGCGCTGCGGTTCGCGAATGCCTTGTTCGAGCCGCTGTGGAATTCGGCGACTGTCGATCACGTGCAGATCACCGTGGCGGAGACCGTCGGTGTCGAGGGCCGCTGGGGTTACTACGACGACGCGGGCGCCCTGCGCGACATGGTGCAGAACCACATGCTGCAGCTGGTCACGCTGGTCGCCATGGAGCCGCCTCACAATCTCGAGCCGGCCGAGGTGCGCAACGAGAAGACCAAGATCCTGCGCAGCCTGCGACCCATCACCGCCACCACGGCGGCGGCGAATTCCGTGCGCGGGCAGTATTCCGCGGGTAACAGCGCGGGAATTTCGGTCCCCGGTTACAACGAAGAGGTGGGCGCCAAGGGGAACAGCGACACGGAAACGTTCGTGGCGCTGCGCGCCGAGATCGACAACTGGCGCTGGGCCGGCGTGCCGTTCTACCTGCGAACCGGCAAACGCATGCAATCCCGTCGCACCGACATTGCCATCCAGTTCAAATCCGTGCCCCACAACATTTTTGCCGAGAGCCAGCCGGAGCTGCCCGCCAACCGGCTGGTGATCCACCTGCAGCCCGAGGAAAGCGTGACGCTGGAGATCCTCAGCAAGCAGCCGGGGCTGGAAGGCGTGCGCCTTCGCGAAGTGCCGCTGGAGCTTTCGCTGCCCAAATCCGAGAGTGGTGGCCGCACGCGCATCGCCTATGAGCGCCTGCTGCTGGACGCGCTCAAGGGCAACAGCACGCTTTTCGTGCGTCGCGACGAAGTCGAAGCGGCGTGGAGCTGGATCGACGGCATCCAGTCGAGCTGGCGCTCGACGCATCAGCTGGTGAAGCCGTATCCTGCCGGCACCTGGGGGCCCACGGCCGCGATTGCGCTCACTGAGCGCCACGGCCACAGCTGGTACGAGTAAACATGGCTGCTCCCGTGAAACTCAACGACGTCATTGCCGAGGTCACCGAGCGCATCGGGGGCCGTTCCGCCGCCGCGCGCGGCGACTACCTCGAACGCACGCGAAAGCGAAAGCTGGTGGAGCCGGCGCGCGGCAAGCTGGCCTGTTCGAACCTGGCGCATGTGCTCGCGGCCGCCGGCGAAGACAAGCCGCGACTGCAGCAGGCGATTGCCAACGTCGGCATCGTCACGGCGTACAACGACATGTTGTCCGCGCACCGGCCATACGAGGAATATCCCGAGGTCATCCGTGCCGCGGCACGCATGGTCGGCGCGACGGCGCAGGTGGCCGGTGGCGTGCCCGCCATGTGCGACGGCGTCACGCAGGGACGCGCGGGCATGGAACTCTCGCTGTTCAGCCGCGACGTTATCGCGCTGGCCACGGCCGTGGCCCTGTCGCACGAGGCTTTCGACGGCGCGTTGTTGTTAGGCATCTGCGACAAGATCGTCCCGGGACTTTTCATCGGCGCGGCCGCATTCGGCCAGATGCCCATCATCCTGGTGCCCGGCGGGCCCATGCCCACGGGCAACATCGCCAACAAGCAGAAGGCCGAGGTGCGCCAGCGCTACGCCGAAGGCCAGGCCACGCGCGACGAACTGCTCGCGGCCGAAATGGCCTCGTACCACAACGCCGGCACCTGCACGTTCTACGGCACGGCCAATTCCAACCAGATGCTCATGGAGCTCATGGGCCTGCACGTGCCGGCCGCGGCCTTCGTGAATCCCGGCACGCCGCTGCGCCATGCGCTCACCGTCGCGGCCACGCAGCGCGTGGCGCAGACCACGGCGCTGGGCCAGGACTATCTACCGTTCGTCGAGGTCATCGACGAGCGTTCCTTCGTGAATGCCATCGCCGGATTGATGGCCACCGGCGGCTCGACCAACCACGTGATCCACCTGGTCGCCATGGCGCGTGCCTGCGGCCTCACCATCACCTGGGACGACATGGCCGACATCTCGCGGGTCACGCCGCTGCTGGCGCGCGTGTATCCGAACGGCGAAGCCGACGTGAACCAGTTCCATGCGGCCGGTGGCATGAGCTTCATCACGAAAGAGCTCATCCAGGCCGGGCTGGCGCATGAAGACGTGATGACGGTGTGGGGGCCGGGACTTGGCGCGTATGCGAAGGATCCCTTCCTCATCGACAACAAGCTCGTGTGGCGCGACGCGCCCGAGAAGTCGCACGACGAGAAGATCCTGCGGTCGGCGGCGAATCCGTTCAGTGCGGATGGTGGCCTGAAGTTGCTGCGCGGCAACCTGGGGCGGTCGGTCATCAAGACCAGCGCCTGCGATCCCAAGCATTGGGAAATCACCGCGCCGGCACGCGTGTTCGAGTCGCAGGAGGCGATGGCGGCAGCGCTCAAGGCCGGTATCGAAGGCGACTTCGTGGCGGTGATCCGCGGCCAGGGACCGCGTGCGAATGGCATGCCGGAGTTGCACAAGTTGATTCCGGCGCTGTCGGGGTTGTTAGCCCGCGGACGGCGCGTGGCCATCGTCACCGACGGACGCATGTCGGGGGCCTCCGGCAAGGTGCCTTCGGCCATTCACCTGACGCCGGAAGCGGCGGCAGATGGGCCGATCTCGCGGCTGCGCGATGGTGACGTCATCAAGATGGATGCGCGGGCGGGAGTGCTCGAGGTGCAGGTGGAGGCGGCGACGCTGCAAGCGCGCGAGCCGGTGAAGCCTGCGATGTTCGATACGACCTATGGTGTTGGGCGGGAGCTGTTCACGAGGCTGCGTGAAGGCGCGACGCCGGCGGACGAGGGCGCTTCAATCCTGTAGTGCCGTCAGGGCACGGCGATCTGAATCTTGCGGCACCAGTACGCGCGAGTGACATAGGGCATGCGGACCGTTCCCTGGTCGGCAAGCGCGGGCGTCGCGGCTATCAATGAGCGCACGTCTTGGAGAACGCGCAAGCGAGTTGCTTCATCCAGGGCCGAGATGAAACTCACCGAGGCCACGCGATCCACGATTACCTGTTCCGTTGGGCCGATGTGCGCGTGCGAAATGGCGCGTTCGCGGAGGTCTCCGAAACCTCGTGCCGGAAAGACTCTTCGCCATTCGCCATGGTCATAGCGAGGCGCGTCGCCCTCGAAGGGCTCCATGATGCGCGTGAGTCGCGCCACCCACTCGACCGACTGATCACGCACGTTCCAGATGAGGCCCAGCGTCCCGCCCGGCTTCAGAACCCGGTGGATCTCGGCCAGCGATTCCGCGGAGGCGAACCAGTGAAAGGACTGCGCGCACACCACGGCGTCGGCGGATGAATCGGGGAGGGGGATGTGCTGGGCCGTGCCTTGTAAAGCCTTTGCCCCAGGCACGTCTTGCTTCAGGCGCGCCAGCATGGCGGCGACCGGCTCCACGGCCGTCACGTCGGCGCCCGTCTCCACCAGCCGCCGCGTGAATTTGCCGGTGCCGGTGCCCAATTCAACGGCCGCCTTGCCGGGCCCCAGGCCCAGGTCTTCCCGCAGCCAGTCGAGCGCCGCGGGCGGGAAGTCCGGCCGCCCGCGGACATACGTGTCGGCACCCTGGCCGTAGCCCTGCACTGCGGTGGGATGGACGTCCGTCATGACGGCAATGCTACCGATGCGTACGACCGAGGGCTGACCCCTTTCGCTAGGAAAAGGGGGCTGCCCCCGTTTACCATCGGGCGCTCACGGGGAAGGTGAACTATGAAAACGCGCGCTGCTCTGGCATGGAAAGCTGGTCAACCTCTCGAAGTCACCACGGTCGATCTCGCGGGTCCGAAGACCGGCGAAGTGGTGGTCGAAATCAAGGCCACCGGCATCTGTCACACGGATGAATTCACGCGCTCGGGAGCCGATCCCGAGGGCCTGTTCCCGGTGATCTTCGGTCACGAGGGCGCGGGCATCGTGGTCGACGTCGGCCCCGGGGTGACCACGCTCAAGAAGGGCGACCACGTCATCCCGCTCTACACGCCGGAATGCCGCCAGTGCAAATCCTGCACCTCGCGCAAGACCAATCTCTGCACGGCGATCCGCGCCACGCAGGGCCAGGGCGTCATGCCCGATGGCACCAGCCGCTTCTCCATCGGCAACGAGAAAATCCACCACTACATGGGTTGCAGCACGTTCTCCAACTACACCGTGCTGCCGGAGATTGCCCTCGCCAAGGTGCGCGAGGACGCGCCTTTCGAAAAGATCTGCTACATCGGCTGCGGCGTCACCACGGGCATCGGCGCGGTGATCAACACCGCCAAGGTGGAACCGGGCGCGAATGTGGTCATCTTCGGGCTCGGCGGCATCGGGCTCAATGTCATCCAGGGCGCGCGCATGGCGGGCGCCAACAAGATCATCGGGGTCGACATCAACCCCAAGCGCAAGGCGCTGGGCGAGAAGTTCGGCATGACGCATTTCGTGAATCCGAAGGAAGTGCAGGGCGATCTCGTGCCCTACCTGGTTTCGCTCACCGACGGTGGCGCGGACTATTCCTTCGAGTGCGTGGGCAGCGTGGATCTCATGCGCCAGGCGCTGGAGTGCTGCCATCGTGGCTGGGGCGTCTCCGTGATCATCGGCGTCGCCGGGTCCGGGCAGGAAATCAAGACGCGTCCGTTCCAGCTGGTGACGGGCCGCGTGTGGAAGGGAACCGCCTTCGGTGGCGCGCGCGGCCGCACCGACGTGCCGAAGATCGTCGACTGGTACATGGACAAGAAGATCAACATCGACGACATGATCACGCACGTGATGCCGCTCGACAAAATCAACGACGCATTCGATCTCATGCACAAGGGCGAATCCATTCGATCCGTAGTCACTTTCTGAACTAACAAGAACTCGAGAGGGAGTCCCATGGCCATCAAGTTACATCCTTCGATAGACAAGGGCGTCAAGGCGGGCAACAAGAAGTTCAAGGGCGGCACGCTCACCTGTCATTGCGCCACCGATCCCGTCACCGTCTCCATCAAGGGCAACGTCGCCCACAACCACGCCTGCGGCTGCACCAAGTGCTGGAAGCCGGCGGGGGCGAAGTTCTCCGTGGTCGCGGTGGTCGGTCGCGACAATGTTTCCGTCACCGCGAACGGTCAGAAACTCTCGGTGGTCGACACCAACGCCGCCATACAGCGGCACGCCTGCACCGGTTGCGGCGTGCACATGTACGGGCGCATCGAGAACACGGGTCATCCGTTCTTCGGCCTCGACTTCGTGCACGTGGAGCTGTCCAAGGACAAGGGCTGGAACAAGCCCGAGTTCGCGGCCTTCGTGTCCTCCATCATCGAAGCCGGCGCCGCCAGGCCGAAGGAAATGAAGAAGGTGCGCGACCGTCTCAAGAAGCTGCGCCTGCCGCCGTATGACGCGCTGTCGCCGCCGCTCATGGATGCGATCGCGACGCACGTGGCGAAAGCCAAGGGCACGCTCAAGACCTGATGTCCATCGAGACCATTTCGCGGCACTTCTGCCACGGCGGCGATCTCGGGTATTTCAAGCACCGGTCGGCGGCCACCGACTCCGACATGCGCTTCGCGGTGTTCACGCCGGCGCAGGTGTCGAACGGCCCCGTGCCGGTGCTGTACTACCTCGCCGGCCTGACCTGCACCGAAGAGACTTTCGTCACCAAGGCCTGCGCGATCCAGCACGCGGCGCGACTCGGCATCATGCTGGTGGCGCCGGACACCAGCCCGCGCGTCGAACTACCCGGTGATCGCGCGAGCTGGGACTTCGGCATCGCGGCCGGCTTCTATCTCGATGCCACCCAGGCACCGTGGTCGAAGTACTACCGCATGTACAGCTACGTGGTGAACGAACTGCCCGTGGTGATCGGCGCGAATTTTCGCGCCGACCTGAAGCGCAGCGGTATCTTCGGCCACTCCATGGGTGGCCACGGCGCGCTCACCATCGCGCTCAAGAACCCGGACAAGTACAAGTCGGTGTCGGCTTTCTCGCCGATCTGCGCGCCCATGCAGGTGCCGTGGGGGCAGAAGGCCTTCACGGGATATCTCGGTGACAATCGCGCGGGCTGGTCCGACTACGACGCCTGCGCGCTGCTCGCCAGCGGTCGTCGTCATCCCGACACGCTGTTCGTCGACCAGGGCACCTCCGACAAATTCCTGCGCGACCAGTTGAAGCCAGAGGTGCTGGAAGAAGCCTGCAAGGCCGCCGGGCAGGCGCTGGAACTGCGCATGCATATCGGCTACGACCACGGGTATTTCTTCATCCAGACGTTCATCGCCGACCACATCGCCTGGCATGCGCGTCGCCTGTCTGGAGCCGTGACTTGAAGACCGCCAGTGTATTGCTGATGCTCGGAATCCTGCTCTCGCCGTGCGCGGACGCAGCGCCCAAAGAGAAGAAGCCATTGAAAGACGTCGCGATTCCGGCGTTGACGGACGAGACCCAGCGCATCTCGTATTCCGGCGGAGTTCATATCGCATGGTGGATGCCGCCCGAATTCTGGGAAGCGACGCTGGCCAGGGACAGCAACGTGACGGACGCTGAGCGCGAAGGAGTCATGGAAATCCTCCGCAAACATTCAATGCTGGCGGTGGTGCAGGGCGAGGTTGGCACTCAAGGCGATATCTCCTTCTATTCCCGCGAAGCAATCACCAAGGGACTGAAAATCGAGCTGTCCGACACCAGGACCTGGACGGAACTCGCACCCGTGAAGAAGGTGCCAGACGATCTCGCGCGAATGCTCGACGTCTTCGGGCCCATGCTTTCCGCCGCCATTGGCTCGATGGGTGAGAACCTCAACTTCTTCGTGCTGGAAGACCAGAAGAAAGGAAAGCGATTGATCTCTCCGTACGAACCCGGCGCGTTGCGGATCTCGCTGAAGAACGACAAGGGTGAGGAAGTCGAACCCTTCCTGATCGAACTACCCCTCGATTCGCTGTACGTGCCGCGGCTTTGCCCCAACGGCAAGCCGGCGCACATCTCTTGGGTGGTGTGCCCCTGGGACGGGTCGAAGCTGCCGCAGTAGCGCCTGGCTCAAAGCGCCAGCGTCATCGTCAGCTCTTCCAGCGATTGCGTGCCGTTGCGAAACGCATCGGTCTCGCGCGAAAAAGTCCTGAAGCCTTCCGACTCGTAGAGCTTCACGGCACGCGCATTCGACGCCGCCACGGTGAGATTGAGCTTGGCGATGCCGGGCATGCGGCGCGCACGCTGGATCCCGGCGCGCAGCAATTCCCGCCCGATGCCCTTGCCGGACGTGGACTGCGAGACGTACATGCGAACCAGCCAGGCGACGTGCCGACGCTTCTCGCGGCCGAGCTCCCGTTCCACGGACACCACGCCCAGCCACTGGCCACTGGCGTCCTGCGCCACCAGCGTGACGGCATCCTCGGTTTCCGCCGTCGCGAAGGGCTTGGCAGACATGTCGCCTGGTGTGATGCGCAGGGTTTCCGGATGCGCCTTCGCACCATCAGCGAAAAAAGTGTTGTAGGCGGAGGCTTCGTAGCCTGTCAGCGCGCGCAGTTTGCAGTCCATCGATTCAGCGACTCTCCGGGTCGTCGTGCCGTTCGCGCAACGTGTTGACGCCGGTGCGCACGGCGGCATCGGGCAGCAGGTACTTGCGGCGCGACAGCGGCAGGTAGCAAAGCACGAAGAACACCATGCAGACCAGCGTCGCGACGATCACGTCGACACTCGACCAGCCGAAGAGGATGCAGAACAGGCAGAACACGGCGCCGATGATCGCCAGCGATTTTTCATTGGCCACGCGGTATTTGAGCGCCGCGAAACAGGCACCGAGGTAGGTGAGCAACGCGAAGATCGTCGACGCCTCGATGAGCAGGCCGAATTGACGCCCGAGGGTCGGTGAAATGGTCAGTATCAGCGCGACGGTGCCGATGATTCCGGCGACCACGAGACCCGCAACCGGCGTATCGCCCGCACGCGTGCGCGCAAACATTTGCGGCAACAAGCCGTGGTCGGCGGCTGCGCGGCTCACCTGCGCGGTCATGAGCACGAACCCCGCCAGCGTGCCCAGCGCCTTCAGCATGCCGGCGCCCGCAACCAGCGGACCCGCGGTATCCCCGAACATCCGCGCCACCGCGAGCGCGAATGGCGCGTTGGAGGTGGCAAGCTCGGAGGCCGGTGCCAGTCCCATGATGCAGGCGCTGGCCGCGATGTAGACGCAGGCGGCGATGAGCACGCCCGAGACCGTGGCGATGGGCACGTTGCGCTGCGGATTTTCCACCACGGCCGCCGCCACCGACGCGCTCTCGAGGCCGGTGAACGCCCAGAACACGAGGATCAACGAATGCGGAATGGCCTGCAGGTCGGACATCTGGCTCACGTTCCAGGAAGCACGGAACTGCCCGGCGTCGAACCAGAACCAGCCGGCCACTGCCACGAGCAGCAGCGGAATCATGCCGGCGACGAGCAGCGGGCCGTCCACCTGGCCAACGAAGCGCGGGCTCACCATGTTGATGAAGGTGACCAGCCACAGCAATGCGATGGTGATCGCCACGCCCTGGGCCGCCGTCGGTGAGATGCCGAAGAACGCCGCGAGATACGACGACGCGGCCGTGGCGATCGCGATATTGCCGATCATGCAGGACGCCCAGTACCAGAGGCTGGCCTGCATGCCCGCAAAGGGCCCGAAGGCATCGAAGGTGTAGGTCGCGGGCCCGCCGGCCAGCGGTTTGCGCGCGGCGAGTCTGCTGAACAGCAGCGCCAGCGTCAGTGCGCCCGCCGAAGCGATGACCCAGCCGATCAAGGTGACGCTGCCCACCGTGGCCAGCGTCGCGGGCAGCATGAAGATGCCCGAGCCGATCATGTTGCCCGCGACCACGATGGTCGCGAGTACCGGCCCGAGCTTGCGATGTTGTGTCACCGAGTGGCGGTCGCGCGGCGTGACCACCCGGAAGAGGGTGGCACGGGCTCACTGCATTCGGGAATCAGCGAGCGCATGCGCCGGCCGAAACTGCGCAACGCGACTTCACCGTCGGCCAGCGGCCCGACGCGATAGCTGCCCGACACCATGCCGTCCTGCACGCGCTGGATGAGCACGGTGTCTTCGGCGTTCACCTGTCGATTGATGCGCCAGTTGCAGTAGCGCGCCACGCGCATTTCGCGGGTCGCGTCGGGGCGTGCGTAACCGATCTCGCGGATCAGGCAGGTGGTCGGCGTCAACGGCAACCACTGCATGATGTCCACCTGGTCCGGGTACACGTCGAAGGCGAAGTTGGGCCAGAGTTTGAAGTACACCCACGAACGCCGTTTTTCACCGAGCTTCGGATTGTCGGGCAGGAACTTCTGGTAGGTGCGCTCGGCCCAGTTGCGCGAAGGTTTGTCGTTGAGATCGCCCGACATGCGATCCACCCACTCACGCGATTCGACCCGGTAGCTGGCGCCAAACAACCTCGTGAGGCCCGGATGGGCCACGGGGATGTGCAGCGCATCCGAATAATTGTCGCCGACGTTCTTCCAGTTCACGGTGCGGGGACGCAGCACCACGCGGCCGATGGGCTCGAGTTTCTCGAACTCGTGCGTGGCGATCTCGTTGGCATAGGGCGCCAGCATCTCCGCGACGCCGGGGCCGTCGCCTTCGAGGCGCGCGAACACGAAGCCGGCGTAGATCTCCGACTGAACCGGGGTCAAGGATTCGCGCGCGATGTCGAGATGGGGAAAGGCGCTGCGATCACCCACCGACGCCAGCCTGCCTTCGAAGTCGTACGACCAGGCGTGGTACGGGCAGACGATGCGTCGCGTGCAGCTGCCGCGTTGCCCGTCGAGCAGGCGCGCGGCGCGATGCCGGCACACGTTGTGGAACACGCGCACCACGCCGTCGTTGCCACGCAGGGCGAACAGCATCTCGCCGATGAAATCGAAGCACTGGTAGTCGCCGGGTTTGGGAATCTCGGAGACGTGGCAGATGACCTGCCAGGACGGCCGGAACACACGCTCGCGTTCCAGCGCCAGGAACTCCGGGTCGGAATAGGCCCAGGCGGGGAGGCTGAAGTCTTCAGCGGTGGTCTTCAAGGTGCGCTCGGAACAAGTCGATGCACTCTTGATAACAAGACCTCGAGCACCGCGCAACCCACGCGCGGTGCGGGCGGCCGGAACGGTCAGTGACGCGTCGTGGAGGGTGCGCCGTAGCGCTCGAAGGAGTCGAGTTCCGGCTGTGGCGCCGGCTGGGCGATGACGCTGCCATCGCGCACGCGCTCGATGAGCTGCGACATGTCGTCGTTGAGCGTGGCGTTCTGCTTGTTGAGGTCGATGCCCTGCTGCAGGTAGCCGATGCAGGTGGGGAAGTCGTCGCGGATCAGTGCTTCCAGGCCGCGCTTGAAGGCCTTCAGGGCGGCGCTCTCGTCGAGCTCTTCGAGCGGCGCCCAGATGGCCAGCGAATCGTCGGGCTGCGACATGGTCAGGTACAGCAGGCCGAGTTGCAGGCGTGCGAAGTGCAGCTTGGGATTGATGTCGAGCGCGGTGCGCATGTGCACCACGGCTTCCTGGTATTCGCGACGCTCGGCGAGCTCCGCGCCGAGCAGGTAACGCAGCTCGGCATTTCCGGGATCGCGATGGATGGCGGCGCGCAGTCGCAGCAGTTCAGAAGAATCCATACCGGGGTCCGCCAAAACAGTGGCGGCTAGCATAGCTCAGGGATTCCCCGGACCCACAACGGAAAATCCGTTACTCGCGTTATGAAAAAAACCTTCTCCAGCCGGGCGCCCGGCTAGCAGGTTTGTCATTCAGCTGGTTAGAGCCAGCGCGGCGGTTTGCCGCGCGATCGAGGCCGCGATGCCCCAGAGACCATGTTTGCGCGCTACTTCTTCCAGCGCCCGGCTGCGCGTCAGCGGATCGAGTTTCAGCGTCCACCAGAGCTTCGCCTGGCACTCGGGACAAAACTCGAGCGGCTGGCGATCGCGTTCGTCGGAGTGGTTAGAGCCGTTCATGCCGCATTCGTAGGCGATGCAATGGCGGATGCCGAACATGTGGCCAGTCTCGTGCGTGGCCGTCATGACGGTGCGGATGGCGCAGAGGTCGCGCTGGTTTTCGTGCTCATCCGCGCTGCCATTGCGTGCCATGGACCAGATGCCCACGCGTTCCCGCAGCGAGGCCTGGCCGAACACGAAGTTCCAGCCTGGCCCGGCCCAGAGATCGACGGCGGTGAGGCCCAGCACCGCGGCGTCGCCGGCCTGGCGGCGCTTCATGAGCGTCTCGTTGAGCAGGTAGGTCGTCAGCAGCTGCTCACTGCCGATGTAGATCTCGTGACGGCGCGCGGACGGCGGAATCGCCGCGAGATCCACCGCCGGATCGACCACCAGGTGCAGGCCGAAGAAAGGCTTCATGAAATCCTGGACTACCTGGAAGACGAAGGTTTGTCCCGCGGTCAGCGGTCCAATGGGCACGATGCGGATGGTCCGCCAGGAGTCGACGGCGCGCTTTGGCACGACGGCGCGGAACTGCGAGTAGGTCTGTCCGGCTTCAGGGTGTTCCGCCAGCCAGTCGCCGGGTCGCGGCGGCGCCTTCGGCTCGAAAATCGGGCGAATCCTCGCCATGACGGCGAGCAGGGGATCTTCGGGAGCCGCGCATTGCGTCAGTGCCGGCAGGGCAATGGCCAGCTGCAGCAGGCGGCGGCGCAAGTTGTTTGTTTGATGGCGCACGGTCTCACCTCACCTCGAAGTGTTGCCAGCCCCAACGCGAGGTATCGGAGTCCGATACCGGTTCCATGCCTCTGTGTGACCACCGCAACTCCCGATATGTTCCGCGCGCACGTCGAAGTGCGCCAAGGAGAACAACATGGGGAGCACGAAGTGGATAGTCGTGGCGCTGCTGGCCGCCGCCAGCGCGCAGGCACAGGACGGCGCGCCGCCGTCGCGGGACAACCAGGCCAGGATCTACATCGCGCCCTACGCCGGTTACGCGCACATGCGCGTCGATCGCGGGCAGATCTACGAGCAGGATGACACGGTCAAGGTGGACGCCATCGAAGTGGGTGCGTCACTGGGGTTCCGGACGCCGTTCGGCTTGATGCTGGAAGTCGGGCAATCCGACGCCCTGCATGCCAGCTGGTTCGACGATCACGGCGACCTCGAACTCACGCATCGCTACGCCTCGGTCGGCTGGCGCCTGCCGGCCGGCGAGCGGTGGTTCTTCACGCCGCGCGTGGGCCGCCTGCACTGGACACTGGAATCCAGCCATCGCTGGCTGTTCGACGACGCCGGCGACCGGGACTACGAGATCGACGGCTACCAGAACTTCTGGGAAATGGGACTCACGCACGAGCTCAACCCGCACATCTCGCTGGGCCTGAACTTCAAGGACGTGAACCAGGACTTCGGACACTCGCGTTCGCTGGTCTTCGTCGCGAGCTTCGCGTTCTAGTAGCGCGTGGCGATGGCGTGCACCGCGCGCACCACCTTCGCCATGCGTTCGTAGTCGAGCGTGTCGGGGGTGTCGCCGGCTTCGTGGTAGTTGGGGTTCCGGAGGAACGCCGTGTCCGTGACCATCACGGCCGGCATGTCGAAATGCCAGTAGCTGGCGTGATCCGAGAAATCCACGCCCTGCACGCTGCGTGGCGCATTGATGGTCTCCACGGGCAGGTCGGAGGCGCCGAGCGCCAGCGCCTTGATGCGACGCATGGCGCCGAAATTTTCGTAGCCGCCCACCACGGCGATGAAATTGCCGGTGTCCGGATAGATGGCGCCCAGCCCGGCGACGGGAAACGCCTGGGAACCGGGCGTGTCGCGAAAGTACCCGATCATCTCCAGCGACAGCATGAGCCGCACTTCGCGGCCGCGTTCGGCCAGCGAGCGTGCATGCCGGAAGCTGCCCATGTGTTCGGTACGGAAATAGGGCGGTTCCTCGAGCGTGTAGGCCACGAGTTCCACGGCCTGCGCCGGGGGATTCGCGGCCAGCAGGTGGGCGAGTTCGAGCAGGCCGGCCACGCCGCTCGCATTGTCATCGGCCCCGGGAGTCTGGCCGCAGGCATCGTAGTGCGCACCCACCACCAGCACCGCACCTTCCGCCGGTCCGAAGCGCGCGATGAAGTTGCGATGGCTGACACCCTCGACATCGAAAGCCTGGATTTCAGGTGACGCGCCCGCGGCCCGCAGCTCCGCCAGCACATAGTCTCCGGCGGCCTGCAGCTTCTGCAGATCGTCGATGCTGCGGGGATGGTGGTCTTCGGCGAGTACGCGCACGTGGCGCCGAAGCGCGTCGACGCGTACCTGCACTTCGGGCGAAGGATCGGGACTGACCCAGGGCTGCGAGACGCAGGCGACCACCGAGCCCGCGAGCAGGGCGAGGATCAGCAGGAACAGGGGAATGCGGATGAGATGCATGGGCTTCGTACTCCTAAACGTACGAAGCCCATGCGCCGGGTGCAACTCCCCGTCAATCTCCCCGGTCAATCACCATAGAGGCGGATGCCGTAGAAGTAGTTGGTGAAGCTCGACGACTGGGCCGAGCCCCGAGCGCCAAAGCGGATGGTCATGGGCTTCTTGAAAAACTGGTTGGCCTGGGTTTCGGTGAGGCCAAAGTTTTCGACCAGCGACCGCTTGCTCACGATGCCTGCGATGCAGGAACGGGTCTGCGACGAGCGTTCATTCTCGGATTCGCCGTTCTGGATGGTGTGCGAGTTGTGCCAGGTGGATAGTCCCAGCTGCAGCACGCCGCCAAACGGCAGTCCGGTACCGGGATCGATGAGCGCCGGATCGTCGAGCACTTCGTTCTCGATGTTGATGAGCCCGGTGGCCGTGAATCGCGCCACCTGCGGCGAACCGGTGAAGTTCTCCCAGTTCACCGAGATGAAAGGCGTGAAGCCGAAGCAGATGAGCGACTTCGTGGCCTTGGCGGGTAGATTCATGATCGCGAGATCCGCCTCGTTGAACGAGGTGGACGCAGGCGCCGGGTTGTTCACGATGCAACGCTCCAGCGCGGGATCGCTGGTGCTGCAATCGTCGGCGAGTGTCACCGCCAGGGTCTGGGCCAGGCCGAGATAGGTGACATTGCGGCCGAAGGAATCGGCATCGCCGACGTCTTCCGGCAGGGGCGCGGCGGCTGCGGCCACGAGTCCGGGCGCCAGCACCAGTGGCGCGGCGACCGCGCGAGCGACGGGCTTCTTCAGGTACTTGGGTTGCAGCAGGTCCGCGGAGCGTTCCGCGACGGCTGCTTTCGGGGGTGCCGCGGCGGCAAGCGTGCTGATGGCGATGGCCGAAGCGGCCACCATGACTTTCCATTTCATGTATTCCCTCCTGTTTACGACGCGGAAGGCGTCGCGCCGCAAACATAAGTCGGAGGACACTGCGCGCCGAACATGCGCGCGGGGAAAGCTTCAGAGTTGAGACTTATTTCCGCGAGTCGTAAGTCTCGACCAGTTCGCCGCTGGCAATCGCGCCTTCCTTCACGCGCAGGCTTCGCTCATCGCGAATGCGGAAGAAGTTCCGGAACAGGCTGGGAAGGCCCTCGCCGCGCATGTCGGGCGCATCCATGAGCTGGAAATGCAGGTGCGGAAATTCCGCACTGCCGGAGTTACCCACCGCTGCCATCGGCTGGCCAGCCTTCACACGCGTGCCCACGGTGAGCGTGCTGCTGTGCTGGCGCAGATGTCCGTAGAGTGAATACACACCCCCGTGATCGACGACGAGATAGTTGCCGAAGAGAGCATTGCTGTCGGCGAGACTGGTCTGCGGATCGAAACTGCTGTCGTCGGGGCGATCCATGACCACGCGCACCACGGTGCCGTCGGCCGCGGCGAGCACCGGCGCGCCAAAGGTTTCGCTATCGACGCGCAGGAAGTCATAGGCGTAGCGCATGCCATTGCTGGCAAAGCCGAGCCCGCGCAAAAACGGCAGCGAATGGTTCCAGCGTCGATGGTGAGACAGCGCATCGTGGCCATCCAGGTCGCGGATGCGGCCGGCAAGCGGCAGCACCAGCGCCATTGGTTGACGCGTCGAAGTCGTCGTCTCGATCGAAATCTCGCTGGACTTTCCGCCTTCATCGGAAAATGACAGCCGGGCCTGGATGCGATGCGTGTCGAGGCCCGACGGAAGCTCGGGGAAGGGATTGAAGAACAGCCATTCCGCTTGGGCGTCGATGCGCCGCTGGGCAATGGTCTCGATATTCGGCGCGGAGCCGCGGCCATTGAGCTCGCGCCGCAACACCTCCCGGCCAAGCGAGTCGAAATAGCTGATTTCCAGCCGGGTCAGCGTGATCGAACCGGTCGATTCATTGTGGACCAGCAGGTCGAAATTGAGCTCGAGCCCCTTTTGCGTGGGCTCGACGATAGGCTGGGCCGGAGAGAAGCGGGCGGTGACGGCTCCCACCGGGGCACACGCCAGGATCAACAGGCACAGGGCAGGCAGGCGGATGAAGGTACGCATGCCCTTGATACCCGCCGGGACGCAAACCGGTTGCGTCCCTCAACTCAAAGGCCAGCCTTCGCGGTAGTTTCGCTTCAGCAGCGTATCCGAATCCGGGACATTCCGGATTTTCATGCTGGCGCCGTCGTATTCGATGCGCTTGCCGGCGTTCAGCGCCGCCACGCCCAGCAGCATGATCTCGGTGAGCTTGGCCGAATATTCGAATGGGCTCGTGGTCTTCTGGGTTCCGCGAATCGCATCGATCCAGTTCATCTCATGGCTGGTCTTGATTCGCGCGTAGGTTTCCTTCGGCTTGCCCACGGACTCGTGCAGGGACTTCGGCAGCAGGCGCGGATTGAAACCGTAGGTGTCATGCAGCAGCTTGCCCTTGGTGCCGATGAACAGTACGCCGCCACCCTTGTTGAGTTCCTCGGCGCCCATTTCCACCGGCTTCGGTGGCGTGAGGCCGCCGTCGTACCAGGTCACCTTCACGGCCGGGCGCGAGCCCTTGGCGGGGAATTCGTAGTAGGTGGTCGATGCCACCGGGTAGGTGTCCTTGTTGTACGGCGTCGAGGTGGTTTCCACCGTCGTCGGATAGTCCAGGTCCAGCGCCCAGAAAGAAGAGTCGATGAGGTGCGCACCCATGTCGCCGATGGCGCCGACGCCCCAGTCGGTCCAGCCACGCCAGTTGAAGGGATGGTAGATAGGGTGGTAGTCGACCTGGCGCGAGCAGCCGAGGAACAGGTCCCAGGACAATTTGTCCGGCGGGGCGAAACTGCCGAACGATCCCGCGGTTCGAGCCGCCACGCCGCTGCCGTTCCAGGGCAGGTCCTTCGCGTTCGCCGGCAGCGGCGCCGGACGCGGAATGCCCTGTGGCCAGTAGCCCAGCGGGCGATTGGTCCAGATCTGCACTTCAGTCACCGTGCCGATGGCGCCGGACTGGATGTACTCGTTGACGAGGCGGGCGTCGTCGGAGGAGTGCCCCTGGTTGCCCATCTGGGTCTGCAGTTTCGTGGCGGTCGCCTTCGCGGCCAGCCGGCGACATTCATCCACCGACCAGGCGAGCGGCTTCTGGACGTACACATGTTTGCCGAGGTCCATGGCCGCGAGCGCGATGTGGGCGTGCATGTGATCGGGCGTGGCGATCACCACCGCGTCGATGTCCTTCTGCTTTTCGAGCATCTCGCGGTAGTCGGCAAAACGCTTGGCCTTCGGCAGCTGCGGCTCGAGCTTGAGCCAGCCGTCGATCTGCGCCTGCGCGCGCTGCCGCTGCGTGTCTTCGGTGGCCTTCGACAGGCGGTCCCGGGCCTGGGCCAGCTGGTTGGGAATATCCGCGAAGCGCGTGTCGACGAAGCTCCAGTCCACGTCGCACAGCGCGACGATGTTCTGGCTGGAAAGCGCATTGAGGTTGGCGCGGCCCATGCCCCCGACTCCCACGGCCGCCACGTTGACGCGATCGTTGGCGGAGATGCGCCGGGTCTTGCCGCTCGCGAAGCGGGGCAGCAGGCCGAGCGCGGCAGCGGCGCCGGCGGCTTTCAGAACGTTGCGGCGTGCAATGCGCATGATCGATCCCGGGCACGCAGGACATTCCTGCGGCCGCTATTTGCACTCAGAACCGCGCGAATGGCAATCAGCGCGTTCCGTTACTGAATCCCGGGCCGAGGTGTTCCCGGAGGAAGGCGTCGATCTCCTGGACCACGCTCAGCCGGTTCTCGAGTTTCCACTGGGAATGTCCTTCATCCCTGAGGGTGATGAGCCGGGAATCGCGCCCGGCCCGATCGAGACGGATCTTCATGTAGCGGCCTTGTTCGTAGGGCACCACGGAGTCCTCCGTGCCATGCACGAGCAGGATGGGAATCCTGATGTTCGCGGCGAGCTGCGCCGGCGACACTTCGTTGAGCCAGGCGGGCTCGGTCTTCGGATTGCCGATGGCTTTCAACGTGTACTTGTAGCCCAGTGAATCCAGGCCCCATTGGTCACGGCGCCACTCCGTGAATCTCACCAGGTCCGACGCTCCCGCGATCGACACGGCGCACTTGTACAGTTCGGGGGTCGAGGCCGCTCCCATCAGTGCGGAATATCCGCCGAAGGAGATTCCTCCGATGCACAGGCGCGCGGGATCGACACGGCCGCGACTGATGAGCGCCCGGACACCCGTCGTGATGTCGTCCTGCACCTTGCGGCCGCGTTCGCGATAACCGCTTTCGGCAAAGCCGCGGCCGAAGCCCGAGGAGCCACGGAAGTTGGGCTGGAACACCGCGTAGCCGCGCGCGGCGAAGTACTGGATCCACGCGTCGAACTCCAGCTGGTCGCGCTCCTCGGGGCCGCCATGCGGAAAGACGAGCAGCGGCAGCTTCTCCGAGTCGGATGCGCCGGGGGGAATGGTCAGATAGCCCGTGAGTTCCAGTCCATCGCTGGACTTCCACTCGATCACGGTCGCGGTGGGCATGGCCTTGCCCGCCATGCTGGCGTATTTCAGGCCCAGGCGATCGAGCGTGCGTTGCGCGGTCCGATAGTAGTAGTAAGCCGGCGGATCGCTCGGCCCTTCGACGAACAGCAGCAGGGCGCTGCTGTCGCGTGCTCCGTCGAACGCTTCGACGTTCGCGGTGTCCTTGAAATGCCGGCGGATGCCGGTCATGTGCGTGTTGATCGCCGGATCCGTGAACTCGCAGATGCTGACGTGCGCGACATAGCAATACTGGATCACGCGTTTGCCGTCGCGCGAGACGCGCGCGGACTCGAGGTCGAATCGCGGATGCTCGTAGACCGGTTCGCCGAAGCTTTCCTGGTCCAGGTCATATAGATAGAGGCCGAACCGGTCCTTGCCTGGCGGCCGCGAGATCACGTAGTACTTGCCGGGATCATCCGAGGCGCCGACCGGTTGGTATTCCGGGTGTTCGTCGAGCTCGCGCAGGCGGACGCTGAGGTACTGCTTCCATTCCGGATCATCACCCGTGCCGGCGTGGCGCCGATAGAAACGCATGGTGCCGCGGGAGGTTTCGACACGCACCACCGGCCTGCCATCCAGGTCCAGCCACCAGTCCACCACGTTGCTCGCCGGCTTCTCGACGATTTCGCCGCGGCCGGTCGAGAGGTTCACCTTGTAGACGCCGTAACCCGAGTAACTTTCTACGTATAGCAGGATGTGTTCGGGATCGTGGGGCAGGTAACTCGCGATGTCGCCCAGGTCCGAGGCGCCCTCGAGCGGCGAGCCGGATTGCGCGACGAGCAGCTGCACGCTGTTGCCGCCATCACGGTCGATGGCCACCAGGCGATCCCCGAGCCGGTTGATCCGGTGATTGCTGAGCGGATTGTGGCGCGCGTTGTCGGAGACACGGCTGGTCAGTCGCACCAGCAGCCGGTCATCGGATTTCCACCAGACCCAGTCCATGTGCACGTTGAGTTTCTCGCCGAGCGACTTCTGGTCCGCGCGCGCGATGACCTTGTCTGTCTTCTGCTGAAGGTCGATGACCATGAGCACGTCGATGCCATTGCGACGCAGGATGGCGGCGAGATAGCGGCCGGATGGCGAGATGGCCGTGTCCGGGATGCTGGGTTGCGAGTAGATGTCGTCGAGTGTGAGCGGAATGGATGTGGTGGACGGACCTTCCGCCTGCGCGCCGAGCGCCAGGGCCGCCAACCCGAGGAATCGCAACACGCTGCGCAAGATATCCGCCCTCCCGCGGCGAACTCTAGCTGTTAGCCACCCGCCGTTCGAGTGCGATACCCGCGATCTCGAAACCGCGTCGAAAATCCCGGATATGCTTGGCCATCCATTCACTGGCCTGGGTGGCGTTGCGCTCACGGATGGTCGCCACCAGCTTGCGCTGGGCCTCGGCCACGCGCCGCGGGGCCTGGGGCACCTTGTCGATCATGGCGCCCAGCGAGGGCACCAGCAGCTGGACCAGCGGTTCGTGCGCCAGCATGAAGACGCCGTTGTGGGTGGCCTCACCCACGGCACGAAAGAACTCCGCGCTCTGTTCCACGGCGGCGGCGGTGTCGAGTTCACCGTCGAGCAGGGCGACGATCGAGTCGAGCAGCACCAGGTCCTGCGCCGTGCGCTCGCGCGCGGCGGCCGCCGCGATGGGCGGCTCGAGCGCGGTCATGGCTTCCCACACGTCGTGATAGGTGACGTCATGCAGCGCGAGGGCGCGCGAGACACCGGCGGCCACCGTGCGGCGGGCGGGGCGCGTGACCATCATGAGCTTGGAGCCGCGTTCGCGCTTGAGCACGCCGTTGCTCTCGAGCTCGCGCAACGCCTCGCGCACCGTGCCGCGATGTACGCCGAACTGGCGCGCCAGTTCCATCTCCGGCGGCAGGCGTTCACCCGCGTTGATGGTGCGGTCGGTGATGCGTTCGAGCAGCGCGGCCGCCACCTTGCGGTAGGCAGGCTCCATTCGAATGGGTTCGAATTCGGCGGGGCGGGCGGCGGGCTTGCGCCGCGTGGCAGCTCGCGGTGGCGTCATGCCGTCAACTCGTACAACTCGCGACCGATGAGCATGCGGCGGATCTCCTGCGTGCCGGCGCCGATCTCGTAGAGCTTGGCATCGCGCAGCAGTCGTCCCGCGGCATAGTCGTTGATGTATCCATTGCCGCCGAGCGCCTGGATGGCCTCGAGGCACATCTGCGTGGCGCGGTCGGCACCGAACAGGATCGCGGCGGCGGCGTCCTGGCGCGAACAGCGCCCCGCGTCGCAGGCGCGGCCGATGGCGTACGAATAGGCGCGCGCCGCGTTGAGACTGGCGTACATGTCGGCGAGCTTGGCCTGCATGAGCTCGAAGGTGCCCACGGGCTGGCCAAACTGCTTGCGTTCGTGCACGTAGGGCAGCACCAGGTCGAGGGCCGCGGCCATGAGCCCGAGCGGACCGCCGCCGAGCACGGCGCGTTCGTAGTCGAGCCCGCGCATCAGCACGCGCACGCCACCATTGAGCGTGCCCAATAGGTTCTCTTCGGGCACGAAGCAATTCTCGAACACCAGCTCGCTGGTCGAGGAACCGCGCATGCCGAGCTTGTCGAGCTTCTGCGCCGTGGTGAAGCCGGCGAAGCCCTTTTCCACGATGAAGGCCGTGATGCCTTTCGCGCCGGCCGCCGGGTCGGTCTTGGCATAGACCACGATTACCTCGGCGTCGGGTCCGTTGGTGATCCACATCTTGCGGCCGGTGAGGGCATAACCCCCGGGTTTCTTCTCCGCCCGCAGCTGCATGCCGACCACGTCGGAGCCCGCGCCGGGTTCGCTCATGGCGAGAGCGCCCACGTGTTCGCCCGACACCAGCTTCGGCAGGTAGCGATCGCGTTGCGCGTCATTCGCGTTGAGCACGATCTGGTTCATGCACAGGTTGGAATGCGCGCCGTAGGAAAGCCCCACCGAGCCCGAGGCACGGGAGATCTCTTCCATGATGATGATGTGCGCCAGGTAGCCGAGGCTGGCGCCGCCCCAGCGGTCGGGCACGGTCACGCCTAACAAGCCCGCGTCGCCGAGCTCGGGCCAGAGATCGCGCGGGAATTCATTGCTGCGGTCTATCTGCTCGGCGCGCGGGGCGATGCGCTCCCGGGCGAAACGACGCACCTGCGAGCGCACCTCGTCGAGTTCCTCGCCGAGGCCGAAGTCGAAATCGCACCTGTCGAGCGTGCTCATTGGCTTGCCTTCCAATGTCCGGTTGTACTATTGTCCGACAATCATGCCGGTGCTCGAATCCAAAGTCGATAGGAAAAGTGCCGAGTTCGTCGCCAACGAGTCGGCGATGAGCGGCCTGGTGGCCGAATTGCGGACCCGGCAGGCCCAGATTGGGCTGGGCGGGGGCGAGTCGGCCCGCGCCAAGCACGTGGGCCGCGGCAAATTGCTGCCCCGCGATCGCGTCGAGATGCTGCTGGATCCGGGTTCGCCCTTCCTCGAGCTGTCGCCGCTTGCGGCCTGGGGCATGTACAACGACGAATCGCCCGGCGCCGGCATCATCACCGGGGTGGGGCGCATCGCCGGACGCGAGTGCGTGGTGGTCTGCAACGACCCGACCGTGAAGGGCGGCACCTACTACCCGATCACCGTGAAGAAACACCTGCGCGCGCAGCGCGTGGCCGAGGAACACCGACTGCCCTGCGTGTACCTGGTGGATTCCGGCGGCGCGCACCTCCCCAGTCAGGATGAAGTCTTTCCCGACCAGGATCATTTCGGTCGCATCTTCTTCAACCAGGCGAATCTCTCGGCGCAGGGTATTCCGCAGCTGGCCGTGGTCATGGGTTCGTGCACGGCGGGCGGCGCCTACGTACCCGCCATGAGCGATGAATCCATCATCGTGCGCAACCAGGGCACGATCTTCCTCGGCGGGCCCCCGCTGGTGAAGGCGGCCACGGGCGAAGTGGTCAGCGCCGAAGAACTCGGCGGCGGTGAAGTGCACGCGAAGATTTCCGGCGTGGTGGATCATCTCGCCGAGAACGATTCCCACGCGCTCGGCATCGCGCGGCGCGTCATCGCCGGGTTGCCCGAGGACTCCGCCAGCGTTGCGCGCCCGGCGCGGGACTTCGACGAGCCGAAGTTCTCGGCGCAAGACCTCTACGGCATCGTGCCCAGCGATCCGCGCAAGCCCTACGACGTGCGCGAGATCATCGCGCGGCTGGTGGATGGCAGCGACTTCGACGAATGGAAGGCGCGCTTCGGCACCACGCTGGTCACGGGTTTCGCGCGCATCCACGGCATGCAGGTCGGCATCCTCGCCAACAACGGCATCCTGTTCTCGGATTCGGCGCAGAAGGGTGCGCACTTCATCGAGCTCTGCTGCCAGCGGCGCGTGCCGCTGGTGTTCCTGCAGAACATCACCGGCTTCATGGTGGGCAAGAAATACGAGAACGAAGGCATCGCGCGCCACGGCGCCAAGATGGTGACGGCCGTCGCCTGTGCCCGCGTGCCCAAGTTCACCGTCATCATCGGCGGCAGTTTCGGTGCGGGAAACTACGGCATGTGCGGTCGCGCCTATTCGCCGCGTTTCCTGTGGACCTGGCCGAACTCGCGCATCTCCGTCATGGGCGGCGAGCAGGCGGCCAATGTGCTGGCCACGGTGCGGCGCGATGCGCTCGAGGCCAGGGGCACCCGCTGGAGCGCGGAAGAAGAAGCCGCATTCAAGGCGCCGATTCGTGAACAGTATGAAGCCCAGGGCAATCCCTATTACGCCACGGCGCGGCTCTGGGATGACGGTGTCATCGATCCCGTCGACACGCGTCGCTGCCTGGCGCTGGGGCTGGCCTTGGGCCACAGGCAACCGATCCCCGAGACCCGCTTCGGCGTCTTCCGGATGTGAACCATGACTAGCTACCAGCACCTGGAAATCGAGCAGCGCGGCGCGGTGCGCTGGATCTGGCTGAACCGGCCCGAGGTGCGCAATGCCTTCAACGACGCGCTGATCCACGAGATCTCCGCGGCCTTCGCGGAGGTCGAATCGTCGGCCGAAACCCGCGTGGTGGTCGTGGCGGCGCGCGGCACGGCGTTTTGCGCCGGCGCCGATCTCAACTGGATGCGCTCCATGGCGAACTTCACGCACGCCGAGAATCACGCCGACGCGTTGCGCGTGGCGCGCATGTTCCACGCCGTGCATTCCTCGTCGCGGCCGGTGATCGCGCGGGTGCAGGGCGATGCCTACGGCGGTGGCGTCGGGCTCGCGGCGGCCTGCGACATCGTCATTGCCGCGGACTCGGTGAATTTCGGGCTTTCGGAAGTGCGACTCGGCATCGTGGCCGCGACCATCTCTCCGCACCTGGTGCGCGCCATGGGTGGACGCCAGGCCGCGCGTTACATGCTCACCGCGGAGAAGTTCGACGCGAAACGGGCGCGTGAGCTGGGGCTGGTGCACGAGGTGACCAAGCCCCGTGCGCTGGATGAGGAAGTCGAGCGCCAGGCGACCGTGTTGTTGTCTTCCAGCCCGGCGGCACTGGCCGCGACCAAGCGCCTGCTCGCCGACGTGGTCGAGGCGCCGATGGACGACGTGCTGCTGGCCGCCGCCGCCAAATGCATCGCCGATGCACGCGTTTCACCCGAAGGGCGAGAAGGCATCGCGGCCTTCCTCGAGAAACGCGCGCCGTCCTGGGTGCCGAAGAAGTAGTCGGCATGTTCGCCAAGCTGCTCATCGCCAACCGCGGCGAAATCGCCTGCCGGGTCGCGCGCACCGCGCGCCGCCTGGGCATTCGCACCGTCGCGGTGTATTCCGACGTCGATGCGCATGCGGCCCATGTCGCGGCCTGCGATGAGAGTGTTCACATCGGTGGCGCGCGTCCGCAGGAAAGCTACCTGCGCGGTGCCGCCATCCTCGAGGCCGCACGCCGGACTGGCGCGAACGCCATCCACCCGGGTTATGGTTTCCTGTCCGAGAACGCGGATTTCGCGCGCGACTGCGCGGCCGCCGGCCTGGTGTTCGTGGGCCCTTCGCCCGGGGCCATTGACGCGATGGGGTCGAAGTCCGCGGCCAAGGCGCTCATGGAAAAGGCCGGTGTGCCGCTCACGCCGGGCTATCACGGCGACCGGCAGGAGCCTGATTTCCTGCTCGCGGAAGCCCGGCGCATCGGTTTTCCGCTGCTCATCAAGGCCGTGTCCGGTGGCGGCGGCAAGGGCATGCGCCGCGTCGATCGTGCCGAGGATTTCGCGGCGGCGCTCGCGAGCTGCCGCCGCGAGGCGCAATCGAGCTTCGACGACGATCGCGTGCTGGTCGAGAAATACATTACCCCGGCGCGCCACATCGAGGTCCAGGTGTTCGGCGACAACCACGGCAACGCCGTCTATCTATTCGAGCGCGATTGTTCGGTGCAACGGCGCCACCAGAAGGTCATCGAAGAGGCGCCCGCACCCGGCATGACGGCCGGGCGCCGCCGGCAGATGGGCGAAGCCGCGGTGGCGGCGGCCCGGGCCGTGGACTACAGCGGCGCCGGCACCGTGGAGTTCATCGCCGCGGCCGACGGCACTTTCTATTTCATGGAGATGAATACGCGCCTGCAGGTGGAGCACCCGGTGACCGAGTTCATCACCGGGCTCGACCTCGTGGAATGGCAGCTGCGCGTGGCCGCGGGCGAGCCATTGCCGCTGCGCCAGGAACAGCTGGCCATCCGCGGGCATGCCATCGAGGCGCGCATCTACGCCGAAGATCCGGCGCGTGAATTCCTGCCGTCGATCGGCACGCTCGAATACCTTTCGACCCCGGCCAGCAGCATGCAACTGCGCATCGATACCGGCGTGCGCCAGGGCGATGCCATCACGCCTTACTACGATCCCATGATCGCGAAGCTCATCGTGCACGGCGCCGACCGGGAGGAGGCGATCGCGCGGATGCGCGCGGCGCTGGGCGAATACCACGTGGCAGGCGTGCACACCAACGTCGAATTCCTGCATCGACTCACGGCGGCACCGTCGTTCGTGGAGGCGCGTCTCGATACCGCGCTCATCGAGCGCGAACGCGCCTGGCTGTTCGCGCCGCCGGCGCCGCCGTCGCGCCTCGCCCTGGATCTCGCGGTACTGGCCTTCGTGCCGACGCGTCAGCTTCGAGGCTCGCGGGCTTCGCCGTGGGAAGACACCCATGGCTGGAAATCCGGCGCCGCCGGTCAACGGCACCAGCAATTGCGGATCGCCGGCCAGACCATCGACGTGAAGTTGCGCTTCCTCGAGTCCACGCTGCTCGTCGACATCGACGGCGACGTGGATATCGTCTCCGGGACCCTGGCCGACGACGGGGTGATCGAAGCCGACGTGGACAACGTACTGGTGCGCGCACACGCGCATCGCCACGGCAGTCGACTGCACCTGTTCATCGACTCTGTTCAGCACGTGATCGACTGGGTCGACCCGTACCTGCCGGCATCGGTGGGTGGTGATCGGCATGGAGGTCTCGTGGCTCCGATGCCGGGCCGGGTGATCGCGGTGCTGGTCGAGCCTGGGGCGCGTGTGAAGGCGGGTGCGCCGCTGCTGATCATGGAAGCCATGAAGATGGAGCACACCGTGACCGCGCCGTCCGAGGGCACGATCGCGGCGATTCATCATGCAGCCGGAGACCAGGTGCGCGAGGGCGACGAGTTGCTGACGCTGTCGCCCCCGGGCTGATTCCGCTCGCGCTTCAGGCCCTGGCCTTCTTCTGCCCCGGCGTCGTGCGCCGCTGCGTGGCCGCGCTCTTGCCCTGCTCGAGAAACTGCTCCGCGGTAGTGGTGGCAAACAGGTGCATCAGCGCCGCGATGATGCCGGTCCATCCGGTCTGGTGGTTGGCGCCGATCCCCGAGCCGTCGTCACCATGGAAGTACTCGTAGAACTGCAGCAGGTCGCGCCAGTGCGGGTCGTCCTGGAAGCGCTCCGTGCCGCCATACACCGGGCGGCGGCCATCGGCACCACGCACGAAGATGCCCGACAGCCGGCGCGTGATTTCCGCGGCGACCTGGAAGAGCGTGAGCTGACGGCCGGATCCGGTGGGACACTCCACCGTGTATTCGTCACCATGCCAGGTGTAGTACAGCAGCAGGGCGCGGACGATGAGCACGTTCACCGGCATCCAGACCGGGCCGCGCCAGTTGGAATTGCCGCCGAACATGCCGCTGTCGGACTCTCCCGGTAGATAGGATACGTGGTGCTCGGCACCGCCCACCTTGAACACGAAGGGCTCGGCCTCGTGGCGCTTCGACAGCGAGCGGATGCCGAACGGGCTCAGGAACTCGTCTTCGTCGAGCACGCGCGTCAACACGCGGCGCAGCCGGTTCGCGTCCAGCACCGCCGCCATCCTGCGCCCCGCCACGCCGCGCACCGAGGGATCATGGATCTCGGCCGTGAGCTCCGGCCGCAGTTTCAGCATGCGCTCGAGGCTGGAGCTGAGCTCGGGAAAATTCTCGGCGAGCTCGCCCTCGTACACCGACACGGCGCACAGCGGCAGGATTCCGACCATGGAGCGCACCTTCAGGCATTGCGCGCTGCCGTCCGGCAGCTGCAGCACGTCGTAGAAGAAACCGTCTTCCTCGTCCCAGATGCC